>ENA-OUNI01000180-OUNI01000180.1-human-gut-metagenome-genome-assembly--contig:-NODE-180-length-27921-cov-2.561416_pt1 | contig 27921 bp, 35 predicted proteins | sample MGYA00242499_ERZ504580 | MGnify/ENA primary metagenome ERZ504580 (study PRJEB26092, sample SAMD00036315) | human gut metagenome | host: Homo sapiens | study: EMG produced TPA metagenomics assembly of... | reverse complement strand
TTATTGTATTATTTTTGAGTAGTATATCTAATTCCGAGCATTGCTAATTTTATTATTACAGAAATTAAGACTATGGTGGTTTCGATAATTGATGGAATGTACTGACAGTTTAGATGAATTTTCCAAATTGCATACAGTGTTGTGCTACAATCTGCAATGGTTTGCACAGGATGGCGAGGGTGGAGAGAAAACAGAGCCGGCAACAGAAAAGAAGTTAAAGGATGCCAGGGAAGAGGGCAAGGTAGCAAAAAGCAAGGAGCTTACAGCTGCCTTTGACTTATAGTGCTGTTTTTAGTATTAAAGATATTTATATCCTTTGTAGGGGGCAATCTGATTGGATTGTTTTCTACTGTATATAAAAAAATGCCTGACTTTTTAAAGGAGTCACAGGAGCAGATTTCATCTGTTTCGGTCACGCATTATTTAAATAATGTAATACTTCAGTTTTTACTGACTGTGCTGCCGTTTTTTGCTTTCGGAGTTGTAATCACGATTCTCGTGAGTATCATCCAGGTTGGATTTAAAATATCCACTAAGCCTATGGCTCCAAAGCTTAGCAAGTTTAATCCCATAAACGGATTTAAGAGGATACTGTCAAAGGACTCCATCTTTGAGCTTCTTAAGTCTGTACTAAAGGTAGGAATCATTATGTATGTGGCTTATTCCTCTGTTAAATCACATCAGAATGATATATTTATACTCTATGAGCTTCCGCTCAAACAGGCAATAGTACTGATTGGTGATATCATCATAAATACCGGTCTTAAGATCAGTATTGTCTATATGATAGTCGGTATTGCTGACTTTGCTTACAATAAGCACAAGTTTAACAATGATATGAAGATGACCAAACAGGAGGTCAAGGATGAGTTTAAAAATACAGAGGGAGATCCGGCCATTAAGGGTCAGCAGCGTAAACGTATGCAGGAGGCTTCACAGCGAAGGATGATGCAGGATGTGCCAAAGGCTGATGTTGTCATCACCAACCTACTCACTTTGCTGTTGCAGTAAAGTACGATGCTCAAAAAATGATGCTCCGGTAGTGGTCGCAAAGGGTCAGGATTATGTGGCGCAGAAAATAAAGGAAATAGCAAGAGACAATAATATCCATATAGTCGAGAATAAACCTCTTGCACGAATGCTCTTTCACAATGTGGATCTTGGAGCTGAGATACCGCCTGAGCTTTATCGGTCAGTTGCGGAAATACTTGCCATGATTTACAAGGAAAATAATTAGATTAATTTATTATTATAAAACAAAAAGATAAATACGGACTTTATATATGCAGTCCGTGATTTAACGGAAAGGAGGAATAGAATATGTTAAAAAAGACAGATTTAGGTGTTGGATTATATCTGTTATGTGCTGTTTTGTTTTTTATCATACCTATTCCATCCTTCCTGTTAGATGTTATGCTTGCATTCAACCTTTCAATAGCACTCATCATTCTTTTTAAGGTGCTTTTTGTAAAAGAAGTGCTTGATATGTCATTTTTCCCGACACTATTACTGTTTACGACTATATTCAGGATTTCACTTAATGTCTCATCTACCAGGCTTATTTTATCAACGGAAACCCGGGTGTGGTTGTAAATGTGTTTGGTCAATTCGTCGGTGGAGGTAATTTAGTCATCGGTGCAATCGTTTTTATAGTGCTCATTATCATCCAGTTTGTTGTTATCAACAAGGGATCTGAGCGTGTTGCTGAGGTAACTGCACGATTCACGCTCGATGCTATGCCCGGCAAACAGATGCTATTGATGCCGACTTAAACACAGGAGCCATCACTGACAAGGAAGCCAAGGCTCGCCGTGATAAATCCAGAAGGAGTCAAGCTTCTACGGAGCTATGGATGGTGCTACAAAGTATGTAAAGGGAGATGCAGCAGCCGGTATTATTATTACACTTATCAACCTGGTTGGAGGCACCATAATGGGTGTTATGTTCCAGGGGCTTGATGCAAATGAGGCTATACAGAAGTTTGGCCTGCTCACAATCGGAGACGGACTTGTTTCACAGATACCGTCTTTACTTATATCTCTTTCGACCGGTATTCTTGTCACAAAAGGCTCCAATGAGAATGATTTTTCAGGAGAGCTTTTAGGCCAGCTCTTTGGCACAGCCAAGGTGCTTTATATTGTATCAATTGTACTTGTGGTTTTAGGTATACTCACACCTCTTCGCAATGAGTGGTGGCTCTTTATTGGGCTTGCGGTGCTTTTTTTGTAACAGGTAAAAATCTGGATAAAAAAGCCGGTATTGAGAGCATAGAGGATGAGACCGCACAGGCTGAAAGCGATGCCGAGGAAATACGAAAACCCGAAAATGTCGTTTCACTGCTGCAGGTTGACCCTATTGAGCTTGAGTTTGGCTATGGTATCATTCCTCTTGCAGATGTAAATCAGGGAGGGGATCTGCTTGACCGAGTTGTAATGATAAGGCGACAGATTGCTTTAGAGCTTGGAACTGTCGTACCTATCATACGATTAAGGGATAATATACAGCTTAATCCTAATCAGTATATCATCAAGATAAAGGGCATACAGGTAACAGAAGGTGAGATACTTTTGATCACTACATGGCTATGAATCCGGGCTATGTGGAGGAGGAGATAACAGGTATTCCTACATTTGAGCTTCATTCCATCTTCCGGCCATATGGATTACGGAAAGCCAAAGAGAGCGTGCTGAGAGTCTTGGATATACAGTTGTAGATCCGCCATCGATTATAGCTACTCATCTGACTGAGGTTATCAGATCTCATATTGCAGAGCTTCTCACCAGACAGGATGTACAGAATCTGTCAACAATCTCAAGGAATCAAATCCTGTCATTGTGGACGAACTCATACCAAAGCTGCTTGGTCTTGGTGAGATTCAGAAGGTGCTTCAGAATCTTTTGAGCGAGGGAATTTCTATTAGGGATCTGCTTACAATTTTTGAGACGCTTGCCGATCACGCACAGACCACCAGGGATACAGATGTACTTACGGAATACGTGCGCCAGGGCTTAAAGAGAGCTATATCAAGTAAGTATTTTCCTGCAAATGAGACCACAAGTGTCATCACACTTGACCCTGCTGTGGAGCAGGAAATTATGTCATCTGTTAAACAGACAGAGCAGGGCTCTTACCTTTCTCTTGATCCTGACAGGATAAAGGCTATTATCAAATCTGTTGAAACAGAAATTGGTAAGTTGGAAAGTTTGGGAAAGAGTGCTATTATTATTACATCTCCAATTGTTAGAATGTACTTTAAGAAAATGACTGAGGATTATTTCAAGGATCTCATTGTGTTATCCTACAATGAGGTTGAATCAAATGTTGAGCTTCAGTCGGTAGGAATGGTGACTGCATAAATGACTATTAACAAATTCACTGGAAAAACAAAAGAAGAAGCAATTGAATGTGCAAAGCAGGCCTTTGGTCCAAATGCTGTGATTATGAATATCAAGGAGATTAAGCCAAAGGGATTATTTGGTATATTCAAAAGCTCAACTTATGAGGTGACTGCGGCTATGGATGAAAAAAAACAGACACAGACAATAACGACCTCGCAGCTTGCAAGGACTACACTCCCGGGTAAAATTGATTACAAGGCAGATGAAGAAATAAAGATGCCTTCATTCGCCCCAAAATCTGCATCTGAGACCTTAAAACCTACACCTGCACCGGCAGCCCCAAAGGCGGCTGAACAGACCAGCGATATTGAACAGGAAATCAAGGAGCTTGATTCCATTGCCAAAATGATGGAAAGCACATTTGATAAACCTCAAAATAAGGAGCCTTCAAAGCCTCAAAGTGCACAGGAACTTAAATTTGTCCGCATTTTATACAAGACACTGCTGGATAATGAGGTGGATGAGAAATATATCAACCAAATTCTTGATGAAATCGAGAAATTCCTACGTCCCGGTAACAGTCTCGATGTGATTTTATCAAATGTATACCAGAAACTCATTTTAAGATTTGGTCAGCCTGAAACTATAAAGGTAAACGGCAAAAAACCAAGAGTTGTTTTCTTTGTCGGACCGACAGGCGTTGGCAAGACAACCACAATTGCTAAAATTGCTTCAAAATTCAAGGTTAATTATAATAAAAATATCGCATTTATCACTGCTGATACATACAGAATAGCTGCAACAGACCAGTTACGTACATTTGCAAATATTCTGGATACACCTTTGTCTGTCATTTATACTGCCACAGAGTTAAATAGTGCGGTGGCTGAATATGAGCAGGCAGATGTGATTTTTGTTGATACAGCGGGCTTTTCACACAAGAACGAGACACAGCGGAATGATATGAGAGCACTTCTTGCAGGTCTATCACCTGAATATGAGAAGTCGGTATATCTCGTCTTAAGTGCTACAACCAAGTACAGGATCTTATATCTATAATTGATTCCTATAAGGATATTGACGATTACAAGCTGATATTTACAAAGCTTGATGAAACCTCATCATATGGCAATTTGTTAAATATAAAGCTATACTCTGATGCCGGTATATCATATGTCACGAATGGACAAAACGTTCCGGATGATATAGAGGTATTTGATACACAAAAGATTGTCAAACAATTACTCGGAGGCAGACAATAATGGACCAGGCACAGCAGCTTAGAAATGTTATTAAGCAGCGTAATCAAAATTATATAGAACCGGCCCGTGTTATTACCATTACAAGCGGCAAGGGTGGTGTAGGCAAATCCAATACCTCTGTCAATCTGGCAGTCTGGCTCAGCAGACTCGGAAAGAGAGTAATTATTTTTGATGCTGATTTCGGTCTTGCCAATGTCGAAGTGATGTTTGGTGTTATTCCTAAGTATACTCTTGCTGATGTAATATATGAAAACCAGACTATAAAGAGCATCATCTCAAACGGACCTTTGGGCATTGATTTTATTTCAGCCGGCTCAAGTGTTGTAGGGCTTAATAATCTAAACCACAAACAGATTCATTTCATTGTCTCTGCAATAAATGAGTTGAACAGTATGTATGATTTTATCATAATTGATACCGGTGCAGGCGTGTCTGAACAGGTCATGGAATTTGTTGCGGCCAGCAACGAAATTGTGTTGGTTACAACCCCGGAGCCTACCTCAATCACCGATTCATATTCATTGCTTAAAGCACTGTATAAGAGACCTGATTTCGATCCGTCAAAAGTATGCATACGCGTTATATCCAACAGGGCTGCGTCAAAAGAGGATGGCAGTATAGTGTTCAACAAGATTAATTCCGTTGTTATGCAGTTCTTAAACGGAAGTCTTGAGTATCTGGGATATGTGCCGTCTGATGCAATGGTTGAAAAGGCTGTCAGGCAGCAGAAGATACTTTCAATTTATGATCCGACCTCAAAGGCTGCACGGTCATTTGAAGAAATTGCAAAAAGACTTTTGGATAATGAATCTGCTGCTTTGGATGAGAAAAGAACAATCTCACATGTTTTTTCAAATTTTTTTAACAGAAAGCAATAGTTAATTTAAGAGGAAGACATATGGAATATACAAGTTTGATTTTTCCGGGTGACAAAATTGATATCTTTGCATCCGGTTTATCCGATAACAGCACATCATATAAGAGCAGCTTTTCTGACAAGCTAACAGACAGCATGTGGGAAATAACTATGCCTGTTGACAGTGGCAGAGTGGTTTTATTTCAGCTTGGCACGCAATTTGACTTTATAATATACACACAAAACAAAACTATACTAAAAAGCTCTGCTATAGTCAGACAGCGTTATCGTAAAGAAAATATGTATTTTCTTGCTATAGAGCTTATAAATAATCTGGAAAAGATACAAAGACGTCAGTTTTTCAGACTTCCATGTACTATAGACATGGATTTTTATGAAGTCAGATACGATGATAAAGCTGAGAGTGAGCTTGAGTTTTTGCAAAAAGATGTATAAGAATCATGCAATCAACAGCAAAAATATGAATACTGTCAAATCGGTTATCCTTGATATAAGTGGAGGAGGCATCAGATTTTCTCTAAGCACACCTCTTGAAGAAGGTACATATTTTATGGCTCAGTTTTCTTTAGCACTTGAGGAGTGTACACAACAATTCAATATAGTTTGTAAGGTAATAAACTGTACTCAGTCTTTGGACTATGCAGACAGATATTTTGCACGTTCAAAGTTTATTTTCGACCGCATGACAGAACGGGAGAAAATAGTCAGATTTGTGTTTGAAGAAGAAAGACGCATAAGACGAAGAGAAATGGAGTAATAATATGAAATCTAACATTTTAATAGTTGATGATTCTGCACTACTGAGAAGGGTTGAGTGTGATATAATCAATTCAGACAATAAATTACAGGCAACTGATACATGTAAGGATGGACTGGAAGCACTTGAAAAGCTCCGTACACAAAAGTACGATGCTGTTATTCTTGATATAAATATGCCGAGGATGAATGGTCTTGAGGTGCTTTCACATCTGCAGAAGGAGAGCATAAAAACACCTGTTGTGGTGGTAAGCACTCTAACCATAGAGGGAGCAGATGAAGCTATCAAATCTTTAGAGCTTGGTGCCTTTGATTTCGTCACAAAACCAAACAATATCATAGAGGCAAAGGGAAACCAGTTTAAGGAAACTCTGCTCAGGGTTGTGTATGCAGCCGTTAGAATCACACCTGCTCATAGTGCTTCACGCAATCTCACAGTTGTTGAGAAGAAAGCCGGTGCTATTGTAAACAAACACAAGGCAGCAGGCAGCAATAAAATAGTAGCAATTGCATCATCTACAGGTGGTCCAAAGGCACTGCAAAGTGTAATACCGTTTCTTCCGGCTGAACTTTTGGCACCGGTTGTTTTAGTACAGCATATGCCTGCCGGCTTTACAAAGAGCATGGCTGAGCGCTTAATGAGCTAAGTCAGGTTCAGGTGAAGGAGGCTTCAAACGGTGAGGTGCTTAAAAACGGAGTAGTGTATATAGCTCCGGGCGGTACACATATAGCTATAAAGAAATCAGGCGCTTCACATGTTATATCATTTAATGATATGCCACCTATCAGCGGACTCAAGCCTTGTGCCAATATCATGTTTGATTCACTGACATCCTCTAATTATGATGAGGTTGTATGTGTGGTACTCACAGGTATGGGGGCAGACGGCACGAATGGCATTCTTTCACTTGGCAAATCAAAGCCTATCTATGTCATTGCACAGGACGAGAAATCAAGTGTTGTGTATGGCATGCCAAGAGCCATCTATGAGGCAGGTGTGGTTGATGAAGTCGTTACACTATCAGATGTTGCCAAAGCAATCACAAAAAATGTGGGGGTAAAATAAAATGGATGTTAGCCAGTATCTAGATATTTTTATTGATGAAGTTCGGAGCATATTCAGACATTGTCTGACTGTATCATGACTCTTGAGCAGGAGCCGGAAAACAAAGACACTATAAATGAGATTTTCCGTGCTGCCCACTCCTTAAAGGGTATGGCAGGTACAATGGGCTTTAAGCGCATGCAGCACCTTACACATGATATGGAAAATGTATTTCAGGAGGTCAGAAGCGATAAAATTAAAGTTGACAGCTCAATGATTGATCTGCTCTTTAAGTGCCTTGACGCTATAGACAGCTATGTTGAAAATATTAAATCCACATCTGATGAGGGTACTGATGATAATGAGGTTATCATAAAGGAACTCAACGATTTTATTGCAAAAGCAAACGGACAGACTGTAAGCAAACAGGCTGAGCCTCAAGAAAAGGCTGCTGAAGCTGAAACAAAGAATTCATCAGATGCATCTGACAGTGCACTTGATACAATTGAACTGACAGACAACGAGAAAAAATTAATTGACGAGGCAATTTCAGCAGGCCTTAAAATATACGGCATGACAGTTACCGTAGCAAGCGACTGTCTGCTCAAAGCAGCAAGAGCTTTCCTTGTTTTCAAGGCAGTTGAGGAGCTGGGACAGATTCTGGTTTACAGACCAAGCTCACAGGATATTGAGGATGAGAAGTTTGATTTGTCATTCAGCTTTTATGTTGCATCAGGTGAGGGTTTTGATAAATTGGAGCATGCAGCTTCCAACGTATCTGAGATTGATAAGGTTGAGGGAAAAGAAATCACCGAGTTTCACCTGGAGGGTGAAGCAGAGCAGACAGCACAGGCTTCTGAAGAGACAAAAAAGGCAGATAAGGAAGAAAAAGAGGAAAAGACTCCTGCTGCAAAGACAGAATCTTCAAAGCCAAAAACTGCAAATAACTCTCAAAAGCAGGCTGTTTCTCATAAAAAAGCTACTACAAGCCGAACAGTCAGAGTAGATATCGAAAAGCTTGATATGCTTATGAATCAGGTGTCTGAGCTTATTATTGCAAAGAACTCTCTTGTAGCCATGAGCTCATCTGATGGAGAAAACAATAATAACCAGTCATTCCATGAACAGATTGAATATCTGGAAAGAATTACGACCAATCTCCATGAGTCTGTCATGAAGGTACGAATGGTTCCTATTGAAAGTGTTACACAGAAATATCCTAGAATGATAAGAGATCTGTCTCGTACTCTGAATAAGAAGATGAATCTTGTCATAACCGGTGAAGATACCGAGCTGGACCGTACAGTTGTGGATCAGATCGGAGATCCTCTGCAGCATCTGCTTAGAAACAGTGCTGATCATGGACTTGAAAGCAATGAGGTCAGACTTGAGCGTGGAAAGCCAGAGGTAGGTACTATTTTCTTAAATGCATACCAGGAGGGCAACAATGTTGTCATAAAGGTCGGAGATGATGGAAACGGAATCGATACCGAAGCCGTAAAGAACAAGGCTATCGAGCGTGGCATAGTCACAGCTGAACAGGCTGAAAATCTATCTCAGAAGGATATCATCAACTTCCTTTTTATGCCAAGCTTTTCAATGGCAAAACAGATTACCGATATCTCCGGACGAGGAGTTGGTCTTGATGTTGTTAAATCCGGCATTGAACAGCTGGGTGGTGATGTATCGGTTTCAACCGAGCTTGGTAAGGGTACTACATTTACTGTACGTCTTCCTCTTACTCTTGCAATCATTCAGGCTCTCATGGTAGAGATCCGTGATGAGATATATGCCATTGCGCTCGGCTCTATCTCAAATATAGAGGATATTCCTGTGAAGGATATCAAATATGTACAGGCTAAGGAAGTTATTCATCTGCGTGGCAGCGTTATTCCAATCATCCGCCTCGATAAGATGCTGGACATTGAGCCAAAGGAGCAGGAGCCGGATCATCTTACTGTAGTGATTGTCCAAAAGGGAGATCAGCAGGCAGGTCTTGTGGTTGACAATCTCATTGGACAGCAGGAGATTGTAATCAAGTCTTTAGGAAAATACATAAACGGCAACAAGCTTATCAGCGGAGCGACAATACTTGGAGATGGTGATGTAGCTTTGATACTTGATGTAAATACACTTATGTAATGGAGGGGAAGTACATGCCAGAAAATGAATTTGATATACAGGAAAAAGAAACAAAGCAATATATTTCAGTCAAAATAGGCGAAGAAAAATTCGGAATTGATATTGGCTATGTTGATAATATCGTCAGAATGCAGAAGATTACAAGAGTGCCAAAGGCGCAGAAGTACTTTAAGGGTATCATAAATCTGCGTGGTGATATCGTTCCGGTAATGAGTGCCCGCATAAAAATGGGACTGGACGATGATGTATATACATCATCAACCAGAATAATTATCCTAAAGCTTGAAGAAAAGGGTGAGATAGGTCTCATTGTCGATGAAGTTTGTGAAGTTGTCACACTTGTGGTTGATGAAATAGATAAGCCTAATATAGATGCTTCATCTACAGGCAAGGAGCTGTTCATAAACGGTATAGGTAAAAACGGAGATGAACTGATTTCTCTGTTTGAAATAGGCTCAATAGTCTCAGATAAGGACGCTAACTGATTTGCAGCAATGTATAGTGAGGTTATAAAAGCCTCACTATATAAGTTTTAACAAATAAAAGGGTGAATACAATGAGTGAATTTTCTTTAGATAATGTCAATTCGATGTATATGGATGTCCTTAAGGAAATCGGAAATATAGGTGCCGGCAATGCCACGACAGCGATTGCCGGCATGCTTGGCACTACCATGAAAATGGAAGTTCCAAGAGTTCTGTTAATGGATGCGACAAAGCTTGGAGATGCCATATGTCCGGAGGAAGAGACAATAGTGGGTATATTTCTTGAGGTTACCAACGATATCTCCGGCAGTATGATGTTTCTCATGAAGCTTCCGGCAGCACACTTCTGGTAAACAAGCTGATGGGCAGACCACAGGACTATAACGAGCCATTTGATGAGATGGATTTATCTGCATGAAGGAGATTGGCAACATAATAGCAGGCGCATATTTGTCAGCGCTTTCAACTATGACAAATCTTAAAATACTACCTTCCATTCCGTATATTGCTGTAGATATGGCCGCTTCCATATTAAGTGTGCCGGCAATTCAGTTTGGACAATATGGTGACAATGCACTTTTTATAGAGACGGAGTTTGGTGATGATATAATGATGAACGGATACTTTATCCTTATGCCTGATCCGGATTCATATGATAATATTTTATCGGCTTTAGGAATTAGTTTTTAGTATTTAGGAGAATCCATATGGCAAGTACTATTAAAGTATCAATGGCAGACCTTAAGGTTGCCAAAGCCCCTGATTCTCTGACCACACTTGGGCTTGGTTCATGCATAGGGCTCACCCTTTATGATCCGGCTTCAAAAATCGGTGGGCTTGTACACTATATGCTGCCTGACAGCACCAAACTTAGAAATAACACAAATATAGCCAAGTTTGGCGATACGGGAATTAGGGAACTTTATAATCAAATGATAAAAAATGGCGCGAATCCCAGACGAATGGTTGCAAAGATTGCCGGTGGAGCTAAGATGTTTGAGATGTCAGGCAATTCTACAATCGGAAATGTTGGCGATCGCAATACCGATATGGCCAGGCACGTGCTTGCAGAGCTGAAAATTCCTCTGAAGGCACAGGATACCGGTCTTAATTACGGAAGAACTGTTATACTTGACTGTGAAACCGGTGACTATATCATCAAAGCAGTCGGAAAAGAGCAAAAGGTGATTTAACATGAAGAATAATCTATTACCATCTCTTGTTATGCTTTTAGCCGGCTTAGTATGCAGTATTATATCCCTGCGGCAGGGCGTTGATCTGATGAGCTTTACAACAAGACTTTTAACTGTGCTTGTAGTATTCTATATAATCGGAGCGATACTTAAAGTAATCCTAAGCTGTGCATTTAAGGCAATGGAAGACAGGCAAAAGAAAGCTGAAGCGGCCGAAGCAAAGACTGATGATTCCGAAGTCTTTGATAATGATGATGACAATGATAAGCCAATTAGCTAGCTGCAGAATAATATACTGGTAAACAGGGGGCATAATGAAAGCTATAGAAAAGGAAAAGCTGTGGGAGGAATATCAAAAGAATCCCACTCCCAAGCTACGGGAACAGCTCATAATAGAATATGCACAGCTGGTCAGGCTTGTGGCAGGACGCCTCAGCATGTATCTTGGGCATAATGTGGAATATGATGACCTGGTAAGCTATGGGATATTTGGCCTCATTGATGCCATAGACAAGTTTAATCTTGAAAAAAATGTCAAGTTTGAGACATATGCAAGCCTTAGAATCCGTGGAGCCATACTTGATCAGATCAGGAAAATGGACTGGATTCCAAGAACAGTCAGACAAAGGCAAAGGAAAATAGACGAGGCAATAAAGAACATTGAACTTCGTACCGGCAAAACAGCAAATGACGCAGACCTCGCAAAGGAGCTTTCTATCTCGGAGGATGAGCTTTGCAACTGGCAGTCGCAGCTTAAAGTAACAAATGTTGTATCTCTCGATGAATTTGACGAGTCAGGACCTGAGCCTGTCATGGATGCTGCACATAATTCACATTATGCACAGCCGGAGGAGATTGTTACACAGGAAGAGCTGAAAACAATGCTTGTTAAGTCGCTTGACAATCTGACCGAGAAGGAGCGCAGGGTTATCGAATTATATTATTATGAGGATCTTACCCTTAAAGAAATAAGCAATATCCTAGAGGTTTCAGAATCAAGAGTATCACAGCTTCACACAAAGGGACTGATTAAAATGCGTAAGGTCATGGGCCCTTATATGAATATACTTACAAACGCATAAGAGGGCAGAGGTTTATATGACAACATTAGAAATAACTCTCATCATCATAGGTGTTGTTTTCCTTATAGGAAGCTTTATGGTAAATGACAAGCTTTCACATAAGGATTTGGATAAAATAGCCAATATGAGTGCTGAGGAACTAAAAATAATAACTGAAAAAGAAGTGACTGCCGCCAAAAAGGACTTAAGCGATGCCTTGGACGAGGAAATAACACAAAAGCAGGATGAGACAAAGCGAAGTCTTGAAAAGGAAGCAAATTCCAAAATAATGGCGATAAATGAATATTCTGATACAGTGCTTGATTCGATAAACAAGGCACATAATGAAATAATGTTTTTATACAGTATGCTAAATGACAAGCATGATGAGCTTACACGGCTTTCAGGCGATATAGATAAAGCATCATCAAGACTCAGAAGCTCCTTCGAGCCGCTTTCTGCAGACTCTGCAAAGAGGGCTGAAAAACCGTCTGTAGCCGTGCAAAAGCCGGCAGAACCTAAGTCTGGCACAATGCAGCAGGATACAAAGCCTGACATGAAGCAGATTACAGGTATAGATATTTCAGGTATCATTAAAACACAGCCTGCTTCAGCAGCCCCTGCGTCAAAGGCAGGTGCAACAACTGCAACAGGTACAGCGGCCGCTGTATCGGTCAAGGCATCAGATGCTGCTTTTGGTACGCCCGCAGGCAGCAGCGCAAATGCTGATGTAATAAATCACACACATGAAATCCTTAAGCTTTATAAATCGGGCAAGAGCAATGTAGAGATAGCAAAGCTTTTGTCTCTTGGTACCGGCGAGGTAAAGCTTATAATAGATTTATATAAAGAGGGCAAATAAAGTGAGATTAAAATACTATTTGCGTGGACTTGGATTAGGCATTATTTTTGCGGTAATTATTATGATGATTGGTTTTCACGACAATAAGCAGTCCATGTCTGATACAGAAATAATAGAAAAAGCCAAAACACTTGGTATGGTTGAAGCAAAGAATATTTCCGGGACAGTCGCAGATGAATATAATAGTGAAAAAACTGACTCCTCTGCTACAAACTCAGATGCTTCTTCCCAAAAAAACGAAACTGAACAGAATAGTCAGATGCAGGACAGCCAAACAGCACAGGAAGATACACAGCAGGAAGCAGCGCAGCCGGCAGCGGATGCAAAGCAGGAGACTGTAGAGCCACAGGATGCTGTTACAACATACACAATTTCAGTAACAAGTCAGGATACATGTCGCACCATTGCAGAAAAGCTTAAAGCTCTCAATCTAGTGGATGATGCTGAACAATTTCGTATATATATGGGACAAAAGGGTGCTGATCATTTTATAGCAGATGGTGAACACGTTATCCCACAGGGAGCATCGTATGATGATATAATCACTATTCTGACACAAAAATAAATTTTTTGCTTGCATATAAGCTGGTATGTTATAATTCCAAAGGCTTAAATACTATAAAGCACGTGTGCGGATGATCGCCGGTGCCGGATAACGCTTACCGGTGGCTGATCTAATTGGAAACACACGGAAGATTAATAACCAAACGGAGGTAAATAAAATGAGCGTAATTTCAATGAAACAGTTACTCGAGGCAGGTGTTCATTTTGGACATCAGACAAGAAGATGGAACCCTAAAATGGCTCCTTACATCTACACAGAGCGTAATGGTATCTACATCATCGACTTACAGAAGTCTGTAGGAAAGGTTGATGAGGCATATGATGCCGTATCTGATATCGCTGCTCAGGGTGGTACAATCCTTTTCGTAGGTACAAAGAAGCAGGCTCAGGATGCAATCAAGACTGAGGCAGAGCGTTGCGGTATGTACTATGTAAACGAGAGATGGTTAGGTGGAATGCTTACAAACTTCCGCACAATCGAGAGCCGTATTGCAAGACTTAAAGCTATCGAGACAATGTCAGAGGATGGCACATTCGATGTTCTTCCTAAGAAGGAAGTTATCGCACTCAAGAAGGAGTGGGAGAAGCTCGAGAAGAACTTGGTGGAATCAAGGATATGAAGAGAATTCCTGATGCAATATTTGTAGTAGATCCTAAGAAGGAGCGTATCTGTATCAAAGAGGCTCAGGCACTTGGAATCACTCTTATAGGTATTGCTGATACAAACTGCGATCCTGACGAGTTAGATTATGTTATCCCAGGAAACGATGATGCTATCAGAGCTGTCAAATTAATCGTATCTAAGATGGCAGACGCTGTTATCGAGGCAAAGCAGGGAGCTGAGGAAGAGGTTACTGCTGAGGAAGCTTCTGACGAGACAGTTGAGGAATAAAACAGATTAATATCGGAGGATAATCAAATGGCTATTACAGCAGGTATGGTAAAAGAACTGCGTGAAATGACAGGCGCAGGTATGATGGACTGCAAAAAGGCTTTAACTGAGACAAACGGTGATATGGATGCCGCTGTTGAGGTATTAAGAAAAAGCGGTGCAGCTAAGATGGAAAAGAAGCAGAGCAGAATTGCCGCTGAGGGAATCGCACGTGTTGCTGTAAACGGAAACGTTGCAGTTGTAGCAGAGGTTAACTCTGAGACAGATTTCGTTGCAAAGAACGAGACATTCCAGGAGTTTGTTCAGACTGTAGCAGATACAGCACTTGCTTCTGACTTAAATGGTGGTGCAAATGGAGAGGATATCGACGCTCTTCTTGCTACAAACGGACTTAGCGAGCTTCTTGTAGAGAAGACAGCTACAATCGGAGAGAAGTTATCTGTTCGTAGATTTGCAAAGGTTACAGGTGATATTGTTACTTCTTATATCCATGGTGGTGGAAGAATCGGTGTTATCATTGCAGCAAATGGTGCAACAGACGATGCAGCTAAAGAAGCAATCACAAATATTGCTATGCAGGTTGCAGCTATGAACCCACAGTACATCAGCAGAAACGATATCTCTGATGAAGAGCTTGCAAAGCTTAGAGAGATCACTGTTGACAGTGCATTAAATGATGCTACAACACTTCCAAAGCCTATTCTTAATAAGTTAATTGACAAGGCTATTAATGAGAAGCTTTGGAGCGATGATGATATCAACAACTTCAACGAGCACAAGAACAACATGAACTATGTATGGAACTTCTTATCAGATGCTGCTAAGGCAAAGCTTGGTGAGCTTGCAATGGCAGACAAGGAGTCTATCGTGGCTGAGAAGATGTTCAATGGTTTAGTTGAGGGTCGTGTATCTAAGCAGTTAAAAGAGATTTGTCTCCTTGACCAGACATATGTTAAGGCAGAGGATGGAAAGCAGTCAGTTGCAAAATATCTTGAGTCAGTTTCTAAGGGTCTTACAATCACCGAGATGGTTCGTTTCGAGGTAGGTGAGGGTATGGAGAAGAAGCAGGAAGATTTCGCTGCTGAGGTTGCTGCCCAGATGGCTGGAGTCTAAACTGTATCTTTATACTGATTAAACGAATGCTGTTCCGCAAAAGTTTAACTTTTAAACTTTTGCGGAATTTTTTATCTTTACAAGATATAAAAATATGGTAAAATAGTAAGAGGAAACAAAACCAATCATAACGGGGGACGCATATGGACTCAAAGGATAATGAATTAGCCAGACAGCAGCAGGAGCGTCGCAAACGTGTGAGCCGGATTAAGACAGGTATTATTATGACTATAGCAATATGGATAGCAATATCTATACTTGCCATAGTTGTACTGGGTATCATGGTTGTCAAACTGAATTCGAGAATATACAAGCTTGAGCTTCAGTTAAATACAGCTATATCAAGCACAGTTACCGGTACTGAGTCTGATGATGGTGACATCGCTTCTGATGAAGAAAGCTCTGGCGCAAAAACTCAGGCTGTCGTGAAACAGCTTGAGTCAAAAGACAATGTGTATCATGATGGGGATACAAGAAAGGTATATCTTACTTTTGATTGTATTCCCGGTGATAACACCGGTGCCATTTTAGATGCCCTTGCCAACTGTGGTGTCAAGGCTACCTTCTTTGTCACAGCAGATACCTCCGGTAAATATGATGATGTTTATAAGCGCATAGTGCAGGACGGACACACTATTGCGATGGCTTCCTACAGTAATTCATACAGTAAAATTTATGAATCAACAGAGGCATTTACCGATGACCTGACACAGATTTCCGATTATATCACCAATCTGACTGGAATAGCACCGGATATTTATCGTTTTCCCGGTGGCAGCATGAACCAGATTAGTAATGTAGACATGGTTGAGCTTGTAAAGATACTCAATTCAAAGCATATCACATACTTTGACTGGAATGTCAATTCTGGTGATACGGCCGACAATTGCAGTGTCGATGATATTGTCAATAATGTCACCTCAGGTATTGCCAAATATGACAATTCAGTTGTGTTATTACATGATGATTCAAACAGATCAACCACGGCAGAGGCTATTGAGCCGCTTGTTGAAAGCATAAAAGCGCAGGGTGCCGAAATATTGCCGATTGATAATAATACATATAAAGTTCAATATATCAAATCAGATACTGTTGGATAAGATAATAAATGGAGGAAATATTCATGGGATTATTCAAAGAATTTAAGGATGATTTTTCTCAGGCTGTAAACGAGCTTGTACCCGGAGATGTACCTGAGAAAGAAGTAGAGCCAAAGGCTCAGACAGCTGACAATCTTGTAGTTGATACTATAGGAGAGAATGTTGACGTTGCATCAGAGCTTTCAAAGCTCGACGGATTACTTGAGCATGTCGAGGAGCAGCCACAGGAGACAACTGTACCAAGACCAACTCCAAGTGAAAATTTTGCAGAGCTACAATCAATACACAAAAAGAGGAGCAGATACCACAAATGAATGATATACCACAGCCAGTAAACAATAACGTTTTATCAGGAGATGTACAGGACGAAACATCAGTCATCACAGCAAGCACTGTACTCACAGGTGATTTACAGTCATCAGGATCATTTGATATTCAGGGAACAATCAACGGCAACGTAATGTGTAACGGTAAGATTGTTGTTACAGGAACAGTCAACGGCAACACAAATTCATCAGAGTTTTTCGCTGATGTAGCTAAGGTTGAGGGTGAAATTGTTTCAACAGGAACTGTAAAGATAGGTGCAGGATCTGTTATCATCGGCAATATCTCAGCATCTTCAGCAGTTATCGCAGGAGCTGTAAAGGGCGATATAGATGTTCAGGGACCTGTTGTAGTAGATACTTCTGCAGTTATCATGGGTAATATCAAGTCACGTTCAGTACAGATTAACAATGGTGCCGTTATCGAGGGCTTCTGTTCTCAGACATACGCTGATATCGATGTTCAGGGACTTTTCGAGGGTAAATAAATATGAGTAGAATATTACTAAAATTAAGTGGTGAAGCACTTGCAGGTGATAAGCACCACGGCTTTGATGAGGCTACAGTCATTGAGGTTGCAAAACAGGTTAAACAGATTGTTGATAATGGTACACAGGTAGGTATTGTTATCGGTGGTGGAAACTTCTGGAGAGGCAGAACCAGTGAGACCATCGACCGCACAAGGCTGACCAGATTGGTATGCTTGCTACAGTTATGAACTGCATTTATGTATCTGAGATTTTCAGATATGTCGGAATGAAGACAGCTGTTCTTACTCCATTTGAGTGCGGCAACATGACAAAGCTTTTCTCTAAGGACAGAGCAAACAAGTATTTCGCACATGATATGGTTGTTTTCTTTGCAGGTGGTACAGGTCATCCTTATTTCTCAACAGATACAGCCACAGTGCTTCGTGCAATTGAGATTGAGGCAGATGGTATTTACCTTGCCAAAGCAATTGACGGAGTATATGACAGTGATCCAAAGACCAATCCTGCTGCAAAGAAGTATGATGAGCTTTCAATCGAAGAGGTTGTTGAGAAGAAGCTCGCAGTAGTTGACCTCACAGCGTCTATCATGTGCCTTGAGAACAAGATGCCTATGTATGTATTCGGACTCAATGAGGAAAACAGCATTGTAAATGCTCTTACAGGCAAATTTAACGGTACAAAGGTTACTGTATAGTAAATTGCATATAATGCATATCAGGAGGATAATATGGATTCAAGATTAAACCCTTTCCAGGATAAAATGGAAAAAACATTAAATAATCTCGAGGAAGAGTATGCAGGCATCCGTGCAGGAAGAGCCAATCCACATATTCTTGACAAGCTTCGTGTAGATTATTACGGCACACCTTCACCAATTCAGAGTGTAGCCAATGTAAGTGTTCCAGAGCCTAGAATGATTCAGATTCAGCCATGGGAGGCTTCTATGGTTAAGGAGATTGAGAAAGCAATAAACTGCTCTGACATCGGAATTAATCCTACAAACGACGGAAAGCTTATCAGACTTGTTTTCCCTGAGCTTACAGAGGAGAGACGTAAAGATCTTGCAAAGGACATCAAGAAAAAAGGCGAGGAAGCTAAAGTTGCTGTCCGCAATATCAGAAGGGATGCAATCGACAGCATCAAGAAGACCGGCAAAGAGGAAGGCATTTCAGAGGATGAGATTAAAGGCCTCGAGGATGACGCTCAAAAGCTTACCGACAAGTTTGTCGCAAAAGTTGACGCTGCGGTTGACGCAAAATGTAAAGAGATACTTACTGTATAGTATTTATATCACGTATACAAACAAGGGACATGTTATTCGTGTCCCTTATTTGCTTATTCTCGGTTTTACTGTTCACACTTAACTGTGTGACCAGCAAATAAATGATGCGTCATGATTGTAAATATATAATATGCATAAATGAAAGGAAATAAAATATGAGTACTCCGGAACATATAGCAATCATTCTGGACGGAAACGGCCGCTGGGCCAAAAGTAAGGGTATGCCAAGAAACTACGGTCATACAGTAGGAGCCAAAAATGTTGAGAATATATGTAAGGCTGCAAACGATCTCGGCGTTAAATATCTGACACTTTACGCCTTTTCCACTGAAAACTGGAACCGCCCTGAGTCTGAGGTTGCTGCACTAATGAAGCTTCTTGAAAGCTATCTTAAAAACTGTATAAAGACTGCCAATAAAACAATATGCGTGTGCGCGTTATTGGCGAGATAAGCAGGCTTTCAGAGAATTTTCAGGAGAAAATAAGAAACCTTGAAGAAGTTTCATCAGTAAATACGGGTCTTAACCTGACAATTGCAATTAATTACGGAAGCCGAGATGAGATGATACGTGCTGTAAAGCATATGATAGCTGACCATGATGATGGAAAGCTTTCGGCTGAGATATAGATGCAGATACCTTCTCATCATATCTTGATACAAAAGAGCTTCCGGATCCTGATTTACTCATCCGCACAAGTGGCGAGCAGCGCCTGTCAAACTACCTGCTCTGGCAGCTTGCATACGCTGAGTTTTATTTTACAGATGTTCCGTGGCCTGCATTTGATAAAAATGAACTCAAAAAGGCTATAGATGCATATAATAAAAGAGACCGTCGCTTTGGTGGATTAAAAGAAACGAACGACACGGAGGATAAATAATGTTTAAGACAAGACTGCTTAGTGGTATAGTTCTTGTAATTGCCGCTATATTTCTTATAGTAACAGGAAACGAGGTGCTTCTTTTTTCAACACTTCTGATTTCGTGTATAGGTATGTTTGAGCTTTTCAGGGTGTTTAAATTTGAAAAATCGCTCTTATCGGTTGTAACGTATATTGCTTTGATTTTGTTTTACATCAACTTAAGGTGGAGCTTCATACCTGATGTAATGATGCTTTTCATGGGCTTTCTTATCGTACTGATGTTCGTGTATGTGCTTTCATACCCGAAATATGATGCAAAGCAGCTCATGGCAGCCTTTTTTGGTATGTTTTATGTAGGAACAATGCTTTCATATGTCTACCAGATACGTACACTCAACAACGGACTTTACCTTGCCTTCTTGGTATTTTTATGCTCATGGGGGCTGTGATACATGCGCCTACTGCGTCGGAGTGCTGATTGGAAAGCACAAAATGGCACCAAAGCTTTCACCAAAGAAGTCTATAGAGGGTGCAGTAGGTGGTGTGCTCGGCAGTGCGCTTCTTACAGCCTTATACTGCTTTATATTCAGAAATCATATGAATATAGACGGCACAGAGATTGCTATACTTGCTGTTATAGCTGCTGTTGCAGGTCTTATTTCAATGGTTGGAGATTTGTGTGCATCAGCCATAAAGCGTAATTATGATATCAAGGATTACGGACATCTGATACCCGGACATGGTGGTATTTTAGACCGCTTTGACAGCATGATTATCACAGCACCAATCATTTATTATCTGGCTAGCTTCTTTTTAAGTTAAAAAGTAACATTTAAGAACCATTGAAACAAAAAGCTAAGATAACTATTCAGAACCACTGAGAAAATATAAATCGAGGAATTATCATGAAAAAAATATCAATACTTGGTTCAACCGGCTCTATCGGAACACAAACACTTGATGTGATAAGAGAGCATGGCGATATGCAGGTTGTGGCACTTTCCTGTGGCAGAAATCTCTCCCTTATAGAGAAACAGGCAAGGGAATTTAAGCCACAGTTTGTCAGTGTAAGTGATGAAAATGATGCCAAAAAGCTTCGCACAAGCCTTGCGGATACTGATATCGAAGTAGGTTATGGCATGGACGGTCTCATTAGATGTGCCACCATTGAGCCTTGCGATATAGTTGTAACGGCAATTGTCGGTATGCTTGGCATCCGTCCTACAATTGCCGCCATCAAGGCAAAAAAGACCATCGCACTCGCAAATAAGGAGACCCTCGTTACAGCGGGCCATATCATTATCCCGCTTGCGAAGGAGTATGGTGTGTCCATTCTTCCGGTGGACAGTGAGCACAGTGCCATCTTCCAGTCACTGCAGGGAAATTCTATGAATCCGATTAAAAAGATTCTTCTGACAGCATCCGGAGGTCCGTTCAGAGGCAGAAAGCTCTCTGAGCTTGAAGGCATAAGGGTGGAGGACGCACTAAAGCATCCTAACTGGTCAATGGGTCAAAAAATCACTATTGATTCATCAACCATGGTCAATAAAGGGCTTGAGGTAATTGAGGCAAAATGGCTTTTTGATGTTGATTTGTCGCAGATTCAGGTTGTAGTGCATCCTCAGAGTGTCATTCACTCGGCTGTTGAGTATGCGGATGGAGCAGTTATAGCACAGCTTGGTACTCCTGATATGCGTATACCTATACAGTATGCACTGTATTATCCAAGCAGACCGGCGCTTTCCGGTGACAGGCTTGATCTCTTTAAGCTTAAGGATCTGACCTTTGAGGCACCGGATCTTGATACCTTTAAAGGGCTTGCTCTCGCCATGAAGGCTGCAAGGGCAGGAGGCAATATTCCTACGGCATTCAATGCTGCAAACGAGAGAGCAGTGGCACTGTTTTTGAATAAAAAGATTAAATATCTGGAAATAATCGATATAATCGAGGCATGTATGGAGAATGCATCATTTATTGAAAATCCTTCAGTGGATGAGATACTTGATACAGAGCAGTGCGCATATGACTATATCAGTAAAAGGTGGTAATTTTGAACATTATTAGTATTATTATTGCAATCATATTATTCAGCATCATAGTAATTTTTCACGAGCTCGGACATTTCTGGCTTGCTAAAGCAAATGGCATAAAGGTCAATGAATTTTGTCTTGGACTTGGACCGACTCTTTTTGGAGTACAGCGTGGAGAGACAAAATACTCCATAAAGCTGCTTCCGTTTGGCGGAGCCTGTATCATGGAGGGTGAGGATGAAAGCTCAGGTGATGACAGGGCATTCAACAACAAATCCGTGTGGGCGCGCATAAGCGTTGTTTTCGCGGGACCGTTTTTTAATTTTATCATGGCATTTATTTTTGCTCTCATTATCATCTGCTCTGTAGGCTATGACAGTCCAAAGCTTGCAGGTGTTATTGAGGGCTATGCGGCTGAGGAGGCCGGTATCAAGGCCGGTGATGAGATTGTAAAGCTGAACAATACGAATATACACTTTTACCGCGAGATAAGCCTCTACTCGATGCTTCACGAAGGTGAAACAGTTGATGTGACCTACCTTAGGGATGGCAAAAAGCACACCACCACATTGAAGCCTAAATATGATGAGACAACAAAGAGATACCTGTACGGCTTTAACGTGTCGGGAGAGCGTACAAAGCCCGGCTTTGGAAAGGCACTGCTTTATAGCTGCTACGAGGTGAAATACAACATCTATACAACAATAGAGGGGCTTAAAATGCTCTGTACAGGGGCTGCATCTGTAAATAACTTAAGCGGACCCGTCGGCATTGTAAAAAACATGGGAGACACCTATGAGCAGGCAGTTTCTATGTCCGGAGTATGGCTTGGCATACTAAATATGCTAAACTGGGGCGTGCTGATTTCTGCAAACCTCGGTGTGATGAACCTGCTGCCACTGCCGGCACTTGATGGTGGCAGACTTGTATTTTTGATAGTTGAAGCCATAAGAAGAAAGAGAGTAGACCCTGAGAAGGAGGGCTATGTGCATCTCGTTGGCATAGTGCTTTTACTTCTTCTGATGGTTGTTGTCATGTTCAATGATATCAGAAAGCTAATAGTCTGATTTTATAACAGATTGGAGATATACACATGGAGACAAAAATAGTAAAAATCGGAAATAAAGTAATCGGTGGAGGTAATCCGATTCTAATACAGTCAATGACAAATACAAAGACTGAGAATGTAGCTGACACAGTTGCGCAGATAAACGCGCTGACAGACTTAGGCTGTGATATATCCGGTGTGCTGTGCCTACGATGGAGGCTGCAAGGGCACTAAAGGATATTAAGAAACAAATCAGCATACCGCTTGTTGCGGATATACACTTTGATTACAAGCTTGCAATAGCTGCGATTGAAAACGGAGCCGACAAAATCCGAATCAATCCCGGCAACATAGGAAGCGCAGAAAGGGTAAAGGCTGTCGTGGATGTAGCAAAGGAGAGAAATATTCCTATCCGCGTCGGTGTAAACAGTGGCTCTCTTGAAAAAGACCTGGTAGAGAAATATCATGGTGTGACAGCAGAGGGACTTGTGGAGAGCGCTTTGGACAAGGTAAAGCTCATAGAGGATATGGGGTATGACAATCTTGTCATAAGCATCAAATCATCAGATGTCATGATGTGTGTTAAAGCACATGAGCTTATTTCAGATAAAACCAATCATCCGCTCCATGTGGGTATCACAGAGGCAGGCACAATAATAAGCGGCAATATAAAGTCAGCTATCGGACTCGGACTGATACTAAACCAGGCATCGGTGATACAATACGTGTGTCTCTCACAGGAAGCCCTCTCGAGGAAATAAAGTCTGCCAAGCTCATTTTAAGAACTCTTGGTCTTAGAAAGGGTGGCATAGAGGTTGTTTCATGTCCTACCTGCGGCCGCACACAGATAGATCTTATCGGGCTTGCAAATCAGGTGGAGACAATGGTTTCAGGATATGACCTTGACATAAAGGTTGCTGTCATGGGCTGTGTGGTAAACGGACCGGGTGAAGCAAAGGAAGCAGATCTTGGCGTGGCCGGAGGCATCGGCGAGGGTCTTATCATAAAGCACGGTGAGGTATTTAAAAAGGTGCCTGAGAGCGAACTGTTGGGTGCATTAAAATATGAGCTTGACCATTGGGGTGAATAATTTTGACAAAGACATTTAAGGAAGTTTTCCCTACACTTAAGCTGGACAAGGATATGGAGAATCTGCTGGAGAATGCTGATGTCACCAGAATTTCCGTAAACCATGCAAGAGATTTTTACAAAATATATGTAAAAGCAAAACGCCTTATTTTCAAAAAAATATCTGGAAGCTTGAGGAAAGCATAAAAAAACAGATATTTAAAAGTAAAGATATTACAGTAAAATTATAGAGTCTTACGAGTTGTCTTCGCAGTACACACCGAAGACTCTTTTTGATGTGTATTTTGACAGTATTCTTGACGAAATAAACAGTCACAGTGTGCTTTTGTACAATCTGCTGCGCACCTCAAAGTGGAGCTTTACAGACGATACACATGTCACAGTCACACTTGAGGAGACAATAATCGCAAAGACCAGAGGCAATTCGGTCATAGAATTTCTTGAGAAGGTGTTCTGCGAGCGCTGTGGGATGGATTTTATCGTTAATCTGCAGTACGAAAAACCAAAAATCAGCAAATACCGTCAGAATGCTGACAAGCAGATTGAGCAGGAGGTGCAAAATATTGTCGCCCGCACTAAATTTGCCATGGCAAAAGATGACGGTGATGAAGAAGCTAAGGTGGCTGTCGATGACGGTGCAATGTTTGTAGGAGGCAGTGAAAATACATCTGATACAAAAAAGAGTGGCACATCAGATTCTCCTAAAGCCTCAGATAAGAAGAATGAAGCAAAGACAGGCACTGATAAAAAGCCTGAGAAGAAATTTGAAAAGAAATTTGAGAAAAAGTTCGAGCGCAAAGGAGATTTCAGGCGCAAATATGACAATGACCCTGATATCGTGTACGGAAGAAGCTTTGATGATGAGGAGATGGCTATTGAAAAGATTGACGGTCCTATCGGTGAGGTTACAATAAAGGGCAAGATTCTTACGGTTGAATCCCGCGAAATCAGAAACGAAAAGACAATCATTATGTTTGCGGTTACTGATTTCACAGACACCATCATGCTCAAGCTTTTTGCCAGAATGATGACGTAGCAGATATTCTTGCATATATTGCCCCTGGCAACTTTGTTAAGGCAAAGGGAGTTGTGACTGTAGATAAATATGACAGTGATTTGTCAATAAGCTCAATAGTCGGACTAAAAAAAATACCTGACTTTACCTCAAAGAGGGAGGATACTGCTGCCGAAAAACGTGTTGAGCTTCACTGTCACACCAAGATGAGTGACATGGATGGCGTGTCTGACGTAAAGGATATTGTGAAGTGTGCCATGCGCTGGGGACACAAGGCCATTGCTATTACAGACCACGGTGATGTGCAGGCATTCCCTGATGCTAACCATACTGTGGATGATAAATTTAAGGTCATTTACGGTGTGGAAGCATATCTGGTCGATGATACAAAGGATATTGTGGAGAATGCAGCCGGTCAGTCGCTGGATGACAAGTACGTGGTATTTGATATAGAGACAACAGGCTTTTCTCCGGAAAAGAATAAAATTATAGAAATAGGTGCGGTGAAGGTCATCGGTGGCGAGATTGTAGACCGCTATTCCACATTTATAAACCCTGAAGTACCTATTCCGTTCAGGATTGAGGAGCTCACCTCGATAAGGGATGACATGGTTATCACATCGCCAACAGTGGATGTCATACTGCCACAGTTTATGGAGTTTTGCAAGGACTGCATCATGGTCGCCCACAACGCTGACTTTGATATGAGCTTTATAAAGCGAAACTGCGCGCTGCTTGGCATGGAGTGTAATCCTACTATAGTGGACACGGTGCTCTTGCGAGAGTGCTTCTGCCACAGCTAAACAGATTTAAGCTGGATACTGTGGCCAAGGCTCTAAACATCTCGCTTGACCATCATCACAGAGCGGTGGATGATGCCGCATGTACCGCAGAGATATTTGTCAAATTCATAGAAAAGCTAAAGGACAGAGGCATATCAAGCTTAGATGAAGTAAATGCCCTGGCAAAATCATCTGTTGAGATGATAAGGAAGATGCCTACATACCATGCCATCATTCTTGCAACCTGTGACCAGGGGCGTACCAATCTCTACAGGCTTATCTCGCTGTCACACATCAAGTATTATAATAAGAGACCGCGAATACCAAAATCAGAGTTTAACAAGTATCGTGATGGTCTTTTAATAGGCTCAGCCTGTGAGGCAGGAGAGCTTTACAGGGCCATTTTAAACGGAAGACCACAGGAGGAAATCACAAGACTTGTGAATTTCTATGATTACCTGGAGATACAGCCTCTTGGCAACAACGCATTTATGATACGTGACGAGGATTCCGATATTGCTTCAAACGATGACCTTATCGATATAAATAAGCGAATCGTAAAGCTTGGAGAGGAATTTGGAAAGCTGGTTGTTGCAACCTGTGACGTACATTTCTTAAATCCCGATGACGAGATATACCGTCGTATTATCATGGCCGGTAAGGGCTTTAAGGATGCAGATGAGCAGGCTCCGCTTTACTTAAGGACCACAGAGGAAATGCTAAAGGAGTTTGAATATCTCGGAAGCAAAAAGGCTGAGGAGGTAGTCATCACCAATACCAATAAGATAGCAGACATGTGTGAGCGTATCTCACCGGTCAGACCTGATAAATGTCCGCCGGTTATCGAAAACTCTGACGGCATGCTTCGTGAAATCTGCTATAACAAGGCAAACAGGATGTACGGAGATCCGCTGCCGCCGATAGTTAAGGAGCGTCTTGACAGAGAACTTAACTCTATTATTTCAAACGGCTATGCCGTAATGTACATCATCGCACAGAAGCTTGTGTGGAAATCAAATGAGGACGGCTACCTGGTTGGCTCACGAGGCTCCGTAGGAAGCTCATTTGTCGCAACCATGTCAGGTATCACAGAGGTTAATCCGCTGCATGCTCACTATTTGTGTACACACTGCAAATACAGTGATTTTGATTCACCAGAGGTACAGGCATTTTCAGGCCGTGGTGGCTGTGATATGCCGGATAAGCTCTGTCCAAAGTGCGGCAGACCGTTAAGCAAGGAGGGCTTTGATATTCCGTTTGAGACCTTCCTCGGTTTCAAGGGAAACAAGGAGCCTGATATCGATCTTAACTTCTCAGGTGAGTACCAGTCAAAGGCACACAAATATACCGAGGTTATTTTCGGTGAGGGCCAGACCTTTAAAGCCGGAACCATAGGTACACTTGCTGACAAGACCGCATTTGGATACATTAAAAACTATTATGAGGAGCGCGGTGTCAGAAAGCGAAACTGCGAGATAGACAGGATAGTGCAGGGCTGTGTCGGTGTGCGCCGTACTACGGGACAGCATCCGGGTGGTATAGTCGTGCTGCCGATGGGTGAGGAGATTAATACCTTTACTCCTGTACAGCATCCTGCGAATGATATGACCGTTGACATCACGACAACGCATTTTGACTACCATTCAATCGACCACAACCTGTTAAAGCTCGATATACTTGGACACGATGATCCTACCATGATTCGTATGCTGCAGGATCTGACAGGTGTTGACCCGACAAAGATTCCGCTTGACGACAAAGCTGTCATGTCACTGTTTCAGAACACCTCCGCTTTGGGCATAGAGCCTGAGGATATCGATGGATGTCCGCTTGGAGCTTTAGGTATACCGGAGTTTGGTACCGATTTTGCCATGGGCATGCTCCTTGATACAAAGCCAAAGGAGTTTTCTGACCTCATTCGTATCGCCGGATTATCACACGGTACCGACGTATGGCTTGGCAATGCACAGACTCTTATCGAGGAAGGCACAGCTACCATTTCAACCTGTATCTGTACCAGAGATGATATTATGACATATCTGATTTCCATGGGGCTTGAATCTGAGGAAGCCTTCAACATCATGGAGAAAGTGCGAAAGGGCATTATTGCCAAGGGCAAATGCCCTCAGTGGCCACAGTGGAAGGAGGATATGAAGGCACACGGTGTGCCTGACTGGTATATCTGGTCATGCGAGAAATCAAGTACATGTTCCTAAGGCCCATGCTGCGGCATACGTTATGATGGCATGGAGAATCGCCTACTGTAAGGTTTCTATCCTCTTGCATACTACGTCAGCATACTTTTCAACA
>ENA-OUNI01000178-OUNI01000178.1-human-gut-metagenome-genome-assembly--contig:-NODE-178-length-28035-cov-4.833704_pt1 | contig 28035 bp, 31 predicted proteins | sample MGYA00242499_ERZ504580 | MGnify/ENA primary metagenome ERZ504580 (study PRJEB26092, sample SAMD00036315) | human gut metagenome | host: Homo sapiens | study: EMG produced TPA metagenomics assembly of... | reverse complement strand
CCGTTCACAGTAACGTAGCCAAAATTCATTCCAGATTGCCTGCGGCAATGGAATTTTGGCTTGTATGTCTCGGGATTTTGGCATATTCATGCCAAACACCTCGCGGGATAGTGGTGTGTGAACAGTATCGGAAAATGTTAAATGATCATAATTCATTCAGAGAATGAAAGGAATATCCCATCTCTTCCCATTTATCCAACAGTTCATCCAGAATCTGTGCATTAGTGGAAGAGGTGCTGTGCAGCAGTACAATAGCTCCCGGATGAATCCGTTTCGTCAGTTTTGCAATAGCTTCCTGCGGATCTGGCTGGTTATCCTGGTACCAGTCTACATAGGCAAGGCTCCAGAAAAATGTGTGATATCCCAGTTCTCTGGCCATAGACAGATTCTGTGTACTGTAGATGCCCTGTGGGGGGCGGTAAAATTTTGTCATTTCTTTTCCTGTAATTTCCCTGTAAATTTTTCTACATCGGATAATTCTTTCTGAAAAGATTCTTTTGTGGAAATTTTTGACATATCCGGGTGCGTCATAGTATGATTGCCGACAATATGCCCTTCCGTTTCCATTCGTTTGATCAGATCTTTGTTTTCCGAAATGAAATTTCCAACCACAAAAAATGTAGCAGGTGCCTGATGTTTTTTCAGTGCATCCAAAATAGCAGGAGTATTTCCATTTTCAAAGCCTGCGTCAAAGGTGAGATAGATTTTCTTTTCTTCGGTATCTTCAGCAAAAAAGGCATTGTACTGAGCCAGTTCTTCTATCGTTGCATTTCCAACAGGACGTTTGCCTTCTTCCTGAAAACTGAGTCCCCAGTTGGAACTTTGGGCAGAAGCAGCAGTCTGTCTGGCAGTGTTGTGCGATACGATTTTTCCTATAGAGGAACCTATAAATGCACAAGCACAGAAAAGAAGAAAAATCTTGGTAAATCTGGAAGAGAAAATCCGAGTGGAAGATATGTATTTGAGATGCATAGAGAGTATTAACCTCAGAACGGAATGATATTAGTTTAATATATGAGAAAGAGGGGAACTATAGAAGCTGAATGACAAATAAAAGAGCCACAGATTTATATTTCATCGTGGCTCCTGTTAAGATTCTGTATCCAAGGGATGATACCTCACTTTCTGTAAAATAAATTATGAAATTGTATGAATTTGAATTATGAAATTAACGGTTCAACTTACTGTCCCATTGGTCTGTACCTTCCTCTTATAGTTTCATAGGGTAAATCGTTAAGTTTTCATTGGACTGTACCTTCTTCATGTAAATGAACGGTTACGTTTTATAATAGGGTAAATCGTTAACGTTTCATTGGACTGTACCTTCCTTATTTTGATTGAATGTCACTTTAAAAATAAGGTAAATCATTAAATTTCCATTGGACCGTACCTTCTTTAGAATGTTTAACTGTTACGTTCAAAATAAGATAAATCGTTAGGTTTCCATTGGACTGTACCTTCCTTGTTTGATAGGAACTACTTATAAAACTTAGTTGGATTTAAAAGCTTAAGTTCTTGGTGGTCCGTACCTGCCTTTCTTATAAGTCATGAATTTGAAACTTTGCTATTCTGGTGGTCTGTACCTCGCTTTCTTAAATTATGAAGAAAAGATTATGTTTTCGGTGGTCTCACTCCTTTACTTTTTTGTTTTTCGTAATCCCTTTTGTTTTATGAACTTAATATAACAGATAAAAAATGAAATGTCAAGAATAAAAATAGAAAATTTACAAAAACATTTAAAAGATAACATTAAAATTATTTGCATTGATAAAATATTCTGAAAATAATAATGGATATAGACAATGCATAGCCGGAACCATATTGGGTAAAAATATGGTTGTAAAGATATACAAGTCAAATTACGTTACTGTTCACGCCGTTCTCAGTGACGTATTTTGACTAGTACATCGTTTTCGAAATAACTATACCACTCACTTGTCTGCGAATCCGATTGCACAGGTCTAAAAGCCTCAGCGTAGCCCGCTACGCCTGCGTTTTTATACCAGCACACTCGAATCCGCATCCTACGTGATTGGTATAGTTATTTACGAAACGCTGTACTTGAGATTTAACTGTAACTGTGAAAATATGGAACAGTTACCGGTTTATTAAAATGATCAGGAGGTTCTAATATGTTACGTTATCTGCCTGTAAGAAGGGTTCATGCAAGACAGGTACTTGATTCCAGAGGAAATCCTACAGTGGAAGTAGAAGTAACAGTAGGAGAAGGTGTGATCGGGATAAATGGATATACGGGAAGGGCAATCGTCTTCGGGAGCTTCCACAGGAAAGTTCGAGGCAGTGGAGCTTCGTGACGGAGAAAAAGGCTGCTACACCGGACTTGGTGTCCGCAAAGCAGTGGAGAATGTAAATACAAAGCTGGCAGAAGCAATTCTTGGAGAAAATGCTCTGGATCAGTCCTATATTGATAAAAAAATCATAGAAACAGACGGCACAGACAATAAAAGTAATGTAGGGGCAAATGCGGCACTGGGAGTATCCCTGGCAGTAGCAAGGGCGGCAGCAGCAGCTCTTCGAGTTCCTTTATATCAGTATCTTGGCGGCTGCCATACCAGACAGATGCCTGTACCGATGATGAATATCTTAAATGGGGGACGTCACGCTGACAATACGGTGGATTTACAGGAATTCATGATCATGCCGACGGGAGCGGAAAATATGGAGCAGGCGATCCGAATGTGTGCGGAAGTATACCAGTTTCTCAGAATTATCCTGAAACAAAAAGGTCTGTCAACAGCAGTCGGGGATGAGGGAGGTTTTGCACCGGATCTTTCCGATTCAGAAAGCGTCCTGGAAGTGATTCTGGAAGCAGTAAAAAAGGCAGGGTATGAACCCGGAAAGGATATCAGCATTGCAATTGATGCTGCGGCAAGTGAACTGTACGATGAAGAAAGAGGCGTTTATGTTTTCCCCGGAGAAGGAAAAATGAAAGGGGAGGAAGTTCTCAGGGATTCCGGCGAGATGATAGAATATTATGAAAAACTTGCAGAGAAGTTCCCGATTGTTTCCATTGAAGATGGACTTGAGGAAGATGACTGGGAAGGCTGGAAACAGATGACAAAAAGACTGGGAGATAAAATACAGCTTGTAGGTGATGATCTGTTTGTCACGAATATCAAACGTCTTGCATGTGGTATCAAACTGGGAGCGGCAAATGCCATTCTGATAAAATTAAACCAGATAGGAACACTTTCAGAAGCATTGGACGCAGTGGAAATGGCACAGAAAGCGGGATACAGGGCAGTAATTTCTCACAGATCAGGAGAATCGGAAGATTCATTTATCGCAGATCTGGCAGTTGCCACAGGTGCCGGCCAGATTAAGACAGGTGCACCCTGCCGTTCGGACCGAAATGCCAAATATAACCAGCTTCTTCGTATCCATGAGGCCTTGGGAGACTGGCAGTGTATGAAAATCCTTTTAAAGAAAATGAAAAAAATTGTTAAGAAACCTGACAAAAACTCTGAATTGTGGTTGAAATCCCCATCCGGCTATGTTACAATGAAACTCAGTTGATTAGGAGGTGTAACGAAGTGCAGATTATTAAGATCATTCTGAGTGTCATTTTCATAATAGATTGCATCGCTCTTACAGTAGTAGTTCTTATGCAGGAAGGTAAGCAGCAGGGACTTGGTGCTATCGCCGGAGCAGCAGAAACATACTGGGGTAAGAACAAAGGTCGTTCCATGGAGGGCGGACTTGTTAAGGCAACCACTATTATGGGAATTTTATTTTTTGTAATTTCTGTAGCATTAAATATGCTTGGTTAATCAGAAAAGAAATTTGAAACACTCTTGTTATGTGCAAGAGTGTTTTTTGTGTCATAAAGAGCTGAATCAGATAAAAGTCCTCTGCGGAGGCTGTGAGGAGTAATATGAGTAAAAAAGATATGGACAGAAGAAAAAAGTTTATCCTGGAACTGATGGGAGATCCTATTTATCAGCCAATGAGACTCCGCGAGATTTCTTCTCTTCTGAGACTTTCAAAAGAAGAGAAAAGAGAGCTGTATGATGTTCTGGACGAACTTTGCGAGGAAGGAAAGGTATCTGTAGACCGCAAGGGCAGATATGAAAAGGTCAAAGGAAAATGGAAAAAGAAAAAAGATGACCGTTATTACGATGACCGAAGAGAAGAATACGGATCAGAGTATGGTAGAAAGAAGAAAGATAAAAATAAAAAAGAGCAGCCGGAGGGAATCCAGGCTGAGGGAACATTCATCGGACATCCCAAAGGTTTCGGCTTCGTAGAAATCGAAGGACAGGATGAGGATATCTTTATTCCTGAAAGTGATACAGGAACAGCCATGCATCAGGATAAAGTAAGGATCATCATCAGAGATGACAAAAAAGAGGGAAAACGCCAGGAAGGTGTAGTTGTGAAGGTTCTGGAACGTGGTATGCCTGAAATTGTAGGAACTTACCAGTTAAATCGGGATTTCGGTTTTGTGATCAGTGATAATCCGAAATTTTCCAAAGATATCTTCATTCCGAGAAAAGAAGCAGCAGGAATTAAAAATGGTGATAAAGTAATCGCGGTGATCACAGATTACGGCTCCGGAAATAAGAATCCTGAAGGAAAAATTAAGGAGAATCTGGGAAATATCCGAACACCGGGTACAGATATCCTGGCAATCGTCAAGAGCTTCGGAATCCCAAGTGAATTTCCTGAGAAAGTAATGAAGCAGGCTCAGCGTGTTCCGGATCATGTGCTGGATGCAGACAGAGATGGAAGACTGGATCTGAGACATCTGCAGACAGTTACTATTGACGGCGAAGATGCCAAAGACCTGATGATGCGATTTCCCTGACAAAAGAGAGGGACATTTACCATCTGGGAGTCCATATCGCAGATGTAAGCAACTATGTACAGTATAACAGTGCTCTGGACAGGGAAGCACTGAAACGTGGAACCAGTGTTTATCTGGCAGACCGCGTTGTGCCAATGCTGCCGGAACGTCTTTCCAATGGAATCTGTTCTCTGAATCAGGGAGAGGACAGACTGGCGTTGAGCTGCCTGATGGACATTAACGAAAAGGGTAAGGTAGTTTCCCATCAGATCGCGGAAACAGTGATTAACGTAAATGAGAGAATGTGCTATACTGATGTAAAGAACATTCTTGAGGACACAGACGAAGAAGCAAAGAAACGGTATGATGCACTTATCCCGATGTTCTTTATGATGAAAGAACTGTCCGGAATCTTACGAAACAGCCGCCATCACAGAGGTTCCATTGACTTTGATTTTCCGGAGAGCAAGATTATTCTCAATGCAGCAGGAAAAGCAATCGATGTTAAGCCATATGAAGCAAATGTGGCAACCAAAATCATTGAAGATTTCATGCTGATGGCAAATGAGACTGTGGCACAGGAATACTGCACAGAAGAGATTCCGTTTGTATACAGAACCCATGATAACCCGGATCCGGAGAAAGTGGAGAGTCTTCTGACATTACTTCACAATCAGGGTGTGAAGATTCAGAAAGCAAAAGAAGAAATCACGCCAAAAGAAATCCAGCAGATCATCGAAAGTATCGAAGGGCTTCCGAATGAAGCAATGATCAGCCGTCTGGTGTTGCGTTCCATGAAACAGGCGAAATATACAACAGAATGCAGCGGTCACTTTGGACTGGCAGCAAAATATTACTGCCATTTTACATCTCCGATCAGAAGATATCCTGATCTGCAGATCCACAGGATCATTAAGGATAACTTACGAGGCAGACTGATGCGTGAAGGCAGAACCGAACACTATGCTGAAATCCTTGATGAAGTTGCGAGGCAGTCCAGTGTATGCGAACGCCGCGCAGATGAGGCAGAGCGTGAATCAGACAAGCTGAAGAAAGCAGAATACATGTCCTACCATCTGGGAGAAGAGTTCGAGGGAATTATCTCAGGTGTTACCGGATGGGGGCTTTATGTGGAACTTCCGAATACTGTAGAGGGACTGGTTCATGTCAACACGCTGCGTGATGATACTATGTTTTTGACCAGGAGAGCTATGAACTTCGCGGTGAGATGACAAAGAAAGTGTACAAGCTGGGAGATAAGGTTCGTGTCCGCGTGGCAGAGGCAGATAAGATGCTCAAGACTGTAGACTTTGAGCTGGTTTCTGATATCCGGGACGATGAAGAAGAGAATTAAATAAAAATGTATGGATACACTTCTGGTATTTGATGATGAAGAAGAGAGTTAAATAAAAATGGCTTGGAGGATATTATGGCAAAGAAAAAAGGAATGAAGCTGATTGCCAATAATAAAAAGGCATTTCATGATTATTTTATAGAAGATACTTATGAAGCCGGCATTGCCCTTGCAGGAACAGAGGTAAATCCCTGCGCATGGTAAGTGTAGTATTAAGGAATCCTTTATACGTGTGGAAAACGGAGAGGTTTACATCTACGGAATGCATATCAGCCCTTATGAAAAAGGCAATATTTTTAATAAAGATCCCCTGAGGATCCGTAAGCTGCTGCTTCACAGGTATGAGATCAACAAAATCGAGCAAAGCTAAAAGAGAAAGGTCTGACGCTGGTACCTCTGAAAGTTTATTTCAAAGACAGTCTGGTAAAAGTAGAGATCGGAATGGCTCGAGGTAAGAAACTTTATGACAAGAGACAGGATATCGCAAAGAAAGACCAGAGAAGAGAAGCAGAACGTGACTTTAAGGTTAAGAATCTATATTGATAATATTACCAAATCCTTTGGCTCAAAATTGTGAAATGTTATGAAAAAATTAATGGATATTGCAAAAATATTCGAAAATTCGTATAATCTATCATATAGATAAAAAAATAACAATTCATTTTTCAGGCAGATGAGCTGAAAGGAGTGGTGCCCTATGAAAACAATCACGATCAGCAGACAGTATGGAAGCGGTGGAAGACACATTGCAGCTTTGCTTTCAGAAAAAATGGGAGTTCCCTGTTACGACAGTAAGCTTTTGCTGAAGGAAGCAGAGAGGCATGGAATCAGCCAGGAAATCATCAATGAATTTAAAGGCAAGACCAGTCTTCTCTATGCAATCGGAGTAATGATGTCGGAAGAATCGCAGGATAAAAAACGCCTGACAATTCCGGAGAAGATGTTTCATGCGCAAAAAGAGACAGTGAAGCGCCTGGCACAGGAAGGTCCATGTATTTTTGTGGGAAGATGTGCAGACCAGATCCTGAAAGATGATAATCAGCTGCTTCGTGTGTATATTTATGCATCTGATATGGAAGACCGTATTAAACGGATCAAGAAAAATAAGCATATTTCTCAGAGAGAGGCACTTGACAGAATTGCATATAAAGATCGTCAGAGAAGAGATTATTATAACTTTTATACAGGACATGAATGGGGCAAAATGGAAAACTATGATATCTGCCTGAATACTTCGGTTTTATCAGAGGAAGAATGTGTGGAACTTCTGATGAAGCTTGCAGAATAGAAATATATTAAATATGACCACAAAAGGATAAGAAAGGACTGCCAGAGTAACATGGCAGTCCTTTCTGTTGGAGTATCCGCTGATTACAGTGTGTGCTTCCTTTTGTGCAATAATATGAAATAGGAAAAATGTGATTTTTTCATAAGAATGCGTCCGCAGGCAGAAACTTTAAAAACCTGAAAGTCTTAAAATTGTATGAAATCGGCAGAGGCTTAGTTGACAAGTTTTCGATACTCTGCAATAATAGGGAATTGAAAAAATGACATTGTTAAAAAGAAAAAAGATATTCCATATAGCAGGAGGGAATATATTATGAAGAAACGTTATTTAATACTGGCAGGTCTGTTAGTAATGACAGTGGCAGCTGCCGGATGTGGTAAGAAAAAGACAACAGAGACAGCACCTGTAGAGGTAACAGCTACCCCGACTCCTGAAGTAACCAAGGCAGTCGATATGGTGGATATGCAGCAGACAGCAGATGAAGACATAAAGAATGTAATGGGGGAGAAAACTTCCACAGCATCTAAGATTGTGTTTGTAAATAATACAGGGGATGACATCCAGTCACTCTATATCCGGACTCATGTGGATGAAGACAGTGAGGATTATGATGCAGACGAGGATGGAGGATGGGGAGATGATCTCATCAATGGAATGTTTACCCTGACAGATAAGGACAAGGCACTGTATTATATGCAGACTGCAAATACACAGACATCAGGTACACAGACATCAGGTACACAGACATCAGGTACACAGACATCAGATACACAGACATCAGATACACAGACAACATCCAACAAGAGTACAGCTTCCTATGATATCCGTATTGCATATGCTGATGAGGACAAGAATGAATGCTTTTTCCGCGATATTCCGCTTGGAACAATTTCGCAGATTACGTTATGTATGGATGGCACAGATGATGATGCGATCCCATATGCAAAATATCTGACAGGTACATCAACAAAAGAAGTATCCACGCTTGATGCGGTAAAGGAACGTCTTGGCATTACAGATGACAGTGAGTCAGAATCAGATTCCACAGACGACAGTGATAAGAAGTCTGCAGATAATTCTGATTCCACAGATAGTAACAACAGTCTGATCAGAATAATAACAGTGGCAATGGAACCGGGGATAGTTCAGATGATCCGGGCAATGGGGGAAACTCAGACAATCCGGGTACTAATGATGATCCGGGCAGTAACGATGATCCGGGAAATGGCGGCGATATGATTTCCACAGCAGAACAGTATATCGGTCAGTCTCTGGATGCACTGGAAGGCGCATGCGGTTCTCCACAGGGCAGCAGCTATGAGGATGATCCTGAGACAGGTAAAACAGGATTCCATTATTACAGCAATTTCACAGTTTCTACAACAGTTGATGAAAATGGTAATGAAATTGTTGCCGGAATATGGTAGAATAGAACTACGAATGTAACAGAGGAGGTATTCCGATCCTCTGTTACCTGCGATAAAATTAATTTCAGGAGACAGTTACTATGAAACGTGTATTATTAAAATTAAGCGGTGAAGCCCTTGCCGGTGAGAAGAAGACCGGATTTGACGAGGCGACTGTTATTGAAGTTGCAAAGCAGATCAGGACAATTGCTGAGGAAGGACTGGAAATCGGCATCGTGATCGGCGGAGGTAATTTCTGGAGAGGACGCACCAGTGAGACTATCGACAGGAATAAGGCTGATCAGATTGGTATGCTTGCAACAGTTATGAACTGTATTTATGTATCTGATATCTGCAGATACCTTGGATTAAAGACAGAAATCTTTACACCATTTGTATGCGGTGCATTTACAAGCCTTTACTCTAAGGATGCAGTGGAAGCAAGCTTTGCACAGGGCAAGATCGTATTCTTTGCAGGCGGTACAGGACATCCTTACTTCTCCACAGATACAGCCACTGTACTTCGCGCAGTAGAGATCGAAGCAGAAGCAATCCTTCTTGCAAAAGCTGTTGACGGAATTTATGACAGTGATCCGAAGACAAACCCGAATGCAGTAAAATATGATGAAATTTCCATTGAAGAAGTAGTTGCAAAGAAACTGGCAGCTATGGATCTGACAGCATCGATCATGTGTATGGAACAGAAGATGCCGATGCTGGTATTTGCACTGGATGAAAAAGACAGCATCATCAATGCAGTACATGGCAAATTTGTCGGAACTAAGGTTACTGTATAAGTAAGGCTTATAAGTCAGTTTACAGAGAAAGTGTAATATAAAAACTATAAAAAGAGGGAGACGAACCTAATGGATGAGAGAATTCAGAAATATGAAGAGAAGATGAAAAAGACACTGGCAAGCCTTGAGAGCGAACTGGTTACAATTCGTGCAGGACGTGCGAACCGCATATCCTTGACAAACTCGCCGTAGATTATTACGGAGCTCCGACACCTCTTCAGCAGGTGGCAAATATCACTGTCCCGGAAGCTCGTATGATTCAGATCCAGCCATGGGAAAGCAGCCTGATCAAAGGAATTGAGAAAGCAATCCTTACCTCTGACCTTGGATTAAATCCAAGCAACGATGGTAAAGTAATCCGCCTTGTATTCCCGGAACTTACAGAGGAACGCCGTAAGGAACTGGTTAAAGATGTCAAGAAAAAAGGCGAAGCAGCCAAAGTAGCAGTCCGCAACATTCGTCGTGATGCAAATGATGCATTTAAGAAACTTGCAAAACAGGATGTATCTGAGGATGAGATCAAAGAACTTGAGGAGAAAATCCAGAAGAGCACAGATAAATATATCAAAGAAGTTGATGCGGCAGTGGATGCAAAGAGCAAAGAAATCATGACCGTATAAGGGAAACGAAAAGGAGAGCTCCATGAATGCGGGCTCTCTTTTTATCTGAATGAGATAATGGACCGGAAACTGTGGTTCATTATGATGAGACAGTAAGGTTAAAGGAATAACAGGATAAGAAAAGGAAACAAGAGTATGAATGTACCAAATCATATTGCCATTATTCTGGATGGTAATGGACGCTGGGCGAAGGCAAAGGGAATGCCCAGAAGCTACGGACATGTGAAGGGCTGTGCAAATCTGGAAACAGTCTGTGACTATATGAAGGAGCTGGGAGTCAAATATGTGACTGTATATGCTTTTTCCACAGAGAACTGGAAACGTTCCAAAGATGAGGTGGACGGTCTGATGAAACTGTTCCGAAGTTATTTGAAAAAATGTATTAAACTGGCAGATAAGAACAAAATGCGTGTCCGGGTGATCGGAGAGGTTTCAGCATTTGATCAGGATATTCAGGAAAGTATTGCACGTCTGGAACAATATTCTCAGAAATATGATGAAATCTATTTCCAGATTGCATTAAACTACGGCAGCAGAGATGAGATCATAAGAGGTATCCGCAAACTTGCTCAGGATGCTGCAGATGGAAAAGTAAAGCCGGAAGAAATTGATGAGCATGTTTTTGACAATTATCTGGATACGGCAGGAATCCCTGATCCGGATCTGATGATCCGCACAAGCGGTGAATTGAGACTTTCCAATTTTCTGTTATGGCAGATGGCTTATACAGAATTTTATTTCACAGATGTGGCATGGCCGGATTTTAATAAAGCAGAGCTGATTAAGGCTATTGAGAAATATAATCAGAGAGACAGAAGATACGGCGGAGTTAAGGAGGAGTAAAGAATGTTTAAGACAAGACTCTTAAGCGGAATCCTGCTTGTGATTATTGCGCTTGCCACTATTATCAGCGGTGATTATGTGCTGTTTTTCACACTTCTTGCGGTTTCTCTCATTGGAATGAGAGAATTGTACAGAGCAATGAAGGTGCAGGATGAGAAGATAAATCTGCTGGCGGCAGCAGGCTATTTAGGCGCAGTATTATATTATCTGGCAGTACTGCTTGATTTTGAGAGGTATGGAGTGCTGGCAATCATTTTCGGACTTGTGCTGCTCATGTTTGTATACGTGTTCACTTATCCAACCTATGAGGCAGGGCAGGTAATGCCTGCACTGTTTGGTATTGTGTATGTGGCAGTTATGTTGTCGTTTATTTATCTTACCAGAGAGCTTCCCGGTGGAAAGTTCCACGTATGGCTGATCTTTCTGTGCTCATGGGGATGTGATACCTGCGCATATTGTGTGGGAATGCTGATCGGTAAACATAAAATGGCACCTGTCCTCAGCCCTAAGAAATCTGTGGAGGGAGCTGTGGGTGGTGTGGCAGGAGCTGCACTTCTTGGTGTGATCTATGCAGCAGCCACTCAGGGACCGATGCTGGAATATGCTGTGATCTGTGCAATCGGAGCGCTGATCTCCATGGTAGGCGATCTGGCTGCATCTGCGATCAAGAGAAATCAGGGGATTAAAGATTATGGAAAATTAATTCCGGGACATGGAGGAATCCTTGACAGATTCGACAGTGTGATCTTCACAGCACCGGTTATTTATTTCCTTTCTCTTGTGATGATTGAGATCTAGAGCGTGTCTGAAAAATCATTCCCGCAATCTGCACGCCCCACTTTGCGGGATATTTCACCCGAATTCAGTTGCCGTAGCCCGCTACGCGCCCTCATCCGGGCAAAATATCCCACAAATTGTGACGCACATCTTGCAGAAAGCCTTTTTCAGACGCGCTCTAACGGAGCATATATTCTTCTGATATACATGTTTACAGTATTTTCTGATATGAGAACTGTCAGGTCAGAAGTAATTTTATAAAATTGTTGTATAAGTATTGAAATGAGGTACAAGATGAAAAAAGTAGCAGTCTTAGGTTCTACAGGTTCGATCGGAACACAGACACTGGATGTGGTACGTGCAAATGATGACCTGGAAGTAGTTGGTCTTGCAGCAGGCAGCAATGTAGAAATGCTGGAGAAGCAGATACGTGAATTTCATCCCAGACTTGTTGCAGTCTGGAAAGAAGAGGCAGCCAGAGATCTGGCAGTACGTGTGCAGGATCTGGATGTAAAAATCGTAAGCCAGATGGGTGGTCTTATCGAACTTGCCAGAATGGAAGAATCAGACATTCTGGTGACCGCTATCGTAGGAATGATAGGAATCAGACCAACTATGGAAGCAATCCTTGCAGGTAAGGATATTGCTCTGGCAAATAAGGAAACACTGGTAACAGCCGGACATCTGATCATGCCGTTGGCAAAGCAGTTCGGTGTGCAGATCCTGCCTGTAGACAGCGAGCACAGTGCTATTTTCCAGGCACTTCATGGAGAGAAAAGAGAGCAGATACATAAACTGCTCATCACTGCATCCGGCGGTCCTTCCGCGGAAAGAAAACAGCAGATCTGGAGAAGGTGACTCTGGAGGATACGCTGAAGCATCCGAACTGGGTAATGGGACAGAAGATTACAGTGGATTCTGCAACTCTGGTAAATAAAGGTCTGGAAGTTATGGAAGCCAGATGGCTTTTTGATGTAGATCTGGATCATATTCAGGTTGTGGTTCAGCCGCAGAGTATTATCCACTCTATGGTGGAATTCGAGGACGGTGCAGTGATGGCACAGCTTGGAACACCGGATATGAGACTTCCGATACAGTATGCATTATGCTACCCGGACAGAAGATTTTTAAAAGGCGACAGACTGGATTTTCATATGTTGAAGCAGATCACCTTTGAGGAGCCGGACAGGAAAACTTTTAAAGGTCTTCCAATGGCGGTGGAAGCGGCAAGGGCAGGCGGCAGTATGCCAACCGTTTTTAATGCTGCAAATGAGCTGGCAGTCCGCAAATTCCTTCAGAAAAAAATCAGCTTTCTGGATATTTACGAGATTATCGGGCAGTCTATGAGCAGACATACAGCAGTAAAGGATCCGGACCTGGATCAGATTCTGGAGATTGAGAAAGAAACTTATCGTTGGATTGAAAGCAGGTGTAGATTGAAAATTATTATTGCAATTGTCATATTCAGTGCAATCATTCTCTTTCATGAGCTGGGACATTTTCTTTTTGCAAAGCTGAATAAGATCGTGGTCACAGAATTCTCTTTGGGAATGGGACCAAGACTTTACAGTTTTGAGAAAGGAGATACCAGATATTCACTGAAACTTCTTCCTATCGGTGGCTCCTGTGCCATGCTGGGGGAGGATACGGACATAGAGAATGAACCGGGAACTTTTAACAGTGCGTCTGTGTGGGGCAGGATTTCTGTAGTTGCCGCAGGACCGGTATTTAACTTTATCATGGCATTTGTATTGTCTGTGATCATTGTAGGTGCTGTAGGATATGAACCATCCAGAGTTCTTTCCGTAAAGGAAGGTTCTGCGGCTGAGGCGGCAGGACTGAAAGAGGGAGATATTATTACCGGTTATCAGGGATATCACATTGATCTGGGAAAAGATCTCTATGTATATTCCTATCTGAACCAGCTGAAAGAGGGAGATACCATTAACCTGACTGTTAAGCGTGATGGAAAGAAGATGGACATTTCCTATAAGTCGGATACAAATGTGAGATACCTTCTGGGCTGCAATTTCAACGGGGATGATACTTCTGCCATGACAGTGGAATCTGTAATGGATGGAATGCCGTTGCAGGAAGCAGGGATTCAGCAGGGAGATGTGATCACATCCATTAATGGAGTGAAGATTACAAATGCAGCAGATTACCAGAAATATATTCAGGAGAATCCGCTGACAGAAAAGTCTGTAAAGATTACCTATTCCAGGGACGGACAGGAATATGATATTACGGTTACACCAAAAGAATACCGTACGGCAGAATCAGGATTTACCTACAATATGTATTCTGAAAAGCAAAAGGGCTGAATGTAGTCAAATATGGTGCCGTAGAAGTAAAATATATGGTACGTACAACGATTCTCAGCCTGAAAGAGCTGGTCAGCGGAAAGCTTGGAATGAAAGATCTGAGTGGTCCGGTCGGAATTGTGGATGCAATCGGAACTACGTATGAGGAAAGCAAAAGCGAAGGAACCATGATCCTGTGGATGAATATGCTTAATCTGGCAGTTCTGCTCTCTGCAAACCTTGGAGTTATGAACCTCCTTCCGTTTCCGGCACTGGACGGTGGACGCTGGTATTCCTTGTCATAGAGGCAATCCGCAGAAAACCGATTAACAGACAGGTGGAGGGCGGCATCCATTTCGCAGGGCTGATGCTGTTGATGGCGCTGATGGTATTTGTTATGTATAACGATATTGTTAAGCTGATCTGATCATCTGGCATACCAGTGTGGGTTTGAAAAAATCTCCCATAAAATGTGACGCATATCTTGCGTAAAGTTTAAACACACTTTAGAACCAATGTAATGTATATGATTAAAAAGACAGATATCTTGAAAGAAAATAGAGAGTCTGTCTTTTTTGACGAAAATTTGACGATTTATCTGGATTTTCACAGTTCGATTTGATATATTAAAATTGTCCTGAAGGTTTAAGCGACAGATATATGTATTACACAAATCTGTTACAGAGGATTAACAGTGAAAGTATTTTGACCGCAGTTTCGGGAAAGTGTGTGTATAATGTAACCCAACAAAAGACAAACAGAAAAATGTGGGGTGAAAGGAGATGTTTATGAGAAAGAAAAATGAAATCACGGAGTATGTAGCTGCTGCTCTTATATTTGTGTGTGCGGTAGCAGTAAGTCTGGGCATATTTCTGGTATGCACGCAGAATTCTATTGAGCGTAACTCGCAGAAAGTAATTAAGACGAATGTTTCCAGACAGAGTGAACATATTAAAGCAATTTTGGATATTCATTATGGATATCTGAGGGGTATAGCAAAAGAGATTGGAAAATCCGAAGAACTTGTGTCGGATGAAAATATGGAAATGTTAATATCACTTGAAGAGGAAACTGCTTTAGAGCGTACAGCACTGATTGAAGCAGATGGTACGGCTCATTATGATAACGGAGCAGAGAAGAATGTATCTTCGAGGAGATATTTTAAGGAAGGAATGGAGGGAAAAGAAACACTAAGCGATCCACTGGAGAGCAGCGTAGATAAAGAAACCCGTGTAATTCTGGGCGTACCGGTCTGGAAAAACGGAAAAGTGATAGGAGTTCTGGGTGGTTCTTATAACGTAACTGCATTAAGCCGTATGCTGTTTAACGATTTCTTTGAAGATGTAGGATATACACTGATTACTACCAGTGATGGTGAGATTATTGCGTATGATGGTGATTTTGCCTATCATGAGATTGAATATGGCGATAACTTCTTTGAATTTTATGATGATCAGACACTTATTTTTGATTCGTCCCTGACAGAAGTGAAAAAAGATTTTACAGTGGGTGCCGATGGACTGATGAAAATAAGAATTGGAAATGATTATAATTCAGACCGTTATCTGGCCTATACAGATATGGGATTGAATGACTGGATGATTTGTTATGTTATCCCTGTTTCTGAAGCGCAGAAATCTTATAACTTTGTACGAAAATATGAACTGATTTTTACAATCGGGTTTTGTGTTATGGTAAGCATGTTGTTCCTTTGGGGATTTGTTAAGAACAGATCAAAGAATAAACAGCTTATTCAGGCAGCCGAGACAGATGCATTGACCAGCGCGTACAATAAGAGAAGTACAGAAGAACGGATCCATAATGTTCTGCAGGAACACCCGCAGGAACCGGGAACTTTTGTGATCATGGATGTGGATCATTTTAAGGAAGTAAATGATATATATGGACACATTACAGGGGACAAAGTCCTGCACAAATTTGGTGAAGTGCTTCATGAGCATTTTCGTGAAGGAGACATTGTCGGCAGGATCGGTGGTGATGAATTTGTAGTATTTATGAGAAAAACGGACAGCAGAGAAGTGGCTGTTTCCAGAATCGAAAGTCTGATAAAAAAAGTTAAAGAATTAACATTTCCGGAAATGAATGGAAAGAATATTACCATTAGTGCCGGAATGGCATTTGCTCCGGAACATGGAACAGGATATCTTGATCTGTATAAAAATGCAGATACTGCATTATATAAGACAAAACAGAATGGCAGAGATGGGTATAATATTTATGAAGAAGAAAAAAGATAAAGATAAAGGAGAGAGAAAAAGGTTATGCCTATTGGAATAATTATCAATGCATTATCCATAGTTATCGGCGGAATCCTGGGGACTCTTGTGGGGCACAAATTAAGTCCGAAATTCAAAGAGGATATTACTCTTGTATTCGGGGTATGCTCTATGGGAATGGGAATCAGCACCATCGGTCTGATGGAAAATATGCCGGCGGTTATTTTTTCTGTTGTGATTGGTACGGGAATCGGACTTGCGATTCATCTTGGAGAAAGGATCAATGCCGGTGCCGGTGTTATGCAGCGTGTGATCGGCAAATTTATCAAGAATTCAAATTCAGAGCTTTCTGAGGATGAGTTTATGAATACACTGGTGACGATCATCGTATTATTCTGTGCAAGCGGAACAGGAATCTATGGCTCTATCGTATCCGGAATGAGCGGGGATCATTCAGTGCTGATCTCCAAATCTATTCTGGATTTATTTACAGCAGCTATTTTTGCCTGCAGCCTGGGAATGGTAGTGTGTATGATCGCCATTCCGCAGGTGATCATTTTCCTGATCCTGTTCTTTGCAGCAACGGCGATTTTCCCGCTGACTACACCGGGCATGATCAATGACTTTAAAGCCTGTGGCGGGTTTCTGATGCTTGCAACCGGTTTTCGTATGGTGAAGCTGAAGAATTTCCCAACTGCGGACATGATACCGGCGATGGTGCTGATCATGCCTATGTCATGCTTCTGGGTGAATTATATATTGCCGTTAGTATCATAAGTTAAGCTGGCAGATTTTCATTTCTGAGTTCAGAAACGGAGATCTGCTTCTTTTTAGGTCAATTACAATCAAAATTATAGATGACTGTAATGGCGCTTATAAAAAACTAACCAATAGTTAATAGAAAATTTCTTCCTGATATTGTATTGTAAATATATAATAAATCTGAAAAAATATCAGGTGTATCAAAAGTATTTCCTGATATTTGCCTGAAACTATAATGGCACATCAAGAGAGGAGGAGATTTTTATGAGTATGAAAATCGATTTGCAGGAAAATGTAGAAGTTATCTGGTATTTTTTCTTCTGGCGGCAGTTGCAGCACTTTTATTTTTTCCAAGGGTAGCATCAGCTGCTTCCAAGCCAACTGCCAAACAGCTTAAAGTAACTTACAGAGGATTCGAATATGACAATGATACAGCAAAGTTATATCTGAAGCTGAGTCTGAAAAATACTTCGAGTTACACGATTACAAAAGTGAAGATGGGATATGAGATACCTATTATGGAGGATGGAACCATAACCCAGACCTCAGTGTAACGATTAATCCCGGAAAGACAGTAAATAAGACGGTTTATATTGGAAAAATGACTCAGCAGCCATATAAAGCGCCGAAGGTAAAATGCTTATCGTTCTGGTATAAGTCAGCGACACCTAAGCTAAACCAGCTCAAAGTCAGCTACAAGGGATATGAGTACAATCCGAACACAGGAGAGCTGTATATAACTGCCCGTATGCAGAACACTTCCAGTTATACGATTACAAAGGTAACGATGTATTTTGAGATACCACTGGATGAAACTGCAACACCGACCAAAACCTACAATGTAAATATTCCGGCCGGAAAGACAAAAAATTACAGGTTCAAAATTGGAATGATGACAGATGCTCCGGATGGAAAGGTACTGGTGAAATGTAAGAAATTCTGGTATAAGAAATAACAAATGAAATTGTGATATCAGACAGGCAGCCATTGTGAGATACTCTAAACAGTACCGCAATGGCTGCTGTTTTGTTATGCTTAGGAAATTACGTCGGAATTGTTATAATTAGGTATATTTTAGCATAAATAATTCCTGTCTGAAATAAAAATTGCTGTTATTATTTCTGGCTTAGTCGGGCTCGAAGTGGCAGTAACTCCTGCTTTACGTTACAAATGTTTCATGTTATCATTATCTAAAATCAGGGAAGCTGTTTTTCGGGGAATTTTTTAACCGAATGCGGATTGCGAATATCCGTTTGACTTGCAAAATCTGGTAATGAAGGAGGATGAAAAATATGCGGAACAGAAAGAAACTGCCAATTGGAATAGATAGTTTTGAAAAAATAATCCGGCATAATTTTTACTATGTGGATAAAACAGAAATGATAACAGAACTTCTTCATAACTGGGGAGAAGTGAATCTGTTTACACGTCCTCGCCGTTTTGGAAAATCTCTGAATATGAATATGCTGCAGTCATTTCTGGAAATCGGATGTGATAAATCGCTGTTTAATGGACTGAAGGTATCCCGTGAAAGAGAACTGTGTGAAGAATATATGGGAAAGTTTCCGGTAATTTCGCTTACATTGAAGAATGTGGAGGGATTAAATTTTGAGTCAGCCCGGAAATCGCTGAAGAATACTCTGGGAATGGAGGCGTGGAGACTTAGTGCTCTGGCAGAGAGCAGCCGCCTTACAGAGGAAGAAAAAAACTCTTATAAAGCATTGACTGTCGTTGATGATCATGGCGATTTCAAAATGTCTGATGCCACAATGGAGAAGGCGCTGCTTATATTAACTGTATTACTGGAGAAACATTATGGAAAAAAAGCGGTTCTTTTGATTGATGAGTATGATGTGCCATTAGATAAAGCGTTCCAGTATGGATATTATGACGAGATGGTATCTTTGATCAGAAACATGTTTGGAAATGTTTTGAAGACAAATTCGAGCCTGTTTTTTGCAGTACTTACGGGATGCCTGAGAATTGCGAAGGAAAGCATTTTTACAGGATTAAACAATTTTAATGTTTTTTCGATTACGAGTGTACAGTTTGATGAGTTCTTTGGATTTACAGATGATGAGGTCACAGAAATGCTGAAATATTTTGGGCTTTCTGACTACCATGAAACAATCAGGGAATGGTATGATGGTTATCAGTTTGGAAAGAAAGCAGTGTATTGTCCCTGGGACGTGATCAGTTATTGCAGAAATTTATGTGCAGATCCTGATGCGATACCAGAAGATTTCTGGTCTAATACCAGCAGCAACAGCATTGTGAGTCGTTTTATAGATAAAGCGAATAAACAGACGAGAGATGAAATCGAAAACCTGATTTCGGGAGAAACGGTTATAAAAGAAATAAAACAGGAACTGACATATAATGAACTGGATAAATCCATTGAGAATCTTTGGAGTATACTTTTTACAACAGGGTATTTAACACAACGTGAAAGAATAGACAGCAGAAAGTTACGTCTGGCAATTCCTAACAGAGAAATTAAAGAATTGTTTGAACTTCAGATCAGGGAATGGTTTCAGGAAAAGTCATCTGAGGATGTAAAGAAGCTTGATAAATTATGCATGGCTTTTCCAGATGGAGATGCAGAAACGATAGAAGATTTGTTTAACGACTATTTATGGAATACAATCAGTATTCGGGATACGGCAGTTAAGGGAAGAAAAGAAAATTTTTATCATGGAGTTTTGCTGGGGCTGCTAAGTCATATGGAGAACTGGGCTGTCTGGTCGAATATAGAATCTGGTGAAGGTTATTGTGATATTTTACTGGAAGTTCCGGAGAATCGTGTCGGAGTGGTGATCGAGATGAAATATGCTCAGGAAGACAGAATGGAGGCAGCTTGTACAGAAGCTCTGAAACAGATTGAACAACGTCAGTATGCTGCAAGGTTAAAGAGTGACGGGATGAAGAATATTGTAAATTATGGCATTGCTGTTATCGGAAACATTGTAAAGTTAAGATTGGGAAAGAAAATTCTTAATCTAAGAAGATATCTTAATAAGAAAACAGCTCTGCTGTTCTGAAATTACAGCTCCTCTCAGTGATTATTATTTGTGATACTGAGGGGAGCTTTTTATATCATAGAAGATTATTCTGCAATGTTTCTGTGATGTAACAGTCTTTTGGACAGGATTCTTTCTTACGTATTCCTTGTTGGAATAATCCATGTGAAAAGAAGAATTGCGAAGGAAATAGGAAACGAACGGGTATAATTTGTGCAAATTGTTGGAAAATTTTTTAAACATACTTTAATATGAACGGAAAAGTCAGGAAAGGAAGAAAAATGAGAAAGAGACTTATCATCGGTATGAGTGGGGCTTCTGGAGCGCCCCTTACAATAGAATTGCTGAAACAACTGTAGCAGTATAAAGAAATAATAGAGACACATCTGATCGTGACAAAAGGTGCGGAAATGACGCTGGAACAGGAGACAGATTATACATTGGAACAGCTATATGCTCTTGCGGACGAGGTACATGATAACTATAACATCGGTGCAGGTCCGGCGAGTGGAAGCTACCGTACGATGGGAATGATCGTGATTCCATGCAGTATGAAAACTCTGGCGGGAATCGTAAGCGGGTACAGTGATAATCTCGTTTTACGGGCAGCAGATATAACCTTGAAAGAACGCCGGAAGAAGATATCATTACCAGAAAATGGGCTGAGCAGATATGGGAACTTGTCAAACAACCGGTGTCTGTGTTGGCAGGAGTATATTATGATAATCTGGAAAAGGAACAGTTGATGGAAGTAATCCGGATATTAGATCAACTGCTCGAAAACTTAGAACAAGAACTGCAATTACGGAAGACAAAATATAGTCAAAACGTATAAGAGAAACATAGAAATACAATGGTGCTATAATTTTTTCAGATAACGAAATCAGGAGTTTATGTCGGACTGGAAAAAGCCTGTGAAAAAGCAATGAACCAGATTCGGGAGCTGCGTTATGATGAACGGCTTCGTAATGAGGACAGAAATGATATTCTGGCATATGGAATTGCTTTTTGTAAGAAGAAATGCAAGGTAGTTGTCGAAAATTTATAAGGAATGAGGTAATCTTAAAAAGATGATATCTGAAAAGGGAAAGGGATAGGTGATATATTCTTGCGCATCAGTTCTTTGCAGGCTGATGCGCATATTTTGTCTGCTTTGCTACAACCCTAACGCAACTCAGCAATCCTGCTGACTGCCACATAGATTTCCTGGATTTTGTACCAGGTTGGATAGTCTACGATCCTGTCTGGTCCAGACCGAAAATGCTCTGGAAAATCCTGACGGAATTTTGGGTCTCAGATCCGTAAATTCCATCTGCGGTAACAACAGGGACAGCAGGATAAGCTTCTGCGATTGTGTTTAACTGTTCCTGAATCTGTCTTACCTTATTTCCGGATGCACCGATATCTAGATCATATCCCGGCCAGGAGGAGGGAATCCCGGAGATTGCTTCCGCCACATTGATATACATATTATTTCCGTAAAAAGTCCGTAGGATTTCAATGGCAGAGTATCCCTGATCGCCCAGTGCCTTGCTTCCCCATTGTGTCATCCAGCCTCTGTTTCGGCATTGTACCTGTTTGCCGTCACAGTACTGGGTAAGGATTGGCTGACGTACATTTGGTCTGGAAAGATAATTTTCAAACAGTTCATCTACAATGCGGTCAATGCTGGCAAAGATATTCCTGCCATAGATCCATTTGTGATCATAGGCAGTGGAGGAAGTGATCGTAAAGTCATAACCTTTGTTCCGGTACCATTCCGTATAAACCCTGTTCAGAGTAAAAGACATGATAGCCAGAATGTTTGCCCGGATGGTGTCGTCGGGCCAGGTGGCATAGATTTCGCTGCTGGCTACATTTTTGATGTAATCTTTGTAGCGTACATAATAATTGCCTGCAGCGGAATCGTTGACAGGCCCATCGTGTACCACTATATATTCAGGGACAACGACCTTGCTTAATACGATTTCGCCGTTTTCGTTTATTGGTTTTATCTCGGCTTCTTCGATTTTGGGAGGATATTCATAGAACAACGTATGCGGAGGAATTACAATTCTCTGGAAAGTTTCGCTGGATTCCATGACATTCAGCGTTGTTGGCTGTCTGGATAAAGTATCTGCTAATACCTGGCTTCCTGCGATTTCTTTGGGTTCAAAGCCTTCTGCTTCGATCTGAATGGTATATTCTGAGTATGGCTGCTGTTCAACCGGTTCCATACTATATTCCAGAGGTGGAGTCTTAAGTTCAATGACAGGAGTGCGTCCGGAGGAATCTGTTGCCACTTCTTCAATGGTACTGTCGGGTGCTCCTGTGTAGGAGATTCTGACGCGTGCGTTTTCTATGGGACGATTGTTCAGCCGGTCTGATACGGTAACCTGATATTGTCCTGTATCTATATTTTCCTGCTGCATCTGCATATGATAAAAAGCCATACAAGCTCCTGTAGATAATGCTTTCCTGATAAATTATGCAGGGGATCGGAAATGGTTACCTGAGAAAAGAATTATTGTAGAAAAAGAATAAAAAATAAGGCACCATGACTTCTCATAGTTCCTCATTCTTTAAATGCGGAAGATGGGACTTGAACCCACACGAGCGCAATGCTCACAAGATCCTTAGTCTTGCTCGTCTGCCAGTTCCGACACTTCCGCATATCGCATTTTCATGGGATTCTTTTGATCTCCCTCGCGACAAGTGATACTATATCAAATGTAAAAGCTAATGTCAACACCTTTTTGAAAAAAAAAAATATAAAAAAAAATTTCAATTTTTTGAAAAAAAAGAGGAATTTGAAATTTTATGTAGAATATAATTAATAAGAGGTATTTTGTCAGCTTGTGGAGGTATCGCTTATGAATATCAGAGAAAGCATGGAACAGCGTGAACAAAAGATGCTCAGTCCTTATGCTGCTTTGAGTCTTTGTTCCAGAGGCAGAGAGCGGCAGGAGGAAGAATGCGATGTACGGACTGTCTATCAGAGAGACAGGGACAGGATCCTTCATAGTAAAGCTTTTCGCAGGATGAAGGATAAGACACAGGTTTTTGTGGCACCCCAGGGTGACCATTACAGGACCAGACTGACACATACTCTTGAGGTATCACAGATTGCCAGAACAATAGCGAAGGCACTGAGACTGAATGAAGATCTTGTAGAAGCGATCGCACTTGGACATGACCTGGGACATACTCCTTTTGGACATGCAGGTGAGAGGGCTCTTGATGCAGTGAATCCGGATGCTTTGCCCACTATAAACAGAGCGTCAGGGTTGCACAGATACTGGAGAAGAACGGCGAAGGGTTGAATCTCACATGGGAGGTCCGGGATGGTATCCTGAATCACAGAACCAGTGGGAATCCGTCTACTCTCGAAGGACAGGTAGTAAGACTTTCGGACAAGATCGCCTATATTCATCATGATATGGATGATGCACAGCGGGCGGGGATTATTTCTGAGGATGATATTCCGGTCACGCTTCGGATGCTGCTCGGTTATACAACCAGAGAGCGGCTCAATACATTTGTTCATGATGTGATAGAGAACAGTCTTGAGCAGGATACCATAAAGATGTCAGCAGAGATCTACGAGGCAATGATGGATCTGCGGGCTCTCATGTTTCAGAATGTATATGAGAATCCGGCAGCCCATAAGGAAGAGGAAAAGGTAGTGAAGATGCTGACGGAGTTATATGAATATTATGTCGAACACCCGGAAGCAATGTCAACAGAATACAGGGAGCTGATCGTGCGTGGAGAGAAGAAGGAACAGGCAGTATGTGACTATCTCTCAGGAATGACAGACCAGTATTCTATAAGGAAATTCCGGGAGATTTACATACCAAAAGCATGGGAAGTCTATTAATCAATCAAGAAGGAGGACGAAGCATGCGTTATTCAGACGATATCATTGAAGAAGTCAGGATGAAGAATGATATTGTAGATGTTGTATCCCAGTATGTGAAGCTGAACAAAAGAGGAAGTACCTATTTTGGACTTTGTCCGTTTCATAATGAGAAAACTCCCTCTTTTTCGGTAACACCGGCGAAGCAGATGTATTACTGCTTTGGATGCGGAGCAGGCGGGAATGTATTTAATTTTGTGATGGAATATGAGAATTATACCTTTGGGGAGGCACTGAAGCATCTGGCAGACAGGGCAGGGGTGCAGCTTCCGAAGATTGAATATTCCGGAGAAGCAAAGAAGAAAGCAGAACGTCGGGCTGCCCTTCTGGAGATCAATAAGCTTGCAGCAGGATATTTCTATTATCAGCTGCGTCGTGAGAGTGGCAGACAGGCACATGAATATCTGACAGGCAGAGGACTCAGTGAGGAGACGATCAGGAAGTTTGGCCTGGGATATTCGGATAAGTACAGTGACAATCTGTACAAATATCTGAAGTCAAAGAATTACAGTGACGAACTGCTGCGGGATTCCGGCCTGTTCAATGTGGATGAACGCAGGGGAATGTATGACAAGTTCTGGAACAGGGTTATTTTCCCGATCATGGATGTGAATAACCGCGTGATCGGATTTGGAGGCAGAGTGATGGGTGACGGAAAGCCGAAGTACCTGAACTCGCCGGAGACTACGATCTTTGATAAAAGCCGGAATCTGTACGGGCTGAATGTTGCAAGAACCACGAGAAAAAATTATCTGATCCTGTGTGAAGGATATATGGATGTGATATCCATGCATCAGGCAGGGTTTACCAATGCGGTGGCATCGCTGGGAACGGCACTTACTTCCGGACATGCAAGTCTGCTGAAGCGTTACACTCAGGAGGTATTGCTTCTGTATGACAGTGATGATGCAGGCGTGAGGGCTGCACTTCGTGCCATTCCGATCCTGAGGGAAGCAGGTGTTTCTTCGAGAGTGGTAAATCTTAAGCCGCATAAAGATCCGGATGAATTTATCAAGGCACTTGGAGCGGAAGAGTTTGAGAAACGTCTGGAGCAGGCTATGGACAGCTTTATGTTCCGCGTACATATGGCAGAGCGGGAATTTCCAATGGAGGAACCCCAGGGACAGAACCGTTTCTTTGAGCGGTGTGCGCAGATGCTTCTGGAGCTTTCCGATGAACTGGAGAGAAATCTTTATATAGAAGCAATCGTAAAGGATTACAGAAGCAGTGGGATCAGTGTGGAGAATCTGAAAAAGAGAGTCGGAGCTCTTGCAATGAAGGGAACTCCGGCAGAGCAGAGAATTCAGCCTAAACCTGTGGGAGCAGGTCAGCAAAAGAAGAAGGAGAGTGCAGCAGAGAAAGCACAGAAGCTGATGCTTACCTGGCTGGTAACTTATCCGGGCATATTTGACACAGTGGAAAAATATATCCAGCCTTCAGATTTCGTGGTTCCTCTGTACAGGCAGGTGGCAGAGATGCTTTACCAGCAGCACAGGGATGGCGATGTGAATCCTGCAAGGCTGATGAATGCTTTCATTGACAGTGAAGAGCAGAGAGAGGTTTCATCCCTTTTTAATGCAACGATCCATCTGGAGACTCCGGAGGAACAGAACCGGGCTTTCTCGGATGCTGTGATCAGGATTAAGGATGAGAGTCTGAAAGAGAGAAACAGAACCTGGGATCCCACAGATATACAGGGACTGCAGGAACTTGTAAAAGCAAAGAAAGAACTGGAAGAGCTTGGAAGAAAGCGGCAGCAGCTGCATATTTCTTTCGAATAAGGATAAAATATAAACACTATATGGAGGTATAGAGCACATATGGAAATGAATATGGGTAAATTCAGTGAAAAACTGGTAGAACTTCTGGAGCTTGCCAAGAAGAAAAAGAATGTACTGGAATACCAGGAAATCAATGACTTCTTTAAGGACCAGCCACTGGGAGTTGAACAGATGGAGAAAGTATTTGACTTTCTGGAAGCCAGTGGAGTGGATGTGCTTAGGATTACAGACAGTAATGCAGATGATATGATCCTGGATGATGACGATGCAGACATTGATAAGCTGGATGAAGAAGAGATTGAACTTGACAAGATCGATCTTTCTGTTCCTGAAGGTGTAAGCATCGAGGATCCGGTACGTATGTATCTGAAGGAAATTGGTAAGGTTCCGCTTCTTTCAGCAGAAGAGGAAATCGAACTTGCAAAGAGAATGGAGAATGGGGATGAGGCTGCCAAGAAACGTCTGGCAGAAGCAAACCTTCGTCTTGTTGTCAGCATTGCAAAGAGATATGTGGGACGTGGAATGCTTTTCCTTGACCTGATCCAGGAAGGTAACTTAGGTCTGATCAAAGCGGTTGAGAAATTTGATTACCGCAAGGGTTATAAATTCAGTACCTATGCTACATGGTGGATCCGTCAGGCAATCACCAGAGCAATCGCAGACCAGGCACGTACCATCGTATTCCGGTGCATATGGTTGAGACTATTAACAAACTGATCCGCGTTTCCCGTCAGTTACTGCAGGAGCTTGGACGTGAACCTACGCCGGAAGAAATTGCAAAAGAGATGGATATGTCTGTAGAGCGTGTACGTGAGATCCTTAAGATCTCCCAGGAGCCTGTATCTCTGGAGACACCTATCGGTGAGGAAGAGGACAGCCACCTTGGAGACTTTATCCAGGATGACAATGTACCTGTACCTGCAGATGCAGCAGCATTTACTTTGCTGAAAGAGCAGCTGGTAGAGGTTCTGAGCACATTGACAGACAGAGAGCAGAAAGTATTGCGCCTGCGTTTTGGCCTGGACGATGGACGTGCCAGAACTCTGGAGGAAGTTGGTAAGGAATTTAATGTAACAAGAGAACGTATCCGTCAGATTGAGGCAAAGGCGCTCCGCAAGCTTCGTCATCCGAGCCGCAGCCGTAAACTGAAGGATTATCTGGACTAAGGAGCCTGTTATGCAGCTTTCATTACGTTTATCTGCAATAGCAGGCTGGTGACCAGGGGAAACAGACTTGTGGATGTGGGATGCGATCATGGATACCTGCCGGTTTCGCTTTATCTGGATGGAAAGATTCCGGGTGCGATTGCCATGGATGTAAGAAAAGGCCCGTTGTCCAGAGCGCAGGAACATATTTCTCAGTATGGACTGGACGCATACATAGAAACCCGGCTTTCAGACGGACTTGAGGCTTTGAAACCGGGAGAGGGCGACACTCTTGTGATCGCAGGAATGGGTGGCCCTCTCATGGAGAGGATTCTTACTGACGGGGCAGAGGTCAGGGAGAGCTTTCGGGAAATGATCCTGCAGCCTCAGTCAGATATCCCCCATTTTCGCAGATTTGTCAGAAAAATCGGCTGGCAGATCACAGAGGAGGAGATGGTTCTGGAGGATGGCAAGTTTTATCCTATGATGAAGGTAATTCATGGAGAAAAGATGCATATTTCAGAAGATACTCCTTATACTTTAGATGAGTGGTTTGGAGGAATGCTTCTGGAAAGAAAGCATCCTGTTCTGCGGGAGTATCTGGAAAGAGAGCTTCGCATCCGCAATGAGATTCTTGACAGATTAAAGAATGCGCCCAATGCAGAGAAGCGTGCGGGCGAGATAGAGGAGGAAAAGCAGGCAGTTATTGCTGCTTTAGAGGAATATGAAGGCATATGAACTGACCTCCTGGCTGGAGAAGAAGTACCCGTCAGATGCAGCAGAGGACTGGGATAACGTAGGACTTCTCGCAGGAGATGATACAAATGAGATCAGCATGTGTTTCTGGCTCTGGATCTGACAGAGGAAACACTGGGTGAGGCCATAGAGGATGGGGCAGATATGATCATTACCCATCATCCCATGATCTTTCCGGAATTAAGAAGATCAATAATCACAGCTTTACAGGAAGAAAGATCCTTACGCTGATACAGAAAGG
>ENA-OUNI01000177-OUNI01000177.1-human-gut-metagenome-genome-assembly--contig:-NODE-177-length-28093-cov-5.703354_pt1 | contig 28093 bp, 32 predicted proteins | sample MGYA00242499_ERZ504580 | MGnify/ENA primary metagenome ERZ504580 (study PRJEB26092, sample SAMD00036315) | human gut metagenome | host: Homo sapiens | study: EMG produced TPA metagenomics assembly of... | reverse complement strand
GACTATGGCAATAGCCACTCCGAAACTACATTGGTGGACAGCAATTCAACAAAGCATGAAGGCTACCCCTTTCTGGCGGCAGGATGATATTCAAATATGCTTTTAAGAAAGAAAAAATAAAAGCCCCATGCTATCGGAAATTATACATATCATGGAATATACGCTATATATCTACCTTTCCGTCAGTGTGGGGTATATAGTCCTGTTTTCTGCCGCCTCTCATTTCTTCAAACAAAAGAAATATCCCGCGACTACTGTCCGGCAACGTTTTATCATCCTTGTTCCCGCCTATAAAGAGGATGCGGTCATTCACGCCTGCGTCACTTCCGTTCTGCGCCAAACTTATCCGGCAGAGCTTTACGACCTGATAGTCATATCCGACCACATGCGTCCCGAAACCAATGCCTCACTGCGCAAAGAACGCATCGGCTTGATAGAACTGCATGAAAAGGAAAGCTCCAAGCAAAAGCCTGCGCATTGCAGCAGAGACCATCACAGACCAGCCATACGATTATGTCCTCATACTGGATGCCGATAATCTGATCTCACCCTGTTATCTTCAAGAACTGAATAAGGCAGTTTCACAGGGTATAAAAGCCATACAGACACACCGCAAAGCCAAAAATATGAATACAGACATAGCCCTATTGGATGCCGCCATCGAAGAGATGAACAATTCCATCTTCCGCAAGGGACACATCCGGCTGGGATTTTCATCTGCCTTACCGGCTCCGGAATGGCTTTCGATTTCCGATGGTTTGTCCGGAACATCATCCATACCCATAGTACGGGCGAAGACAAAGAACTGGAAGAACTCCTGCTCCGTCAAGGCATTCACATTGAATATATAGACACCCTAGAAACATTGGACGAAAAAGTCCGGCAACCGGATGCCTTGCGTAACCAGCGCCGCCGCTGGATAGCCACCCAGCTTTTCCTTGCATTAAAAATGGGACGTAACCTCCCCACAGCCTTACTGAACGGAAACGGAGATTATCTGCTGAAAACCCTCCAAGCCTTTATCGCCCCCCGCAGCATTCTGTTGGCGCTCATCGGATTCTTTTCATGTGTTCTCTGCATTTTCTCTCCGGCTTCTTCCATAAGTGGTGGATTTTGCTTATCTTGCTGAACGGTGCGTTATACCTGGCCATTCCGTCCAATATGAGATATAAATACATGAGCAGTATTTACAACCGATTATTACTCAATATTTTATAGATAATAAGTCAGAAATATGGTTGTTATTTTTAATTGCACATTCTAAAAGGTGAAGATTTAACGCTTTTATTGATTATTAACTCAAAAAGGACATCAACTTGGGTTGTTTCTTCTCTTTTCCTTGCTATTCGTTTCCGATATTCCACTTTTGTTTTGGTCTATCTCATATGTACTGCAAAGGTATTGATTTTTGTTTGATATTGCTCCTTGCTTGCTCCTTGTCGTAGATTAATTTTCACACAGGAATTTTTGTTCTCTTTCTATAGGGGCTTGAAACAATCCATTTATTGGAAACAATTAAAGACGGAGCTGGTTTGCCCCAGTGCTTTTTAAGAAACAGGGCAATTATTTTATCTCCACAAAGGCTCTTGTTCCCAATTATGAGGAAAGCCTAATAAACGGGTTCTTACTGATGGGTATTTCGATAAAAGCTGCTTGAAATCTGCAACAAAAGTGTTGCCCATAGAAATGGAGTTAAGCCAATACACCACATAGCAGAGTTGCGGATAAAGTGTTTGTTCACGGAACGAGAAATCCGTAATCCATGTGTTTGGCATACGCATAGGCATCATTGGCTTGACAGGAAAGACCCGATTTGACAGTCTTGAATGATGGGCGCAGCAATTACGAAGTACGGGTCTGGGTACGGATTAAAAGGCTAAGTGATTATTTTCAGTCATTTAGCCTTTTTAATTATCTAATTTTTCCCCACAGCTGTCTATTTATATATTTTAGAAACATATTTTTCCGTAAAGTTATGTACCTTTGTCGGCAAATAAAGACTTGAGTTCAACTTATAAATGCAACTTTTTGGGTGCGGATAATAAGCAATAAAAACATTTATTTTTCAGAGAGGAAAGAGAGACAATGTCCCCCTTTCTCTCACTCTGAATGGATAAAGTTTGCTATCTTTGCTTTAATTGTCCGTCCAAAGAAAAAAAAGTTGCAGATGAGCAAACATATAACCGAGGAACAAAGGTATGCAATTTCTATGATGTTGCAAATACCGATGAGCAAAAAAGCAATAGCGGAAGCTATCGGAGTAGATAAAAGCACTGTTTACAGGGAGATAAAGCGCAATTGCGACGCCCGAAGTGGTAGCTATAGCATGGAGCTTGCCCAGCGAAAAGCAGACAGGCGCAAGCAGCAAAAACATCGCAAGGAAGTGCTTACACCGGCAATGAGAAAACGGATAATAAAGCTGTTGAAGAAAGGATTCAGCCCGGAGCAGATTGTCGGCAGGAGCCGCTTGGAGGGAATTGCGATGGTATCTCACGAAACGATATATCGCTGGATTTGGGAGGATAAGCGGCGGGGTGGCAAACTGCACAAATATCTTCGCAGACAAGGTCGCAGGTATGCCAAACGTGGTTCTAAAAATGCAGGGCGAGGATTTATCCCAGGCAGGGTGGATATTGATGAGCGTCCCGAGATAGTGGAACTGAAGGAGAGATTTGGTGATTTAGAGATAGATACAATTATTGGTAAGAACCACAAAGGTGCCATTCTTACCATTAACGACAGAGCAACAAGCAGGGTCTGGATACGCAAGTTGTCGGGAAAAGAAGCCATCCCGGTAGCTAAGATTGCAGTATGGGCACTGCGGAAAGTGAAAAACTTAATACACACAATTACGGCTGACAATGGAAAGGAGTTTGCAAAGCACGAGGAAATTGCGCAAAAATTGGAAATAAAATTCTATTTTTGCAAACCATACCACTCATGGGAACGTGGTGCCAATGAAAACACCAACGGGCTTATCAGGCAGTATATCCCAAAGGGTAAGGACTTTAGTGAAGTAACCAACAAACAGATTAAGTGGATTGAAAATAAACTCAATAATCGACCTCGTAAAAGACTTGGATACCTCACGCCAAACGAAAAATTTAAACAAATTATTAATCAGAATTCTGTTGCATTTGCAAGTTGAATTCAGCAGATAGCAATATGTATAGGACTTATTTTTTTGCTTTAATGCTATTTGCGATGTCATGTACAAACAGTACATCGAAGGTCGGAGAAGATCAACAATCATCTCAACAGATTGAGTATGTAATGAATGATGGTCTCTCAACAGATTTTTATACTGATATGAAAAGCTATGTTCCTGCAGAGGGATTTATACCTACAGCGGATATTGCAGTAAAGATAGCGGAATGCGTACTATTGGAAATTTATGGAAAGGAAAGTATAGAGAAAGAAAAACCTTTTTCTGTTAACTTGGTAAATGGAATATGGGTAATAGAAGGGCATATTCCTAATGGAAATGATAGTGCGCTGACTTTCTGTGGACAATCTTATGTGGAAATAAGAAAAAGTAATGGTGAGATTATAAAGCTTTTGCATACTAAATAAAAAATATTACTCTAATATAAGTTGCCTTTTTTCAATGAGATTTATTTAATTACTATCTACATCAGATATGCTATATCTTGTATGTTAGGATAGTTTTTTAGGTCTATCAAATGATGTAGGTCATGCAGGACTACATCCGTACTCTCCGGATGCTTAACAGCACGGGCACTTCCTATCTGGATAACATTTCCTATATGTATTATTTGTACGACAGTCTGGGACGGCTGACCCTGCAGGGGGGAATCCTTCTTCCAGTCCTACCGTGCTTGTGCAGAACAACTTGCTCAGTGGCTACGACATCACAAGTACGGTTTATACTTTCTCCAACAAGCCGTCTGGTGTGACACATACACATACTGCCAGCGGAAAGACCACGCGCACGGAAGTATATACTATACCTACGACTATGCGGACAGAATAAACAAAGTGCAGCATAGTCTTGGCAGCACTGCGATTACTCTGTACGATGCGACTTATGACAACTTCGGTCGTTTGCTGACCAAGCAGTATCACGGTACGAGCACCAACAAGCTGACTTATACCTACAACCTGCGTAGCTGGCTGACGGGAATCAGCGGCACACGCTTCACGCAGAACCTGTACTACAACACGGGTGTGGGTACTGCGAAGTACAACGGCAGCATCAGCAACATAACCTGGAAGTCCGGGAACGAAAGTACAGTCCGTGGTTACAAATTCACTTATGACGGTCTTGACCGGATGCTGAACGCTACCTATGGCGAGACAGCAAGTATCAGCACAAATGCGAATCGCTTCTCAGAGAACGTTACGGGTTATGACAAGAACGGTAACATCAAGAGTTTGCAACGTTATGGCCAGACTGGTGCCAGTGCCTACGGCCTGCTTGATAACCTGACTTACACATTGACCGGTAATCAGTTGAGCTGTGTGGAGGATGCGGTGAGTACCGCTGCATACGGTACAAACACTGCCTTTGTGAACGGTACAAGCACCGCAGGGGAGTATGTCTACGATGTCAACGGAAATTTAACGAAAGATTTGAATAAGGGAATTACCGATATTCAATATAATGTATTAAATTTGCCCAGTACGGTATCGTTCAGTGATGGTAGCACGATTACCTATACTTATGGTGCTGACGGCACGAAACTGAGAACAGTCCATAAGATAGGCAGTACAACCACAACGACTGACTATTGCGGTAATGTGATTTATGAAAACGGTACTCAGAAGTTGTTACTCACAGAAGAGGGTTACATCAACCTGGCCGGTACCCAGCAGTATCATTACTATCTGAAGGACCATCAGGGTAACAACCGTGTAGTGATCAACCGGTCTGGCACTGTGGAGGAAACTAACCATTACTACCCTTTCGGTGGTGTATTTGCCACTGCAGGCAATACCCAGCCTTACAAGTATAACGGTAAGGAGTTTGATACGAAGAAGGGTTTGAATTGGTATGATTATGGGGCGAGACATTATGATACGGCGTTAGGAAGGTTTACGACTAATGACAGATTTGCCGAGAAGTATTATTCGATGTCTCCGTATCAGTACGGGGCGAATAGTCCGGTTGTTAATATTGATGTGAATGGAGATAGTATTAGAATTTGCACTGAAACTCAGTCCTTTGGTCACACATGGATTAGTGTTGGTGAAGGATCTAATATGACTGTTTATAGCTACGGACGATACAATGGAACTAATAAAGGGCCAGATAGAAGCTCTAATTCTTTAGGAAATGGTTCCGGTGTTCTTTTAAAGTTAATGGGGGATGAAGCAAAAGCTTACAATGACAAAAAAAGCAGCTGGTGGAATGTCTGTATTTGTAGTAACAGATGTGGCAGATGAAAAAGTTGCTAATATTTTAGACGAAAAGTTTAATATGTCAACTACAATGCCAGATAATCCTAAAAGTGATTATTATAACAGTTCTTCTGCTCGTATTATTGATGAATATAAGCTGACAAGTAATAATTGTACAACAATGGTATCTGACGTGTTGAATAAAAGTGGGTCAAATGCTCTGAAAGGGACAAGGCTACAACAAACAAGTAATTTGGGGAACATGGACTACTATTCCTATTGTCAACAGATTTGTTCTTCCAATATCAATGCAGAATCATTTAGTGAGAATATCCAAACCAGGAGGTGTAGTTTATAAACAAGATAGATTATGAAATGGCTTAGAATTGTGTTTGTTGCCACATCAATAATTCTTTCATTATTAATTATATACGCAATTATTAATTGTGAAATTAGTTATAAATATGAGATTGAAAATCGATGTGGGGATAAGATTGATATCTTATGGGTTGAGGAGTGGCTAAAAGAAACGATTAAAGTGTGGAAGTTTTTTCTATGCTATGTAATCATTAATATCTTTTATTTAGTAGCTTCTCTTGTCAATAGCCGTAAATCTTCAAAAGAAAAATGCAGTTTATCATAAACAAACGCAGTCTCTTTTGTATTGATAATTAGGCCGTCTTGCTTGATATGAATTGACTATTTTTATCGTTATCCTAACATCAGATATCCCATATCTTGCATGTTAGGATATTTTTGTCATATAACAGTCATACCATTTCTAATGTTGTAACTATCCTCCGTGCCGGGCTACACCCTTTTTTGCAGATGGCTATACCATCGTCATAGAAAGGGTGTAGCATCCGGAGTAAAAGGTGTAGCCTCGTGAAATGTGTCCTACGAATGCTTTTGGCGGGGATAATAGCGGCTTGCATAGAATCTGTGTTCCTTTGTCCGCGTCTTGTTTTTATACTGCTTCATCCGAAGAAGAAAAGGAAGCGCAAGAATCTACGGTGGCAGATAACATTACCCCGACAGTATAACATATCATATCCGACCATAAAAATCCATGCCCGAAGACCAATGCTCCGAGCGTGGTGTTTCGTATGGCATTCGCCCAATCGACCTGGTATAATTGGCTGATTTCTATGCAATAAGAAAACAGTAAGGAGATTGCGGCCACTTTGAGTATGGATGCCGAAGGGAAGAGAAAGCGTAATCCCCAATAGACCATAGCTGCCCAAAGTGTATCGCCAATATACTCTGCAATAAACTCAGGCAATGCATTGCCATACTTCCGGGAAGCAAGTCCTGCCAATATGATGACGAAAGTGACGGCTAAGTAAATCCAACGTTTGTATTTCACATCATGATGTTTTAGGTCCATTGCAAATTTATGGAAAATTGACAGATATGAGTGAGAAGGAAGAGCTTTTTCGTATTTTTTCCTATCGAACGGTCTGTGTAAGGCTATAAACAGAAAAGCAAATGAAGGCAATACTATGACACGTATATGGCCAAAAATAACTATTGGTACAGCATGCATGAACTGAGCCGCATGGACGATGAAACAGGCGACCCCTTGCCGGGTGACCGGAGACTTGCACCTATTCCCGTCGGATTTACCGTTCGGAGCGGTGGCACCCAATGGCTGTTCGAGAACAGCGTCCGCACCACAAATCCGGAAGAACTTTGGAAATAAGACTCTCTTGTTTCAAATCTCCCCGAAATCATGTACCTTTGTGGCGGTACCTAAAAAAGGAGGTAGCAAGATGATGAACAAGATAAATTCCGTATGCGTATATTGTGCTTCGAGCACAAAGATAGATTCCGTTTATTTCGATGCAGCCCGTGAGTTGGGCACTCTGCTGGGGCAGCGGCAAATTCGCCTGATTAATGGTGCAGGAAATATGGGACTGATGTCCGCTGTGTCCGATGCGGCACTCCGGCAGGGGGAGAGGTGACGGGCGTCATTCCCCGCTTCATGGTGGAGCAGGATGGCATCACACCGGACTTACCCAACTCGTGGAAGTGGAAAGCATGCACCAGCGGAAAAAGACAATGGCCGACCTGAGCGATGCGTCATCGCCCTGCCCGGTGGTTGCGGCACCCTGGAAGAACTGCTGGAAATCATCACTTGGAAGCAACTCGGACTGTATCTGAACCCGATTGTGATACTGAATGTCAAGAACTATTTCGACCCTCTGCTCGATATGCTCCGGCAGGCGGTGGACGAAAACTTCATGCGCGTGCAGCACGGTGCCATCTGGCATGTGGCGCAGACACCGCAGGAAGCCGTGGAACTGATATATACCACTCCCTTGTGGGACGCCTCTATCCGTAAATTCGCTGCAATATGATAGGGCTGTTGATGGCTTGGGCAGTAGTGGGGACGGAGGGGATTCCTATTCCATATTCTCCGAGAATGGACGATGGCATCACCGTGGTCCTTTTGTGCTGTTTCTTTCTGTCGGCCTATGTCTTGTCACGCAGCCGCAAGTTCCTGCTGCAACTGGTGAAGGATTTCCTGCTTCATCGCGAACGTACCAGCATATTTGCCACTTCCACAGCCGCCGATATGCGCTATCTGCTGCTGCTCATCCTGCAGACCTGCATCCTAGCAGGCGTCTGTATCTTCAACTACTTCAATGATATACAGCCGGAACTGGTACGTCATGTGTCGCCGGGGCTTCTGCTGGGGATTTACATCGGTGTGTGTCTCTTCTATTTGTGCTTGAAGTGGATGCTCTACTCTTTTCTGGGTTGGATTTTTTTTGACGAAAGTGTTACAACGCTATGGCTTGAGTCCTATTCTACGCTACTTTATTACTTGGGATTCGCCCTTTTCCCGTTTGCCCTGTTCGTAGTCTATTTTGATTTGAGTTTGCAGCTGACGATAATAATCGGATTGATTTTAGCCTTTTTTGCTAAAATATTGATGTTATACAAGTGGTTAAAGCTTTTTTGTAACAATTTATATGGCGGTTTGCTTTTAATTGTGTACTTTTGTGCCCTTGAAATCATGCCTTGTTTTGTGTTATATCAAGGTGTGATGCAGCTAAACAGTTATTTGATAATAAAATTTTAGGACGTTGAAAATTAAGAAAGTACTTGTGTCGCAGCCGAAACCGGCATCAGAGAAATCTCCTTACTACGACATCGCCGAGAAGTATGGTGTGAAAATAGATTTTCGCCCATTTATCAAAGTGGAGAGCCTTTCAGCGAAAGAGTTCAGACAACAGAAAATTTCGGTCTTGGATCATACTGCCGTTATTTTTACTTCGCGTCATGCTATTGATCATTTCTTCCACTTGTGTACAGAATTGCGTGTGACAATTCCCGAAACAATGAAGTATTTCTGCGTGACGGAGGCCGTTGCTCTGTATATCCAAAAGTATGTGCAGTATCGTAAGCGTAAGATTTTCTTCGGAAACACCGGGAAGATTGACGATTTGATACCTTCCATTGTTAAGCATAAGACTGAAAAGTACTTGGTACCAATGTCGGATGTACACAATGATGACGTGAAGAATCTGCTGGATAAGAATAAGATTCAGCACACGGAAGCTGTCATGTACCGTACTGTCAGCAATGACTTTGCTGCAGATGAGGCTTTTGATTATGACATGCTGGTGTTCTTCAGTCCGGCAGGCATCAGTGCCTTGAAGAAGAATTTCCCTGATTTTGACCAGAAGGAAATCAAGATCGGAACATTCGGCTCTACCACTGCCCAGGCAGTCCGTGATGCCGGACTTCGTCTTGACCTGGAAGCTCCCAGCGTGCAGGCACCCTCAATGACGGCGGCGCTTGACATGTTTATCAAGGAGAATAATAAAGGAAAGTAAAAAGAGTTATGAGTTATAAGTTATGAGTGATTTGCTTATAGCTTGTAGACATAACAATGGATTTATAAAATTGAGCTACAAGTGGTTGTGCTTTTATGTCGCCAGGTACTTGTAGCTCGTTTTTGTATCGCCCCATAACTTATCACTCATAACTTATCACTCATAACTTATAACTCATCACCCCATGCCAAATACCTTGCGTAAGTCCGAACGGTTGGACAAGAAGAAAGTGATAGAGAAGATGTTTGCGGGCGGCTCACGCTCGTTTTCGGTTTTCCCTTTGCGTGTGGTGTATCTGCCGGTGGAGGAGCTGGAGGCACCCGTTTCCATTCTTGTAAGTGTTTCGAAACGCCGTTTCAAGCGGGCGGTGAAGCGCAACCGCGTGAAACGCCAGATACGTGAAGCCTACCGCATGAACAAACACGGACTGCTGGCCGTGCTGACGGAAAAAAAGTGCCGTCTGGCCGTGGCCTTTATCTATCTTTCGGACCAGTTGGTAGACTCTTCTGTCATTGAGGACCGTATGAAGACAGCTTTGGCACGCATTGCCGAGAAGGTAGCGGTAAATGCCGAAGCCGAGCAAACTCCGCAGGTGTCATGAAGCGTCTGCTTTCATATCTGCTGCTGCTTCCCATCTATTTCTATCAGAAGTGCATATCGCCCATGATAGGGCCTTCATGCCGTTTTACCCCCACTTGTTCGCAATATGCGGTGGAGGCCATCAAGAAACACGGACCTTTCAAGGGGTTTTGTCTGGCAGTAAGGCGCATTCTGCGCTGCCATCCCTGGGGAGGTTCCGGATATGATCCCGTTCCATGAATATTCCAGTTGACATACATACACACCGGCTTCCGCAAGTACCCGGAACTGCCATTGCAAATTGCTATCCCGAAACGTTCTCTCCACAGAGCGGCGGATGGTATTCGGTGGGGATACATCCCTGGCATATAGGTCGGAGTGGAGGTGAACACTCAGGAGCCGAAGGTGCTGTGGCTAGCAGGGTGTGCGGCCTGGAGGAGTTAGTGCGCCATCTCCAAGTACTTGCCGTGGGCGAAGCCGGGCTGGACAAGCTGGCAGATGCTCCGATGGATTTGCAGGTGGAAGTGTTCAGGTGCCAGGCATGTTTGGCAGAGGAAGTGGGAAAGCCGCTGGTGATTCATCTGGTGAAGGCGGTTGATGAACTGCTGAAGGTGAAGCGGGACTTGCGCCCGTCGAATCCGTGGATAATACATGGTTTCCGTGGCAAGGCGGCGCTGGCGGAGGAATATCTGAAACATGGCTTTTACCTTTCATTCGGGGAGAAATACCAGGAAGCAGCCTTGTGCCGGGTACCTGCCGACCGGCTGTTCATCGAAACGGATGAAAGCGAAGTTTCCATCGGGGAATTGTATGCACGCGCTGCCGAAGTGCGCGGCATCTCTCCCGAGGAGCTTGGAGAAACACTCCGGAGAAATGTCTGCAAAGTCTTTTTTAAACCCTAAGAGTTGTTTCTTCGAATAAAGAGTCGTATTTTTGCGCAGATTAAAATAGGAATCAAACAATTCATAGATAATCACTTAAATAATTAATCAGATAACTTAATCATTCGATGAATTTTGTAGAAGAATTAAGATGGCGTGGCATGCTCCACGATATGATGCCGGGTACGGAAGAACTTCTGGCTAAGGAACAAGTGACTGCATACATTGGTTTCGACCCTACTGCGGACTCTTTGCACATCGGGCACCTTTGCAGTGTGATGATTTTGCGTCACTTCCAGCGTTGCGGACACAAGCCGTTGGCACTGATTGGCGGTGCTACGGGTATGATTGGTGACCCTTCCGGAAAGTCTGCCGAACGCAATCTGCTTACGGAAGAGACGTTGCAGCGCAACCTGGCCGGTATGAAGGCCCAGCTCTCCAAGTTCCTGGATTTTGATTCGGATGCCCCCAACCGTGCCGAGTTGGTGAACAACTACGATTGGATGAAGAACTTCACTTTCCTCGATTTTGCCCGTGAAGTGGGTAAGCACATCACCGTGAACTATATGATGGCGAAAGATTCTGTAAAGAAGCGTCTGAACGGTGAGGCACGTGACGGTCTTTCCTTCACGGAATTCACCTACCAGCTGTTGCAGGGGTACGACTTCCTTCATCTGTATGAAACCAAAGGCTGCAAGCTCCAGATGGGTGGCAGCGACCAGTGGGGTAACATCACCACCGGTGCCGAACTGATTCGCCGTACGAACGGTGGGGAGGTATTTGCACTGACCAGCCCGCTGATTACGAGGCCGACGGTGCAAGTTCGGCAAGACAGAGTCCGGAAACATCTGGCTCGACCCGCGCTACACTTCTCCATATAAGTTCTACCAGTTCTGGCTGAACGTGAGCGACGAGGATGCCAAACGCTACATAAAGATATTCACTGCACTGTCCAAGGAGGAGATTGACGCTCTGACGGCCGAGCACGAGGCTGCTCCCCATTTGCGCGTCCTTCAGAAGTGCCTGGCCAAGGAAGTGACTATCATGGTTCATTCCGAAGAGGACTATAACGCTGCTGTGGATGCATCCAACATCTTGTTTGGCAATGCAACTTCTGATGCACTGAAGAAGTTGGACGAAAATACGCTGCTGGCTGTGTTCGAGGGTGTTCCCCAGTTCGAAATATCCCGTGATGCACTGGCTGCCGGTGTGAAGGCGGTGGATTTGTTCGTGGATAATGCTGCTGTATTCGCTTCCAAGGGCGAGATGCGTAAGCTGGTGCAAGGCGGTGGCGTTCTCTGAATAAGGAGAAACTGGCTGCTTTCGACCAGGTGATTACGACAGCCGACCTGCTGGACGAAAAATACCTGCTGGTACAGCGCGGCAAGAAGAATTACTATCTGATTATCGCCAAATAGCGGTATCCTAAAGAGAAGTAATTAAGGAAATAATGCTTCGGCAGTAAAAATAGCCCCGAAATATTTGGATATTTCGGGGCTTCCTTTTATCTTTGCACCGCTTTTTAACAGAAAGCCCTATGTTTGGACTATGGTGTAATGGTAGCACAACAGGTTTTGGTTCTGTTTGTCCAGGTTCGAATCCTGGTAGTCCAACTACGATACAGCTAATTGCAGCTAAAAACCACTAAAATCGCAAGTTTTAGTGGGTTTTTTTGTTATTCTTTCCCCCTCTTGTTGGCACTATAGGTATAGATTTTTTCTTTTTACGAATCTTTGAACGATATTGCTATATAATTGACACAAATTTATACGGTTTCTCCATTTTCTTTTGTTACATTTGCATCGTGTACGCAAACGATGTGTATTTGATGGCTGAAGTTATAACCTATTAAATGTAGTGCAATCATGAAAACGAACTATGAAATTCGCTATGCTGAGCATCCCGATGATGTGAAAAGCTACGATACGAAAAGCATTCGCTGCGATTTCCTTATAGGGAAGGCATTCTCCCAAAATAAAGTTTCCATTGAGTATAAACTACTTGCAAATCGTACATAAATAGAATATCACTTATTTAAACTTAATAATTTAACGTTATGAATCCGTATTTGAATTTTTCTTTGGAAGGTAAAGTAGCCCTTGTTACAGGTGCTTCTTATGGTATCGGTTTTGCTATCGCTTCAGCTTTTGCAGAGCAAGGAGCAACTATCTGTTTCAACGATATCAACCAGGAGTTGGTAGACAAAGGCTTGGCTGCCTATACTGAAAAGGGTATCAAGGCACGCGGTTATGTATGTGATGTGACAGATGAACCTGCTGTTCAGGCCATGGTAGCCCAGATTGAAAAGGAAGTAGGCTCTGTTGATATCCTCGTAAACAATGCCGGCATCATCCGCCGTGTTCCTATGCACGAGATGGAGGCTGCTGACTTCCGTCGTGTAATCGATATCGACCTCAATGCTCCGTTCATCGTATCAAAGGCTGTTCTGCCTGCCATGATGAAGAAGGGCCACGGTAAAATTATCAATATCTGCTCTATGATGTCCGAACTGGGGCGTGAGACTGTGTCGGCCTATGCCGCTGCCAAGGGTGGCTTGAAGATGCTGACTCGCAACATCTGCTCTGAATATGGTGAATATAACATCCAATGTAACGGTATCGGTCCGGGTTACATCGCTACCCCGCAGACTGCTCCGCTGCGTGAAAAGCAGGCCGACGGTAGCCGTCACCCGTTCGACTCGTTCATCTGCGCCAAGACTCCGGCAGGCCGCTGGCTGGCTCCGGAAGAACTTACCGGTCCGGCAGTGTTCCTGGCATCGGAAGCCTCTAATGCGGTAAACGGTCACATCCTCTATGTAGACGGAGGTATCTTGGCTTATATCGGAAAGCAACCGAAATAAATTTAAGGATAATTGAGAAGGTGATAAAGTGGCAGGATAATGTCACTTGTCACCTTTTTCTTTTGGGCGCGGATTACGCGGATTTCGCGGAAAGGATAAGGAAAATCCGTATAATCCGCGCCTAAAAGAAAGTTATACAACTGATTAGGAAAAAGCAATGATTATATGAGAAACTTTCTTTTATTATGTATGGCGGCCCTCTGCTGTCTTGCTTGCAACGATAGCAAGATAGTGACTGTTACGGTAACCAATCCGTTAGCGATGGACCGTTCCGATGAGATGGTAGAGGTGTCCATGACCGAAATCTCAAACCTTCTGAATCTGGCAGACACCGCACAGATTGTGGTTCTGAATGTCGAAGGGGAGCAGGTGCCTTACCAAGTGACCTACGATGACAAATTAATCTTCCCTGCGACGGTAGCTGCCAATGCATCGGCTGCATATACCGTCCAGGCCGGTACTCCCGTCGATGTGGAGGTAAGGGCTTGTGGGCGGCAGTATCCCGAACGTCTGGACGACATGGCCTGGGAGAACGACTTGGTAGGCTTCCGTGCCTACGGTCCTGCATTGCAGGCAAGGGGTGAACGCGGTTTCGGCTACGACTTGTTTACGAAGCGAGGCACTGCTGCACCGGTACTGGAAGACATATATGCCAAGGAACTGGATGCAGACTCCTGGAAGCAGGTTAATGAATTGCGCAAGACAGACCCGAAGGCAGCCGATGAGCTGGTACGCACATTCTCCTATCATATAGACCACGGTTATGGCATGGACTGCTATGCAGTAGGCCCAACATTGGGAGCCGGAGTGTCTGCATTGATGGTGAATGATACCATTATCTATCCGTGGTGCTACAAGACGCAGGAGGTGCTGGACAACGGTCCGTTGCGCTTCACGGTGAAGCTGGAGTTCAATCCGTTGGCTGTGAAAGGGGATACTGCGGTGGTGGAAACGCGTCTGATTACGCTGGATGCCGGTTCTCATCTGAACCGTACTGCCGTTTCGTATAGCAATCTAAAGGAATCTTTGCCCATTGTTACCGGTATTGTGCTGCACGAACCGGACGGTGCTGTGGTGGCTGATGCCGCCGGTGGCTATATGACGTATGTAGACCCCACTACCGGACCGGATAATGGCAAGATATTTATGGGTGCCGCTTTCCCTGCCGTTGTGAAGGAAGCCAAAACCGTGCTTTTCCCCGTAGAGGAGAAGAAGATGCGTAACAATGCGGACGGTCATGTACTGGTTGTCAGCGACTATGAGCCGGGCGCTGACTACGTGTATTACTGGGGCTTTGCCTGGGACCGCGCGGACATCAAGACTGCTGAAGCCTGGAACCGATACATGGCTGATTTTGCACAGAAGGTGCGCAATCCGATGACGGTGAGTATCCGCTAAGTTGATTTTCTTCCTTTTCAGACGGAGAAGCTTGAGAAGCTGGAGGCTTGTAACTGTCTGGGCGAATGACAAGTGTTCTCAAAATAAGCTCTTCCCCTTGTAGACAAGTTCTGCAACGTTTTTGGCCTCCAGTTTTTCCATCAGGCGCTTCCGGTAAGTCTGTATTGTATTGATGCTGAGAAATAGTAATTGGGATATTTCAGAAGTGCTCAGTCCTTGCGAGAGATAGGCGAGCACTTCTTTTTCACGTCTCGACAATTCGGGAAGTGCATGTGGTAGGGTGTTTTGTTTTTCCTTGTCCAGTTCGCTGAAAACATTGCTGAAGTATCTGGTTCCGTTTTTCAGTGTACTGATGGCGTCTCTCAATTCGCTGGTGCTGGCATTTTTTGAAACAGCTCCGTTGATGTTTAGGGTGGATAATTTGGCTATGATCCAAGGTTCTTCATGCATGGTATAGATTAAAATGCCGCATTCGGGTATCTGGCTGTGAAGGTGGGATATGAGTTGGAATCCATTCATATCCGGTAGTTCAAGGTCAATGATGCAAAGGTCGAATCTCTCTTTGAGGGTCAGTTGTTCCACGTCTTTTGCACAAGTGGCTCCTTTGCACGTCACTCCTTCGAGTTGCGAGGCCAATGCGATGATGCCTTCAGCAACAATCGGGTGGTCATCTATTACCAGTATTCTGTATGTTTCTTTGTTTGGTTTCATTCGTTTATGTTAAGCAGTAGGGTGAAAACGTTGTTTTCTGTTGACGAGCATACATTGGCGGTAGCGTTGATGGCTCTGATACGGTCGTTTACGGTGCGCAATCCTATGCCGTCATTGTTGTTTGTTGCTGTTTGTTGCTTGTTTGCATTCTTACCGTTGTCTGTAATTTGCAGGGTATATTTATTTTCATTGTCGGCACGGAGACTGATGACTATATGACTGGCTGAGGCATGTTTCACGATGTTCATGGTGAGCTCTTGTACGATGCGGTACAGCTCATAAGCGGTTTCATTGGGAAGATGGCGTGATGCGTTGTTCTCCGTTGGATGATAGCTGACCTCTATGCCGGTGTTCTCGGTCAGTTTGGCAGCATAACGGTCGAGTATCTGGTCTAGACTGAGATGCTCGAATTCGGGAGGCATCAGTTCGTGTGAGATATTCCGCACGTTGTTTCTCAGTTTGCTGACGAGTGAGGCCAGTTCCTGCTCATTCCCTTTGCTGGCAGAAGTTTCTATCTTCATTTGCAGCCCCAGCAGGTCGTTGGCTATGCGTCATGCAGTTCCTTGGCAAAATATTTGCATTCCTCTTCCAACCCTTCAATGTAACGGCGTGCCGAGTTCAGTTCGTTTTCTTGCTTTAGCAGTTCAATCTTCTTTTCGGCTATTCGTTTCTTGTGGCGGAGCGTCAACAAAGTAATGAGAGCAAGACCGGACAGAAGGGCTACAGCAATGGAGGCTTTTAGCAGGAAGGCTTGGTGTTCCAGTTGTTCTTGTTGCAGGTGGGCTATCTCCAATTCCTTTTCTTGTGTGTGATATTTCACGTTGAATTCTGCCATTTGTTGCGTCAGATTGTGCTGTGCCAGCGTATCAGTCCACATGCGGGCACTATCCATATAGGTGTAGGCCAGTTTGGGGTTTCCCAAGCATCGTAGCATCGTGCCATTTGTGTAAATAATGTTTTGGGCTCGGTACCGGTTTTCCGGTTACGCAGCCAGTGGAAGTCCTTCAAGGCGCGGGCATAGTTTTTGCGGTTTGTTTCGGTGGCTGCCCTCGATTGTATGAATCCTATGGCAGCGATGGAGTTGGATGGTACCCGTTGTAGTAGTTTGTTCCCCAATTTCAAGTAGTGGTCTATGGAATCGGGTTGTTCTTTTCGTTCAAAGAGTCTCAGCATGCCGGGCAGGCAGCGTATCTTCCATAGGTCTTCGTTTCCCTCTCCGTGGCAGGCAATGTTCCAGGCTTTGCGGTTGGATTTTTCAGCATCATCCAGCTTGTTTAGTTCAGCCTTTATGGTTGCTCTGATTTGCCAGGTGGTGAAGGCTACGAATGGGTCTTCGGTTCTGGCGGCATGTTCGGTGGCCATGTCGGTATACTTTTCTGCTTCGTCCAGCTGCCTGATATTGAAGTATAGGATGGACACATTGTTGCAGATGTGGGCTATCCAGCTTTCGTCCCCATATTGCAAGGCACTGTCCAGTGCTTTATTGTAATAGTAGAGTGTAGAGTCATTCATTTGGTGCTGACGGTAGAGGAGCACATTTTTTTTCATGGCAAAGGCTTCTTCTGTCTTTCCCACATAGATCAGTAGTGTGGCTTGTTCGTTCAGCAAGATGGGATACATGAAGGAGTGCTTTACGTTCCGGGTGGCAAAGGCGCTGTCGAAGCTACGTTGCGCTTCATCGTAGTGTCCTTCTTCCATGAGATTGGCTGCCCGGTTGTAGAAGTGTGCCAACAGAGTGTCTGTTGGTATTTCTCCGGCGTGAAGCAGGATAGTGGTTAAAGAAAAGAGGAGTGATAATAGCTTAGTATGGCGTACCCTCATATCGGTATATTTTAGTGGAATTCAATCTGTGCTTAGTTGTTGCAAATATACGTCTTATTCATTTTGCTTTTTATTGGAGATGCTGAATTTTTTCTGTATGTGGCTGAAAAATCACCTTTTTCAGTGACAAGGAGTGAAAGGAAAAGTTTATTACTTTGCAAAAAATATTAAGCTTTGTCTGGGAATGATAAATGGCCAAAAGTATCTGTCCGGGTTTGAATGGCAGAGTCTTGTTGTCGTGAGATACGGACGGCATTCCTTATACTTTTGTTATTATGGATTTTCCTTAGAGGGATGGGGATAAAACAAGATTTGTAACTTATGAAAATGTTTAAAATGATGGCTGCCTCCATGTTGGGTGTGGCGTTGTGCTTGGGATTCACTGCTTGCAGTGACGATGACGAAAATGAGAATGGTGAGGGTGGCGAAAACACCGCCACTGTGGTCAATCCTTCGCAAGTGTTTACGGGAGGGCTTCCGAAGTCGGTTTCGGGCATGGCGATTTCTCACAATGAAGAAGGGCTGGTGACGAACATTACAACTGAGGATGGGGATAAAGCCGTCTTTGAGTACTTTCCCGCTACTACAAAGGCAGATGTTGCAAAGGACCGAGCAAGAATCACCGTGACGGATGAAGAGGGCGATGTTACAGAACTGAACTTGCAGCTCAACAGCGATGGTTATGTGGAATTTTGCAACTCAATAGACCACGCTGGTACTCCCGATGCCGATGAGTTTACTTGGGAGATGGAATACGACACTGAAGGCCATCTGGTTGTAATGAAACGCTCTGAAAGCATGGTGAAATAACGAACATCACCTATAAGGATGGAGATGTGGTGAAGACTTCCACACGTTATGTAGCTAGTGGGGATCTCAATGGTGACGGAATTATCGACAGCAATGACGAGTGGGAGTATAGTGCTGCCATAGACTATACGACGGATAATATAACAGCTCCTATCGAGAATAAGGGCTGCCTGATGTTGTTTGATGAAATACTGGATGTGGATATGGACGAGATGATATATGCCTATTATGGAGGCATGCTTGGTAAGGCTACGAAACATCTGCCGCTTGTAGGGCATTATACATACAATGGCGAGGACTCTGTGTCCGATATGTATTTTACATGGACATTGAATTCCGACAGTTATCCTACGGAACTGGTTGTAAAAGACCAGTGGGATGAATACAGATGTACATTTACTTGGTAATTATAAAACATCTGTTTATTCTTGTGGAACAGGACATGAGCCTATAAAATGTAAGGGGTTGCCTTTTGCCGAGACAACCCCTTCTTATTTTATGTGGAATTTATTGTGACAGCAGATGTTGGTAACTTTCTGCTGTTTCAAGTTTATAATACTTTGAATTCATATCCCTCTTCCTTCAGGAAGTCAATGGCGCGCGGCAATGCGTACTGCAGGTTTCCGTTGCACCAGGATTTCAAGGAATCGTGGAAGGTGATGATGGAGCCGTTGCGGGCGTAGCGCATCACGTTGGCTAGCACTTGCGGACCGCGCAGCTTCTTGCTGTAGTCGCGGGTCACGAGGTCCCACATCACAATCTTGTAGGTTCGTTTCAGCGTGAGATACTGGTTGGCGAACATATGGCCGTGGGGAGGGCGGAACAAGAGAGGGTAGAGAACCTTCTCCACATTGCAATTGATGTCCCCACCCATTTCCATGAAAATCTTCGCCTGTTCGGTATTTCCCAGATAATTCTTGGCCGTGTATTCAAATCCACGGATATGGTTGAAGGTGTGGTTACCGATGCGGTGCCCACGCTCAACGACCATCCGGAATTCGTCCGGATGCTTCCGTATGTTGTCACCTACCATGAAGAAGGTGGCTTTGATGTTGTGCTTATCCAGCAGGTCGAGCACCCAGGGAGTTACTTCGGGGATAGGGCCATCGTCGAAAGTCAGATAAACGGCTTTTTCATTGGGGTCCATCCTCCAGACTGCACCGGGATATAGTTTGCGAAAAAACTCAGGAGGTTGTTCTATAAACACGTGATTAAGGATTAAGGGATTAGGGATTTTAAGGATTAGGGGTTAATGATTAAGGATTAGGGGTTAAGGATTAGTTATTAATGATTAGTGATGAACTGCACAGGCTAATCCCTAATCCTTTAATCCTTAATCCCTAATCCTTATTCTCACTCCTTCATTCTGTCCACATACATATTATACAGTTCTTCCACCTTCGGCTCGTAGATTTCGGCGAGCTTGGAGTTGTACTTCTTCATGGCCTTCACCTCGGCATCGAGTACAGCCAGTGGTATTCAAATTCACGGGTAGAAATCATGAAGCGGTTGTCGTCCAGGCTCAGATACCAGGTCAGGTACTCTACAGCCTTGTCAGCAAGGGCTTTCATCATCTCGTCCGCCTTGGCGGTTTCGCCCAGTTGGTAGTAGGCTTCCGCCATCTGTACGGCACCGTTCTGCCAGTCGTAAGGCACGTTGTAGGCGGGAATCATCTTTTCGGCATAGTCCAGGGCGGCTTTTGCCTTGTCTTTCTTGCCCTCACGCATCAGCTGCTGCACGAGTTGGGAGAAGATGCGACGGTGAGAGTGACACATGCGCATGGCGTTCTCGTCGATATAGATGCCCGGCTTGTCGATGCCACCGAACTTGAACTTGTTCATCAGGTTGTCGTACATCTTTTCGGAGTCTATTGTCACGCCCGTCTTACTGGTGTCGAACGGAGTGAAACGATAGGCAAGACCTTCCTGAACGAAGTGGTTCTCCATGTTCAGCTGGTTCTCCCTGCCTACGCTGACAGCGATATAGATGGGGCGTTCCCAGTTGGCCTCGCTCAGCATTTCGAGCATCATCAACTCGCTCTTGTAGAGGGCGCGTTTGCCTTTCAGCGAAATGTGCATGTAGTCGGGGATTGAGTCGCCCGGTATCATCATGCCGCTGCGGCGCACGGCTTCCTTGTCTACCTTGATGACAATGCTGTCGGTAGGAATCACCTTCAAGTCCTGATTCTTGTTGCGCACCCAGTTCTTGAGGATATTCTTTAGCTCATACGGGTTGTCACCGAATTCTTTCTTTACATTGACCAGTGCTTCGGGATTACCGTCCAGTGCCTGCTTCTCGGCTTCGGCATAGAGCTGGTCGATGCTTTTCTTGTACTCAGGCTGGATGGGGACGTATTCGTTGGTGCCTTCTACGTACTCCATTCGGTCCCACGTGATGGGGAGAGAAGGACTGTCGTAGGCGGGGCGCTTCATCTGGTCGATGTACCAATCGGTCTGCAGGTACGAGAGGTTGCAGGTACGGGCGTCGGTACGGAAACCTTCGGTCTCCTGGTTGTACCAGAGGGGGAAGGTATCGTTGTCACCGTTGGTATAGATAATCGGGTTGCCGCTTTCTTGCAGGGACATCAGGTAGTTCTGGCCGAAGTCGCGTGCCATGTAGCGGTCGCTGCGGTCGTGGTCGTCCCAAGTCTGGCTTGCCATCTGCACGGGGACAAAGAGGCAGGCTACGGAAACGATGGCGGCAGCAGGCAGTTCCTTCATCTTGGCGTAGTCTTGAAGCAGACGGACGAGTCCTGCCACACCCATACCAATCCAGATGGCAAAGGCGTAGAACGAACCGGCGTAGGCGTAGTCGCGTTCGCGCGGCTGGCTCGGAGTCTGGTTCAGATAGAGCACGATGGCGATACCGGTCATGAAGAATAGGAAGAACACCACCCAGAATTGCTGGATGCCTTTCTGTCCGCGGTAGGCTTGCCACAGCAGGCCGATGATACCCAGCAGCAGCGGCAGGCAGTAGAAGACGTTGTGTCCCTTGTTGTCGCGCAACTCGGCTGGCAGCAGGCTCTGGTCGCCCACCAGCCAGTTGTCGATGAACGGGATACCGGTAATCCAGTTGCCGTGTTCAATTTCTCCGCTGCCTTGTATGTCGTTCTGGCGTCCGGCGAAGTTCCACATGAAGTAGCGCCAGTACATCCAGTTGAGCTGGTAGGAGAAGAAGAACTTGATGTTTTCCCACTGTGTGGGCATGTTTACCATAATCATGTTACCGCATTTGTCATAGGGCACATCGTAACCCTTGATGTCCTGCCAGGCATGGTATTGTTGTGTATGGGCACTGCTGTACATACGCGGGAACAGCATGTTCTGGGCATATTCGTACTCAATGCGTCCGGGGATTTCGATGTACGAATCCTTTTCGTCGGGCGTAGCTTTCTCCTTGCGGATGAACTTCGTGCCGTTGTACTTGATGCGCGGTTCGCAGTAACCGTCTTTCACGTCCAGTGCCACTTGCGAGGAGAAGGCAGGGCCATAGAACAAGGGGCGTGTGCCATACTGCTCGCGTCCCAGGTATTCGCCCAGTGTGAAGATGTCCTCCGGAGAGTTCTGGTCCATCGGCGTGTTGGCGGTGGAGCGGATGACGATAAGTGCATACGAGGAATATCCGATGACAATCATCATGGTGCAGAGCAGCGAGGTGTTCAGCGTGCGTGCCGATACGCGGAATTTCTCTTTGACGGCTGCCTGCGTCTTCGGACGGAGGTAGAGCCACAATGCGGCAATGACAATGACACCGATAACTACCGAGCTGGTACCGTGTCCGTAGAACGGGATACCCAGCATGGCGATGGTGAGTATGAACGAGAGTGCCATACGTGCCTTGTTGCGTTCGGTATAGCTTTCGTAGATACCCCAGATGAGGCAGGCTGCCAACAGGATGATATATACGATGACACCCGTGTTGAAGGACATGCCCAGCGTGTTGACGAAGAGCAGTTCGAACCAGCCGCCCACTTTCACGATACCCGGCACGATGCCGTAGAGTACGGCTGCTACCAGTATGCCCGAAGCGAGCAATGCCAGCAGGGAACCTTTTGCGTTGGCATTGGGCACCTTCTTGTAGTAATACACCAGTACGATGGCGGGCAGGCAGAGCAGGTTCAGCAAGTGCACGCCGATGGAAAGTCCCGTCAGGTAGGCGATGAGAATCAGCCAGCGGTCACTGTGAGGCTCGTTGGCAACGTCCTCCCATTTCAGTATGAGCCAGAATACGACGGCAGTGAACAGTGAGGAGAAGGCATACACCTCGCCTTCCACAGCGCTGAACCAAAAGGTATCGCTGAACGTGTAGGCAAGTGCGCCCACCAGACCGCTACCCATGATGGTAACCATCTGGCCGCGTGTGATATTGTTTTCGTCTGTCACCACAAGTTTGCGTACCAGGTGCGTGATGCTCCAGAAAAGGAACAGGATACATGCGCCGCTCATCAGCGCGCTCATGTAGTTCACCATCTTGGCAACGGTGGAGGCATCGGAAGCAAATTGTGAGAATAGGTTGGCTACCAGCATGAAGAACGGTGCGCCGGGCGGGTGTCCTACTTCCAGCTTATAGCCGGTGGTGATGAACTCCGGGCAGTCCCAAAAGCTTGCAGTAGGTTCGATGGTCATGCAGTAGACCGTCGCTGCAATGAGGAAGGTAATCCAGCCTACAAGGTTGTTTACGGTTTTGTACTGTTTCATTCAGATGAAATTCGTTATTATTCAGTTTTGTTTTTTACAAGCTGTTTTGCCATCGCTTAGTCAACGTATTGGCATATATGGGCGCAAATATAATGATTTCGCTTCTAAATAGGTGACAATAAGCAGCATTATTAGGATAGGTTAAGGGATTTGCTGCATCTATAGATGCAGCACGGTGGAAGTATAGATGCAACGCGGTGGATATATAGATGCAACAATGATGATTCTATAGAGGGAATATCCGGCCGATAAAGGGGGATGCGGAAAGGAAGTATCCTCCTTGCTTGTCTGTAGCTAACACTTGAAAAGGGACCCGGGTAGCATTTAAAAAGTGCCCCACCCATGGGTATGTTTAACCGAACAAAATTGGTATATTCATAAAAACCAATGGCGTTCATAATATGTACCACATGGAAGAAAGAGATTCCATAATTCTCGCCTATAGGCGTGACGGATTGAGCATCCGTGAGATCGCCCGTCGTAACGGCATGAGCCGCAAGACTGTACGCAAGTATCTCCGGGCTTTCGAACAAGCGGTCGGTGACAACCCCGATGCGGAAGCAATGGACACGTACCTGCAGCAGCCGGTGCGCTATGACAGCAGCAAACGTGTCCGCAGAGTGATGAACCAGCAGGTGATGGAGGCGATAGACGGCTTCATGGCCCGCAACCGGTCTAATGCCGCGGCCGGATTGCGCAAGCAGCAGATGCGCAAGATTGACATGTGGCGCCGGTTGCGCGATCAAGCATAGAGATTGCCTATTCGACGGTATGCCAGTATGTCCGTGCATTGGAAGTGGCGGTGTCCGCTCCAGCCAAGTCCCCGGCGGCGTTCATCCGCCAGGAGTATGAACCGGGGTTCCGGTGCGAGTTTGACTGGGGCGTGCTGACACTTTGGATTGCCGGTGTCAAGACGAAGCTGCACATGGCCGTGTTCACGATGAACCATAGCAACCTGCGGCGGGCATACCTGTTCTCCCGCGAGGACACGTTGGCCCTGATGGAAGCACACCGCAACTGCTTCCGTGCTTTGGGGGGCACGCCGCAAGTAATGGCCTACGATAACATGCGGGTGGCCGTCAAGAAGTTCCTTGGACAGGAGCGCGAACATACCGATGCCCTGCGCCGCATGGAACTCCACTATTGTTTCACCCCTCATTTCTGTAATCCGCGTTCGGGATGGGAGAAAGGTAAGGTGGAGCGTTCGGTGGAACATATCCGCCGGCGGGCTTTCGCCTATGATGTCCGTTTCGGTTCGCTGGAGCAGGCGCAGTGTCATCTTGACAAGGTCTGTGACAGGCTCAACGGGGAGGCTTCCAACATGTCTGCGCAAGAGAAGAAGGAGCGCGTACAGGCCGATATTGCGGCTTTGCGGCCGCTTGACCACGGTGACATGGGCTGCTTTGAGCAGCGGCATGCCCGTGTCGGGAAGTATTCCACCATTACCGTCGATGGTGTGCATTACTCTGTGCCTGACCGGCTTGTCGGTCGGGAGGTACCCATAAAGATGTATTCCGAGCGTATTGTCGTGCTTGACGGTCGCGACAAGGTAGCCACGCATGTACGCTCCCGGCGTCTCGGTGACTGGTGTATCGACCTGATGCACTATCTGGGCACGTTCCTTCGCAAGCCTGCGGCGTTGGGACGATCCACGGCCATGCGACAGGTACACCCGGACGTGGCGGCACTGTTTCGCAAACATTTTACGGATTCTCCCAGATCGTTTGTCGAACTGCTCGTGTTTACCCGTGACAACCAGCGCACTTATGCCGACATACTGGCTGCGGCAGACCGTCTGTCCTCCCGGGGACTCAAACGCCTGTCTTCCGAACAATTGAGCGCCGAGATGCTGGCCAGTGACGGCAATGGAACCGCAAACGTCCGTCAAGACGCGGCCACCCTGACCCCGTCCGATCCACAACAGACCGCCATTGAAGAATCGGCCTCACAGACATTGGACACACTTTCGGCGATGATCGGATGTGGCGCCACACAACAACCTGTAAACAAAGTTACCGTCTAACAACATAAAAATTGCATAGCAATGGAACAAAACGAAAATCAAGACTCCATACGCGAACGGATACGTGCGTATGCCTTCGACCTCAAACTCCCTCTGGTACGACGCGACATCGACCTGCTTATACAGCAAGGACTTGATGAACGATGGAACCTGTGGATGTTCACGGCCGAACTCCTGCGTCAGGAAAAAGAAAACCGCTCGGAGAACCAGCGTCGGCATCGCATCAAAAATGCCGCGTTCCCACAGTTGCGATACCTCAACGAAATAGACACGGACGCGCTTCCGCCAGAAGCGCGGAAGCCTTGCCAAACCTTGAGACACTTGATTTCATCAAGGAAGGGCGCAACCTTATACTATACGGGAATCCCGGTACCGGAAAGACCCATCTGGCTACAGCCTTGGGGATTGCGGCCTGTAACGCGGGATACTCCGTACTGTTCACTTCCGTGCCAGACTGCTTACGCAGATAAGGGAATGCCGGAACGCAATGACACTAAGGGCACTCGAGAACAAGTTCGAACGATACGACATGGTCATCTGCGACGAGTTCGGATACGTTTCTTGTGACAAGGCGGGAGCGGAGATGTTGTTCAACCATCTGTCACTCAGAACTGACAAGAAAACAACCGTCATTACAACAAATCTCGCATTCAACAGATGGGACGAGATTATTGCAGACAAAGTACTAGTTACAGCAATGGTAGACAGGCTAACGCACAAGGCGATTCTACTGAACATGACGGGAAAATCGTACAGAATGAAAGAAACACAAGATATGATAAATAAACAAATTTAATTAACTTTGCAAAACCTATCGGGTGGTACACGTTTCAAATGCTACCCGGGTCCCTTTTCAAATGTTAGCTACATGTCAGACATCAAGAGTGCCCTAAACCTGTTCGGTGACGATAAGCAATCACACCGTGCAGCCGGGGATTTACTGTATCTTACCGCCAAGCAAAAAGGAAATTTGGATAGCCGGGAGCAAATCAAAGCCAAACGGGAAGTCGATAACGTGGTGGAGGGGGATTACGAACAACAGCAAAAGAGGGGCTTTTCGATGCGGAGATAATAATTGAGTGGATGTAACCAGCAATAATCGTAAGAATTTGATGTACAACCGAATAAAAATAGTAATTTTGTGATTGAATTAAAGAAAAGTATGGCTAAGAACATAAATATACAAGTAACTGATAACTTGATAGATAACTTTCGTGGTTATGCTGCATTGCTTCGCAAAATCAAACAACGGGTACTGATTGCTCAGCAACGAGTAATTTATGCCGCCAACGAAGAAATGCTTCGGATGTATTGGGACGTTGGCGAAATGTTACAGCAAAGCCAAGATGCAGACGGCTGGGGCAAGAAAACTTTGCAACGGTTGGCTGTGGATTTGAAGAATGATTATTCCGAGATAAAAGGCTTTTCTGTACGTAACATGCAGTGCATGATACAGTTCTTCAACGAATATAATCAAGAACTTACGATGGTGAAAGGAGCTGTTTCTCCAATTACGCAATCAGTGATTGCGCAATTAGAAGAATATAATTTCACTCTCCCATAAAGCATTTGGGATGGACGCATAATCTTATTCTCTTACAACAGGTCAAGGACATTCGGGCTCGTTATTGGTACATGATTCAAAGTATTACATCGCATTGGAATACACGTTATCTGCAAGAAGCCATTAAACTTGACGACTACGGCAAGCATGGAGCGTTAGCAAACAACTTCACTGAAACCCTCCCAGCACCGGAAGCAAACGATGTTAAATCCATGCTCAAAGACCCATATATATTCGATATGCTGACTTTTACCGACCAATACAATGAGCGTGACGTGGAAATCGGTTTGGTGAAGCATATAGAGAAGTTTCTCGTGGAAATGGGAGCCGGATTCGCTTTCATGGGTAGGCAGTATCACATAGAGGTGTCTGGCGATGATTATTACATTGACATACTGATGTACAATGCATTCCTGCACAGATATTTGGTAATTGAATTGAAAGACACGGAGTTTATGCCGGAATATATCGGCAAATTGAATTTCTACTGCTCTGCGGTGGACGACATTCTTTGCCGTGAGGGAGATAACCGTACTATCGGATTGTTGCTTTGCAAGAGCAAAGACCGCATCAAAGCTGAATATGCCTTGCGTGATATTCAGAAGCCAATCGGCATATCCGACTACGAATTGGGGCAAGCCTTGCCGAAAGACTTCCGTGGCAGTTTGCCTACGATTGAAGAGATTGAAAAAGAGTTGGAGTCGAAATGAAGAAAATACTTATCCTAATTTTTATTTTGTAATTGTAGGATGTTGCCTCTAAAAATTGACTATTCTTATAAAACAATACTAATGGAATAACAAGAACCATTAAAGTTGACAAGAGAATTTAATCCACAATAATTTATATGACAAATAATCATATGCAAATATCAGCTCCTAAATCAACAGAAAAAGCTTTTAAGAAATTGCTTGATAAAATGTATATTAGCAATGTAAGTAAACGCTTGAGAGAACTTAATCAACCCAATGATATTGATAGAAAAAGATGGATTTGGGAGTTACTGCAAAATGCAAAAGATACAATAACAAGCAACCCGGATAGAGATAGTATTAAAGCTCGAATTCTTATTGATGGCGACTTAGTTAAATTTCAGCATGATGGCGACCCATTTACTGCTGATGCAAGATTGGGATTGCTATATAAATACAGTGAAGACAAGGAAAATGCAGAGAGTACAGGACGTTTCGGAACAGGTTTCCTAACCACGCACTGTCTTTCCAAAGTTGTAACAATTGAAAGTAATATGTATGGCGATGAAAATGCAATCGTCGGCTTTTCCGTAACAATGTATAGAGATGGTTTTACTGAACAAGAACTTCTCGAAGGTCTTGGCAAGATGAGAGCATCCGAACTGTATTATAGCGAACCATATGACTGGACCACATATACCTATCATATCAATTCAGAATCGGGGCGTCGTGCAGTACAATTAGGCAAGGAGAATTTTAAAGAACATTGCGCAACTCTATTATTCTGCAAAGAATTGTCTTCGGTTGAGTTAATAGACAATAGCGAAAGAATATCAATTGAACGTATTACA
>ENA-OUNI01000176-OUNI01000176.1-human-gut-metagenome-genome-assembly--contig:-NODE-176-length-28132-cov-5.080914_pt1 | contig 28132 bp, 23 predicted proteins | sample MGYA00242499_ERZ504580 | MGnify/ENA primary metagenome ERZ504580 (study PRJEB26092, sample SAMD00036315) | human gut metagenome | host: Homo sapiens | study: EMG produced TPA metagenomics assembly of... | reverse complement strand
CTATAACAAAACCACCGCCTTCATAATTTATTATATACATAGAAGGCGTATTGTCTTCACCGTAAACCGTCTTAATATCTTTTACTGTTTTACCAGAAAAGGCATCTGGCTCAATAGAGCCATTTCTTGTTGTCACCGCATCTTTACCATTAGCAGCTAAAAACAAGCCGGCCACCTCTGTGGCTTGACTAACCGGCACAAAGCTTTCATCATTTACAATGTCTACACAATCAGCATCCACTTCTATAGGAAGGGGTTCCATGCTATTCTCACTGCATGAACAAAATGCTGATACAATCCAAGCATACAATAAATACTTTTTCATACGCATTAATTTTTAAAGTTAACAAAAGAGATTATTATAAATATAAGGCAGGCTACGCCTGCCTTATATTTATTTCTTCACCGAAAAGCGATAGATGCAATGACTGTCATACTTTTCTCCCGGCTTCAGCAACGCCGAAGGCCATTCCGGCTTGTTGGGCGTATCGGGATATTTCTGCGTCTCCAAACAGACGGACGCACGATGACCGTACACGATACCTTTCTTTCCGGTCAGTGTGCCATCCAGGAAGTTACCGGCATAAATCTGAATGCCCGGTTCGTTGGTATAGACATCAAGCACAATACCCGTTGAGGGAGATTCGAGGGTGGCACACGGGCGGGTGATGTCACCCTTCGTATTGAGTACCCAGTTATGGTCATAGCCCTTGCCGTTCTTCAATTGCTCAAAGTCATTGTCAATGCGGGCGCAATGGCTGTAGGAGTGCGGAAATCCATATCCGTACCTTCTACGGAAGCTATCTCACCGGTAGTCATGAAGGTACTGTCCACGGGAGTATAGGCATCTGCATCGATGGTAAGCAGATAATCCGAATTGGACTTGGAGGGATCGCCATCCAGATTGAAGTAAGAATGGTTCGTCATATTGACAACAGTGGTACGGTCTGTTTCGGCACTGTAACGAATGTCGATGGCATCGTCATCTGTCAGCGAGAAAGTGACCTTGCAGGTTAGGTTACCCGGGAAGCCCTCCTCTCCGTCTTTCGACAGATAAGTCAGTTCCAGAACCCGGTCACTCAACTGACGGGCATCGAACACTTGATATTGGTATCCCTTGGGACCTCCATGCAGGCAATGACCGTAATTGTTGCGCGGCAGCTGATACTCTACCCCATCCACTGTAATCTTACCCTGGTTGATACGGTTGGCATAACGTCCGATGGTAGCGCCGAAATCCGAAGGGAACTTGATGTAGTCCTGAATGGAATCGAAGCCCAGCACCACATCACGCATAACGCCATCCTTGTCCGGCACCATTACTGATACAATACGTCCACCGAAATTCGTAATACAAACTTCCATACCATTCTTATTCTCCAAAACAAACAAGTCTGTCTGCTTGCCATCCACTTCCGTACGGAAGTTCGCAGGTTCCAGTCCAGAAGCAGTCTTTTCACTCGCCTGTTTGCCCGTGCAAGCCGATGCCAATAGCATCACGCTTGCCAACAAAGTCATCATCTTATTCATAAATACAATATTGGTTACTGTTTAGACTATCATTTTTTCAACAAGAACTGCTCCGCACGTCCCGGAGTGAACAACTCCCACAAAGAAGCAACCGTCCAGCCCGGAGCGAAGATATTGTTGTAATATCCCTTTCCGTTACGTCCGTAATCCCAATTGGTATGCTGCACCACTTCCGGGTAATAGCCTACTTTGGCAATGCCACACATGTGTCCTTCATACGGCAGTAACTGGCGCATGGAAGTGGATATCACCTCGGCAAAGTCAGAGAAGCGCGGCTCGTTGTACTCTTTGGAGAGCCAATGCAGCACATCGGCAAATTCGAAGATAAATACATCGATATGGTTATTCTCTACCGACACATTTCCCCAACCACGGGTTTTCAAGCCGATATCTCCCAGCATCTGCCTTCGGCAAAAGGAACATCCCAAGTATAATACCATGACAAGGCAAAATAAGCGGCTTTCTTTGCCAGACCGGCATAGTGTGCACGCTCTTCTCCTTTGGTAACCAAAGCCAGATAATAAGCAGCCGTAGCAGCATACAAGGAGGCTTCCTTGTCCTCGCAGTTAGCATCCAGCGTAGAAGAGAAATAATCGGCTTTGGATATCAGTTCCTTCTCCAGATAGTCTACCGTACGCTTGGCGCTTGCCAGATAACGTTTGTCCTTGAAATACTTGGACGCCATCACCAAAGGCAATGTTGCCGAAGGCGTGCTACCACCGCTGGCATCCACGATAGAGAAATCATCCTTGAACTTGCGCGGGAAGCTGCCGTCCTCGTTCTGCAACTTGAGGAAGCTGTCCAGCATGCCCTTGATGCGTTTCTCCCATTCGGGGTGTTTACGCTTCTGCTGTTTCTCGTAGTTCAAATAGTTCAAGATGGCATACACTCCCTCGGACTGACGGCGGATGCTATGTCTGGTTTCCTTGAAGCCGCGGTTGTAGTGTACCACTTCGTTGAAGAAACCGGCAGGCGAAAAACCATTCTGGAGATAAGTGTCAAAGATATGGTTGGCATTATCCACCAGGTCTTGGCGATTCTGCTGTTTGCCATACTCCAAAGCATTGAAAGCGTTCAGCAACGTACGTCCCACAAAGCCCACTTCGGCAACATCGGTATTGGCACAAGTAGCAGTCTCCAACTCTACACCGGAGTAATAATGAGTGGGGGTATTGCTGACATAGCTTTCCACAAAGAAGTTGCTCATCACCTCCTTCATGCGGTCTACCGTGTAAGGTGTGTCAACCGGTTTCGGGCGGTTAGTGTCATAACAATACTCCCAGGTGCGCTGTACGCATTCCGAGAAATCGGCAGCATTCCTTTCGGACACCTCCCAAGTCATGGAGATGCTGTCGCCCTTACGCAGCAACTGGAAAGCCTCAACGGCAGGAGCCAACGTCAATTTGCGGATATATGTCTTCGGTGCTTCCTTATAGGGGAAACCGTATGCCAAGACAGTCATACCATCCACATTGCAGAAACCGGTATATCCGATGGAAGTCTCACCGGACAAGATTACCTCTCCTTCCTTATGAGTGGTCAAAGCTTCCTTGTCGAACTTGTCAATACGGATAACCGACATGGACGTACCGCTTGCCGGATTGAAAGCTGCCGTCAGCGGAGTGCTCAAACGGTCCTCACGCACCAGCCAACTGTCCGATGTGTGGAAAGAAGGAGCCTCCTTCGGCGAACGCAGGTTGCGGCGATACCAGAAGCCCGGCATGTAGAACTGGCAGTCCGAATGCTTGTAACCGGTCTTTATCTGTTCCCCGTAGTTGAAATACACATTTTCCAGCGCCTTGAGTGTGACGGTAATGCGCTGTTTGCCATCCTTGTCCACCACCTGGCGGATGATGTCCAACGGCAACGTTTCCGAAGCCCGGCAGCTGTACATACCATCCTGCATCTTCTGCAAGGCCAGCGGATATTGCTTGGCATCATTCCCCGGCACTTTCAAGGAAATAGAAGCAGAGATGTCTTCCGGAGCAACATTTGCCGCTCCTGCACCCGTAATGCCTGCCAAAAGCATTACCCCCAAAAACAATCTTTTTAGTCTCATAGTTACATCTGTTTTATTGTTGTTAGAAAAATATCATTCAGACATGAATACATACTTGCCGGAGCCCAATTCGACTACCAGCTTACCGTCAGCCTCCTCCACGGAATGAATCCCCGCTTGACCGGCATCTACCTGTACATGGAAGTCAAGCGGCAGCTTGACCGTAGCGGTTGTATTGGCAGGAATCTCAACGTTCCACTTCAGCTTATTGCCATCACGTTTCCAGGAACTCCCTATCCTGCCATAAGGCGATACATGCGAAGCATTCACATAATTCAGTTTTTCCGGGAATACCGGTTCCATCAGAATCTGCTTGAACCCGACGGAAGTGGGAGTATTCTTTATGCCGGCAAGATCCTCATAGAACCATATCAGCAGATCTCCCAAAAGCATCACATGGTTTCTTGAATTCATCGCCGGATTTGCCGTGTCACCATTCCATAATTCCCAAATGGTGGTTGCACCCTTCTTAATCATGTAGCCCCATGAGGGATAAGTGTCATTGGTCACTATCTTATAGGCAAGTTCCAGTCCACCGTACTCGGTAAGTCCGCGCATCAGATGCTGGATGCCAAGCACACCGGCACTGACATGTCCCTTACAGTCTTTTTCCGTCTTCTCCACGACATTGGCAAATACTTATCTTCATATCCGTCGGGAACCAGACCCAGTCTGAGGGAAAGCAGGTTCGCCGTCACCGTATTGTTGTCATACTGTGCAGTCCCGGGATTGAAGAATTTCTTGTTATAAGCGTCCTTGATTTTAATAGCAAGTGCGGCATACTCTTCGGTATCTGCCGGAAGTCCGTTCATTTGCGCGAACTTCTCCATCAGTTGTAGAATGCTGTAAAACACCGTTGTACTCAGCACTTCGCCGTTCGTCTTCCGGGCAGGGTCCTCCGAATGAATCAGCTCCGGCGACTCGGGAGGCATGCACCAATCCCCGTATTCATCCTTCACCAGAATATAGTCCTTCATTTTGGTCTCCGTCATGTGGTTTACCCAGCGCTTCATGGACGGATAGCGCTCTTTGATGGAGCTATCATCGCCAAACTGGCGGTAAAGCATGTCGGCTACGTAAAAATAGGCAGCCGGCCAAGTCACGTCATCATGGAAGATGGTCCAGTAACGGGGAGATACCACAGAGATACTTCCATTTTCATTCATGGACTCTTCTATATCCACCAGCCACTTCTTATACATCAAGGCATTGCCGAAAATGAAACTTTCACCATAGGCACCGGTAGTGCGGTCGCCCAGCCATCCAAGACGTTCATCACGCTGGGGGCAGTCGGTAGGCATACCGCGATAGTTTCCACGGATTCCCCAATAGGCATTCTTGTGAAGTCTGTTAATCAACTCCTCGGAAGTCTCGAACGTACCGTTCGTTGCCATTTCATCATACACCACCTTACCGGTGAAATCATCCGCTGCCGGTTCATAGTCCAAACCGGATATTTCCATAAAACGGAAACCATGGTAAACAAACAACGGTTCCCAAACAAACTCACCGTCAGCGGCAGGAGTATAAATATCCGTGACAAGGGCACTGCGCAGGTTGTCAAGATACAGTTCCGTACCATTGTCCTTCAGCACTTCGGCAAAACGCATAGTAATGGGCTTGTCCTTCTTGCCACGCAGTTTCACCTGCTGTATTCCTACCATATTCTGCCCCATATCCACGATATATCTTCCATCACCTACCGATTTAACGGATATTGGCTTTATCTCCTCCATCACCTTCAGACTCGGAGAGAGCTGTGCCACAAGTTTTCCTTTGGGAGCCTCCATCCGTTCGGCCAACTGCCATCCGGAATCATCATAGCCGCTTTCCGTCCATTTACCCAATTCCAAGCGGGCATCGTAATGTTCACCGTCAAATTCGTTGTTCGCAGTTATAGGACCGTGGTTCGTCGCTTTCCAGGAATCATCGCTGACTACCGACACCGTCTCACCATTGTCGTACTCTATATTCAACTGCGCCATGAGACGGGGCAAACCAAAACCTACCATCATTGGCGCGCATGGAAAGATAGCGGCCGTTGCCCAGAGCCACGCCTATCGCATTGGTACCGGACTTCAACAAGGGGGTGACATCATAAGTCAGGTAAGATACAGAAGCATCGTACCAGGTAGCAAAGGACCGAATACATCATTTCCAATCCTCTCGCCATTCATATAGCATACGGAAGAGCCTACTCCCGAAACATAAAGGACTGCACGCTTCGGCTGTGACGGCAAATCAAACTCCTTCCGCAGATAACGTGCCGGAAGGATGGTCCGCTCACCGTCCAGTTTCAAGTTTGTACTGTCGTTCAGTCCAATCCAGCCGGCTTTCCAGTCCGAACTGTCCAGCAAAGCCATTGACCAATATTGGATACTACTTTGCGCCTTGTCACCGGTATTTGTCCATACAGTGACACGCCACCAATATTTCTGTCCCGACTCCAAAGGCGCCCCTGCGTACTTCACCAGCACCGATTGGCCAGACTCCACACGACCGCTGTTCCATACCAGCCCGGAGCCGGCCTGCAAGCCCTTGTCCGAGTCCGCCACTTCAATCTGATAAGCAGTCTGCATCATATCCTGCTTGTCGGTTACCAGTTGCCATGAGAAACGGGGAGCCGATACAGCCACTCCTTCGGGATTCTTCCGCATTTCAACAGTGGTTTCCTCCACTTTCAAGGAACTGCCACCCGATACTTGACAGCCCATCATCAATAGGGCCAACAAGGAGATTAAAATAAATTTCTTCATACTCGTCAGAATTTCGGTTTCTCCGATTCCGTAGATGCAACGGAGCCTTCTACCGTCGGCCATCCGTCTTCCCAGCCAATCTTATCCAGCATCAATACACGGCCTTCGGGATTCTTCGTGCTCACTGCATGATAGAAGAACCAGTCATTACCGGCATTGTCCGTCACAATCTCCGAATTATGCCCGGTACCCACAAAGGTATTGCTTTTCTGAATCAGCACTTCGTGCTTGTTGTCCATCATACTGCCGCCATTCTTGTTGACGTAGGGACCAAAAAGGTTGTCCGACCGCCCTACAACGGTAGTGTAGGTACTGTTCAATCCCTCACAGCAACTTCCTATGGAAGCAAAGAAGTAGTAATGCCCGTCCTTCTTGTGAATATAGGTACCTTCGTAAGCGGTTCCTGCCACTTGCTGCGGTGTGGCGCCTTCCTTCAAAGACAGACCGTCATCGGACAGTTCAATCGCATAGATTCCACGGAAACTGCCCCAAAACAGATACTTCTTTCCTTCCTCCTCTATATAGAAAGGGTCGATGGAGTTCTGTACATTGATTTCATTGCTGCGGAACATCTTTCCGAGGTCTGTAAAAGGTCCCTCAGGTTTATCGGCAACAGCACAACCGATGCCGCAAGTCCACTCGCCTCCCCAAACGGACATGGAATAGTAGAGCACGTATTTATCACCTATCTTGTTGATGTCCGGTGCCCACAGACCTCCGTTCTGCTCAAAATCAGGTCGGGTACGATCGGTAAAGGCCGTACCTACATATTCCCAATCCACCAGGTTCTTGGAACGGTGAATCGGCAGATTGCGTATGTCTTCGGTGGCATACAGATAGAAATAACCGTCGCCGCCCTCTATTACAGAAGGGTCGGGCAAACTGTAGTTTATCACCGGATTGCGGTAAACGTTCTTCGGCTGTTCACCCGGCTGTTCACCCGGTTTGTCCTCCTTTGCGGCCGATGAGGAGGAGCATGCTATCAGACAGCATAAGACTGATAATACAAGAAACTTTTTCATACTATATAATTTTTTATTTTACTCAAGTTTCGCAAGTCACCTTTGTTTATCAAAACTATCTCAATTCCCCTCCTTCTTGAAGGAGGAGAATTGAGATACTACAATAACATAAGGAACTTGCGGATCAGTTATTTTATTTTTCAGATGATGCATTGCTCAATACCTGCGGACGGACAAGAGGACCGCCGATAGAAACCGTTCCCCGGTCGGAAATGGCAAAATCCTTGATGTACGAAGTGCGCGGCTGCACTTTCGTGGAATCCCAATGTGCATGAAAAATGTATTTCCAACTGCCGTCCTCGCAGCAGAAGGGCGCTCCGTGGCCGGTACCCATCAAGCCGTCGGCACGTTGCAGAATCGGATTTCCTTCGTATTTCTTCCACGGTCCCATCGGACTGTCTGAAGTGGCGTAGCCACCCCGTAGTTCTTGCTTTCAAAGTGATTGGCCGAATAAACCAGGTAATAAACGTCCTCTCTCTTCAAGATGGAAGGCCCCTCGGCTACTTTGGCGGGCTTGTCCTGCGAGAGTTCCCAAGGCTCCCCTACTTTGATGCACTCCGTCAGTGTCTCCTGCTTGATGCCGGTCAGGTCATCGTTCATCTCTGCCACCCAGATGACATTGCCATCCGTGAAACGCACGAAATAAAGGTAAGGCGTGCCGTCATCGTCGATGAAGAGAGAGGTATCGATGCTCTTCTCATCCCATATCGGCTGCTTCACCTCCTGACGGAACGGTCCCTGAGGTGCATCTGCCGTTGCCACGCAGATATGCTCTTCGGTGGAGTAGAACAGATAAAACTTCTTCTTCGACTCGATGTAGTAGACTTCCGGCGCCCAGAATCCCCACGTGCCGTAGGAGTCGGCAGCGACAATGCCTGGCCTTCACGCGTCCAGTTTCTCAAATCATCGGAAGAGAAGCAGGCAAAGCCTCTCCTTCTACCGTACCTCCGGTGCCGTAAGCATAATACTTGCCTTCGTAAAGCATTACGTAAGGGTCGGCAATCGCAGATAGTCTGATTCTACAACCGTCTTCTCCTTGCATCCTGCAAAGCAAAGACAAAGCAACAACAGCCATATACAATTCTTCTTCATATCCATCTCTTATTTCACTACTTTGGGGGTCATATAGTCCTTGCTGATTCTCATGCGGTCCACACCATCCACTTTCTCGAAAGAAACGTCAGTGATATACATGGCGCGTGGATGGATATTGCTCTTGTCCTTATGAGCATGGAAAACAAGACGAAGCTTGCCAGCCTTGTCTGTGAAAGTGGCACTGTGTCCCACTCCGACCAGTTCTCCGGGTTTCTGTAACAAAGGATTCTCTTCATATTTGGTCCAGGTACCCATCAAATCGGTAGCCGTGGCGCAACCTATGCCGTAGAAAGGACTTTCATAGCTATTGGCAGAATAGGTCATGTAATAGAGTCCGTTGTGCTTGATGACAAACGGGCCTTCATTCACACGGGGCCATACTTCCTCCCATGCCTGAGAGACATGGATGCAAGGGTGCATGGTCTCCTTCTTGATAGTGACAAGGTCTTTCTCCAATTCGGCCACCCAGATGTTGAGCCCGTCGTTGAAACGGTCGAAGAACAGATAAGGCGTACCGTCATCATCAATGAACAGAGAGTTGTCAATGCATTTCTCATCGGCAATCTGGGGTTCCTTCTTGCTTTGGATGAACGGCCCCGCCGGTGAGTCGGCTGTTGCCACACAGATATGCTCGTCTGCCGAGTAATACATATAGAACTTCCCGTTCACTTCGTAGACCTCCGGAGCCCAGAACCAGCGGTCGGCCCAGACATCCTTCTTCTGGAGCGCCATGCCCTTATACTTCCAAGTCTGCAAATCATCGGAGGTATAGACTTCGATGCCGTCATCCGCATGGGTGCCATAGGCATAGTAAGTGCCATCGTGCAACATGATGAACGGGTCGCCCAAAAGCACCGGCGTTTCAACTCCTTCGACAACAATATCGTCCACATCCTTATAGTCTGAAGAGCAGGACTGGCAGGAAGCCAGCGTGGCCAACAGAAACAGATACATACATATAAAATTCTTTTTCATGATTCTTTCTTAAACAATTGTTATGATGATAAATATTTACTTTCAAGAAGATGTTCCGTTACACCCGTATATTGAACCCTATTCAGTCGTATACTGAATCCTATTCAATCGTATACTGAAATACATTCAGTCGTATACTGAATCACCCCAGTCCATCACACTGATTCACAAGGAAATACAAACACCAGCTTCTATATACATTTTTCATTACATATATACGGAACGGCACATCCCACGATTGCGTCTAATCGCGCCTCTGCCCTACATGATAATACAACGTACCACTATAAACCGAGAGCCGCCCTCCGAACAGAATCCGATGCGGGATGCAGGGTAGCGTATATCCAAAGCTCCCAGCTCCCTGCCGTCGACAAACAGATACAGCTTGTCTGCACGACGCACGGCACGGAAATTATAGGATTCCTTCCACAATTCATGTACACCTATCTTATAGATATGGCGTTCCAAATCCTCCGCCTCCTTGTTGATGAAGCGGATGCCTTCTGCCTTTACCGGAGTAAAGGTACAATAATTATATGCAGGATGTTCTACTATCCCCCTATCTTTGTTTTCTATCGGATGCCATTCGCCGCCATTCAGGTATTCTATGTCGAACTTGCCGAACATGTCATCCGCAAATTCGGATTTATTGCCTGCTTCGTGACGATTCAGGTAAAGTGTATCCAACCATGCAGGTGCGGCAAAACGATAACCTTTCTCAATGAAGTCGGTATACTTCACATCCGGATAGAGCGTTTGCAGGCATCCCAACGGGAATTCCTTCTTCCAGGCAGTTTTCCCTTTCTTCACGGCTGTCACCTCAAGCATACGGGTGATGCCATCGAACTGAGCCTTCACATAGTTATCCTTATCCACATAAACCGGATAGCTTCCTGCCTTGTCTTGTCCGGACAAGCCGGACAACTGGAAGCTGAATTCATAATCGTTCAAGAAATCGCCCTTCAACAACTCCTCATTCCCCGAAAGCTGGAAATGCACATCATCGAAGCCGATGGTATAGGTAGCCCCTTCGAACAAGGCAGACTTTGTCTCGTCAAATACTCCGGGAACACCCGCTTCTTCCGCCGGAAGAGCCTCTGCAAAGACATGTTTTCCCGGTGCGGGAATCTCATCCAGCCAAATCTTCAGACAGCCACCATTACGCTCAATGCGCAGATGATGGTACACACCCCAACGGAAATCTTCAGGCAGGGCATAGGATTCCTTATTTTCTTTACCGCCGACAAGTGTACGCAGGTACCAGCTCCGGTTCTCGGCATCCAAACCTACATAGGCACAGTTATCTGCATCCTTCCACCAGGCAATGACGCCGGCTCCACCCTCGGTCTTGACTCCCGTCTCGAACAAGTAAGCCACGGACGGCTGTACTTGTTGCAACACACCGAACGAAGCTGTCTCGCCTTTACCCGCAAAGGTAGGCATCGAAGGTTCGGGATGATAACCTGCCGTGCGGGGGCCGGTGATACCATCCACAAACAACGTCTTGTCGAAGAACTGGACACGGTTGATATATTGTCCCCGATGCTCATTGTTCTTGTTTGCCATATAAATCAGCCACCATTCAAATCCGTTGGGGCCTCTCAGGATATTGGGCTGGCCGGGAGTCATCAGAATATCGTCGGCAATGCCGTCTTTCATATCGAACAGAGAAACGTCGAAGAATTGCGAACGTCCCTTGTTTGTTTCTACGGCAAGCAGATTCGTGCCTTCCTTCAAAGCAGCACGCAGCTTCTTGTCCAGGTTTACGATGCAATAATCACGCCCCTGCTTCTCGTAGACAATTGTTCCGTTCAGATAAATCCGGGTATCTCCGTCGTGAGCGACACGCAGTGCCAGATTGCCGGTTTCGCTACCGGCAGAGAAAGTCTTTCGCAACCATAGGGAGGGCGTATTCCACCAAGTACCCAGATGCCGGGTTGTAGAACCTTTCACTTCACGGGACGAAAAGCCGGTCTCCCCCTTCGCCCAGCCGGAGTCATCGTAGGTCACTTTTGTCCAGTCGCCCTCCGGCTTGCTCTCCGTATAATCAAACAACGGCTCATACGTGCGGCCATACCGCAATAAATCCACTTGCTTCTCCTCCAGTTGTGTTTGATTGCAGCCTACAACCGGATAGCTATATTTATTACCATTTTGAAAACCTAAAGGAGAGTCTGCCTCAGCAACTCCCAACTGATAATTGCCCCACTCTGTAGAGGTGTGGTTGGCATTATACATCATATAGTAGCGGTCTCTATACTTCATGACCCACGGTCCCTCCGCTACTCTGTTATCCATCGTTTCCCATGTATCCGGCAATGAGGCGAACTGGCACACCGGTTCGCCGGCAAATTCTGCCGGGTTCTTCATTTTACGTCCCCATATGGTATTTCCATCAGTAAAACGTACCATATACATGTATAGTTGTCCATCATCATCTCTGAATATTTTGGGGTCGATACGGTTATCCATCCATGTCTTCTTGTTCGGTTCTGTATAAGCGCCCAAGACATCTTTGCTCTGCGCATGTACAATGTGAACGGCATGCTTGTCCTTCCCCCAATAATTGACTGACCAGTACAAATGAAAATCTCCATTCAGATAGAACATGTCATTGGCATGAATCTGGTCATCTCCGGCTCCGCTGCCTCTGGTCCAGTCATTGTCCATTGTCACGACATGGATAGGTTTCCCCCAATGAACCAGGTCATCGGATACATAGAAATCCCCGTTTGTACGGACCCCGCCAATATAATATTTGCCGTTATATTTCATTACGCCGGCATCCGCCACTCCCGGAAGTACCGGATTCTGGATGTTCTGCGCAAACAAGCTGCCGCAGCAGGCAAAAGCGAATGGTAATAGTAGTTTTTTACAGACAAGCATATGGTATAAGATTTAAGAAAGAAAAGGCTATGCCGGAAGCATCCTAAATGAGAACAGGCTTCCAGGCATAGCCTTCTTTAGTTATTAATAGTTAGGATTCTGAGTAAGATGTGCAACACCACCTACTGTGCTGTTTTCCACCTCATCTCTTGGAATAGGCAGACGTCTGTGCTTGCCAACAATAAAGTTGTCAAAGTCTTTGTCACGAGCTTTCAGTTCATCAATTCCAGCCTGGGAATCAAGTAATCCCCAGCGCTTCAAGTCAGCCCAACGCCAACCTTCGAAACAGAGTTCCAAAGTACGTTCCATCTGCAGACGCTTGATAAAGGCATCTTTAGAGCTCAAGCAATCTTTCCACTGACTGTCTTTCAACTTGGCCAGACCGGCACGTTCTCTCACCTTGTCCACATAAACAGCAGCATCGGCAGGATTAGTACCCGTTTCAACAAGACACTCTGCATAGTTCATCAGGATATCTGCGTAACGCATGATACGATAGTTGTTACGGGCAAAATAATCTTCTGCACTACGATAGTAAGAAGTATTGTATTTACGGATATAGCAGTCTTCCGGGTCAGTTCCCCAATTGTCATTCCAATCGGCATTTTCAAATCCATAATATTTCTTCGGCTGGTCGGGGAAGTCTTGCGAAAATCCACGATAAAGGATACTGCCGTACAAGCGCAAGTCATTCTTTCCATCCACACGTTTCTCTTTCAAGAACTCGTCTACCAACCAGCGGCGTGCCTTACCATCTCCCCAACCTATACCACTTGGAGCATAGAACTGAGTACGCTGGAAACCGAATGCCATACTGGCATCATTACCCGTACCACCCTTGTTCTGGTCATCGAACTGAATTTCAAAAATGCCTTCCTTGTTATTCTCGTCTAAGTCGGTGAAGTTATCTTCGCGGTTTGCAATAAGACCGTATAAAGAGCCTTCTTTGTCAATCAGCCATTGCAATTGTTCCTTCGCCTTGTCATACTTATGTTGTTGCATATAGGCCTTGCCCAGCAATGCTTTAGCGGCACCTTTGGTAGCACGTCCCAGGTTGGCAGCATCCCAAGATTCCGGTAAATACTGCATGGCAAAAGTCAAATCTTTCTCTATCTGATCCCATATTTCCTGTTCAGAAGCATCTTCCGGTATATAGGAAGCATCTTTAGGCTCCAACGGCATAGTTCCTTTGTCCCACAATAGATTTACCTGGAAATACCACAATGCACGCAAGAAAGAAGCTTGGGCCAATACCTGGTTCTTTGTAGTCTCGTCCATTTCAATATTAGGCACATAGCTCAACACCTGGTTGCAACGGAAAATGCCTACATAGAAATGTTCCCAATGAATGTTGTTGCCTTCGTAAAAATTATAGTTATTGTAGAGGAAACGTGTCCAGTCGCCCAATTCAATCCAAGGAGAAGAACTCCATCCTTCGTCCGAAGTCAAGTCATAGCGGAAAGAGAGCCAACGCATCCAAGTACCTTCCTTATAAAAGAAACTGTAGCAGGCGTTTACACCGGCTGTCGCATCTTCCGGCTTATTCCAATAAGTATCGTTGGTTACTTCATTGGGATTATCAATATCCAATAAACTCGAACTGCATCCGGTGCACAACGTCAAGGCACCTGCAAGCATTAATCCATAATATATCTTTTTCATAATTTATAAGCTGATTTATAAGTTAAAAGGTCAAATCCAATCCAAACATTACCGAACGGGTATTAGGATATGCAAAGCTGTCCGTACCACTGTTCCAAACGGAATTCGCACCCTTGAAATCAGGGTCCAGACCGGAATATCCGGTGATAGTAATCAGATTGCTGCCGGTAGCATACAGACGAAGTTTCTCAACACCCAAGTTGGTCAGCCATTTCTGCTTAAAGTTATAACCGATAGAGATGTTCTTCATGCGGAAATAAGAACCATTTTCCAAGAAACGGTCGGCATCACGGGAGTTACGGAAGTCACCATAAATGATACGCGGGGTATTGGAGTTAGGATTCACCTGGTAAGGCTCTTCACCCTTTTCAAAGCGGATATAGTTGGAGTTGTCTGCAAACAGACGTCCTTGCCAACGGGATACGTTATATATCTTATTACCGAACTGACCGTTCCACATCATACTGAAATCGAAATTCTTCCATTCTGCATTGAATACCAATGACATTTGCATCTTGGCCCAGGGGCTACCGCAATAATCACGGTCAGCATCAGTAATTTCTCCATTGTCATCCAAGTCAAGATACTTAACATCTCCCAATTGAGGACGTTTTCCTTCAATCATAATGGGGGTACCCGTAGATGTCACATAATTATCAATCTGTTCTTGCGTCTTGAAGATACCGTCTGTTTTTCTCAAATAAAATTCAGCCAAAGATCTGCCCGGTTCAGTTCTTGCCTGACCAGAATCAATATAGTCTCTATTAGTACCATCACGACCCAAACTCAATACTTCGTTATCCATCGTAGTCACATTCAGCAAAGCGCTGTACTTAAAGCCTGAAATCTGGTCTTTCCAACCAAGTGTAAACTCGAAGCCCTTGTTGCGCAAGCTGGCAGCATTTTTCCACGGAGAGCCTCCTTGATTACCGGTAGAAATAGCAATCGGAGTCTCAGCCAATACGTCACTGGTCTTTGAGTTGTAATATTCTGCACTAACAGTCAAACGCTGGTTAAGGAAGCTGGCATCAAAACCTACATTCACCGTTTCTTTTGTTTCCCAAACAAGACCTGCATTCACCAGTTTCACCTGAGTAGAACCCGGAACAATAGCACCACCGAATACAGTTACAATACTCTGGTTGATAGTTCCGATATAATCCCAATCGCCAATGGAAGAGTTACCAAGACGACCCCAGTTACCTCTAATCTTCAAATCATTAATCCAAGACACATCAAAGAATTCCTCCTTTGAGATTCTCCAGGCACCGGAGAATGAGGGGAAATTACCCCAACGGTTTTCCTTAGCCAGACGGGAAGTACCGTCACGACGGAAGGTAGCAGTCAGATAGTATTTATCATCATAAATGTAGTTAGCACGTCCCAGATAAGAAATCATCGCATTCTCACTGATACTGTTTGAATTCTGCTGGTTGCTTTGTCCGGCATTCAATACTGTCAGATAATCACCGTTACCCAACATCGGGAAGTTCAGACGGGAAGCCCACAAACCTTCCCATTCATGGTGCTGGTAAGTAGTACCGACCACGGCATCCACATGATGCTTACCAAAATCCTTATTGAAGTTCAACGTGTGCTCAATCAACATGTTGTAGGTGTTGTCGCGTGCCTTCTGGCTTTCCGGATCACGGTGTTCCTGATTCTGAGTCCAGTTACCTTCTCCACGGAACCATGAGTCTCATAGAAATAAAGGTCAATACCACCGTTGAATTTATAAGAAAGGAATTCGAAAGGCTTGAATTCCAACCATAAAGAACCATTCAAACGATTCTGACGGAAATGACGGTATTCCAAATCTTCACGGGCAATCGGGTTTACACCGAACGTATTATACTTGGCTGCATCACCATAGCCATATCCACCCGGATTATTCTCATCATAGATAGGAATAGTAGGCATCATACGCAAAAAGTCATTGTAGGTATTTGTCTGGTTCGGGTCTGTGTTTGTGAGTGAATAAGCCAAGTTTTCACCAAAAGAGAACCAGCCTTTTTACCTTGTGTATTGACACGGAAGCTATAACGGTCGAAAGTATTTCCATAAGAAACGCCATCATTGTTATAGTAACCGGCTGATACAAAATAACTACCGGAGTCACCGCCACCGGAGAGTGATACGTTGTAGTCCTGCACCAATGCGGTCTTCAACACTTCATCCTGCCAGTTGGTATCATACTGTGAGTGTTTCTGAGTGCTGTTTACAGTAGCAATGCCATCTTTGATAGCTTCATTATAGGCAATATCATTATACTTGATATATTCTGCCGCATTCATCAAATCAAATTTCGGGCTCCATTCCAATGTTTCCTTTACGCTTACATTCACCTTCATGGGACCTTTCGTACCTTTCTTGGTAGTAACGATAATCACACCATTGGCAGCACGCGAACCGTAGATGGCAGCAGCAGAAGCGTCCTTCAGAATCTGGATGGACTCTGCATCCGCAGGATTGAAATCAACACCCGGTCTGTAATCATACCATCAATAACCCACAACGGAGAGTTATTACTCAAAGAACCGACACCGCGAATTTCAATAGAGGCATCTTCGCCCGCCCTACCGCTACTGCGTACGTTAATACCGGTTGCCAAACCCTGCATCTGGCTGACCAGTGTTCCTGCAGCGCTTTTCTTCATTTCCTTGGTATCAACAACGGCAACCGCTCCAGTCAAGTCGGACTTCTTCACGGTCTGATAACCGATGACAACCACTTCTTCCAGTGCTTTCGAATCATCTTTCATCACCACGCGCAAGGCAGTTCCCTTATAGACAACTTCCTGCGTAAGCATACCGATATAAGAAAAAACGAGTGTACTTCCTTTCTTTCCACTCACTGAGAAATTACCGTCAATATCGGTAATGGCACCCGTGGTAGTACCCTTCACCAATACATTCACGCCCACCAAAGGCTCACTATTTGCATCCGTCACCGTTCCCGTTATGGTCACATCTTGTGAATAAGCGGTAGCTGCAAACACAACAAAGAATAAGAATAAGATTTTCTTGATCATTTTTTATAGAATTAGATTTTAAAACTATGCGGAAACTAACGTCCGCTTTTAAATACACTGCAGAAAGTGATTAGTCACTTCTGCCAATCATAGAACATTGATTAGGATTTGTTACGTCATAGGCATAGGGGTCATAGTATTATAAATTGTTGGTTTTCGGATGCAAATATATCCGCATAAAGCTAAAATTAATGCAAATATCGCTTCAATCTATGCAATTATAAATCCAAAAAATGCCCCTGAGAGACACCTCAGGGGCATTTGATTGGATTGTTATATTTAGCAAGCATTCCATGCTATCATTTCACGAAGTCTTTGGGCAGAATACCGAATTGTTTTTGGAAGCACTTGGTGAAATAGGAAGGAGTATTGAAGCCGGTCATGTAGCAAACCTCATTGATTTTGCACTCCCCTTCCTTTAAAAGCTGCGCCGCTTTCTTCAACCGCTCCAGGCGGATGTAGTCATTGGGAGTCATATCCAATATGCCCTTTATCTTCCGGTTCAGGCTCGACCGGCTCATGTTCAGCAGGCTTGCCATATCATCCAGGCAGAAATCCGGATTCTGCATATTGGCAACCACCACTTCCTTCAATGTTTTAAGGAAAGATTCATCTGCCTTTGTCATTGCCATACTGCCCGTCTGCACAAAAGGAGAATTGACAAAAGAAGCCCGTAGCTTCTCACGGTTGTTCAGCAGATTGGCCACACAAACTTTCAGATATTCCACGGAGAAAGGTTTCTCTATATATACGTCAGCCCCCAGCTTCATTCCCTCTATTTTGGCTTGAAGAGTCGTCTTCGCCGTAAGCAGGATAATCGGTATATGGCTATAGTCAAGCTCGGACTTCAGATGCTCGCACAGCTCCAATCCATCCATCTCGGGCATCATAATGTCTGAAATGACAAGATTTACAGTATGTTCCTTCAACACCTTCAAAGCTTCCACCCCATTCACGGCAGTCAGCACACGATATTCCGAAGAGAGCTGTTTCACAACAAATGCCTGCATTTCCAGACTGTCTTCCACCACCAAAAGAGTATATCGGTGCTGTTCCAAGGCAGTACCTGCACCACTTTCCTCAGAGGATTCCCCGCCCGTTACCGGTTCTTTATGCTCCATGGCCACCGTCTGCTCGTGCTTCAGCGGAAGTGACAGCAGGAAACAGTTGTTTTCCATCGAATCTTCCATGCACAACGTACCCTCATGGAGTTCGGCCAATGAACGGGCAAGCGCAAGCCCGATACCGGTGCCGGGCACAGAGCGCAACGTACCGGTTTTATACTGGATGAACGGCTTGAAAATCTCCTCGCGCATCTCTACCGGAATGACAAGGCCGTCATTGCATACAGAAAGCAGCAGTCTTTCACCTTCCGAATATAGCCTGATGCGTATATAGGTCTCCGAATACTTTATCGCATTGGTCAGCAGATTGCTGATAATCTTGGTAAGCCCTTCCCTATCAACCGAAGCATACAAGCTTTCGGGAGTCTCTATACTCAATACCAGCCCCCTTTCACGTGCCAAAGGCTTGAAACGCTTATACGTCTTTTGTAAGAGCTCAGACACGTCACATTCCACAAAATTCAATTGGAAGCCTTGCGTCTCCGTCTTCCGGAAGTCCAGCAACTGGTTCACCAAATCAAGCAGCCGGTTGGTGTTCAGTTCCATGGTCTCCAAATCATCCCTGATGTCATCCGAAACAGAACGGGAAGCCAATACATTCTCGAGCGGACTCTTTATCAGTGTAAGCGGTGTACGTATCTCATGCGCCACATTCGTGAAGAAGTCTATCTTCGCAGTATACAACTCCCGTTCCTTTTCCCGCTCAAACTTGTCCATAGCCTGCTGATGCTTCTGCCGAGTCCGTTTTCTGAAATAGATGATTATGGCAGCCAGTGAGCATAACGCCAATACCGTATAAACAGCATACGCCCAAGTGGAGAGATAGAAAGGAGGATGAATATGGATGTCGAGCACACGTTCCGTCGCGTTCCACTTGCCATCGCTGTTGGAACCTTTTATACGCAATGTATAGCTTCCATAAGGAAGGTTTGAATAGTTGATGATGGAATTCCGCCCTACCGTATACCAGTCGCGGTCAAAGCCTTCCAGCTTACATTCAAGACCATTCATTTCGGGTGCCTGGTAACTCAGGGCTGCAACCTGAAAAGAGAAAGAATTCTGGTCGGCATCCAGCTCTATCTCATCCGCATAGGTGATGCTCTTCTCCAAAGGAGAATCCGGACTATCCACCGAAAGCCGTTTGTTGAACAGATAAAAATCTGTAATCACTACGGGAGGGAGAAAAGTGTTCTCCACAAAAGTTTCCGGGTCAAAGGCTATGAATCCGTTGATACTACCTAATAGATGCGTCCCTTCTTGTCAATGTAACCGGACTGGAAATTAAACTGGTTGCTCAGCAGACCGTTTGCCGTGGTATAGACATGCTTGCTCTCCGTGTCGGGATTGAAGCAGACCAGACCATAATTGGAAGTAATCCATAAGTTACCCCGCTTATCCTCGACCATCTTGTAGATAGTGTTGCTCGGAAATCCTTTCGACATGTCATAACGGGTAAAATTGTCCGTTTCCGGATTGTAGCGGCAGAAGCCCTCACCCAGCGTCATGAACCACAGACGCTTCCTGCTGTCTTCGTAGATACTGATTACCTTATTGTAGGGAAGAGAGGTCGAATCATTCTCATTAGACAGATAATTCCTCCACTGCTGGCTTCTTACATTGTAGCAGAACACTCCATTGGAGAAAGTAGCAAACCACAGATTTCCGTTGAAGTCCTCCAGAATGTTATAAGTAAACATATTCTTCAGCTGAGGAATCCGGGTAAAGTCATCTGTAGAGCGATTGTACTTCAACAGACCGGACGTGGTGCCTATCCACACGTCTCCCGTAGTGTCCTGCAAATGGTAAAGGCGTCATTGGCGACCATGGAATTCTCACTCTCACCCTTGGCATAATGTTTCACCTGCCTGGTCCGAAGATTCACCCGATTCAGACCACCGGAGAACGTACCCACCCACAAATCATCCCCGTCCAGGCAAAGGCCGTGGACATTCTGATAAATGGCCGGATGCTCAAAAGGCTCTATCTTTCCGTTTTCCGGATTGTAATTGAACAAGCCTTTGTCTTCGGTACCTATCCACAAGGTGCCATCATTACTTTCACAGATTTCCCGTACACGACGGCCGAAATGCCTGAGATTGTCTCTCGGATAGAACTTCTCGAAATAAGTCCACTGATAAGGGCAATAGTTCACTCCACCGAAATAAGACCCTATCCACATGCCGTTCTCCTTGTCGCAGCAGAGCGAATAAATGGCATTGTCCGACAATGCATACGAATCATCCTGGTCGGGAACGGTCAAATGGGTAATCTTGTCATTCGTCAGATTGTAAATATACAAGCCGGACTCTGCGCCCACCCACAGCTCGTTGTCAGATTTGAACTGCAAAGCCCTCACATAGGTGTTCAGCAGCTTCCGCGTCTTGCCTGTAGTCTGATTTATCTCTGTCAACCCGTTCAGCGAAGCGATATACACGCAGTTATGGGGTCCGCTGACCTGCCAGTTGATAATATCATTCTTGAAAATCTCATTTCCTTCCGCATCCTTGAAAGGCTGCAGAGGAGTTTCAAAGTCAGCTTTCGTATAGTAAAGATTATCCGCATACAAGGCCAGCCAACACGTATTCCCATTCAGCCAAAAGCGGGTTACATTGGGCAGTCCCGAATCGTGCAGATGGTTCAGCAGCCTCCCTTCATCCGGTTTATAGCAGAACAACCCCTGGTTTTCTACCGATATCCAGATATTATCGTCCTCGTCACTTCCAATCATGGTGACGAAATCCCTGATGATATTGCCGTTATCACTGGCCTCATCGAAAGCGGTAAAGGAATCCAGTACCGGGTCGTAAATAAAGACTCCCCCATCGGTACCAATCCAGATATTTCCCCGGCAGTCCTCGTAGAGCGCAGTTATGAAATTCTTGCCTAAACCGGAGTTCTCTTTCTTGTAAATACGGAAAGACAATCCGTCATAACGGTTCAGACCGTCCTTGGTTCCGAACCACATAAAGCCTTTCCTATCCTGCAAAATCTGATACACGGTGTTCTGCGAAAGACCGTTCCGGATATCCATCGTTCTGAAATAGTAATGAACAGCATCCTGCGCACAGACCGGCAATACCGCCCATAGGCACAGACTAAGGAAAAGCTTTATAATCAATCGTTTCATAACAACATTTTTAATGTACAATTTACCATTTACAAAGTACAATTTGGCTGCGCTGTCATCTGCATAGTTAAATTGTACTTTGTAAATGGTAAATTGTAAATGCCCCTATTTCTTAAGTGAATTGCAGATACGTGTATTTATCTCTTTCACGCGTTTCTCATCCAGCTTTATCACCTTGCGGTCGTAAGTCATCAGACCGTTCACTTCCACCTCCACATCCGTGGTCTGTGTATAGACGGCTGCCGAGAAACCTCTTTTTATCATCTGATACAGCATATCGGCATATTTCACGTACTCATCAGTCACTTCTTTGGAAGAGTTGAACTGAACATATCCCCAGTTGCGGTTCGGTTCCCAAAGATGATCTTTCAAAACAAGGCCAATGCCGCCATACTCACCCAAAACCGTGGCGCGCTGTGCATCATACAAATACATTTCCGGTTGGGGATAGTTGTGGAGGTCGAGCATGTCACCGCAAGTATAATGGTTACCGCCACTTGCCGGATTCACCAGACGGGTCGGGTCATACTGTTTCGTCCATTCGGCTATCTCTACCGTCTTGAACTGCCCCCAGGCTTCGTTGAACGGTACCCATGTACCGATACACGGATAAGAGTAGAGACAATCCATTATTTCCTTCCATTCCTTGTGATAATAGGCTTCGGATTCGGCGGAGCGTTTCAGTTCTGTTCCGTCGAAATAGCGGCGGTTCTGCCATTCCGGATTACGGTCACCGCTCGGCATATCCTGCCATACGATGATGCCCAAACGGTCACAATGTGTGTACCAACGTGCCGGTTCCACCTTGATATGCTTGCGAATCATATTGAAACCGAAATCTTTCGTCTTCTGTACATCATACAGCAAAGCCTCGTCTGTGGGAGCTGTATACAGTCCGTCGGGCCACCAACCCTGGTCCAGCGGTCCAAACTGGAACAAAGCCTCGTTATTTAGTTCCAGGCGTACGATGCCATCCGCGTCACGACGGGTGGAGTACTTACGCATGGCAGCATAGCTGTCCACCTTATCCACTACCTTGCCTCCACTTTTCAGAGTCACTTTCAGCGTATAGAGGAAGGGGGAATCCGGACTCCACAACTTGGCATTCCGGGGCATGGACACCTCCACCGGCTCTGCATTGATACTTTTGCCGGTGGCTACCAGTTGATTGCCGTCATACACATTCACTTCCACAAAGTCGGAAGGGCATGCACTATTCAATTCAGCCCTCACTGTCAACAGATTACGGTCAATATCGGGAGTGATACGGAGATTCTCGATATGTTTTCCGGCAACCGGCTCCATCCATACCGTCTGCCAGATACCGCTTACGGGAGTATACCAGATACCTTCTGGATTGCTGACCTGCTTTCCACGGGGTTGAGGTCCTTTATCCGTCGGGTCCCAAACCTTTACGACCAACTGATTATTGCCTTTGCCAGAAAGGGCGGCAGTAATATCGAAGGAGAACGGAGTAAATCCACCCGTATGGCTGCCTACTTTCACATCATTCACCCATACATCCGTTTTCCAGTCGACAGCACCAAAGTGCAACAGCACTTGTTTTCCCTTCCAGGCGGAAGGAATATCAAAACTGCGCTGGTAGACCAGTTCCTGGTTTTCATTGATTCTTTTCCAACTCCGGACAAGGAGGATTCGATGGCAAAGGGAACAAGTATCTGCCCTTCGAACTCTGCCGGAAGATGCTCACCTTTATTTATAACGGCATAATTCCACAGTCCGTTCAAGTTCTTCCAGTCACTCCGTTCCATGATGGGACGAGGATATTCGGGCAACACATTTGCGGGATTGATCTGGGATGCCCAGTCCGTTTTGATTTTATCACCTGCCGGCTTCCATTGCGCCGAGCTTCCGATTGCAAACAACGCCAAGAATGACGATATGAGGAAAAATCTTCTCATAGTATTATAACTTTTTATTGGTTTCTACGAAAGCAAAGATAAGCCGATTCAGAAAAAAAGAATAGAAATTTCGAACCAATAAATAGTATTTTTGTGGAATATCAAGGTATTACCATCTCATTTTATCAAAGAAATTCATCAAAGGCACCTTTTTCCGCTTTTCTTGCCACGCCTATGACAAGGTTTTGCCTTCCCATTGGCAAGACTTTGCCACCGCGTTGGCAAAACTTTGCCATAGGCGTGGCAAAAGTTTGCCAAGGCAGTGACAACTTGTTGGCAAAATACCTCCCTGATATACAAGGAGTAGCAAACAATAGACAGCAGGGAACGACTAATATCCCGGATTCTGCTGGTTCTCCAATGCCGGATTGGCATTTATCTCATCCTGCGAAATAGGAAGCACAATCTTCTCGAAAGTACGGTCGATTGTTTTTCCACGGTGACTCACCGGAATATCTTGAAAATCGTCGTTGAATTCGATGGTTCTGCCCATACGCATCATGTCGAAGAAGCGTTGTCCTTCACCAAAAAGCTCCTTGCTGCGCTCGTCCAGAATCATATCATCGGTAATGGTAGCGGCAGTGGCCGGTGCCAGTCCGGGAGAACGCCTGCGGATTTCATTCAGGTAACCGGCGGCGGCATCTGCGCCTGCTTCCTGCTTCGTGGAGTGCAAGGCTGCTTCGGCGGCAATCAGATATATCTCGGAAAGACGGATTATCTTGATATTGACGGCTGTATTGGTTGCCTTGCCGTCACCTGCCAGGGTGGTACTGCCCATATACTTGTAGCAGGCTCCCTTGCGTTCAATCTCATTGTCCACCCAGTATTCATCGTTGTCCATGATTCCCCAACGCACATCCGTCTCGTCTTCACCCAGACGGTTCAGGAAATAATCGCTGGCAAGATACCAGCCCATGGCATTCTTCAACTGTCCGTAGCGCATCAGGTAAAAGCCCAAAGAAGAAGTTCCCAGGTCTGATTCCTCAGTGGTGATGCCCAGCTCAAAGATGGACTCGGAACCAAACTGCTTGCTCCAGGAAGCCGTCCAATCGGCAGGCTCATACAGTTTGTACACACCGCTTTCTATAATCTCCCGGGCAGCGTTCAAAGCACCGTCATAATCTTCCATATAGAGTTTCACACGCGTTTGCAGGGCTATGTTGGTGTAATAGTCCGCATATCCGCTCTGCTTTGTCTTCTTCTTGGCAAGCAGGGCCGCCCCGTCCGACAAGTCCTGCAGAATCTGGCGATAGTTCTCCTCCACAGTAGCACGGGTGGGCTGGGCGTTCACCGTAAGCGGCTCGGTTACATTGGGAACTCCATAAGAGGTCTTGTTGTAATTGTAAGGAAGCCCGTAGAGACGGACCAAATCGAAATAGAACAGCGCCCTCAGAGTCAACGCCTGCCCTTTGGCTTCGGAAAAGTCTTCCATACTGCCCGATTCTTCCAGCTTCTCAATGTTGCTCAACAAGGTGTTGACCTGCAGAATGCAGTAATATCCACGGCTCCAGAAACCGGAATAAGTATTGCTGTTGGAAGTGTGGTTGAACGTATAGAATGCATCCAGTCCGCGTCCGGCAGCAAAAATCGTGAGGTCACCGCCCTTGGCATCACCGTACATAAAAAGGTTTCTGCCGTAATAGGACGATGAGGTCATCGCACTCATCACACCGTTGATAACCACCTGCGCATCGGCTACCGTACCGACAGCACCTTCTGCATTTCCGGAGTTGGTGGGCTGCATATCCAGAAAATCGTCACACGAAGTGAATGTAAAGGCACCAAGTATCACAAGTGCCAATAAATGATATATCTTTTTCATTGTTAGTTCCTCCAGTTCATTAAAATTTCAATTCAACGCCAACGACAAACGTTTTTCCGATAGGGGTTTCCCAACCACGTGTGCCGTATTCGCTCACTTCGGGGTCTGCCTCCTTGTATTTGGCTATTGTCCAAAGGTTGCTGGCAGTGAAGAAAAGGCGGGCATTCTCGATGAAAGCCTTGCGGGTCATGGCTTTGGGCAGCGTATAGGCCAATGAGAGATTCTTCAAGCGCAGATAACTGGCATTGAACAAGTGGCGGCTGCTGTATTGTTGCGGGTCATCGAGGTCTACACCTTCGATACGGGGCTCTGTACCGTTCGTATGGTCTGGCGTCCAAAGGTTGTTGTAGTAGCTTTTAGCACGGATACGCTCCCAATAATAACCGTCGTCGGCCACATCCATGTAGGCTCCATCGTACAAGTCTCCTCCTATCTTATAGGTAAAGCCCAACGAAAGGGCTATGCCTTTGTAGGAGACCGAGGTATTGATGCCCCCATACACTTTGGGAACGGCATTGCCGATGATGGTGTAGTTGGCATTGTTATAGTCATAAGTAGCTCCGCGTCCGTTATACTCAAAATCTCCGGCCTTGCCATTCTTGGGGTCATTTACATAGTAGACGTTCTTGCCGTTGGTCTTGTCCACACCTGCCCATTCGTATCCATAGAAAGCCAGCGTGGACTGACCTTCCCGGTATACATATTGCGCACGGCTGTCGCTACTGGTGGGGTCGTACCAGATAATGTCCGCACCGCCATACAACTCTTTCACCTCAGAACGGAGAAAGGTTGCGTTGACACCGGCACTCCATAACCATCCTTTACTATCAATGATGTCACCACTCAACTCCACCTCTACCCCATGGTTATTGATGCATCCTACGTTCCGCAACGTAGAGGAAAATCCCGTAACCATCGAAATGGGAACATCCTGGAGCAGGTTCTTCGAATCACGGTTGAAGTATTCCACCGTACCGCGCAGACGCTGGCCGAAGAAGCCGAAGTCGATACCCACATTCGTGTTGTAGCTCGTCTCCCAAGACAGCTTGTCATTGGTGACGGTAGTGATTGTACCGCCCGGGTTACCCATGTACTTACTGGTATAGCTCATCAAGCTCATATAGCCGTAATTGTCCGAAGGCAGCGTACCGTTAATACCATAAGAGGCACGTATACGCAGGTTGCTCAGGAAAGAATATTTGCTCATAAAACCCTCGCGCATGATGTTCCACGCTCCTGCCACTGACCAGAAGTTTCCCCAACGTTCCTGCTTGCTGAGCCGGGAAGAACCGTCGCGGCGGTAAGAACCGGAAATGAAGTAGCGTTCATCGTAATTATAATCCAACTTGGAGAGCACGGACACCATCGAGTTTCCCCAGGAATATCCGGCAGAAGTCTGCGTTCCGGCAGTAGAAACTGTATGAATGGTGCTGACCGCAAGATTACTTCCTGTGGCACGCACATAGTCTGTCTTGTTCTTCTCCGCTTCGAAACCCACCATGGTGCCAACTGTGTGTTTGTCGAAGGTGCCGGTATAATTGGCGGTAGTGGAGGTAACCATCTTCTCGTATGTAGTACGGTATTCGTTGACATTCCCATTGTCTGCCGAGCCTTTATAGTGATTGGCACTGTAATAGATATGGTCTTTTACAGTAGTATTGTCGTAAGAGTAGATAGAACGAAGGTCCAGGCCCGGCATCAGATGCAGGGTGAGCGTCTCCGCAGCCATGATTTTGGTACTGGTAGAACCGTTCTCCCACTCTTTGTCATAATAAAGCCCATTGTAGGCGTAGCTACCGTAACGTTCGGTCCAGAGCTCGCCGGTCTTGTAATCAGTGGGCCAGTAGAGTCCCCACAGCAAGTTACGGGTCTGCATGAAGTAATTGCTGCCCGTGTTGCGTGTATCATTATAACCGCTTTTCTTGGTACGCGCCAGGCTGGCATTGGTGGTCAGTTCAAGGAATTTCCCCACCTTCTGGGTGAGGTTCAGGCGACCGGAAACACGGTCGAAGCTGTTCATCTTCAAACGTCCTTCGTCCTGGGTATAGGAAAGGGAAGTGTAATAGTTGGTATTCTGCGTAGCACCACTGACGGACATATCGTAGGTCTGATAAATGGCGGTACGGAAATATGCCTTGTCCCAATCGTAGTATTTGCCTCCACGCCCGGAGTTGTCGTACTCAAGGATATTGACGTTCTCGTAAGCTCCCGTACCATTTGTGGTAAATTGGTAGCCATGTTTGTTGAAACGGCTGTTCAACTGGCCTATGGCATAGGCTGCTGCCTTTTCGTCCGTTTCGCCCTTACCGCTTGTACGGGCATCGTGAAATACGGTGTAGAGCATATTCACATTCTCCTGTACGCTGGCCGTTTCATAGTTGTCCGTTGCCCAGCAGGGCGTGAAGCCCACTTCGGCTTTCAGCGTCACCACCGGCTTGCCAATCTGTCCTTTTTTGGTAGTAATCAGAATGACGCCGTTTGCCGCACGCGACCCATAAAGCGAGCTGGCCGCCGCATCTTTCAATACAGAAATAGATTCGATGTCTTCCGGGTTCAACGTATTCATGATGTTGTTGGTAGAATAGAGCTCACCGCTCATCTGCCCGTATTGCCCGAAGAGACCGGAACACCGTCCACTACATACAACGGTTCATTCCCGGCATTCATAGAACCTATGCCACGGATGCGGATGGCCGGTGCGGAACCCGCCTGGCCGGAATTATTCGTCAGTTGCAAGCCCGCCACTTTACCGTTCAACGCGTTTTCAAAGCTGGTCGTCGGAATGTCTTTCAGCGCATCCGCTTTCACTAAAGAAGCCGAACCTGCATAGCTGCTCTTTTTGGCCGTGCCGTAAGCCACCACCATCACTTCATCCAGCAGTTCCGAATCCGATTTCAGCACCACCTTCATAGCAGGCTTTATGGCAGCTTCTACTTTCTGCATACCTACAAAAGAGACAATCACTGTCTTTGCCGTGCCCGGCACATTCAAGATTGTAAATTTACCTTCGATATCGGTCACAGCCCCCAGCGTTGTACCCTTCACCAATACCGATGCCCCAATAACTCGGCTCATTGTTGTCCTCGGCAAATACTGTTCCCGAGACCGTAGACGTCTGAGC
>ENA-OUNI01000175-OUNI01000175.1-human-gut-metagenome-genome-assembly--contig:-NODE-175-length-28158-cov-4.244765_pt1 | contig 28158 bp, 30 predicted proteins | sample MGYA00242499_ERZ504580 | MGnify/ENA primary metagenome ERZ504580 (study PRJEB26092, sample SAMD00036315) | human gut metagenome | host: Homo sapiens | study: EMG produced TPA metagenomics assembly of... | reverse complement strand
AATCTATTCGTCCCATAATCGTTATATTTATCTCGACAGTTGTTAATTATCGTCACAGCTGTCGGACGATAATTCAACAACTGTCGGACGATTAATTCTTAGTAAGCAAAAATATAAAATAAAGCGGCATAAGGATTTGCTAAATGAGAAGGAGAATCTTAATACTTTGAAAACTGAGAGATTTACCGAATATAATACAGATAAATCATTAACTTTGCCTGCAGAAAACAGAAATAGTTTATGGCAAAAAAAACGGAAACATCCTGATTGTCGATGATAACCGAGGCGTACTTACCGCCTTGCAGCTTTTGTTAAAGCCATATTTTGAAGGGATAATCACACTTCCCTCTCCCGTAACCCTGCCCAGCGTATTGCGGGAAAAGTCATGGCAAGTGGTTCTTCTTGACATGAACTTCACCTCGGGCATCAACACCGGCAACGAGGGACTATACTGGCTCCATGAAATAAAGAAGCTATGTCCCACCCTGCCCGTAGTGCTGTTTACCGCTTATGCCGACATTGACCTTGCCGTACGGGGAATCAAGGAAGGAGCCACAGACTTCGTCGTGAAACCCTGGAACAATCAGAAACTGGTGGAAACCTTACTGAATGCCGTATCAGCTTCTGAAACAAAATCTCCGGCCAACGGCCCAAATGCCAGACGTACGGCAGAAAACAACCACCTGCTTGCGGATATCCGCAACATGTATTGGGGAAACAGCTCCGCCATGCAGCAACTTCGCCTCTTGGTGGAAAAAGTGGCCTCTACCGATGCCAATATCCTTATTACGGGCGAGAACGGTACCGGTAAAGAGATGCTGGCACGCGAAATTCACTCCCTTTCACCGCGCAACCGGCAGGAGATGGTAAGTGTGGATATGGTGCAGTCACCGAAAGCCTTTTCGAAAGCGAACTGTTCGGCCACGTGAAAGGCTCTTTCACCGATGCCCATGCCGACCGTGCCGGCAAGTTCGAAGCAGCCAGCCGCAGCACCCTCTTTCTCGATGAAATAGGCAATCTCCCCTACACCTGCAAGCCAAACTGCTGACCGCCATCCAACGCCGCAGCATTGTCCGTGTAGGCAGCAACACTCCCATTCCCGTAGACATACGGCTGATTTGCGCCACAAACCGCAATCTGCCCGAGATGGTGGCAAAAGGCGAATTCCGCGAGGACTTGCTGTACCGCATCAATACGATACACCTCGAGATACCCTCGTTGCGCGAGCGGCCCGAAGACATCATCCCCCTTGCAGAACTTTTCATCGCCCGCTTCTGCAAGCAATATGACAAGCCCCCCGTCAAGCTGACGGACGGCGCCTGCGAGAAGCTTACGCTCCACCCCTGGTACGGCAATATCCGCGAACTGGAACATGCCATCGAAAAAGCCATTATTATCTGTGACAACGAAACCCTTCCCGCAGAACTGTTCCAGCTGGCACGGCGAACCGGCACTCCCGAAGCAGCCGCATCCACGCTCGAAGAAATGGAAATGCAGATGATACGGAAGACGCTCGACAAATGTAGCGGAAATCTCTCTGCCGTCGCCGCACAGCTGGGTATCACCCGCCAGACGTTGTACAACAAAATGAAGAAGTATGGCCTTTAATTATTCATTCCGCGTTGCCGTCAGTCTGGCAGTAGCGCTCCTTGCAGGGGTGATGTGGACTGTCGACGTATTCTGGGGCGCGTTCTGCACTGCGCTGCTTCCCATAGCCTTGTACTGGCAGCAGAAGCTATACCGCCATCATGTGCGGAAGGTGCTTTTCATGCTCGACGCCATCGAAAACAACGACAATGCCATCCACTTCTCCGAAACGGAAAACACTGCCGACGCACGCCTCGTGAACCGTGCATTGAACCGGGTTGCCCATATACTTTATAATGTGAAAAGTGAAACAGCCCAGCAAGAAAAGTACTACGAACTCATCCTGGACTGCGTGAATACCGGTATCCTTGTCCTGAACGACAATGGTGCCGTATATCAGAAAAACAGCGAAGCCCTCCGTTTGCTGGGCCTCAATGTCTTTACCCACGTCAGCCAGCTGAACCGCGTGGACCCGCGTCTTTCGTCCCTTCTTGCCAATTGCCGCCCGGGAGACAAATTGCAAATGCCTTTCAACAACGAACGAGGCACTGTAAACATGTCTGTCCGCGTCAGCGACATTACAGTCCGTAAAGAGCATCTTCGCATCCTCGCCCTGAACGACATCAACAACGAGCTGGATGAAAAGGAAATAGATTCCTGGATTAGGCTTACCCGCGTACTGACGCACGAAATAATGAATGCCGTCACTCCCATAACCTCCCTAAGCGATACACTGCTGGGACTGACCGAAGCGCAAGTTTCCAAAGAAGAAATCAGAAACGGCCTGCAGACTATCAGCAGCACGGGCAAGGGCCTGCTCTCTTTTGTGGAATCATACCGGAAATTCACCCGTATTCCCACCCCCGAACCATCCTTGTTCTATGTAAAAAGTTTTATCGAGCGGATGGTCGAACTCGCCCGTCACCAGCACCCCGATGTCCGGGTCACCTTTCATACGGACATCGCGCCAAGCGACCTTATTCTATATGCCGATGAGAACCTGGTATCACAAGTAGTCATCAACTTACTGAAAAATGCCATACAAGCCATCGAATCGGATAAAAATACAGATAAAGAAGGACATATCAACATACGTGCCTACTGCAATGAAGCGGAAGCCATACTGATAGAAATTTCCAACAACGGACCTGCCATTCCCAATGACATTGCCGAACACATATTTATCCCCTTCTTTACGACCAAAGAGGGTGGAAGCGGTATTGGATTGAGTATTTCCCGGCAAATAATGAGGCTTTCCGGCGGAAATTTATCCTTATTGCCCGGTAAAGAAACCACCTTTATTTTAAAGTTCAATTGAACTATTTTAGATTTGTATTTGTTAAACACAATGCATATCTTTGTACTATTAGACATAAGAAACATCACATTTCAAACTATATAGCATAGAATTTATGATATTTACAGCAGGAAACATACTACTTATAGGTTCCATATTACTTTTCGTCAGCATCATTGTCGGCAAGACCGGCTACCGTTTCGGAGTGCCTGCATTATTGCTTTTTCTTGTCGTCGGCATGCTGTTCGGCAGTGACGGATTGGGATTGCAGTTCCACAACGCCAAGGAAGCACAGTTCATCGGCATGGTTGCACTCAGCATCATTCTGTTCTCCGGTGGCATGGACACCAAGTTTACGGAGATAAAGCCCATATTGACTCCCGGCATTGTTTTGTCAACTGCAGGAGTGCTGCTCACGGCCCTTTTTACCGGATTATTTATCTGGTGGCTGTCCGGCATGAGCTGGACCAACATCCACCTGCCATTGATAACCTCCCTTTTGCTTGCATCCACCATGTCATCTACCGACTCAGCCTCTGTATTCGCCATTCTGCGTTCACAAAAAATGAACCTGAAGCATAATCTGCGCCCCATGCTGGAACTGGAAAGCGGTAGTAACGACCCGATGGCATATATGCTGACAATCGTGCTGATTCAATTCATCCAGTCCTCCGGAATGGGAGTTCCCCAGATATTGGCTCTTTTGCCATACAGTTCATTGTCGGTGCCGCAACCGGTTATTTCCTCGGAAAGCTGGCCATCCTTATGCTGAACCGGCTGAATATAGACAACCAGGCACTCTATCCTATCCTGTTGCTGTCCTTTGTATTCTTCACCTTCTCCATCACCGACCTGCTGAAAGGCAACGGTTACCTGGCCGTGTATATCGCCGGAATGATGGTAGGCAATAACAAAATCATGCACCGGAAAGAGATTTATACTTTTATGGATGGACTGACCTGGCTTTTCCAAATCATCATGTTCCTCTGCCTCGGTCTGCTTGTCAACCCCCATGAGATGCTGGAAGTTGCAGTCGTGGCATTGCTCATCGGCGTCTTCATGATTGTCGTGGGACGTCCTCTCAGTGTTTTTCTCTGCCTGCTGCCTTTTGGCAAGAGAATCACCCTCAAGTCACGGCTATTCGTATCGTGGGTAGGATTACGTGGCGCAGTACCCATTATCTTTGCCACCTATCCCGTGGTGGCTAATGTGCCCGGTGCCCATGTCATCTTCAACATCGTATTTTTCATAACCATCGTCTCACTGGTCATCCAGGTACCACAGTCTCCTGGGTAGCCCGGTTGCTGGGCCTCTCCACCCCGCTGGAAAAGACCGGAAATGATTTCGGAGTTGAACTGCCCGAAGAGATTGACTCCAACCTGCACGACATGACCATTACACAAGAAATGCTGGAGCAGGCAGACACCCTGAAAGACATGAACCTGCCCAAAGGCACACTGGTGATGATTGTAAAACGTGGCGATGAGTACCTCATTCCGAACGGAACATTAAAACTTCATGCCGGTGACAAGCTGCTTCTTATTTCGGAAAATAGCAAGGAATAAGAATTACAGATAAGTTTCTATCCGTTTCAGGGCAAGAAAAAAGCGGAAACTATTTGCTTTGCATCACTATAAGACCTATCTTTGCGCAGTTTTAACTAAAGTGTGCAACAGCTGAATGGAACAAGAACAAGGGTTCATCGATTATATAGAACAAAGCATTATTAAAAACTGGGATCGCAACGCCCTGACAGACTACAAAGGAATTACACTGCAATACAAAGATGTAGCACGGAAAATAGCCAAATTCCATATCGTATTGGAAAGCGCCGGCATCAGCCCGGTGACAAGATTGCCGTTTGCGGACGTAACAGTGCACATTGGGCAGTCGCTTTTCTGGCTACAGTTACCTATGGAGCTGTCATTGTTCCCATTCTGCATGAGTTCAAGGCCGACAATATCCACAACATCGTCAATCATTCCGAAGCCAAGCTGCTGTTTGTCGCGACCGGGCATGGGAAAACCTCAATGAAGAGGCAATGCCCCTGCTGATGGGTATCGTACTGCTGACGGACTTCACTCCGGTAGTTTGCCGCAACGAGCAGCTGATGGAGGCTTTCGAACATCGCAACGTCCTCTATGGCACACGTTTCCCCAAGAATTTCCGTCCCGAGCATATCAGCTACCGCAAGGAGGAATCACCCGAAGAACTGGCTGTCATCAACTATACTTCGGGCACCACGGGATATTCCAAAGGGGTCATGCTCCCCTATCGCAGCCTTTGGTCCAATGTTGCATATTGCCATGAGATGCTTCCCGTACGTCCGGGCGACCATATTGTATCCATGCTGCCTCTGGGACATGTATTTGGTATGGTGTACGATTTTCTATACGGTTTTTCCGCAGGCGCCCATCTGTATTTCCTTACCCGTATGCCGTCTCCCAAGATTATTGCACAGTCATTCTCCGAAATCAGGCCACGGATCATTTCGTGTGTACCGCTTATCGTAGAGAAGATTATCAAGAAGGACATCCTGCCCCGGATAGACAATAAAATAGGCAAGCTGCTGTTGCGGATGCCCATTGTCAACGATAAAATCAAGGCCGACATGCGCAAAAAGGCAATGGAAGTATTCGGCAGTAATTTCGATGAAATAATCATCGGAGGAGCACCGTTCAATGCCGAAGTGGAACGCTTCCTGAAGCAGATAGGCTTCCCCTATACCATTGCATACGGAATGACGGAATGCGGCCCCATCATTTGTTCCAGCCGCTGGGAAACATTGAAACTGGCCTCTTGTGGCAAGGCAACCAGCCGCATGGAAGTAAGATAGACTCTCCCGACCCTCAGAACGTGCAGGAGAAATAATCTGTAAAGGTGCCAATCTGATGCTGGGCTATTACAAAAATGCCGAAGCGACTTCCCAAATCATCGATGTAAACGGCTGGCTGCACACCGGCGACCTTGCAACGATGGATACCGAAGGATATGTCACTGTCCGCGGACGCAGCAAAAACATGTTGCTCACAGCCAGTGGTCAGAACATCTACCCCGAGGAGATTGAAAGCAAACTGAACAACATGCCCTATGTGTCCGAATCACTGATCGTATTGCAGAAAGACAAGCTCGTGGCTCTTATCTATCCGGATTTTGACGATGCATTCGCCCATGGTATGGAACAATCGGACATCGAAAAGGTTATGGAGGACAATCGGAATGAATTGAATCTGCAATTACCGGCCTACTGCCAGATAACAAAAGTCAAGATACACTTCGAGGAGTTCGAGAAAACGGCAAAGAAGAGCATTAAAAGATTTATGTATCAGGAAGTAAAAGGGTAAGGGGAATGTGTCAAAACCTTCTTTAACGCTTTATTTTAGGCGCGGATGACGCAGATTTCACGGATTTAGTTTATTGAATCCGCATTATTCCGCGTAATCCGCGCCTAATATTATAACATTATAAAAGTCTTCATGTGCTTTTGACACATTCGCATCCTTTGTTAACAAAAATAGAAGCAAAGGAATAAACGGCTAATAAGTGTTATAAAACATACTTTTTTAGTTGGATAATTTGCAGATTTATCAAAAGTACGTATCTTTGCAATGTGTTTTTCATAGTATTAGATTTAAGGTTAACAAAGGTTGGAGTACAGCGGTACTCCTTTTTTTATGCCCGTAAATCAGATATTCCCGGAAAGCCTCTTCAGTCCCTTCAATACAGATTTATCTTTCACCTCCATGATGCTGATGGCATAGCCACCACCGGAAGCAGCTTTCAGTTTCAAGACCGTTTTGGGAGAAACGATACCTTTACGGATAACATAAGCTTGCGGATTTGTTTTATAATCGGCATCTTTTGCATCGGCATAGACGGTTGCAATATACTGCTTGTCTGCATCCAGGAAGTCCAGTTTCAGAGTTGAAGCATGTCCGTGCTCACTGCTGGTACAACCGATAAACCAGTCATTCGTACCTTTTGCCTTACGGGCAACAGTGATGTAACGTCCCGGCTCAGCTTCCAGATAGCGGCTGTCGTCCCAATCCACAGCCACATCTTTGATGAACTGGAAAGCATCCATGAAACGCTCATAATTCTCAGGAAGGTCGGCAGCCATTTGTAGAGGGCTGTACATAGTGACATAAAGTGCCAGCTGACGCGTCAAGGTAGTATTGGCATGCGTATGGCTGTTCGGATTCAACTTATTGATGTCCATTTCAAAGATACCGGGCGTATAGTCCATCGGACCACCCTGCAAACGGGTAAACGGAAGTACCGTTGTGTGGAAGGGCTTGTTACCAGCAAAAGCCTCGTACTCCGTGCCTCGGGCAGATTCATTGCCTATCAGATTGGGATAGGTACGGCATAAACCAGTCGGACGTACCGCTTCATGGGCATTGACCATTATCTTGTGTTTGGCAGCTTCGGTCACGGCGTATAGGTAATGGTTGTTCATCCATTGTCCATAGTGATGCTCGCCACGGGGAATCATATTGCCTACGTAGCCACTCTTTACCGAATTATATCCATATTTATTCATCAGACGGTAGGCAGCTTCCATGTGCCGCTCATAGTTACGGACGGAAGCCGATGTTTCATGGTGCATCATCAGACGGACGCCCTTGGAATGGGCATATTCATTCAGATACTTGATGTCAAAATCGGGATAAGGAGTCACGAAATCGAAAACATAATCCTTGGAATTACCGAACCAGTCTTCCCAACCCGTATTCCAACCCTCCACCAATACCTGGTCAAAACCGTGTTCGGCAGCAAAGTCTATGTACTTCTTCACATTAGCCGTGTTGGCCGGATGAATGCCGTTCGGTTTCACCTTGGAATAGTCCGTATCATCCAGTTTCACAGAAGGGAGGTCAAAAGTATATGCCCAGGGCTTTCCCCCTGCAATCATTTCCCACCATACGCCGACATATTTCACCGGCTTAATCCAGGAGGTATCGTCATACTTGCAAGGCTCATTCAGATTGAGAATCAAATTGGAGGCCAGTATCTCGCGGGCATCATCACTGACTATGACCGTACGCCAGGGAGTATGGCAGGGAGACTGCATATACTTTATTTCCTTGGGCATCCGGAGTCAGCCAGGATTCAAAAACGAGGTTCTTGTCATCCAGGTTGAGATGCATGCAAGAGTAGTCTACCAAGGCTGCTCGTGCAGGTTAAGGTACACTCCATCAGCTGTTTTAAGCTGTATGGAAGTCTGGACACCCGTCGGCGAAAAGACAGTTTGTGATGCATTGTCACTCACAGCTCCCTGCAGCAGTCCACGGATTTCAGAGAGTTTGGACTCCGTGTAATCATATTCCTGGGTATCATAATCTCCCGGAATCCACCAGGCAGTATGGTCGCCGGTCATGGCAAACCGGGAATGCTCTTCCTTTATCACAAAATAAACCAGATTCTTCTGTTGCGGAAACTCATAACGGAATCCCACGCCGTCATCATATACCCGAAAACGGATATTCATAAAACGAGTGGTAGACGGTTGTTCAAGTTCTACCAGCAATTCGTTGTAGTGGTTGCGGATATCTTTTGTTTCCCCCCACACCGGTTGCCAGGTTTCATCGAAAGTGGAAGTAGAAGTCCTTACTACTTTGAAACCATCCATCAGGCTGGTAGCTCCTTTCAGTTCCAATCCCAACGTACTGGGATTGATGACAGGAGCCCCTTTATAATCCACCTGATAGCTGGTCTCCCGTCTTTTGTCAGTTCAAAATCCAGCTTCACCATGCCCGAAGGGGATGAAATGCCTTCAGCATTCCCCGCCAGGGCAGAAAAAAGCAAAGCCGCGCTAAGTACAAATTTCTTCATAATAATGATATGTTTTTTGTGTTAATAGATAAACTCAATGATATGTTCCTTTCCATCATCCGGCAACCTCAGCAGGCAGGTCCCCTGCTTCTTGTCGGGACACCAGGCAGTTATCGTAAACTCTGTCTCCCGATTTTCTTCCAGCTTTCCGACATTCGTTTTCTTGATTTTCTGACCGTCCAGCAAAGCTGTTTTCGGCATCTGTTCCGTATAGATGCAGAACATCAGATTTCGTTGGCCGGGTAAGCTATATTTCTCACCGGTCCGTGTACCTACTTTCAGCGTATAGCCTGTGTCGGTAGTCTGGCAAGTAATAGGAGTGCGCATGAACTCTCCACGCAAATATCCTAAATCAGTTCCTGCATCTTCATAAAGCGAGAAGGTAGTTTCACTGCCCGCTGCAGCAGGAAATATCTCAAACGTAACCGGATAGACCGGTTTCTCATCCGTATAGTTCATGACCGGCATTTGAGGCATGATACTTCCCTGCTTTACAAACATAGGAATAGTATTGAGGGGAGCATCCACCGTCATCCATTGCTCACCGCTATATGCTGTGTGTTTGTTGTTGTAGTCAATCCAAGTTCCTTCAGGAAGATACACATTCTTGTTTCGCGCTCCTTTCTTTACCACCGGAGCAACCAGCAGTTCGCTGCCAAACATGAACTGGGCATCCGTTGAGAACGTTTCCATATCTGCCGGATATTCCAGAAACATCGGTCGCATGAGAGGCAACCCCGTTTCGTGTGCTTCGCGGGCATACGTATAGATATAAGGCAAAAGACGATACTTCAATTCGATGGCTGCCTTGGCATTCTTCTCGGCCTCTTCGCCGAACAGCCACGGCTCCACAGCCACGTTGCCCTCATGATGAATGCGGCTCAGGGGATTGAAAGCGCCCATCTGTATCCACCGCGTATAAAGTTCAGCCATCGCAGGATAATCCTCTATATCTCCGCAATAACCGGTAATGTCACAAGTAGTAAAAGGAATAATTCCCAAACCGGCAGACAACAGTACCGGAATCTGATTGGCCATCTGTCCCCAGCCCTGCGTCACGTCATCACCGTTTCCACAGTCACCGGTCCAGCCGAAAGTATAGCGTTGCAAGCCCGCAAAAGCGGCACGTGTCATCTGAAATACGCGACGGTTAGGATTCCGTTTTTCAAACTGCTCCTTCACCACCTTATCCCACGTAAGACCATAAACATTGTGAATCTCATCATGCATGCCCAAATGGTGTTTCATCACCAGGCGTTCCGTCTGCTCCTCATTGCTCCAGGCAGGTTCACCCATATCAGTCCAGAAACCGGCAATGCCATCATCAATGGGCTTCTGCTGATAAGCTCCCCACCAGTCTGCCACAGCAGGAAGGGTGAAGTCCACTACTCCACAATTACCACCCCAGGGCCAGGGCATGTCATAACTCCTGCCGTTGGTGGAGTCCTTTACCAGATACCCTAACCTATCGGCTTCCTCCCATTGCCGCTTATTGGCTTGTGAAATGACCGGATCTTGCGAAACCACCACCTTGAAGCCATATCCTTGAGGTCTGCAAGCATCTTTTTCGGATTCTCGTAGTTCCCTTTCCGCCACTCAAAATCCTGCAAATACTGTGTCCAGCCTATGTCCTGGTAAATAACATCACAAGGAATTCCACGCTTACGATAGCCTTCAGCTATTTCATAAGACAATTTCTCGCTCGTCAGCAGTCCCCGGCATTGTGCAAAGCCCAATGCCCATTTAGGAGGCATTATGGGTTTTCCCGTTAGGTCGACATATTGTTTCATGATTTCCTTATAATCCTTCCCGAAGATGAAATAATAAATCATCTCTCCCCCAGGAGCCTCGAAACTGTAGTAATCGCGGCTTTCCGTACCAAACTTAAATTCGGTTTTATACGTATTGTCCAGGAAAATACCATAACGATAACTGCTCATAAAGAACGGAATACTCTTGTAGAGCGGGTCCTCAACGGCACTATAACAAGGCTTGTCACTGTTCCACATCTTGTAGGCTTCGCCGCGACGGTCCAGCTTGCCGGTCTTTTCTCCCAAGCCGAAGAAGTGTTCGTCACGACGGAGGTCTTGTATTCCAATTTGCGCTGCCCGTTACTGATATGCCCCTTATCGGCATAATCACTGAACAGCAGTTTCTGATACTTGTCGAATATCTGTAAGTTAAACGGAGACTTGTTTACCCGGATACGGAGTTTAGGGGTAAAAATCTCGTAGCAGGCATTCTGTTCGTCCACATGGACGGTACCGACATCCTCCAGGTCCTCATTGACGACGGCAAAGGAAGGATTATTCCGCTGGAAACTACCGTCGGGAGAAAACCATATACGTACCGTAGACTGGCTACACAGACGTAATTGTATGGCAGAACTGTCATTTAAATAGAAGGTCACACTCCGGTCGTCACTGGTATAGGAAGTGCAGTCTCCGGTGCGGTTCTGTGCATTCGCATATACTGAAAATGCACAGACGGCAAAAAATAAAAATATATATTTCTTCATTACTATAATCTGTTTGTTCCTTTATTGGATACTCTTATTCCATCACAAGCATGCTCCAGTACTTCAGCAAGGGCAAGATAAAGGTAACCGTGCCGTCCTTCTGTTCGAATGACAGTTCCTGCGAAGCACCGGCATGGAAATCGGGCGATGCAACCCATATCTTGTTCACTTTACCGGAAACATTCATCTTCAACGGCACGTCGGACACCAGACGCGGTTCGGGCATTGTTCCGTTCAAATCCCTCCAGCTTAAGTTATCCGCATTGAGGAAGTTGAGCAGATGAATGACTTGCCTGCCATTTACATTCTTGGCATATACAGTGATGGCAGACTTCTGCGGCGGCCATGCATTCAGAGAAAGATTCCGCGCAGCATCCGTACAGTTCAGAGAAACGGAAATCTCCGCCTCCGTATCTTTATCACGAAGCAGGTTCTGATAAGCCGTCATAAAGTCATAATAACGAATCATGGCTGTTTTCAGTACATCGTTCATCTGCAAAGCCGTGCTTGGAAAGTACTCGCGGCATAGCATGTGGTCACCCAATTCCAAATGAGAGCCTCCCAAAGCAAATATCACAGCATCCGTCAGCAGCACACCCGGTGTATTGAACTCACCGGTACTGCTACCTGCCTTGTCATAGTTCATATATGCGGCAAACACCGTTTTCAAGGCATGGTTGCCATACTGGTCGTTCGCTTTGATAATGGTGTGCAGATCCTTGAAGCCTGCCTCATCGCCCCATACTTCATTATAAAGGAAATCCACTTTACCCGTACCAGCTATCTGGGAAGCTCCATAGCTGGAGACGGCATTCATCACCAAACGCTTGTCCGGATGCTTCTGTTTCATGGCTTCGATGAACGAGGCATATCCCTTAGGCAGATTTACCTTATTGCCATCATAGTCATAGCGGTCACCCCGGTTTCCCAGTTGGTCTATCTGATAACCGTCAAAGTCCAGATTGGCATAAACATCATCGTTTTTCTGGGCAATATATGCCTGCCATTCCGTATTGGCGGGATTGAGCAGGAAGATATTACTTTTCCAACTGGAGGGCAAGTCATGCGAATCCTTATCCATGCGTCCCGTGTTCTTGAATATGTACCATTCTTCCTTTACCCCGTCGGAAACGGCATCGTCCAAAGCTCCGAAACATAGATTGTAAAACATGGACTTCATGCCCAGGCTGTGTTGTGTAGAGATATACTTCTCCACTACCTCGGTATAGACCTCCCGGTTGGCAATGTCCTTATAGACCTCGTCCAGATGCTCACGCGTACCGCCCAACGGCCAATGATGCTTGTTGTGCCAATCCTGAAACTGTACTCCGTTAATGTGGCAACGGTTCAGGAAAGCCATCTCCTTCTCTATCACTCCATCCATCTTTTTCGAAGCATCAAAAGTGGCAACGAAACCATAACGTGGAAAACGTGTCCAGTCACTGGATACATCTACGGCAATAGTACCAAGAATAACCTCTGTTCCATTCTCTTTCGTACGGTACACATCCACCAGATAACCGGTATAATCGGTTGCCGGAGCAGTCCAAGTCCAAGTAGTACCGGCAGCAGCCTGCTCCGATACAACCTTGTCCATTGTCCGGTAGCGGATTTTAGCTCCGGCAGGAAGGGCGTCAGCTGTAAAAGAAACACTCTCGCCCGGCCGGTAACATGCCTTGTCGGTAGTGAGGTTGACCGTCAAGTCCGAGGTGACTGGGGTTACTTCCGTAACCCCTCCACTCTCTCCGCCTCCACCGGTACCGCTGCCGGTATCATCACTCTCCTTGCTGCATGCAACCAGCAGCAAGGCTACCAGTGTTGTATAAACTATCTTCTTCATCTATTGTAGATACCTATTGTTTCACGATTGAAATTGTCTCTTCCAGCTGATTCAAAGTAATCAGATAGGAACCTGCTGTCGTAATCTTCCACTTCTGGTCGATGCCGCCTACCATCACGTCCAGATATTGCGCTTTGAACGCTTCGTCTGATTTATCAAGGAAAAGCATCGGTTCTGTTTCTCCTGCAGGCTGTTTGTCTGCTACAGCCGGCATGAACCAGGCTCCATTCCAATCTTCCTGCTTATCACAAGTAAATTTCAACTCACCGGCATTCAGCGTACCTTTCCAAGTAAACACATACGGATTATCCGTTGTCTGCATCGGCGTAGCATCACCAATCGTCCAACCGGCCGGAGTAGCATCACCTACCATATAAATCATCTCATACGGAGTAAATTCGCTCATCATCATGCGTTCCTTACCACTACGGATATCCATGCAAATCTTGTAGCCTTGCCGCATTCCCCGTCTTTCAGCACCCATTTATTGTCCGGGTCGAACCCTTTCACAAACACCACTTCTGTATCGGTATAAGCAGCATCGGCATTCTTGGCCTTATACATGTTCTCCCAACTTCCATCGGAGGTTCCGAACTTGAATTCCCCTCCTTTGCCCACTTCAAAGAACTTGCCGAAGCGGAACAAGTATGGGTCGAGCACATCTTGTTTCATCTTCACGAATCCCCAATCCGTAGCGTTACCCACAAAATAAAGCTGGTCGTAGGCAGGTGCCAACGTCTCTGTCTGGGTCAATGTAAGAACACCGGTAAACAGATTGGCCTCGACGATGTAATTATGGTCTTCTTCGACAACAAAAGGTTCATCCGGCTGGTCATCACTGCTACGAAGAACCAGCAATCCATCTGTTCCTTTGTTGTAAGAGGGCAGGAATGAGCCTAAGGTCGTGATGAACTTAAATTCACCGGCCACAAGCCGGCCCGTCCATGTAAAGATACCATTGTCCTTGCGGGTCATCTCTGTCGCATCATCGGCACTCCAGCCGCCCGGAGTGCACTACCTATCAGATAAAGGGTGGATGTGAGCGGTTTATAGGCTGTAACACTGAAAGCAGTGGTAGACACCTGTTTTTCGTCCCGTTCCGTTACAGTAGCTGTCAAGCGCGCTTCCAACGAAATGTTCTCCCCGGCAGTTGCCCCAAAATGGTTGCGCAGGATGTCATTCAATTCCTCCACGCTCTTTTTCCATGAGTATTCTTGTACGGCATTCTCCACAGCTACATAAGAATCTGCAAAATCACTGCCGGTCTTGGCCAATTCCAGCGTATAAGAAATTTTATTACCCGTCCCATAATTGGTTCCCGTAGTCCAGGAAAGCTCCAGGGCATCATCGGCATGTGCCTGCTCATTCAAAACAACTTCCGTCTTGCTGGCCGTCAGTACAAGTTCATTCTGTCCTTTATCCAATTCCATGTAATCATCATCTACACAAGCAGATAAGGCTGCACAGCCCAGTAAGGCAAATACAAGGTGTGAAATATATTTCTTCATATTCTTCTGATTAAATTAATTAATAACCCGGTTCTGCACCATTAAGGTATTAGCATCCATCTCCGTCTGCGGAATAGGGAACAGCAAGCGGTTCTTGTTCACGTTGCTCTTTCCAATGGAATGCAGGAATTTAATGGCATACTCTCCATTGTTGACACGAATCATGTCGAACCAGCGATGCCCTTCGAAAGCTAGTTCCATGCGGCGCTCATGGATAATCTTTTCACGCATGGTTTCCTGTGACAAGCCCGAAACCTCCGGCAGTCCGGCACGCTTACGTACAATATTCAAAGGCACGGCAGCCTGGTCAGGGCGTCCCATTTCATTCAAAGCTTCGGCCTTCTTCAGCAGGACGTCCGCATAACGATAAATCACGAAGTTGGCAGGATTGGTATTGTATTCCGGAGAAACCGTTTTCGACACCAGAAACTTGCGTACATTGTATCCCGTATTGGAATAAGAGCTTTTGTAAGCCTTACCGTCAAAATCCGGACATCCGGCATAAAGCACGGTCAAATCCTTACGTTTGTCACCGCTCTCATATTGACCCACAAATTCTTCTGTAGCTGGTTCCAGCCATAACTGCCGGCAACAAAGTCCGAATTACGGGGACCCATGAAAGTAGAAAGCCAGGAAGACTGCGGATTGTTTCCCCAAAAATCATATTCCGTATTGCCCGAATACTGGACCTCGAACAAAGATTCCGGCCCGTTATTGACCAATGCATCGAAATTGTCCTCATACTTGCAGGAAGAAAGGTCATACCCCAAATTTGTTATCTCATCACACAAATCAGACACCTCCTGATAATATTCCGTATGATTAGGAGCCAGCGTCAGATAAATATCTGCCAACATGGCCAAAGCTGCATCTTTGCAGGCACGTCCCACGTTCTCGTCGTCGTAAGAAGACTTGGCAGGAAGCAGGTCAACCGCATTCTTACAATCGGAAATTATCTGGGCATAAGTCTCTTCGACTGTAGCGCGTGCAATGTCTGTCGGTTCTCCCGGATTATAAGGAGCCAAACGCAGTGGAACACCACCGTACAGACGTACCAATACATAGTAATAATGTGCACGGAGAAAATAAGCCTCTCCCAGACAGCGGTTCTTGATTTTCTCTGACACGGCTTCAGCTCCAGAAGACTATTCAACACAATGTTGCATTGTCCTATCCCCACCCAGGGAGAACGCCACATGTACAATGCCATGCCATTGTCGCTCTGCGTTATGAAGTTAGAAGCTTGTATCGTTTCAAGGCCGTCGGTACCGCCACCGGCACCCACCAGACTGTTACCCGCCACAATATCCAGTGTCCAGATACGCTGGTTGTACATATTGGAAGACTGAAGGGTGCGATAGCAGGCATTGGTCAGAGCAATGGCCACATCATCGGTCACCGTCGTTTCCGGGTCAACCGTATTTTTAGGAGACTTGTCCAGAAAGTCGCTGCAGGAAGCCAGCAGCAATACTGCCAGCATATATAGTAAATTTGTTATCTTTTTCATATCCGAGTCAATCATTAAAAGTTAAAGTTTAATCCTAAGCTGAACGTACGGGAAATGGGGTAACGGTTCTGTCTATTCCGTTAATACCCACTTCAGGGTCGAAACCGGAATATCCGGTGATGGTAGCCACATTCTCACAAGATAGGGAAAGGCGTGCATTCTCAATCTGGGCTTTCTGTAACCACTGCTTCGGGAAAGTGTATGAAAGTGTGATATTCTTCAAACGCAGATAAGAACCATTCTCCACAAAGCGGTCCGACACGCGTGTATTCTGATTGGGGTCGCCGAACACGGCACGCGGCATCGAATTGCTGGTCCCCTCTCCTTGCCAACGCTTCAGTACGTCGGTAGTCTGGTTATAGGCAGCTGCCATACCGGTATTGTCGATATTGTTGGCATTGTATATCTTATTTCCGGCTATACCTTGTAAGAAAACAGAAAGTTCGAAACCCTTATAGGAAAGGCTATTGTTCATGGAGAACAGCCAACTTGGGTTCGGGTTACCGATGACGGTACGGTCACTATCATTGATGACACCATCGTTGTTCAAATCCCTGAAACGGATATCACCCGGCTCAGCTCCCGGCTGCACGGCATGTGTATTCACTTCAGACTGGTTCTGGAAGATTCCGTCCGTAACATAGCCGTAGAAGACATTAATGGGATAGTCCTTTGTCAGCATCGTTACATAGGAGTTATTGATTTGGTTAATGTAATAAGGAACGTCGCTGTTCAAATCCTTAATTTTATTCTTGTTGTAAGTGGCGGTCAGGTTCGTTTCCCATCCCAGTTCACCGGTAAGATTGATGGTATGCAGACTCATTTCAATACCTTGATTACGTACTTTTCCGGCATTGGTATACGTGGTTGTAGTATCTTCAAATCCCGATGTGATGGGGATAGACGCCTTTACCAGCATGTCTCTCGTCTCCTTCAGATAAGCATCGAACGAGAACATAACGCGTGAATTGAACAGTGAGGCATCAAAACCGATGTTGGTTTGTGCCACCTCTTCCCAATGGATATACGGTTGGCGAGAGTAGAAGAAACCAGCGCTGTCTGATTGCCGCTCGAAATGCCGAAAGGATATACACTAGTATTGTAGGATGCCAGATAGCTGTAGTTTCCAACACTTGCCTGGCTACCGGTCACACCGTATCCCGCACGCACTTTCAGGTCATTGATATAGTCGTTTTTTGGAAACCACTTTTCCTGAGAGGCACGCCATGCCACAGATACGGAAGGGAAAGTACCCCAGCGATGTTTCTTACCGAAACGGCTGGAACCGTCACGACGAATGGTTGCAGTCAGCAAATAGCGGTCTTCGTAAGAGTAGTTGACACGTGCCATGTAAGAGAGCAATGCCCACTCTGTCTCGTTTCCACCGATGGCATACATTTCCTCGCCATTATCCATTTCGTGCACATTGTCGAACATAAACACATTCTTCTGCGCATTCAGGTAGTCGTTGGTGTTCCATTGGGCAGACATACCGGCCATCAATCCCACACGATGTTTTTCTGCAAAAGTATGGTCGAATAGGAAATAGTTGTCCCACAAATAAGTGAACGACTTGTTATCGCTCTTATAACGTGAAGTCTCCTCTGTGGGAGTGGGTTTCCAGTTATACTTGGGGGTAAAGTTGTCTATGAACCAGAATTTGGCATCATAGCCGAAAGTACTTTTAAACTTAAGCCATTTGGTAAAAGTAAGTTCTGCCGTCAGGTTGGCCAGGAAGTTATATCCATCAGTCTGACTCTTGTTCAGTTCCGTCGGTCCAATGGGGTTGCGCGTGCTGCCATACCATTCCGAGTTACCATCAGGACCACTCCAACTGCCATCTTCATTCTTCACCGGATAAATGGGGAGCGCTTTCAGCGCATCACCTATATTATAGCTGCCCGACTTCTTCGTATCGGCACTGAACGTAATGTTATTGGAGAACTTCAACCATTTCAAGACTTGCGCATCACTGTTGGACTGGAATGTGAAGCGACGGTAATTCACACTCTTCACGATACCGGACTGATCCAGAAAACCACCGGACACATAATAATGGGATTTCTCGTTACCGCCGGAATAACTTACCGTATAGTTCTGCATCACACCCGTACGGAGCAATTCATCCATCCAGTCGGTACCTGCACCCAATTCAGAAGGATTGGCCCATTCCGGATTAGGATTGCGTCCACTGTTCACCATCATGTCATTACTCAACTCGGCATACTGCGCCGCGTTCAATAAAGAAGGTACGTTCGTAGCATTCTGGAAAGAGTAATTGGCAGATACAGCAAGTTTTCCTTTTCCTTCCGTACCGCGTTTGGTGGTAATCATCACAACTCCATTAGCTCCCCGGGAACCGTAGATGGCTGTGGCCGAAGCATCCTTCAATACATCCAAACGTTCCACATCGGCCATATTTAAGGAAGACAAGCCCAAGTCGGTAGGCACTCCGTCAATCACGACCAGCGGGTCGCAGTTGTTGATAGAACCCAAACCACGAATCTTGATGGATACATTGTCTCCCGGTTTACCGGCATCTACAATCTGCACACCTGAGATTTTTCCCTGGATGGCTTGTCCCAAATTGGATACGGGGGAATCCTTGATATCCTTGTTACCGATGGAGGACACTGCTCCTGTAAGGTCGCTTTTCTTCATGGTGCCATACCCTATCACCACCACTTCATCCAGCATTTCGGCATCTTCAGACAAAACTACCTGAAGCTGTTTCTGTCCCTTCACCTGCACCTCTTGAGTCTTATAGCCTACAAATGAAACGACAAGAGTACCGTTCGGAGACATGTTCAAAGAGAAATCACCGTCAATACCGGTTATTGTCCCATTTGTGGTTCCTTTTTCCATTACACTGGCGCCAATAACCGTTTCACCGGTCTGGTCTTTCACTACACCTTGTACTGTAATTTGCTGTGCGAACATGCACATCGGAAGTAACATTCCTATCAGACAAACCATCATCCGTAGCCTGCTGATTGGCATTTTGTACTTTTGCATAATATAAGAATTTAAAGTTAATAATAAAAACATAAATCACATGTGTCACTCTTTCCGAAGAGGAACAATGCAAATGTATCAGATAAGAGAAGCCAATAGTGGAGGAAAGAGTAAAAAAGTAGTGGTTTACATCATTCAAAAAGGCTTAAACCACTATATACCAATAATATATAAAATTATTGCCCAACTAAAAAAGTAGTGAAAATATAAGCGTAAAAGAGACACTTCCAAGCTTCAAAACCCCTATTCTCAGTTCTTCGACTTGCCAATTGTCATCACTTCCTGTTCCAACAAGTCGCGGTCACCGGCAGCTTGTTGCGAACCTTCGTACGATAGTTATAAATGGTGGTAACAGAATATCGAAGGAACTGGGCTATCTTCACGCTGTCAGTAATACCCAAACGTATCAATGCAAAGATGCGCAACTCTGTATTCATCCGTTCGCCGGCTTTCAAGGATATTTGCTCATCATCGGCAAGCAGGGCATTGAAGTCTTCTACAAAAGTAGGAAACAGCTGCAGGAAGGTATTATCAAAGTTGGTATAGAATTCCTTTAATTCCCCCTCTATGAATTTAGAAGACTTGATGTTCTTGTAGAGTTCCTCCACATTTCCGGTAGCGGCAATCTTTCCCAGCGACCGGCGGTAATTGTCCATCTTTTCCAAATAGACCGAGCACTGGTCCATATAACGGCCGATATACTCCTCCTTCAGATAGGAGTTTTCGGCAATGCTGTGGTTGGCCTCCTTGAGTTGTGCATTGGAAAGGTGAAGCTCATCATTCAGCTCCTTCAACCGTTTGTTGGCGTCAATCACTTCCCTGCGGGCGGCAGCCACTTTCTTCATCTGCTTGTATACATAAAATATGGCAAGCAACAGAAAAAGTGAAAGCAGGCTGATAGATACCAGTGCCCATTTCATCTGCTCCTGCTGCTTCTCCGTCTTTTGCTGGTAAGCATCATTAATGATAGGAAAGATTTCCAGAATCTCCAGCTTGCGCAACCGGGCATTGCAGGCGGCTGCATCTTCCATACATATCTTTACATAAGAATAGGCACGCTCGATGTCTCCTTCCTGGTAAAGCAGTACGGCGAGCTTGCGTAAAGAGATATATTCACGGACAGCGGTTTTCATATCCGCCATAGCAGATACAATCAGGTATTCCTTTTCCTTCTCTTTGTCCCCTTTCAGCCGGTAAGACTCTGATAAAGTATAGGCACAAATCGCAACGTCGTGTTCATAGTCCTTCTGCAGCGCCAGATAATCCGTCAGCAAACGGATGGCCTTGTCATATTCATTGCGTACATTATACTGGTCGGACTGAATCAAGGTATGTATCAGAAGATTATCTTTATTGACCAACAGCAACGAATCACGATATTTGTCCGTAAGCTCCGTATAAAGCTTCTTTTCATATGCCGTCACGGCATAATCGGCCATAAGGCCATAGACCGTACGGTAGATATGGTAATAATATGGATGGATATCCACCGGTAACCGGTCTATATGGATATTCCGCATCAAATCCATAACTTCCTTATACATACCGGTCATTCCCAAAACATCTGCTTTATTCATGCGGGCATTGTCTATGTATTCCCGGTTTCCAAGACGTATGGCTATCTGTTCCCTTTCCTCGGCCATGTGCAATGCAGAATCCGTATTGAACGAACGGTACTCATCCAGCAATGTGCCAAGAATGGCAAAACGTTCTTCATCCGGTATCTGCCGATGCAACTGTCTTTCAATTCCACCAGTTTCAGCTCCTTCTGCTCCATATATATGGGACGCTCCTTTATCGCCTGGTCCAGTTTCAGCAGCAAAGAATCCGCCCGGCTGCTGTCTGCAGCATGAAGGCGGCACATACAGATGGTACAAAGACACAAGAATATGATTATATTTTTCATCCGGCTTTCCGATTAGTTAAAGGCAATACTTTTTGAGAATCCTCATGCAAAAGTAATTAAAATACCATAAAAACCTATTCTACTATCATTAAAAGCTCGAAAGCAGAGTGATAAAAAGGCATACTGCAAGCAAAAGAATCAAAATATTGAATTACCTTTACGGAAAATCCAAAGAAAGACCATATCATAATATCATCCGAGCATCATGAATATACACACATTTATTGCCAATTATCAGGAAGCTTTCGGCCAACACGCCGAACTCCCCATCGCCTTTTGGTATTCAGACCGAATGGGGGCATCTACAGAGAAAGTAACCGGTTGTCTCTTCAAATGCATGAAACAAGTCAGAGACGGCAAAACCGTCAGTCTCAGCAACGAAACAATCACCTGCGGAGGAGGCAAGTTCTATACCGGATTTACAGAAATGCCCGAGCGCGTCCCGGGTTTTGTCTCCTTGAAAGAGAAATACAAGAAGACTCCCGAAATGGTGGTAGATTTTGTCAATGAGCTACAGATTTCCAGAACTGACAAAACCTATCTGCATTTTGCCCGCATAGACAAGATACCTTCCTTTGATGAAGTGGAAGGACTGCTGTTCCTGCCAACTCCCGACATTCTATCCGGACTGGCGACATGGACCTTCTTCGACAACAATGCATCGGATGCCGTGGCAGCCCCATTCGGCTCCGGCTGTTGCTCCGTCATTACCCAAACCATCATTGAAAACCGGAAACAAGGGAAACGCACTTTCCTGGGATTCTTCGACCCCTCCGTCCGCCCATACTTCGAAGCGGACTTATTGAGCTTCACTATCCCCATGTCCCGGTTCAAGGAGATGTATCACACCATGCGTGAAAGCTGTCTGTTCGATACACATGCCTGGGGAAAAATCAGGGAAAGGATACAGCTTTCCCAATCAAGGGACGTGCATATCCTCTCCTCTCCCATTTCCTTCCCCATCCTTCCGGACATTTATCTGCAGGAAATCAGAATAGAAGATGCCGCAGCCATCTACCATGCCATCGACACACACCGGGATTACTTAAGAACATGGCTGCCATTTGTGGATAATATGCGCACAACAGCTGATGAAGAAGCTTTTTTACGTCAGGTACTATCTGCTCCTGCCGAACGAAATGAACCTATATTCGGTATTTGGAACCAGCAGCATGAAATCTGCGGACTGATAGGTTTCCATTTCTCCGATTTCGACAACCACCGTACAGAACTCGGCTATTGGCTACTGCCGGAATACCAGCACCGGGGCATCATTACTGAAAGTGTCCGCAAGCTGTGTCTGTGGGCCGTACAAGAAAAAGAGATAAAGCGGATACAAATTCGCTGTGCCGTGGGCAATGCAGCCAGTAACGCGGTACCGGTTCGCCTCGGTTTCATCCATGAGGGAACAGAACGTTGCGGAGAACTGCTGGCTTCTGGAGAATATACAGACATACATATATACAGCATCTTGAAAGAAGAAGTGCTGGCCAACCTCAAACGATAAAATATCAAATTATATATCAACTATTGAAATTATACATGGAACAACAACCTCATCTCAATGACCACAACAAGCAGGAGTACCCTCCTATGCATACAACGGAGCACATCATCAACCAAACCATGATAAGGTTATTCGGTTGCGGCCGCTCCATATCAGCACACATAGAACGGAAGAAAAGCAAGCTGGACTACCGTCTTGCCGCCTGCCCCACGGAAGAAGAAATAAAGAAGCTGGAAGAGGTCGTAAACGAGGTAATCGCCCGACAGCTGCCCATCACAACAGAATTCATTACGCAAGAGGAAGCTCAAGGACGCTTCGACTTGGAACGCCTGCCCGATGATGCTTCGGAAACGGTACGTGTCGTGAAAGTAGGCGATTACGACGAATGTCTCTGCATTGGAGTACATGTAGAAAACACATCAGAAATCGGAACCTTCAAAATCATCAGCCACGATTGGAACGAAGAAGCCAAGCGTTGGAGAATGCGTTTTAAATTAGTCTAAAAATCTATCAATTTTAAATAAATAAGATAGCAAAATGGCATTAAACAAGCAAATAAGTCAGATTTTTAATGACAAATAGTCAATAGAGTCAACAAAAACCGGTTGGCATAAGGTTTGCAATATAGTTAGCGAACGACGGTTCAAGAAACGGACGGTGAAAAGCCCAAAAGGCAGACACCCGAAGACAAAGAACCGGAGTTCAAAACTAAATAGCATGTTTAACTTAAACAATAGGAGACTATAACTATGATGCCTGTAAGAAGAAACCAAAATTGGTTACCGAGTATTTTTAATGATTTCTTTGACAATGATTGGATGGTAAAAGCAAATGCCACCGCCCCTGCCATCAATGTATTCGAAACAGCAAAAGAGTACAAAGTTGAATTGGCTGCTCCCGGTATGACAAAAGAAGACTTCAACGTTCACATCGACGAAGAAAACAACCTGGTCATCAGCATGGAAAAGAAAACAGAAAGCAAGGAAGAGAACAACAAGGACGAAAAGAAGGAAGGCCGCTACTTGCGCCGCGAATTCTCATACACCAAGTTCCAGCAAACCATGATTCTTCCGGACGATGTCGATAAGGAAAAGATTGGTGCCCATGTAGAAAACGGCGTGTTGAACATTACATTGCCTAAGTTTACAGAAGCAGAAAAAGAAAAGGCCAAGAAATTCATCGACGTAAAATAACGCCCGACCATTAAAAAGAAAATCTCCCGCTGCACAAGATAATGCAACGGGAGATTTTTATATCCATAGCTATGCGGAACTATTTCTTTTTCCCTTTCAGAAAACGGTCTGTCAACCACCTGCGCACCGGTTCATCATAGAGTTTCAAACAAGCATAAGCAAGGACAACGGCTCCCACGAAAGTAAGTATCATATAAGGGATACCTTCCACCATTGTAGCGTTATTGTTGCATACCCAAGCCGTATAAGTATATACCAATGGATAATGGGTAATATAAATCGGATAGGAAATGTCTCCCAGGAACTTGCATACGGCAGTAGAGCGCTTACCGGTCACCTTGCCGCCCGCTCCCATTGAAACAATGACCGGGAAGACGCAGATAATGCAGAAAGCCTCGTAAAGCCCGTTCATCCAGTAGCCGTCCTCACCTCCGATACGGGGAATGGAAAGAACCACCACAATCAGCAGGCTGCACCACCAGAAAGCACGCTTTTCAAGCCGTATCAGCCAGCCGAGGCGTGACAGAAGTAATCCGCCGAAAAACGGATACATCAGCCGGACCATACCCACATACTGCTGTTCCCAGTTCAAGGCCCAACCACCCACAATATCGCCGGCAGGAGCAGTCAGACAACGGTATACCGTAAAACACCCTGCCACAAATACCAGCACCGACAGGGCCACCTTATTGAACTTGCGTACAAACAACGCATACAGAATATTACCGATATATTCATAATAGAGCGACCACGCCGGGCCATTCAACGGATGCATTTCCGTCCAGCCACGAATGTCAAACTTCAGCGGAAGGGGAAGCAAAGTACAGCCCAGTAACATTACCAGCAGCATGGTTCCAACGGACGTATTCTCGATAGGTGGAAAACAAGGCGACTCCTGAAAATAGAAAAAGGCAGCGCCCACAATGCTTCCCATAATCACCATAGGATGCAGGCGAATGATACGGCGTTTGAAGAAAGTGCCCACGGTCATCCGGTTCCAACGGTCATCATAAGCATAACCGATAACAAAACCGGAAAGCATGAAAAAGAAATCCACTGCCAGATAGCCATGATTGATAATTTGAGTAAGATGACTGCCGCCTGCATGTGCTTCAAAAAGATGGAAGATAATAACCATGACAGCCGCCACGCCACGAAGTCCGTCAAGAATCTCATAATGCGGTTTCGAGGCAAGATAAGTAGTCTGTGTATTCATTTTGGTATAAGATATTTATTTATTCGCGTGCAAAGATAAGATTTTTTCCAAGTGCTTCATGTTCTCAGAAACCAAAATGCAATTTACTATATTTTCATGAAGCATCAAGCAGTGAACAAAAGCAGCCGGAACCACCTCTTTCGAAGCAATCCCGGCTGCGCCTAAAACAGTAACCGCTGTTACCTGTCATTATCTTTGCTGACGCACCATCATGGGGGCGCCCAGTTCCTCCCTCTCCGTCACTTCCAGCCATCCGCTTTGCTCCAACTCGAATAGAGCGGGATAGACACGTAACTTATCAGCACCAGAGTGACGGATTATATCCTCTACGAGAACAGCCTCCGGGCAAGAAGATATATAATCCATAATACGCCGGGTATCAATAATTTTATAGTTTACGTCCATATCTTTCTTTCATCAATGTTCAATTATAAACTATTTCTTAGAATTTCTTCCCAAACGTTATCCTCATGAACGTCATAAAAAGTATCTTGAAGTCAAATCCCCAAGAGCGGTGCTCCAGGTAAAACAAGTCATACCGCAAACGGCGGAGCATCTTCTCCAACGTATTGGTATAGCCATTGTAAAGGGTGGCATACGAAGTCACTCCCGGACGGATCTGATAGAGATAACGGTATCGGGGATCTTTTTCCATAATCTGGTCTATATAGAATTTCCGCTCGGGACGAGGACCGATAAAAGCCATGTCACCGCGAAACACGTTCCACAACTGGGGAAGTTCGTCCAAATGATGGTCGCGCAGGAAACGTCCTATCTTGGTCAGTCGATGGTCACCACCGGTGTTGTACAAGGCAGGACCATGCTTCTCGGCATCCGTCGTCATGCTACGGAATTTATAGATGTAGAAAGGACGCCCGAATCTACCTATACGTTCTTGCTTGAAAATAGCCGGTCCTCCGTCCTCGCGCTTCACGGCAATGTAGCAGAACAGGAACAGAGGTGAGAATACGATAAGGGCACAAAATGCAAGAAAGCAGTCCATTATACGCTTTACATTGCGTTCGAAGCCATTCATGCCATCGGGGATGAAATGGCTGTCGTTTTCAATAATTTCCATATATGATTTACAATACTTAATAGTTAATTCTTTAGCGGGTAGTCGAAAACACTTTAAAACCTCTTAGATGTACTTTATGCAAACGATTATCAAGTAAGGCAGAGACTATAAAATATCCCTAAAATATTATTTAAACAGATGATTCTTAAGCAGTGTGAAAATCAAGACTTATTTAAACTAACGATTTCCTAAATGCTTTATAGGCATAACTAATAAAAAAAGTACAGATTTCCAATATCCTAACTTTTCCACACTTCTATAAATTTCCCATTTGCCATGAAATTACTTTTAGTTATTTGATGAAACAGAGTTATATCTTACACGATATAATGCAGTCACTGTATTCGTATTCCGAGCTATATATCCTTTCTTCAATATAGAGAGCCACATTATATAATCTTCATGCGGATAATCTGAAAAATATACTTTTCCAACTTTTTCCGTATCGTAAATTGCAGTCAAGCAACCTATTACATTTCCTAAAAGTAGATGTTGATAATCCATTGTAAAAGGCGCTACTACAATTCGGCTATTACGTTGTCCATTTTCTGCAATCTTTTCATAATTAGAATAGACAATGGCTGTTTTATTGTCACTAAACAGATGCAATTGTGTTTCTAACTTATTGGGTAACCATATATCATCACTATCTAAAAAAGCAATATAGCGTCCCTGCGAATTCTTTATTCCAATATTCCGTGGTAATGTAGGAGAGCCTGAAGCATATTCTGTTTTTAAATACTTAATACGCTCATCTTTCTGACAATAAGACTTTATGATATTGGCCGAATCATCTGTGGAACAATCATCAATTACTAATGCTTCCCAATCCTTATATGTTTGTACCAATACGGACTCGATAGCTTGGGAAATAAAAAAGAAGAATTATAAGTAGGAATAATAATTGAAACCATCAAAAATAATTTTATAAATTCGACTTTTTCAGATACTTGTGTTTTATGACACATGTACAATATCAAACATCACTATTTCAGTAATTTTAAGATTAATCTGACGGGTACAAACATCACCATTTCATAACAATCCCGTAGAATGTTCCCTATAAATTTTCCTATAACGAATAGTTCCATCAGAGATGAAACGCGCATTCAGTTCTTTGCTCTTCACATTGGAACATAAATAATACCGCAAATTGGAAACGTAAGAAAATAGTAAAAAGAAATTTATGTATTTACGGATAGAATTATCTTGGTTTGCAATGGGAAGTAAAAAATTTCGTTGTTTCCGTATACGCTTCGTATTGAGCATTGCTATATGATTTATATCCCTGCATTACCGAATCATCCCGTATCTGGTAAATAAAAGAGAGTCTTGCCGAGTAATATACTTTATCAACCTTGAACATTAATTGCATAAGAAAAAGTACATCTTCTCCTATTTTGAGTCCCGGTTTCAGTGTTAATTCGTTTTCTAATATAAAAGCCTTGTCATATATGCAACTGCATATATGATAACATAATTTCTTTGACAAGAAATTATGTTGTAATATAGGTCCGGAGAGAGTCAACCCATTAAATTTAGGGAATACATAGCTCTTGCATAATATACCATTTCTACGCGTTTCATAACCAAATAGAAACATTTTGCAATCGGAATGTTCCGTCACCACTTGCTTAAAATAGCTGAGGGTTCCATCGGTCAGTGTATCATCGCTATCCAAAAATAGATATACTTACCTCGTGCTGCAAGCATACCATTATTGCGGGCAACAGATACCCCTTGATTAGGTTGGTCTATCACACGGATATTTTCATAAGTTGCTTCATATTGTTGCAAGATGGATAACGTATTGTCTTTTCGAACCATCGTTTACCAATATCAACTCACAGTCTGATATATTTTGCCGGATCAGCATCTCAACAGTAGGAGCAATGAAACGCTCGCTATTATAGCATGGGATAATAATTGAAATAAGGAGATTCATGAGAAAGAATAAAGATTAGTCCCTATTTTGACGAACACAGTTATTAATTATCTTCTTTCGAGAGAAGAAGGATTCATGTTTCTTGTTCCTGATATTCGCAATAATAAAAAATAGCCCAATAAAAATACGATGGAAACAGCCATCTTATTAAAGCCGATAGTCATGGCTTTAAAATTCCATCAAAAATAAATAAGTAGTTAAACACA
>ENA-OUNI01000173-OUNI01000173.1-human-gut-metagenome-genome-assembly--contig:-NODE-173-length-28246-cov-3.329101_pt1 | contig 28246 bp, 27 predicted proteins | sample MGYA00242499_ERZ504580 | MGnify/ENA primary metagenome ERZ504580 (study PRJEB26092, sample SAMD00036315) | human gut metagenome | host: Homo sapiens | study: EMG produced TPA metagenomics assembly of... | reverse complement strand
CCTGCCAGCGGGATTTAATAAAGCGCGCATTCTTCCGGTCCACGCCGAGCACCGGCTCCGTGTAGTACACCGTTTCCACCTCAACCGCTCCTTTCCATTATTATAAAATTCCACTTCGCAGGTTTTCAGCATTCCAGTATCCGGCACAGCCACCGTAACAGCCGTTTCGATTTTGCCCGCCCTGCCGCGCCAAAGCGCCATGCCGGGCGAAAATTCTGCCCGCGCGCCTGAATAAGATCATAGACCTCATTCTTGACCCGCAAAAACAGCAGCTCGCCGCGGTTGCCGGTGCGCGTATCGTTAAACCATGGTGTGAGCTTATTCTCCCGGGCATTGACGGCCCAGGTGCAGCCAAGCGCTCCGCTCTCTACAAGCGTACCAAAATCAAGGTTTGCCAAAACATGGCACCAGGGAACCTCCGGCTTTTCTGTGATTGCAAACGCGCCGTTTTCCATAAAGCCGCCACGCCGGACGCAAAAATCCAGCTCCAGCCTCCGCTGAGCAGGCAGAACAGGAAACACAGCAAACGGAACAAACGGCAAAACCGGCAGCTGCATGCGCTCCGCAGCAGACGGCGAGATATACCTTGCCGCCGTTTGCAGCGCCAGAACGCTTTGTGCGGTGTGCGTCTGCAAATCCACCGCATGAATTCCGCCGGGCGCATTCAGGCTTTCAATGCAATTTTCGTGCCGCAAGGCGGTTTCCAGCGCTTTGAGCACCGGCCTATCATACGCGCCGCCTTCCCGGTATCCGATGGCAACATCTGTGGGGATTCCGCTGCGGCGAAGTTTCCGATTCAGGCGAACAAGCGGCAGCGCTCGTGCAACATCCTCCGCATTTTGAATCTGAATATACAAAATGGGATGGTCGCCAGAAATACCAAGCTCCACAGCGCCTGCACGCCCGCGTTATTTTCCTGCGCCGCAGCGAGATATTCATTGGTTTCCTGCGGCGGATAAAAAATTTGCGGAAGCACCTGCGCAGCCAGGATGCCATCTAGGCTATTTTCATAAAACGGATTCGGCGCGCCGGCTACAATCCGCCCCTCTCTACGGGAACGCAGCAACCGGTCTGCCGCCTCAGCGCGCGTAGACGCAGCGGCCAGAAGGAGCGTCACATGGCGCTCTGCACGCGGCTCGATTTCAAGCGATACGGAAAACGCGCATGCCGGGTCTCCCACGCCGATGCCATCGCCAAGTTTCATGGGCGCGTTGCGCAAAGTAAAAATGCCGTCTGGGAAGTCGAGCAGTTTTTCCCGCGCGCCCTCATAGTGAAAGGGCACATCCTCCAGCAGCCCTGCGGCAAGGCACATCGGCTCGCCGTCTCCGCGTGGGCGGCGTGTGAAGAGCTGAAGCTTGTTGCCCGCATCATATCCATGCTCCAAAAAGAGCTTGGAAAATGCCGGATGCGCCTTCGCCTCCCGTGCGGGTGCAAGGCAGGGCTCTAAATAGATCAAAAGGGATATATGCGCCCGCTCTTTCCCCAGGTTTTTCACCGTATACCGTCTATGCTCACAAGGCAGGCGCGGATGCACCTGAATAAGCGTTTCCCCCACGAGCGTTTTGCTCCAGGCCGTGAGGCGCGCTTGCGTGTGTGAAAACTGTGCGCTAAACTCCGCCCCGCTGCGGTAATCAAGCGCACGGCAGAGTGGGAGCGTCTCCTCTTGTGCGCGTGCAACAGCAAAAATGCCCTTCGGCCTACGCAGTAAATCGCCGCCGCGCCAAGTAATATCCGATTCGCGATAAAGAGAGACGGAGGTGCCGCAGTCGCTCACGGCCACGCTCCACTCCCCGTTGGTGAGCAAATGCATCTGCGGCTGCACGGGGTTCGGCTCCATGATCTCCCTGGTAGCCGATGTGACACGCTGAGCGCGTTGCGGCGTTTCGCGCAGCTCCACATCGTGAAAAACAGATGCGCCGGTCGGAATTTTCTCTTCCAGCAGGCAGCGCGCCGCCGCCATGCGGTCATCCCGCATGAAGCGATTCTGCATGGCATAGCCTTTGAGCGCGTTGCAAACGGATACCATACTCATCCCCACATGATGCGCCATATAGCTGCGCACCAAGGCGTATTCCTGCCCGTCCACGCGCTCGGGGCTGAAATCGGCGGCTTCATAAAAGCCGCAGCGGCCCGTCATCTGCATCTGCTCCAGCTCGTCAAAGTTTTTCAGCGCAGCCTCCGGCTCGAACGGCAGCAGCAAAAAAGTAGAATACGGCGAGATCACCAGATCGTCGTTTAGTCCTCTTTTTAGGCCAAGCTTCTGCACGCCGTGCGCCTTATACTGATAATTGAGCTGCGGATCAAACGCATAAAATCCGCTTTCGGAAATACCCCAGGGAATATTTTTTCCGCGCACCCTTTTCTTCTGGCAATAGGAGCAAAAACGCATTGCCTCCTTGCCGAGCGTGCCGTCGTAAAGCGGCAGAAGCAGATGCGGCATATAATATTCAAACATCGTTCCCGTCCAGGAAACAGGGCCCGTATACCGCCCTTCGCGTGCGAGCATCCGGCCCAGCGCCCCCCAGTGCTTTTTAGGCGCTTGGCGGCTGCCTACAGCGTAATAGCTCATCATACGCGCTTCGCTCATCAAAAGGTCGTAATAGGAGCCGGTGAGTTTTTTCTCTTGCGCGTCGAAGCCAATGTGAAACAGCCTGCGGCGCGGATTATAAAGCGGGGAGAGATCGCCCTCCTCCAAAAGCCTACCCACCCGGTTTGCCTGGTCAACAAGCTTTGGCTCCTCCGCGGCATATTCCAGAAGCCCCTGCCGCAGCGCGGTCAGACAGCAAAAAAAATTGCCGCTGTCCACAGTGGAAACATAGCGCGGCTCCATGACGCGCAAGGTAGTGGTATCATACCAGTTGTAAAGGTTCCCGTGCCATTTTTCCAGCTTTTCAATGCTGGTGAGCATCCCATCGATCCGCTCGCAGAGCATGGCGCTGTCGATAAACGAAAAATCCCGCGCGGCAAGCGTGCAGAGCAGAGCAAGGCCGATATTCGTTGGAGAAGTGCGATGTGCAACCCGATGGACGGGCGTTTCCTGCACATTATCAGGCGGTAAATAATGATCCTGCACGCCGCAGAATTCTTCGTAATACCGCCATGCGGCGGCGGCGTAGGAGGTGAGGCGTCGCGCTGCTCCCAATTAAGCTCCTTCGTCTTTTCCACGCCGCTGCGCGCAGAAAACACGGCAAACGGGAAATTACAGAGGAATAGAAAGCCGCACAGCCAAAGGCTCCCCCTGCCGAAGAGCATCAGCAGTGCACCCGTGAGAATGCTCGGCAGATACCGCTTTACAAGCGCACCCGGCCGCTGCGCAACATCACTCTGTGCGGCGGTTACCCATTCGAGCAGTTTTTTATGGCTTACGAAACGCCGCCAGAGGGCCCGGATGATCGCATCCAGGCTGACAAAGGCGGTCTGTGCCAGCATGACCACACTCACGATCGCACGGATCAGATTGCCTGTGGCCACTGGCGTAACGCGCGAATAATAGAGCCTGGAAAACATTCCTGGACCGCCAGAAAGCACCGCGCGCCAAGCCCCATAAAGCTGCCAGCCATCGTGCAGAGCAGGCCGCCTAAAACCAGCAGCAGCCGCGCGGGGGCCGGTGTGAAAAGCGCTGCAATCAGGCAGAGCAGCGCTGAAACCGGCGTAAAGGAGCGGCGTAAGTTATCAAAAAGCTGCCAACGGGCAAGTGCGCCCAGCGGGCTGCCCTTTTGCCCGCCCTTTCTATTTTTTCTCCGGATAAGAAACGGCAGGTTTTGCCAATCCCCACGCACCCAGCGGTGCATCCGGTCAAGATATGCTCCCTCTCGGCCTGGGAAGCCATCCGCCACCTGCACATCGCTGACAAAGCCCGCCCGCAGGAAGCCCCCCTCCAGAATATCATGGCTTAAAACGCTCTCCGGCTCAAATACGCCCAGCAGCACACGGTAAAACACATCCACATCGATCAGGCCTTTGCCGGAAAAGATGCTGCGCCCAAAGAAATCCTGATAGCGCTCGGCAGCGGCGGTATCATAAGCCACAAGCCCTCCCGCATCCGCCATCACGCGTGAAAATCCTGTTGCTCCAGCGGAAAACAGCTCCGTTTCCACCCGCGGCACAAGAATGCCATAGCCCTGTGTGACGATGCCTTTTTTCTCATCCACCACCGGCCGGTTGAGCGGGTGCATCGCCGCTGCCACAAGCTGAGAGGCCGCGTCGAGCGGGAGGACCGTATCCGCATCCAGCGCAAGGACATATTTGGTATTCTGCAAGCCGTCCGTATCTCCGCAGAGTGCGCGGAAGGGCACCTCTTCCCCCCTTAAATAGCGTATCAGCGCCTCAATCGCGCCGCGCTTACGCTCTGCACCCGTATACTCCTCCTGTGTGCGGGAATAGGAGCGCTCCCGTACGATCAAAACAAATCCGCCGTTGTGCCTGCGGTTAAGCTGCTCAATCTCCCGCCTGCTCGCCGCAAGGTCGGATGTATCTTGCGGCATCGTAGGGGATTGTGCGCCTTTGAGATCTGCAAGCACGCAGATTTTTACGCTTCCGTGCCGTTCGTTCGCCAGAGCTGCTCTAGATGTTGCCCCAGCTTACGCGCCTGGGAAGCGCCAGGCAGCAGCGTAGAAACGGCAATCAGCGTCGCCCCTTCCTCCGGAATCATCCCTTCTAAATTTAACCTGTGCATCGGGCGCACTGCAACGCCGCTGGAAAACGCCGCCTCGATTGGGTAGCGGAGAATCTCCCAAACCGGAAAATATAAAAGCGGAACCAGATACCACGCGCGCGTTAATATAGCGGTGCATAGCGCAACAAGCAAGGGGAAAAGCGCCTCCATCAGCAGGGCGGTTTTCCCCCTTCGCCGATAAGACGGGCCCGAAGGAAGCCAGGCGCCTACATGGCGCTCTCCGGGCGTTTCTCCGGCCTGCGCCTGGGAGAGCGCGGCACAGGCCGCCTCCTGTTCCGTTATGCCTGCATTCCGTGCAGCCTGCGCGGTTAAGCGGCGGTAGCAAAAGCGCGTCGTCTCATCCATCTGCGGATAGATGCCTTCCGGGTCCCGCATTAAAATCTGCTCTACGGGGCTTAGGCTCTCCAAAAGCATATCAAAATCCCAATCCTGCATCGCGCGCAGCGTCAGAACGGCATGGCTCAGCCTCTGAACCGCTGGCTCCCCTGTTTCTTCACATCCGAGGCGAGCGGTATGCAGCAGGGCGGCGCGCAGGAAAAGCGGCACAAGCTCCACCTCTGCGCTACACAGCCCTGCTTGCTGCAATCCGCTCTCCAAAATCTGCTCGGATAGATCCGCATGCTCCCGCACTGCACGCAGGCATAAGGCATAAATCCGCACAACGCCATCCGCATCCAGCGGCAGAGCCGGTGCGGTTTTCAGTTGAGAGAGCACGCCGCGCCCCTCCCGCTCCAACAGATAAAAATTATCGCAGAGCCATTCGCCCAAAGCAGTATCGTCATGGGCGCGCAGCGCTTTCGTATATTTCTTGCGCAAAGAATAGAGATCCTTCTCAATCTGCCTTTTCAGCGCGCGCGGCTTTGCGCGCCGTATGATGTCCCGTTTCAAAAGTAATCCCGTCCTTAGCCGGGCAATGGAGCAAAGCCCGGAAATTTACAATCTATTTTTCCCAAAAGGGACAAGATTACGCGCGGGATGCGAAAAAGGGCGCGAAATAAAGCGTTGCTTTCTATGCTTTACAAAAACCAAGCCCGTCTGGCGCTTCAATCGCCGCTTCTGCTACCCTCGGTGTACAAAAAGCAATACGCCTGTCAGCGGCCAAAATCAGCGCTGGCGACGTCCTTGATGGGCATCAGCCACCCGCGTTTCTTGCCAATGCCGCTTTTCTCTCGCTGGCAGGTTCGCAGAAGTTTTTAGGAGCAGATTTGGCGGCCGGCAAGGCTTTTGAGGCAGCCGGGCTGCGCCCGGCAACGAAAGTTATGTAGTCAGCCTCCGAAGATGCCCTAAAAAACCGTGTTGCTCTTTGTACACCGAGGGCAGCATCAGCTGAAATCCAACAAATCTTTAAAAAAATCCCGCCGAAACATTGCTTTTTCCACACAAACATGTGAAAATAGAAAGAAACAATTCAATCAGTTTTTCATGTGCAGGAAAGGCGAGGCGGAAAGTTTGAATAATAAATTTTCCAAACGCCTCGCGGAGAAAGGATGATCATAACAATGGCGCTGCTCACGCAAAGCATCAAGGCACACAGGATACGCTGCCCGCAAAGAGCTATCAAAACCAATACATGGAGCAATCCATGCTCGAAATTGCCCGAAATTTCGGCTACCATGAAATTCGCACGCCGGTTTTTGAACACACGGAACTGTTCCAGCGCTCCGTCGGCGATACCACCGATGTGGTGCAGAAAGAAATGTACACCTTCGACGATAAAGGAGGCCGTTCCATCACCCTGCGCCCGGAAGGGACGGCGGGTGCAGTGCGTGCTTTTCTTGAGCATGGGCTGCACAACGAGGCCTTGCCGCAAAAGGTCTGCTACCTGACCTCCTGCTACCGATATGAAAAGCCGCAGGCAGGCAGGCTGCGCGAATTCCATCAATTTGGCGTGGAATGCCTCGGCGCGGCTGCTCCAGCGGCGGATGCGGAGATCATCTCCATGGCATCCAACATCTTCGATTATCTCGGCATTGAACACCTGCATCTGGAATTAAACTCCATCGGCTGCCCTTCCTGCCGCGCGGAATATCACAAGGCTCTGCATACCTATTTCGCCGCCCGTCAAGATCAGCTGTGCGAAACCTGCCGTGGCCGGCTTGCGCGCAACCCTATGCGTATTCTCGACTGCAAAAGCCCGGTCTGCCAGGAGATTGCGCAAGGTGCGCCGCTGATGCTCGATTATCTATGCGATGATTGCAGAGCGCATTTTGGCTATGTCAAAACTTATCTCGACGCCATGGACATCGAATATACCATCAACCCTCGCATCGTACGCGGGCTGGATTATTACACACGCACAGTTTTCGAATTCGTCTCCGATGAGATCGGCGCACAGGGCACGGTTTGTGGAGGCGGGCGTTACGACGGCCTTGTGGAGGAGCTCGGCGGCCCGCATGTGCCTTCCCTCGGTTTCGCCATGGGGCTCGAGCGGCTGATGCTCCTAATGGAAACGCAGAAAACGCCTTTTCCGCAAGCGCCTAGGTGCGATCTCTATATCGCCTCTATGGGGGACAAGGCATCGGTCGAGGCGGTTAAAATTGTCGCCTCTATCCGAGAGGACGGCATGTCTGCCCAATACGATTTAGCTGACCGCTCCGTCAAGGCCCAGATGAAATATGCCAACAAGCTCGGCGCGCGGTATACCATGGTGCTCGGCGACAACGAGTTGGAAACCGGAAAAGCCATACTGAAAAACATGGAGTCTGGCGAAACCCAAGAGGTGGCGCTCTCCACCTTCGCGGAGGATTTCATGGGGCTGGTCGTTCATGAAACGGCGGATCAACTCGCCGATTTTATCAATGAGGAAAAACGCCGGCAATTTGCAGGCGCTCTTTGGAGGGAATCTATAATGGACACAATGACAGGGCTCAAACGAACAAATTACTGCGGTGATCTGTGCATGCAGGATGTTGGCAAAGCCGTGACCGTGTGCGGCTGGGTGCAGCGCCAGCGCGATCTCGGCGCGCTGATCTTCGTTGATCTGCGCGACCGCACCGGCATTGTCCAGCTCGCCTTCGACGAGCGCACGGCAAAAGATATTTTCGATAAGGCATTTACCGTGCGCAGTGAGTATGTGCTCATGGCTAAGGGGACGGTACGCGAACGATCCAGTAAAAACAGGGAAATTCCTACTGGTGAGATTGAAATTGCGGTGGAGGATCTGCGCGTATTGGCATATAGCGAAACGCCGCCTTTTGAAATCATTGAGAACTGCCCCACTGCGGAGCTGACTCGGCTGAAATACCGCTACCTTGACCTGCGGCGCCCGGATTTGCAGCGCAATCTTCTGATGCGGCACAAAATTTCCAAGATAACGCGGGATTATTTTGATGAAAACGGCTTCGTCGAAATTGAAACGCCCATCCTGATCCGCTCCACACCGGAGGGCGCAAGGGACTTTCTCGTCCCCAGCCGCATTCACAACGGCTCATTTTACGCCCTGCCGCAATCCCCGCAGCTTTATAAGCAGCTTTCCATGGTGGCGGGCTTTGACCGCTATATGCAGATCGCCCGCTGCTTCCGTGATGAGGATCTGCGTGCAGACCGCCAGCCGGAATTCACACAGATCGACGTGGAGATGTCCTTCGTTGAGATGGAGGATGTGCTGGCCATCGGCGAAGGCTATATGGAACGCGTTTTCAAAGAGGCACTCGGCGTAGACATTCCACTTCCCCTGCCGCGGTTGACCTATCGGGAAGCTATGAACCGTTACGGCTCCGATAAGCCGGATACCCGCTTCGGAATGGAGCTTTACGATCTGACCGATATTGTGAAGGATTGCGGCTTCTCTGTCTTTTCCGGCGCTGCCGCAGGCGGTGGCACGGTGCGCGGCATCACGGCCAAGGGCTCCGTAAAAGCACTCACCCGCAAGGAAATCGACAAGCTTACGGAATTTGTTCGCGGAATTGGAGCAAAGGGGCTTGCTTGGATCCGCCTCACACCGGAAGGCACAACCTCCTCTTTTGCCAAATTTATGACGGAGGATGAAATGCAGGCAATCCTCACGAAGGCCGGCGCGGAAACCGGCGACGTGGTGCTGATCGTAGCAGATACGATGGTATCCCACGTTCTTTCAGCCCTCGGCGCACTGCGCAACGAGGTAGCGAAAAAGCTCGATATCATCCCACAGGATACCTATAACCTCCTCTGGATCACGGAATTCCCCTTCTTTGAGTGGGATGAGGAGACGGAGACCTTTGTCGCTATGCACCATCTTCACCGCTCCAATGGACGAATGCCTCGATTATCTCGAAACGGATAAGCCAATGTGCGCGCAAAGGCCTATGATCTTGTGCTCAACGGTGTGGAGCTCTCCAGCGGCTCCATCCGCATTACCGATCCGACCCTGCAAAACCGTATTTTCTCCCTGCTCGGCCTAAGCGAAGAGGAGGCCAAGGCAAAATTCGGCTATCTGCTCGATGCGTTCCGCTTCGGCGCGCCGCCACATGGCGGATTTGGCATTGGCCTGGACCGGCTCATCATGCAAATGCTCCGCTGTGAAACACTGCGGGACGTGGTGGCTATCCGAAGGTGCAGAATGCGAGCGAACCGATGACAGAATGCCCTGCACAAGTGGATGAAATTCAGCTTCAAGAGCTCGGCATTGCATTGCAAAAGGCCGGCGAATAAAGCAAAAAGCGGGATTGCGGCAAACGCTGCAATCCCTTCCTCATGTTCAAATGGAGGTGTCTTTATGGCAATCAACACATGCCCGGAATGCAAACAGGAGGTTTCCTCCGCCGCCCCGGCCTGCCCGCACTGCGGCTATCCATTGCAAAAAAGGCCGCCCCACTCGGTGAGATACAGCGGCATCGAACCATCGGCATGGTATTTCTGGCGCTCGGCTTCGCCGCCGTCTTCGGCGGGCTGATTCTGGCGTTCACTTGGTCTCTGCTGAGTATTTTAGGCGCGCTGCTCATCATCGGCGGCTCGGCGCTGATGTCGATGGGCTATCTACAGACGACCGGCTTTTATAACGTATCCTGCCCGCAATGCGGCGCACAAGGCACGCTTTCTCCGCGCGCCAGGGTATGGAAATGCCCGCAATGCAAATGCAGAAGCCTTCGGCAAGGCGATGCTCTGGAAGAAGAATGAGGCAACATAACCGGCGGCGCATCGGAAATGCATAAGCAAAAAACCGGATTCCCTGCCATGTGTAAAGCAGAGCATCCGGTTTTTATGTATGAACGCAAGTGTTACATTCCATTGGCGCATTTTAAAAGCGAATCTCGTCACTGTGATCCGCCGATACCCGCTCCAGCGTACTCACTCGGGAGTGAAGATCCTCCATTTCGTGTTCCTTGGGCAAACGCGCCACAATTCCCTGATGGCCCTCGGCCAACAATTGCAGCTGCTTCGGAATCTCATGTTCCAACAGAATCTCGACCCGATCCATCCGCCCCTCCATGCGATCCATCCGCATCTCAATGCGATCCATGCGGTTTTCCATTCGGTCTATGCGACTGCTCATCTCGTCCATACGACCGCTCATCTCGTCCATGCGGCCGTTGAGCGGCTCAATTTCGGTTTTTACAATTTGCTGAATTGCCTGTAACAGCATTTTCTCATCCATGCCCTCACCTCATGCCCATTTTATCATGAACCTCACTACAATTGCAATATAATCTATAATATTCATTATATGTTGTTTTATTACATTTTAGTAGGCGTTATATTTTTCAATTGCTGCATCAATCATCGCCATGCTGTGCTCCACAACCGGCAAATCTGATTCGGATACGGGCGTCAGCGGTGCGCGTACACCACCCACATTCACGCCTTTCCTCTTTAAAATTTCTTTCATTACAGCATAGAGGTTTGCGCGGCTGCCACACATGGTATAGATGATCTCATTCATTGCAAATTGGATTTTCCTTGCCGTTTCAAGGTCTCCCGCACGCACCAGTGCGTCCGCTTTCAAAAACAGCTCCGGCATCACCGCATAGGTGCCGCCAATACCGCCGTCTGCACCCATGGCGCGTCCACCGACGAACTGCTCGTCCGGTCCATTGAATACGATAAAATCCCTGCCGCCCTCAGCCTTGAACATCTGAATATCCTGCACTGGCATGGAAGAATTCTTAACGGCCACAACACGGCCGTTTTTGCGCATCTCCTGAAACAGCGGCATCGTCAGCGCCACACCCGCAAGCTGCGGGATATTATAGATGACAAAGTCCGTATGGGGCGCGGCGGCGGAAATCGTATTCCAATATTCTGCAATCGCGTATTCCGGCAGATGGAAATAGATCGGCGGAATACAGGCGATCGCATCCACACCCTGCGCCTCGGCATGGCGGGCAAGCTCCACGCTGTCGCGCGTGTTGTTGCAGGCAACATGTGCGATCACCGTTGCCTTTCCCTTCGCCTCTGCCATCACATGTTCCAACGTAATTTTACGCTCCTGCACACTCTGGTAGATACATTCTCCAGACGAACCGCACACATATAGGCCCTTCACACCCTTATCGATCAAATACCTTGCCAGCGCACGGGTGCGTTCCGGGCTTATCTCCCCCGCATCATCGTAGCAAGCGTAAAAAGCGGGGATCACACCCCTGTATTTTTCTAGATCAGCCATTGTAAAACAACATCCTTTCCTACGCCGTTTCTTTGGAAAAGCCTTCCCAAAAATCCTGTTCCATTATATAATTAGAACAGTTGAAAAACAAGCGGTATCCGCTATTATTTTAGGAAGAGGATGGATTGATCTATGAAAAATCTGGACATATTCGACCGTGTACGCGGTGGGCTAATCGTTTCCTGCCAGGCATTAGAAAAAGAGCCGCTTCACAGCTCTTTTATCATGTCCCGCATGGCAGTTGCAGCCGAGATGAGCGGGGCCGTCGGAATCCGGGCCAACACGGTAGCGGATATCACAGAGATCCGCAAAATGGTCCGCCTGCCCATGATCGGTATTATCAAGCAGATTTATAAGGACAGCGACGTCTATATCACACCCACCATGGTCGAAGTAGACGCGCTCGTTGAAACCGGCGTTGAAATTATTGCAATGGATGCAACAAACCGCCTGCGAACCGGCGGGAAGAGTTTGGATGATATCTTTCACGAAGTGCGCAACAAATATCCCGACCAGCTCTTCATGCAGATTGTTCCTGTTATGAGGAGCGCTGCACGCCGAGGAGATCGGCTTCGATTGCGTGGCACAACAATGGCGGGCTATACGCCTTATACGCAAGGCACCAGCTGCCTGATCTTGCCTTCATCCAAAAGATTTCCCAAGCGGTCGATGTACCCGTTATCGCGGAGGGCGGTATCCACTACCCACAGCAGCTGCGGCAGGCGCTTGACGCGGGGGCTTTCTGCGCCGTGGTCGGCGGAGCAATCACCAGGCCGCAGGAGATTACCAAACGCTTTGTGGAGGTTTTATGAACAGTTGTAATACTGCCGTTGTTGACATCGGCGGCACCAATATCAAATACGGGTTTCTTCCTGCCGGCGCACAAACGCCGCAATTCACCAAAGAAGCGCCAACCAATGCACATTTAGGCGGCACAGCTCTGATGGAAACTGTTCAGGCGCTTTTGCGCGCGCTCCCCGCCTTTGAACGGATCGGCGTAAGCACCTGCGGCCAGGTTGACCGCCAAACGGGCGGCATCCGGTATGCGACGGATAATGTGCCCCGCTATACCGGCACGCCGATACGCTCCTTATTAGAAGAGGCATTCGGCGTGCCGGTAGCGGTGGAAAACGACGTCAACGCCGCCGCTTTAGGCGAAGCGCACTTTGGCGCGGGGCGCGGCTGCCAGCATTTTTTGTGCCTGACTTATGGCACTGGAATCGGGGGCGCGGCCATTCTCAATGGCGAGCTCTACACCGGCTTTCACGGCGCGGCCGGGGAATTCGGCCACATCGTAACACATGCTGGAGGGCGCAAATGCACTTGCGGAGGAGAAGGCTGCTATGAAACCTATGCCTCCACACGCGCGCTAACCAGGGAAGCCGAATCACTTTTGGGCCATCCGGTCAACGGGCGGGAGCTTTTTGCCCTCTTGCATCATGGAAATCAAGCGATTGTGCAATTGGTCGACAGCTGGATTGGAGAAATTGCCATCGGCCTCGCCGGGCTGGCTACAGCTTGATCCGGAGCGCATCGTGCTCGGCGGAGGGATTATGAAGGAGCCCTATCTCCTACCGCGCCTAAAGCAAGCACTGGACGCCCGGCTGATGCCAAGCTACCGTGATATTGCTCTTGTGCCTGCGCAGCTTGGAAACACAGCGGGCTTGATGGGGGCTTATTGGGCAGCCGCTCAGCTGACTGGCGAAAAGAACGGAGCGGGAAGTTTGCTATAATAAGCTTCCCGCTCCATTCTACTATCTTTCGGCGCCTGCATGTATCTTTTCTGTGAAATCCGTGCCCATTTGGGGCCGTTCCATGTGTATTTCTGCAAACGGATGTTTGATTCCGCCGGGATGGCTCTGCAATTTTATCTCTGAGCGAGCTTTAATAGACCCTTCTCTTTTAAAACTCCATATCCAGCCCTACCATTATTCTATTTCGCATTTTTGTGATCGGCTCCGGCCAACCGTTGCAATGGAATCCTGCCTTCCTACACAGATGTGTTCCTGATCTAGGATTCCCTCTCCCGGCAAATGACAAAGGCTGGATCCACCTCATAAGGGATGGCGAAAACAGGCATGCCGGAGGAATACGGCGCGATTTCATACAGCCCAAAATAAACCATGACTGCATCCTGCGTCAAATAAAATCGCCTTGGATCAAAATTCTGTACCACCAACTCTCTGTAATTATCAAAATAGGAGGAAGGGTCCGCGCGATCTGAGTGATGATCTGCCGAAGGATCATTTGCCTGCAATCGCGATGCCTTGGAAACAGGTCGCATAGCGCAAAGCGCCTGCCCGTGCGAAGGTTCCAGTTATCCGCCGTGCGCACCGTCATACCGTGCGCGCCGCCTGTAAACTGATATTCATCCGTATACAGGCTGACGATACAGGCACGGTTCAAAGTTACGTTAAACGTGTTTTCCAATTCATAAGGCAGTGCAACGCTCCCATTTGCTGCTTTCTGACCGCAGCAGGATAGAGCTGCGATGTGGCAAACTGCCGGCGTTGCAGCGCTTCCCCCCTATAATGGTTGTTGATCTGGCGCGCTTGTTGAGCAAAACGCTGAGAAAAAAACTGCGGAAAAACAATCCGCCAATGCAGGACTGCCTTTCTCTGTGAAAACATTGTGTTTTGCATGGTAAAGCTCTGAATGACCGCAGCAGGTAAATTCTGATTCATCCATTTACGCACCCTTCCATAAAAAATATGATCTCCTTTATCCTATGTATCCGGTATCCAGGTGTCCACAAAAAAGCAGGCTAAAAAAGGTTCTGCTTTCCAAATATGCGGAAATCAATTATAATAGAAGTCAATTATTCACCAATTTGGTCGTTTTGAGGAAAGGAATCGATAAAAATGACAGCATGGATCATGAGAGCGCTCTCCGCACTGCTGGCGGCGGCAATACTACTCGCCGCACCCACACCATCCGCCCCCGTGGCTGTATCGCAGCAATCCACAAAAACACAGCAGGTGCAGCAGGCGCCTAAAGAGGAAGAAACGCAAAAGCCGCCTATCCCCGATCCTGCAAAATCAACCCTCCCGATAAAAGCTGATCCGGAAGAACCACAGCCCACAGCGCAAAAAGAAGCCACAGCCGTGAAAACTGACACGCCCCGACAAACGCCTGCAAAAGCGGTTCCCTCATCGGCACAGCAGGGGGAGCCTACCACCGAACCGGATGCGGCGGATAAGCCCTCTCTTGCTGATCTGGGCCCACAATTTGGGAAATTGTTGAGCTGACGCTCAACGGCAAATTTATGTCCTCCCAAAACCCAAAGCTTGTGGCGTTTGCGCAGCCCTTTTATCAGTGGTTGAGCGACAATGATTATTTTGATATCAATATCGTTTACGATGAAGACCGCAATGTTTTTCGAGATGACGGGCAGCGCGGCATCGTGGCCATCGGCTTTGATTACGACGCAACGCAGGGCATCTATTTTTCCGCGCACGACCCATGGATGCGCAAGCTCGGCTACTGCGAGCTATATGATCAGATTGCGCCCCATTTCGGCTATTATCTTGACACCAAGCGGTTTCAATTTGACTACGACGGTTACGAATGGATGCTTCAGGTGTGGAAAGGCGAATACCTCTGGTGCGCTACTGGCGCGGAGATGGGGCTTTATTACCGTGAGCCCGGTTCGACCCTGACGGATGATTTTTACAACACTATCCCGGATGAGAAAATGATCCCGATGGAAATGACGCTCTATCACAATGGGAAATACAAATTCAAGCGTGAGATGGAAAAAACATGGTGGCAGACCGGATTCATCTTCTGCTATATGTGTGAGCCGGAGGAAGTCGCCGTTGAAGCAAGGGTTGAATTCCCCAATGCAGAAATGCGGGACACCTTCCTGACCGCGCTGGAGGGCGAAGGCTATGTCCGCAACGAAACCTATACGTTGGACGGAAACGTTGTTTGCTTTGCATACTAATTATTTTTGGAAAGGGGCGGCGCAATGCTTCGTGTATTTTTAATTGCTGACCCGCACTATTTCTCCCCTCAAATTTATGAGCCGGATAGCCGCGCTTACCTACTCCGGGAGCAGGGCGATCAAATCTGTTTAAAGGAATCCCCAGCCATTATTGACGCTGCGTTTGATTTTATGGCACAGTGCGGCGATACTGATATTATCCTAATCCCAGGCGACCTGATCAACTGCGGCGAAAAAATCTGCCATATGGAATTCATCGAGCGCCTTCAGGCACTGCGCCGGGCCGGAAAAAGGGTTTATGTGACGACGGCTACCCATGACTACATCGGCAAAGGCTACGATGAAAATGATTTCTTCCGGGCGATGCGTTTCAGCGGAACCGAACCAACGCCGGTGGAGGCGACGCACCGGGATGACCTTCGCTCGCTCTATGCGGAGTTCGGCCCCAATGACGCGCTCAGCATCCATCAACAAAGCATGTCCTACTGTGTAAAGCTGGGGGAGGGTATCCGCCTGCTCGCGTTAAACGACGATGGCAACGGGCGCTCTTTCATCGGCTTTTCTGAGGATTGCCTCCATTGGATTTTTGAGCAGATCAAGGCCGCCAAGGAGAGCGGGGATTACCTGTTCGCCATGTCACACCACCCATTGCTTTATCCATTTGAGCTTTTGGAGCATATTCCCGGCTACGATGTGATCCATGGCGGCAAAGAGCTCGCCGCCCGATTGGCGGACGCCGGCATTCAGCTCTTTTTAACCGCGCACACCCATCAGCAGAATATCACAAAGCTCACCTCTGCACGGGGCAATGAGATCTACGACGTGTCAACTGCATCCCTGGTTGGCGCCGGCGCTTGTATCCGAAAAATTCAGTTTGATACTGGTAAGATTTTGATCTCCTCGCTCCCGATCGTTCACGTTCCGCATTGGGATATGGAAGGCTAACCTATGCCGAATATTTTAGAAAGCACCATTTCACTGCGGTATACCGGTCATTTCTGGAAGCAGCTGCACACGACACGCGCAAGCTCGCCTCCATGCTGGATGTTTCCTCCCGGCCGGTCAGGCTTCTGCTGCCGCTGCTGAAAATTCCAGCCCGGTATTTTGATAAGCTTACCTTTGCAGCGCTCGCCAAAAAGAGCAAACGGTACCATCAGATTCCCCCTGAAAAATACGGCGCCCTCATGCAGCGCTATGTGAAAGACGCTGTTTTTCAAATCATTGAATGTTTTTGCAGCGGAAACCCGCCTTATCACCCGGATACAATGGAATACCAAATCCTCATGGCATATTTAAAAAAATTAGAGCACAGGCTGCATATGCTCCCGATTCCCATGCCCAAGTTTTTGGCGGAAAAACCGCTGGCAGAATGGATCCGGCCATTTTTGTACAACACCCGGACGGGGGATGACAACCATCTGATAATTGCCCGGTCGGATCAAAACTGATTCCCTTTATGCCACAAAAACGTGCGAGGCAGGAGATGCATCTCCCGCCTCGCATCATTTTTATCACATGAACAGATGAACAGGCTAAAAGGGCCGCGGAGACGAAATAGAAGCCTCCGCCGGCCTTGTTTTACGATCAAATTTTTCTATGCCGTTGGAAGATTTAGCCTGGAAAGGATCTCCTTTTTCACGCGATTGATCGCATCCCGCTGTTCCTTTGAATAGCAATTGAATTCATTTTCCTTCACATTCTGAAAATAGATTGTCTCGCTTTCATCCAAGATGGGTGGCTCGGTGATCTCGGGCAGGAAGTAGGAGCTTCCAGCTCACTGCCCGGTAAACGTCCCGCTCCAGCCGCGCCTGATAGGCAGGATGAAATATAATCTTTTTAGCAAATACAATGTATTCCCTGCCTGGCTGCATCGGATTAAAGGGCGATACGTCAAAATAAGTAACCTGGCCTGTTGCCGCCTTTGAGAAAAAGGAAATCTCGTAAAAATCAATGAGATCGCCGGCCTTTACATCACCCTTAAGCACCTCTTTGATCCGAAGCGGAACCAGAAGCGCCTGGAATTGATACTCTTCCGGCCCGGCTACCTCGGCGCGGACGATGATATCCGCTTGGAAAAGCGAGTCCTGGAAGGTTCCAGTCCCCTCTTTGTCGCCCGACAGAATCACTTTGCTGTGGTACAAAATCTTTGTATCCGGTGATTTTGCCGCGTCCGCCACATCGTGCCGGTAGCTTGCGCGGGTCAACGCCCCCAAAAGGAGCGCGCCCACTGTCATCACCGCCATCACAAGGCAGAGCAGCTTTGCAAGCGTAACCCGTTTGGCTTTTTTATTCAATGCACCTACCCCCTCTTCGGATCCACGACCCTGCCCGCTTCCATCGGATGATCGTGTCGCAAAAATCCGGAAAATCCTCCAGCGAATGGCTGGCGATCAACACCGTCGCGCCGCGCTCCTTCTCCTGCCGGATAATCTCCTTGAATAATCGAACTCCCTCCGTGTCCAGCGCGTTCGTCGCTCGTCCAGAATCAAAAGCTCCGGCTTTTCCATAATCGCCTGTGCGAACACCAGCCGCTGTTTCATGCCGAGCGAATATTTGGCAAACTTTTTGCCGTCGTTTGAAAGGCCGACCCGCTCGATCACAGCGGCAATCTCCTCATCGCTTAGCTCCCTGCGGATGGCGGCGAGCGTGCTCAGGTTTTCAAACGCTGTCAGATAGGGCCACAGGCCGTTGTTTTCAATCATCACCCCGAGCTTGGCCGGATAGCCGGATTGGGGGGAAACTCGCTGCCCATTGATCCGGATTTCACCGGAGGAGGGCTGCGCAAGGCCGGTCAGGATTTTAAACAGCATCGTTTTGCCCGACCCATTGCGTCCGACGAACCCATAAATCCGATTTTTCTCCAGCTTTAAATCGATATGATCCAGGATGGTTGTTTTTTTAATTACCTTGGAGCAATCGTTGATTTCAATATATGCCATTTTAATCCTCCAATAATAGCCCAAATTCCAGCCGCCGCGCCCGCCAATACCCAAGTGCAAACAGTGCGGCGTCCAGCGCGCTGAAATAGGCGAGCGAATGCCAGACCTTCAGCCCCGCAGCAGCGCTTCTGCCGCTTCCTCCGACGCCTGCCATGCAAAGGACAAAAACTCCGCATGGCAATTCAAATAAAAGTGAATAGCGGGATTCCACTGCCAGCCCGTTTTGCTTTTCATCGCAATGCGCATCTGCAAAATGAGGATAAAGAGGACCGTCAGCAGCGCCGGCACGAGCCACCGCGGCGCAACGGAAAAAGAGAGCAGGTTCAGCGCCAGCGAAAAGGTGAATACAAACAGCCAGGAGAGCAAAAACAGATACAGGTTGGGCGCCAGCGCCCCCGCAAGCTCCCGCGCCGCGCTCTTGCCCGCAAGCAAGATGACCGCGGTGACCGATAGCTGCATCAGCAGGATGGCGTAGGCGCTGACTGCGGCCAGCAGCGCGCACTTTTTCGCAAACCAGCGCAGCGGCTTGCGGTGGCGCGTCAGGCAATAGGTCGCCTCAATCCCAATATCCTGCAAAAAAAGATCGGCCAGCAGCGCGATGATCATGATATGGGGCAAAAACATCAGGATCAGTGAAATTAGGTTTTCCACATTGGCCGTGAAATAAAATGCGTCGATCTGCCGCTCAAACAAGCTTTCATAGGGGATATCCAGATTGACCGCCGTAAAAAACACCCCGCAGGCAATGCATACGAGATGGAGCAGCAAAAAACGCTGGCGATAGATTCTTAGCTTTTTCATCGCTATTTCCCCTCGATCTCCCTCAGCTTTTTCAGGCAGACCGCGTGAGCAGGGCTGCCGCCAGGAGCATCACGCCGAAAAACACCAGCAGCATAAAGGGCCGCTTATGGGGCGCGTCGTTAAATGCGATCAGATAGTCAAACGGCGAGATGTTGATCGGCGTATATTGCGCGAACAGGATCAGAAAATTATTGAGCAGAAACGGCAGGCAGAGCAGCACGATCCTGTTTTTGGCGATCAGGAAGGAGCATTGATACGTTACCACGGCGCAAATCACACAGAAGGCCGTCAGCATCAGCAAGAAAACCAGATCATAGAAATAGGGGTGGTCTACAAACAGGCCGGGAAATAAAATTTCCTTCATGTGATAGGTATAATATGCCCCTTCACTTCCAGGCGAAGAGATGAACGCATAATTTGTGCTCGTCAGCGGGAACGCAACCAGCCCCAGCAAAAAATTGAGCAAAAGAGGCACGAAAATGACCGCGCCCGCTGAAAGCGCCACGCAGGAGAGCTTGCTGAAATAATATTGCCTCGCGGAAGCACGGGAAAGAATCGCCGGCAATATGTAATGCTGCCGGTCGGTGATGTAGGAATCCGCAAAGGGCAGCACAAAAAGTAGCGGGAGCAAAAACGGCAACAACACCGCAAGATCATTGGATCCATTCCGGCCGAGGAAGAGCTTATCGGCAGAAATATATCGCGTCACATCGGCGCCATATTGCTGAATACAGTTGAACACAAAGCTCCCAACCGCAAGAACCATCATGCAAAAAAACGAGATCAAAAATTCCTTCCGCGATCGCAACTGTCTGATTTGTGATTGAAAAAGCATAGCAGCCCTTATACCCCTTCCAAAAAAGGGCCGGGTCCCCCCACGGCAGGCCCGGCCCAAAAAATAATTGAGAACCCGATGATAAATTACAGATAAACATACCCGGAAGCCGTTTTACTCGTCACATTCTTCTGTTTACCCATCATGGTCAATCCGGTTCCTTCACCTAGGGTCGTGGTAAAATAAACTGGATAGCGGTTCCCGTCGTTGTATGCCGGAACCCATTCTGAAACTGGAGCGCCTGTACCACTCAATCGAAGCTGGGCATATACGATGTTGACGGTTCCGCCCTTCACCCAAATATCACTATACTGTCCATGCCCATAGCTTTCCCCGGTAAATAATTCTACACTGCGCTGCAAATTCGGGAGTGTTACGTTAAAATTTCCCTCATGTTTCGCGGACACAAACAGAGACGTCTGCACGACAAAGCAGGCAACCAGAAGAACCCATGTAAGCATCTTTTTTGATTTTGACATCTCTTTTTCTCCTTCGCTTTTCAAATCACCATTTCTCCCCCACAAATGCGCGCGCTTTCATTCATGAAAGATTATATGATTATAGTATAATTCTGGATGCTAAAAATGTCAATAATATCTCTACTAATGCTTATTTTCTATGGTGTTTTTTATCTAATCCATATAATTCATCCAATTTTTTATATTCCGGTTCTTCCCTTACAAACGCAAATTCCTCATCCACCCGGAGCGCTTCCAGCAGCCTTTCCCGCAACTGCTCCGGAATCACTGTGCTTTCCCGCCCCTCGATATGATGGTAAAGCGGCGAAGACGAAAGCTTCCATGGCTTTTCCAGCAAAGGCAGCATTTTTTTCAGGAGCGTGATGCACTGCTTTGCATCCTTGCGCGCCGCCGCAAGCTGAAACGGCACGGCATATGCCAAATACTCGCACAGCCCATAGAGCGCACTGTGTGCTGCGCGGTATCCGCCAACGTGTCCGCCAAAACGCCGTTCCCCTCCTCCAATGCGATCTCCGCAAGGCTCAGCAGCGCGTTAAAGCAATCGTTCGCACCATGCAGCAGCTTGCCCTCCAGCAGCTTTGCCGCTTCAGAGCGCTTCCCCTGCTTCCGGTAAAGGGTTGCCTGCATGGCTTCCCTGTCATAAGGAGGCTGTGTGGGCAAGCAATCCAAAAGCGATTGTGCGCCCGCAAAATCCTGGCGCTCCATCATTTTTGACGCCAGCATATATTGCGCTTGATCCCGCAGCGGACCACTCCCGGCCTGTGCCACGCGGCGATAAAGCGCCTCGAGCCGCTCCCCATATCGCTCCCGTTCTTCCGGGGCATACAAAATAAGCGCCCCTTCTAAAGTAGCCGCCGTGTTGTACAGCAGCAAATCGGAGGCCGGATATTCCCGAATCTTTTCCATCGCCATCTCAAAGCCGGCGCTAATCCCCTCCTCCTTCACCTTTTGTACCAGCCCATTGCAAAAGCGGCCGATCTCCTCCGGCGTTAGATCCTCCTGGAAGGATAAAAGCGTATTCAAATCCACTCCGAGCAGCCGCGCCAACGCGGGCAATAACGTAATATCCGGGTAGGAGCTCCCCTTCTCCCATTTATGCACGGCGGATGCCGATACCCCCAGTGCGGCAGCCGCCTGCTCCTGCGTCATGCCCTGTTCCCTGCGCTTTGCACGGATGATCTCATTGATTTTCATCCCCTTGCGCCCCCTTTCTGGTTTCTTGTGCTGTCCTTTACCCATAGCATATCACGCTAAGGCCCGCGGCTCAACGGAGGATTGGTCGCAAAAACAGCCCGTAACTGAACCAATGGTTGAGAACCGGCGTTTTTTCAGGATAAAAAAGGGGGGCCTCTTCCCGTTTCACCGCTGTGTTGCGGCAAAAACTTCCTCTTGACAGTTCGTATTATCTGTATTAATATTTATAATACAAATAATACAAGTAGGGGTGGTTTCATGATCCTCAAGCTCAATATGTCCAGCGAAACTCCCATTTATGTGCAGCTGCGCAATCAGATCGTGCTCGGCATCGGCCGCGGCGAATTGCAGCTTGGAGAAGGCTTGCCCACCGTCCGCCAGCTTGCACAGGACGTCGGCGTCAATACGATGACAGTCAACAAGGCCTATACCGCACTTAAAAATGAAGGATATATCGAAATTGACCGCCGTCATGGCGCACGGGTGAGCCCTGCTGTCCGGCTGGACGGCGAATTTCGAGAGAAGCTGGAAGGGGAACTTGCGCTCCTGATTGCGGAATCCGGCCTCAAGGGGATGGAGAAGCAGGATTTCCTGACACTGTGCGGGCAAATTTTTGATCAGATGAGCGGGCTGCACCCCACCGCTCAGGGTGTATGAAGATGGTCTCTTCCGTAAATGAAAGGTTGTGAGATTCATGCTCGGTTTTTCGGTCTGCCTGGTTTTCGCCGGGTTGCTGGCAGTTTCCGCTTTTATGGAAACCAAGCCCAATAAAAACATCCTCATCGGCGTGACGCTTCCACTTGCTCATCAAAAAGACGAGCCCGTGCTGGCGATCGTAAAAAAATACCAGAAACAATTGCTGCTTTTATGCGTGATTGCCGCGCTGCTGGCCCTTCCGCTGATCTGGCTCCCTGATTATATGTCTCTGCTTAGCTTTTACATCGCGGTGTGGATGATGGGCTGCATCGCCGCCTACACGAAGCTCCTCGCCGCGCGCATGCAAGAGCTTTATGCGCTCAAGCAGGAAAACAAATGGTTCGTTGGCGGCGTGCGCACTGTCCATATCGATACGGAGGTCAGCCGGGAGAAGGATAAAATGCCCGTTTCCGCCCTTTGGTTTCTGCCTGCTTTCCTGCTCGCATCCGCCGCGCCGCTGTATCTCTGGCTGAGCAAAAACACTGTGGTTCCGCTGTGGTCCTCCCTGCTCGCCTTCATTTTCCCTGCAATCGGGCTGTTCATGTATTGGCTCTATCTGTCGCGCCCCACAGAGGTATTCTGTGAATCCACTGAGGTAAATCTCGCCTGCAATCGCGTTTGGCGCAGGCGCTGGTCGATCTGCTGCGTGATAATCGGCAACGTATGCGCGGCACTGAGCCTGCCTGCGATTCTGATCCCCGCGAGGAATCCGGGGGCGTCTCTCGCCTCCTTCCTCTTGATGATCAGCATCCTAATCGTTGTGCTCTGCGCCGTCTTTTTCACCTACCAGAGTGTGCGCGACACGCAGAACCGCTATCTCGCCCTTGCCGATCGCCCTATACTTGCGGATGACGACGTCTATTGGCTGCACGGCTTTTATAACAACCCAAACGATCCGCGCATTAATGTGGAAAAGCGTTTCGGCATCGGCTTCACCATCAATTTGGGCAACCCGAAGGCAAAGGTGATCGCTGTGGTCACCGCCGCTTGGTCGCGGCAATGCTCATCGGCATGTTTGCGATCTTTCTTGCCTTTGACACCGCGGCCTTTCCCCCTGTAATAGAAAACGGGATTGTCACGATCAACGCCCCACTCTACAGCGACGCCTTTGCGCTCGACGAGATGCAGGAGATTGAGGAAATCCAGAATATTCCCACAGGCACGCGCACCAATGGTTTGGGGAGCAGCAGCTTGCTCATCGGCCACTTTTCCCTCAGCGGCTATGGGAACAGCATGCTCTTCGTCTATAACGGCAAACCACCCTATCTCGCCATCCATTTAAAAGACCGCGTCGTGATTCTCAACGGCAAAACGCCGGAGGAAACGCGCCAATATCACCGCCTGCTCACCCAGGCTGCTACTGAAAACAGAGAGGAGTGAAGCGTCATGACAGAGCTTTTACAGTATCTTCCCCTTTTGATTCCCATCCTGCTCATCGAATGGGGCCTTGCCATTGCGGCCCTCGTCCATATCCTGCGGCATAAAACGTACCGCTGCGGAAACCGGGCACTGTGATCATTGTTTCCCTCTTTGTAGGAATCATTGCCGATTCTCTATTTTACCATCGGAAAGGAGAAGGAAGCATGAGCATCCTCACCCTCACGGGTGTTTCCAAAAGCTTTGGGGGCCAAAAAGTGCTCGACGGGCCTCACCATGCAGTCTCAGAGCACTCCGTCTATGGCTTTCTCGGCAAAAACGGCGCGGGGAAAACCACGACGATGAAACTGATCGCAGGTTTCCTCCGGCCGGACGATGGAACGATCACGGTATGCGGAAAACCTGTCCGATTCGGGTCGAGCCCGAAAAGCCTCTCGGTCGGCTACCTGCCCGATGTGCCGGAATTCTACCCTTATATGACGCCAAAGGAATACCTGTGCCTGTGCGGGCAATTAAGCAGCCTGACCCGGCCGGAGATCGAGGCGCAAACCGCCGAACTGCTCGCACTCGTCGGCCTCGACGGTGTGAACCGCCGCATTCGTGGGTTTTCCCGCGGGATGAAGCAGCGCCTCGGTATCGCGCAGGCGCTGCTCGGAAAGCCGCTCCTGCTGCTGTGCGATGAGCCGACCAGCGCGCTCGATCCATCCGGACGGCGTGAGGTGCTGGAAATTTTAAAAAGCATCTCAAAGGATACGACCGTCCTGTTTTCCACCCATATTCTTTCCGACGTGGAACGCATCTGCGATCAGATCGGCATTCTGGATGGCGGACGCCTTGTTTTAGAGGGTGCGTTGGAAGAGGTGCGCGGCTCATATCGGACGGACCGCCTGCTGGTCGTCCCACAGGAGACCGCCAGCCTTGCCGCACTGGCGCAGGGGCTCGGCGTACTGCCGGAGGTACAGAAGGCGGAGGTGGCGGATGGCGGCGTGATCCTGACGATCGGCAATCCGAAAACCGCCGGGCGTGAAATTCTCCGCTATCTTTCGGCCTGCGATATCCCGATTGCAAAATACGAGCTGCTGGAGCCTAATCTTGAGCAGGTATTTCTGGAGGCGATTCATCCATGAAACAGACGATCCTTTTTACCGGCAAGGAGCTCAAAGAGCTCTGGAAAACCTATAAATTCCTGATCCTGTGCGCCGTACTCCTGCTTTTCGGTATGTCGAGCCCTTTGCTCGCAAAGCTCACGCCGGAGCTGTTTTCCCAGATTGATCTGGGGCTCGGCACGCCGCTTCAACTGCCGGACGCTACTTTTCTGGAGGCCTACGCGCAATTTTTTAAAAACATGACGCAGATCTGCCTAATCGTCCTGGTGCTGGTGCTCAGCGGTATGATCCCGCACGAGCTGAAAAGCGGCACGGCTATGCTCATGCTCAGCAAAGGCTCTCACGGCATGGCTTTATTCTGTCGAAATACACGGCCTCGCTGCTCTGCTGGTCGGTTAGCTATGCCCTTTCCGCAGCAGTATGCTTTGGATACACACAGTTTTTGTTTCCGGAACAATCGCCAAAATCGCTGGGAATGGCGCTATTCGCCCTGTGGCTCTTCGGGGCCTTTCTGCTGGCCTGCGTCACATTGGGCGGTGTGCTGTTTTCCCAAACCTATGCCGGAGCTTTGCTGACCGGCGGCGGAGTGATACTCTGCTATCTCCTGGGCCTTCTTCCCGGAGCACGGCGGCTAACGCCCTCGTTTCTTGCAAGCTGCGGCCTTGATCTGGTGCAAGGGACGGTCCCCGTGCAGGAGGCGTTTCCCGCCCTGCTGCTCACCGCCGCTCTCAGCGCGCTCCTGCTGCTGGGAAGCATTCTGATCTTCCGCAAAAAACAGCTTTAAGGCTCATGTTTCATTCTGATTTCTGTCGTTTTTTTACAAGACAAATAGGCTGGAATCCTATAACATTGAAGCAATTACTCACGGAAGGGGAATTGGAATGATCAAACAACAAGAGCTGTATGAAGCCTTTTTGACACGCGTGGAGCCAGAGCACCGCGCCTTCGCGGCAGAGCTGCACGAATTATTTGTAAATAACGGGTGTACGGTGGAGATAAAACCCACAAGCAGCGGATTTCTCGTCTCCTACAAATTTGCATCCACTAAAAAAGCGGTTGCAAATTTTGTGTTTCGCAAAAGCGGGCTCCTGCTTCGCCTCTACGCCGACCACGCCAGCAGAGACGAAGCGCTCCTGAGCGCTCTGCCGGAGGATTTGCTCGCCGCAATCCGGAAAGCGCCGGACTGCAAGCGTCTGACGCGCTCCGGCGCCTGCAACCCCAGGTGCGCGGCGGGGTATGAGGTTATCATCCGGGGAGAGCGTTTTCAAAAATGTCGCTACAACGCTTTCTTGTTTCCTATCTGTATGGAAAATAATCCGTTTTTACAAAGCATCATCGAGCGCGAGCTCACCGCACGCACGCAGGCCGAAGCGTGAATCCGTGTGGGAACGCCTGCTTGCGCGAGGTTGCGGCAGGCTTTGCATCAAAACGGGCCCGCGGTTGATGCAGGAACTACCATAGGGGCGAACGCGGTGAGTCCGCATTTGTTTACACAAGGATTAAAAGCGGGCAAACGCAGTTCGCCCCTATGCCATAACAAAAAATAGCCGGTAGCCGCCTGCTCTCATAAGCGCTCCGTATCTCTTTGATCCCCGCAATGAAGGTAGCCCCGCTTTGTTACTCGCTTCGTCAAAAAAAAATGGTAGGCGCTTTTGCGCCTACCATTTTTATCATTCCATGCTAACGGCCCAGCTCATGCTGAGTCAAATCGCTTACTGATTGTCTTCAATAAATTTGACGACGTCCGCCACGGTTTTCATCTTTTCGATCTCCTCATCTGGCACTTCCATCTCAAATTCATCCTCGATCGACATAACCAAATCCACCACGTCCAAGCTGTCCGCGCCCAGATCATCGAGCAAATTGGTTTCCAATGTGATCTTATCCTCGTCCAGCTCAAGCTGGTCGCAAATAATCTTTCTCAGCTTCTCAAAAACCATATTCTGTTTCCCTCCTTCTCTCTTATAATTGCGCTCACACACGCAAATAGACAAACAACGCGGAATATGCTAAACTAGCTTTACAATAAACCGCCCTGTTGCTGTTATAAGAAAAACTAACTATAAGAGATATTAGTAAGATTTTTTCCCTTTGTCAACCCCCAAGCGTGAAAACTTTATGTTTATTTACAGATGCTTAAAAACTTCCTTTGAGGGAGTATCTTTTTCGTCTTTTTTCGCCTGGTCCGTCGTTTTGAAAGGAGCTTTCACAATGGAGACACGCCGTTATGCCGTGCTCGGCTATCCGCTTGGGCACACAATGTCCCCCTTCATCCATGAAAAACTTTTTGCCATTCACGGCGTGAACGCTGTTTATGAAAAGCGGGAGCTGCCACCGCAGGAGCTTGCAGAGGAGCTCCCCGCCCTGCGAGGATTGAGCGGCTTCAATCTCACCATCCCGCACAAGAGAGCAATTCTTCCCTTGCTCGATCAAATAGACGGCAAAGCCTTGCTTTACGGCGCGGTCAACACCGTGAAATGCGGCGAGCACCTCGTCGGCTATAATACGGACTGTGTCGGCTTTTTGCGTGCACTGGAGGATGCCAAAATTCCGCTCGCTGGCAAAATCCTGCTCTGTGGGGCAGGCGGTGCGGCGCATATGATGGCGTTTGAAGCGGCTTGGCGGGCTGCTCGCTCACCATTGCCGCCAGGCTTCCGGGCTTGCGCGCGCGGAGAAGCTCGCACAGGAAATCCGCCAAAAGCTGCCGGGCGCCTTTGTATGCGTTTGCACATATGAAGCGCTGGAAGGCGATTTTGACCTGCTGCTCAATGCAACGCCCGTCGGGATGTATCCACATTCGGATGCAATGCCCGTAGGGAAAAAAACCGTGCGCCGCTGCAAGGCGGTGTTTGACGCAATCTATAACCCACGTGAAACGATGCTGCTATGCACCGCGCGACAAAACGGCGCTCAATGCGCCTATGGGATGCCGATGCTCGTCTGGCAGGCCGCCGCCGCGCAAGAGATTTGGAGCGGCCACCCCTTCACTGCCGCGCAGATTGCCCCTGTGATCGAACAGGCCAATTGGGAAATGGAGCGTGTTTTTCAATGAGCAAAACGGAGACCGATCGAAACCTCGTGCTGTGCGGCTTTATGGGTTGCGGCAAGAGCACGGTGGGCCGGGAGCTTGCCGTGCAAACAGGGCTTTCCTTTCTCGATATGGACCATTATATTGTCGAAAAAGCAGGCCTGCCTGTGGAAGAAATTTTTGCCCGGCATGGCGAGCCCTATTTCCGCATGCTGGAATCACAGGCCTGCAAGGAGCTTGCCCAAACGGGCGGCCAGATCATCGCCACAGGCGGCGGCGCACTGACCTTCCACAGAATGCCGCCATGCTGCGGGAAACCGGCTTGATTATCTTGTTGGATGTCGCTCTGCCGGTGCTGTGCGCTCGGCTCGACCGGGACCCAACACCGCGGCCAGTGCTCCAAGCGGCCCAAAAAGCGGTAGGCTAGAAGCGCTGCATGCGGAGCGCATGCGGCTTTATCGCCAGGCCGCTGATTTCACAGTTACTGTGCCAATCGAGCAGCCTGCCCAGCGAGATTGCTGCAGAAATCCTGCACAAAATCAGAAGGCAATTCGAAAACCGAACCTAACCGCGGTATTCGGACCAAAATG
>ENA-OUNI01000172-OUNI01000172.1-human-gut-metagenome-genome-assembly--contig:-NODE-172-length-28258-cov-2.170488_pt1 | contig 28258 bp, 29 predicted proteins | sample MGYA00242499_ERZ504580 | MGnify/ENA primary metagenome ERZ504580 (study PRJEB26092, sample SAMD00036315) | human gut metagenome | host: Homo sapiens | study: EMG produced TPA metagenomics assembly of... | reverse complement strand
CGGCTCGGCCGGTGCCTCGGCCGAACGGGCGACACGATGTGGCGGTGGCGGCGCGACCCGCAAATAGCCGAGGCCATGGTGAGGCCCTTCGACAGCCGTTCCCGACCTTGCTGACGGCACGCAGGTGGTTACGCTGACGGCTGACGAAGCCATCGCATGGGGATTCTGCGAAGGGAAAGCCTCCTCGGTGGAGGAGCTTCTTGCACTGGCCGGCATCGACGACTATACGCTTTACGAATACGCCCCCTCCTGGCTCGACCGGTTCATCGGTTTCCTCACCAATCCCACCTTGCAGGCGCTATTCATCATACTCATCATCGGAGGCATCTATTTCGAACTCCAGACGCCGGGCGTAGGATTTCCGCTCGTGGTCGCCATTCTGGGTGCGGTACTCTACTTCGCTCCCCTCTATGCGGAAGGACTGGCCGCCCATTGGGAACTGCTGCTGTTCCTGACGGGCATCGTACTGATAATCCTCGAAATTTTCGTCACTCCCGCTTCGGAGTTCTCGCATACTCGGTATCGTCGCCATGATTACGGGACTGGCTTTCGCACTGATAGACACCGCATTGTTTCGCTACGTACCGACCGGGGAGCTTCCCGTATCGGTCGTGCTCGGCCCCTTCCTGATAGTGATTATCTCCGCCGGAGTCGGACTCTCCTGTCGATATGGTTCGGCAACCGTTTCCTGCGCGGCAAATCGGGTTTGCGCAGGCGCGTCGTACTTGTCTCGGACATGAAGCCCGCCGACGGGTACGTCTCCGTCGCCGCCGACCGGGGGCTGACCGGCCGGGAAGGCATCACCTCCACGCCGCTCCGCCCGGCCGGGAAGGTGGTCATCGGCGGCCAACACTACGAAGCGGCGGGAGACGACGCCGCATTCATCGGAAAAGGCATCGCTGTCATCGTCACGCGCGACGAAAACGGCATCCTCTACTGCCGGAAAAAAGAGGCGTGAGCCCTCCGCCCACACACCGGACGGAGCGTAAAAAAACGAACGGATACCATGCAGACAAGAGAGACATCGGGACAGGGCCGCAAACGGCACCGGAACAACATCGGAAGGAGAAACGCGCTGGCAGTCGGGGCCGCCATTCTGCTCGCAGCCTGCGGACGGCCCGCCGGAACGGCAGAAACCGTCGAGGGATTTGCCCTCGGCACCGTCTACAAGGTAACGGTATCGGACAAGGCGCCGGACAGTCTGCGGGAGAAGGTAGAAGGGATATGCGCTGCGGCCGACAGCTCCATGTCGGTATTCAACCCCCGCTCGCTGCTCAGCCGCATCAACCGCAACGAGACCGATTCGCTCAACGAAGACATCATCCGCAACATCGAGCTCGCCCGCAGTGTCAGCGAACTCTCCGGCGGCAAGTACGACATCACCGTACAGCCCCTCGTGGACGCCTACGGTTTCATCGACGGCCGACAGGCGGCCGAGGTGAACGTGGATTCGCTGCTGCGGTACGTCGGTTACGAGAAGATAACCATACGCGAAGGACGACTCGTCAAGCAGTATCCCGAGATACAGATAGGTCTCAACTCCATCGCCAAAGGCTACACGGTGGACAAGATAGCCCGCATGTTGGAACAGGAAGGGGCATCGGACTATCTCGTCAATGTGGGCGGCGAGATTTTCTGCCGCGGCGTCAATCCCTCCGGCGAACGCTGGCACATCGCCATCGACACCCCCTATGAGGGAAATTACCTTCCCGGCGCCAGCACGAGCACCGTCATCAATGTATCGGAGGCGGGTATCGCCACCTCCGGCAATTACCGCAATTTCCACACGGGGCCCGACGGACGGAAATACACGCACATCATCGACCCTACGACGGGAGGAAATACCGAAAGCAACCTGCTTTCGGCCACCGTCGTGGCGGAGAGCTGCACGCTCGCCGACGCGATGGCGACAATGTACATGGCACTGGGACTGGAAGGGTCGCTGGCCCTGCTGGCGGAACATCCCGAATTCGCCGTCCTGCTCATCTATGCCGACGGGAACGGAGAGATGAAAATGCACATCTCCCCCGCCATGGAACAATACATGTGACCTCTCCCCCCGAAGCTTTCCGTATCCATCCCATACATACGCCGCAGCCTGTCCGGACAACGGAGTGCAGGCGCCCAGGGGCGGGCATACCGTGCGGCCGATATGCTGCGGGAAACATTCCGCAGCAGCCGTCCGTTCCGTATCCATCCGGAAAAGAGGTAATCCTTCAGGTAAAATGTATAAGGCGAGAATGGCACAATCTCTGTATCTTTGTTCATCTATCAATAAAAAACGAAACACTATGCAGAGCGTGACACTGAACAACGGCGTTGAAATGCCACAGTTGGGGTACGGAGTCTATCTGGTTGCCCCCGAAACGTGCGAACGGTGCGTGCTCGATGCGATTGGTGCGGGCTACCGCAGCATCGACACGGCCCAAGCCTACTACAACGAAGCGGCGTCGCGCCGCCATCGCCAAATGCGGCGTTCCCCGCAGCGAACTCTTCATCACCACCAAGGTATGGATTAGCAATGCCGGCGAAGAGCGGGCGGCAGCCAGCATCGAAGAGTCCCTGCGCAAGCTGCGTACCGACTACATCGACCTGCTGCTGATACACCAGCTTCGCCGACTATTACGGAACGTATCGGGCCATGGAAAAGGCTGTACGGGCCGCAAGGTACGCGCATCGGAGTAAGCAACTTCTACCCCGACCGGTTCGTGGACCTGGCCGAAAACGTAGAGATTAAACCGGCTGTCAACCAACTGAAGACGAATGTCTTCAGCCAACAGTGGGATTCGGAAAAGGAGATGGAACAATACGGAACGAAAATCATGCGTGGGCACCGATAGCACAGGCCGATGCCGACCTGTTCGAAAATCCGACGCTCCAAGCCATCGCCGAAAGCCACGGCAGAACGGTTGCGCAGGTGGCCCTGCGGTACCTCATCCAGCGCGGCATCATCGCCATCCCGAAAACCACGCACATCGACCGCATGAAGGAGAATCTGGATATTTTCGATTTCGAGCTCTCCGCCGCGAGATGGATTCCATCCGGCCGCTCGACCGGCCCCGCGAATTTCAGGGGTCGCACCGCGACCCGGAGCTGGTCCGCTTCCTGCTCGACTACGACAAGAAGTTCAATCCGGCCAACAAATAATCCTGCCCGAAAGAGAAACACGAAAGGGACGGACGGCGTTTTCGTCGTCCGTCCCTTTTCTTTCTCCTCCCGAAAAGGGCCGCCGACGGAGACCATGCAAACTATTCCTGCCGGTATATACCGTTTCCGATATAAATGCCTACCTTTACCCATGGAGAAAGCCATCGGCACAAGACAGAGACACGGCCCGGAAGCACCGTCGGGCTATCCTTCGCCTCCGCCTGCACGGCCTCCGGAACATACTCCGGAATTTCCCGAAGAGCAGGGAAAAGCACGGACCCCGTTCCCGGTACTCCACGGCCTGCCCGGTTCTCCGTCGGAAACATTACAGTATATGTTACGAAAAGTACTCTTCATCTATAATCCCTCTTCGGGAGAGAGCCCGGTAGCCGGCCGCTTCGACCGCATCATCGAACTCTACCAGGCTCACGGCCTGCACATGCTGTTTCACCGTCTTGCGTTCGATGCCGGCGACGAAGCGGTCCTCGCCGCAGTGGACGGCAGCTTCGACCACCTGCTGTTGGCCGGAGGCGACGGCAGCATCAATTACGCAGTGAATCTGATAAAGGGGATGGGACTGAACCTGCCCGTCGCAGTACTGCCTGCAGGAACGGCCAACGATTTCGCCACCCTACTCGCATGCCGACCGACATCGAAGAGGCATGCCGGGCGATACTCGCAGGACGCATTCACGCCATGGACCTCGGACGGGCAAACGGCCGCTACTTCGCGAATGTCTTCAGTTGCGGTCTCTTCACCGACGTATCCCAGAAAACGCCGACCGCATGGAAAAACAACCTCGGCAAAATAGCTACTACATCAACGGAATAGGCGACCTGCCGCGTTCCGTAAGATGGAGCTCTCCATCACCTCCGACGGAGGCGACTTCCGAGGCAATGCCATCATCTTCTTCGTCTTCAACGGACGCACGGCCGGCACGCTGCCGCTCGCCTATCTCTCCGAGGGGGACGACGGCCTGCTCGACATTTTGGTACTCAAAGGCGATACGCCGCTCGACACCCTGCACACGGCCATCCGGTACCTGCCCCGCTGCTTCACCGCCGGCGCTACCCGGAAGGCATCGTTCACATCCGGTGCAGCCGGCTTCACGCGGAGTGCGACAGAGACGAACATACGGATGTGGACGGCCAGCCCGGCCCATCGTTCCCCATCGACATCACATGCGAGCACGGTGCGCTGCCAGTCATCCTTCCCGACCGAAAACGCTAAGGCCGAACGATACGGCTCGCCACCCCGGCGCCCAGATAGGGAAAGGTGCCGCAACACTATTTTAACCCCATTTTTTGTAAAAACAAAAAGTATATTACATTTGCATCCGCGTATCCGCTGAAGAATACGCTATATGGTGGATGTAGCTCAGTTGGTTAGAGCACCAGATTGTGGTTCTGGGTGTCGTGGGTTCGAGCCCCATCTTCCACCCCGAAGGCCTTCTTAGAGGAAGGCCTTTTTATTGCCGAACGGCTTCCGGAACATACGGTCCCAGCAGGCCTACCAGCCCATCCGGAGTACCTCACACCGCCCGATTAGCCCTTTCTCCACACAATCGTCCCGTCCCGCAGGCCATCGTCTTCCGAGCAGCCCCCGGCCATTCCTTTTAAACTTTTTTCTTACACAATACCTCTTCCCGCGCGCACGCCAGTCCGTACTTCGGATTCCACACTTCGTTTTTCCGTCATCCATAGCCCCTCTGCATGCCGGTTTGCTAAACCAGCCCCATACATTGACTTTCTCCGTCACCCGTAGCTCCGGCCCCCGGCCGCCCCCGCTATATTACGACAGTTGTATCGCCATACCGTTCCCGACCGACACGCCCGAAAACCGTTCCGCAACGGCCGACGGTTCCTGTCCGCCTCGTCGACCCCTTCCTTGCTTTCCCATCCCCCGTCTCACTCCTGCGGCAGGAGAGGGAACGTTCCGCAGCGGCAGGCAACAAAAAAAAAAATGCGGGCGCCCTTCCGGCCGCCCGCAAAAACTACGTATATATTCTACGACTAATTGTATCCCAGCGATTTGGACGCCGCATAAGTCACACGAAGGGCATTCGCCTTACGAAGCTCCTGCTTCACGTCGGTAATGATACCCATTCTCGTATAACGGTCGGCTTGATACAAACCGACATGGCATTGCGGTCGCTTTCGTTGAGCTTGTCGCGCTCGGAAGCAATGAAGTCCAGAATATCCTGCGGAGTACGATAGGTATCGTTCAACTGGATACGGGGTGCCGTACCGAACTGGGCCTGAAGCTGCTTGGTAGGCTGTCCCACATAGATGTAGCTTACGAGACTCTTCTTCTCCAGCTTCTGGATTTCGGTAGCCTCCGGCAGCGTGAATGCCACCCTCAACTCGGTCTCCTTCATGGATGTGGTCGTCATAAAGAAGAACAGAATCATGAAGATTACGTCGGGCAGGGAGGCCGTCGAAATGGGCGGCACACCCTTGTTACCTTTTTTCCTTATAACTGCCATACTAATTTCCTCCTATGTTTTTAGGTTCGGCCTCGGATATCTTGGTCTGAACCGCCTGCTGGATAGCCTTGCGTTTCGCCTCGTCGAGCTCGCTGAACGAAGCACCGAACCGCTCGCGCGCCACGGCATCACGGATTTCGTTAAAGGCACGCGTCAGTTCGTTCTGTACCTTGATATACATGTCGTAGCTCGTACCGCGGTCGTTCTGGAGCGATATCACCCCTTCGCTGACCGGATAGGGCCCCAAAAGCTCTATGTCGGTCATGACCTTTTCGGGAAGGTCTTCGCTGTTCCCCAGGTTCAGGATAAAATCCTTTGCGAGGTCCTTCACCTGCGACAGGTGCACCAGCTTGCCTGAACCTGTATCTGGTCATACTGATTGACCTTTACCTGCATCAGGTTACGCTCCTTGATGGGAGGCGCATCGTCCGTAGGATTATCGACCCAGGGGGCAGGACACGCTGAATACCGGTGTCCGTGTTCATGGTGGTGGCGACAAGGAAGAAAATCAGCAGCAGGAAGGCAATGTCGGCCATCGAGCCGGCATTGATTTCCGGGATTTTTCTTTTATCTATTGCCATATTAATTTACTTTTCAAATCAGCCTTTCTTTACCGCACTCCTTATCTCTCCCCAAAGGATGACCAGAATTGCAATGACAAAAATAGCGTAACCCGCATACAGGCCGACATCGGTCAGCTTAAGCACGGCCGAATTGGTAAAATAACCGTTCGCAGCAGGATTCGGCACCGGAGCGTCGCTCGAAAGGAGATAGCTCACGAAGAATATTACCAACATCGCCACAACGCCAATCAGGGTACGCATGGCGCCCTTGGGATTGCTGATGATGTTGATAAGGGGGAACATGATGGCAAGTACCAGCGCGACGGCAAATACCACATAGGCATAAATCAGCATGACATTCACACCCATCGCATTGCCCACGGTACCCACCGGGAATTCCATCGCAGGCTCCGGATAGAGCACCGAAGCGACGACGAAATATACGAATACCCCGACGCCGAGCAGCAACAGCACGTAGCTGAGGTATTTGATATATTTGAAAATCTTATTGTTCATATTACTGTAAGGTGGTGTGAAACTGATTATTTTTTATTGTATTCCGTAAGCATATCCACCAGGATGATAGAGCTGTCTTCCATGTTGATGACCAGCGTGTCTATCTTGGAAACGATGTAGTTATAGAACAACTGCAGGATGACAGCCGCGATAAGACCGGCGAGCGTCGTCAGAAGGGCCACCTTGATACCGCCTGCCACCAAGGTAGCGGACACGTCGCCTGCTGCCTGAATGGCGTCGAAAGCCTGAATCATGCCGACCACGGTACCCATAAATCCCAACATAGGGGAGAGGGCGATGAAGAGCGAAATCCACGTAAGACCCTTCTCCATGAGACCCATCTGTACGGAACCGTAGGAAGCCACGCTCTTCTCAACGACCTCAAGTCTTCGCCGTAACGGCTCAGTCCCTGATAGTAGATGCTGGGCAACCGGACCGCGCTGGTTGCGGGCAATCTCCATAGCGGCAGGAACGCCGCCCTTCTTGAGGGCCTCCTCAATCTGCGCCATGAACTTCTTGGTGTTGATGGAAGCGAGGTTGAGATAAGTATACGTTCGATAGCGATAGCCAGACCGAAGATAAGGCACAACAACACCGGCGTCATCCAGCCTGCACCGCCCTCGAGGAATTTCTGCTTGATGGCCTGGTGCATCGGAGTACCCTCGACTTCGGTTTCGGGTTGATGCCCACCACCTCGGTCTCTACCTCGGCTGCCACCTGCTCCCGTAGCTTCAGCTTCGGGCGCCTGGGTTTCTGCCTCCTGAGCGTAAACATTCACAGCCGAAAAGCCCATAACGCCTACCGCTGCCAGAATCAAAAAAAGTTTTTCATAGCTTTAATTTAGAATTGATTAGACTTATTGTTTTTATCGTTAGTCAAATAAAAGCTCTCCCTTTCCGTGCGGGCCGTTCAGACCGCACTGCATCGCAGTCAAAAAACACTGTCCGCCTCTCCGAAAAAAACGGGCCGGACGAACTGCGGAGAAAGCGGGATTCGAACCCACGATACCCTTTTGGGGTATACGCACTTTCCAGGCGCGCACCTTCAGCCACTCGGTCATTTCTCCCTTTTCGCAGATAAAAAGCAGATTTTCAATTATTTAAACATCAAATCCGCTTGATACCCAAACCGGCATGTCAGTAAAAAGACATACTGCCAGCTTAAAAACCTCCGAAATATAGAAATTTTTTTTTCTTCTAAAAAAATACACCTATTATCCCGGTCAGACCCTGTTCCCGCTGTTTCCGGGGCATCCTGCCATTTGCCGGAACGGTCTCCCCGCGGCGGGCGGGCCTCACTCCTCGGTCATCTCACCCCGAACGGAGTGCCTCATGAGCTCCACGAACTCGGCCGTACCGCAGCCGCGGCCGAGCCAGGCACATCATTTGGCAAGCGCCGCTCGGTCGTGATGTCGCGGCCGCTGATGACGCCTGCTCCTGCAGGCGCCGACCGGTTTCGTAAATATCCATATTCACCGAACCGCTCACGCACTGCGTCACGTTCAGCACATGTACCCCCGCGATATGGCCTCTTCCAGCGCTCCGATGAACCATCCGAACGTAGGTGCATTTCCCGCCCCGTAGGTTTCGAGCACCACGCCCCTCACCCCTTCGGCCGAAGCATGGCCCGGAAAACAGGCTCGGTCATGCCGGGAAATATCTTGACGACCGCCACGTCCTGCGATACGGCGGTATTCACCGAGAAGGTCTTCCCGGCGTCGCAGCGGCATATTGCGCCGTAACGGTAGTGGATGCCCACGCCCACGTCGGCGAGCGCGGGATAGTTGTGCGAAGCGAACGCGCTGAGCTCCTCGGCGCTGTGCTTTTTCGTCCGGTTCGCCCGGAACAGCCTGTTCTGGAAATAGAGCGATACCTCGGGTACAATGGCCCGCCCCTCCTCCTTGGCGGCCGCAATCTCGATGGCGGTAATCAGGTTCTCCCTGCCGTCGGTGCGCAGCACTCCGATGGGTATCTGGCTGCCGGTGAACACCACCGGCTTGCGAGGTTTTCGAGCATGAAACTGAGGGCGGAGGAGGAATACGACATGGTGTCGGTGCCGTGCAGCACCACGAATCCATCATAACGCTCGTAATTCTCCCGGATGATATCCGCCAGCCTCACCCAGAGTTCGGGGGCCACATTCGACGAATCGATAGGCTCGAAAGGCAGCACCTCAAGGTCCACGTCCAGCCGCCGGAGCGACGGAAATTCGTCATAAATACCGTTAAAGTCGAACGGTACGAGCGTCCCCGTAACGGGGTCCGTCTTCATTCCTATCGTACCGCCGGTATATATCAAAAGCACTGACGACCTTCCCATAGACCAATAATTTCTTCAACCACTTCAACAAATATGCTGTAAAAGACGCCGCACGGCCCTCCGTGCGCTGGAAACGGGGTGCAATTTAATGACTTTTTCGTTATCCGCGAAGCTGCGGAGGTAACGAATTCGTTAAAAACCGGGGAGGGAAGAATCAGATGCCGAACATCCGGCACGCATTGGCGGATGTCGCCGCAGCCACCTCCTCCGGAGCGATGCCCTTCAGTTCGGCCACTTTCCTGCAGACGTGGACGATGTAGGCCGGCTCGTTGCGCTTCCCCCGGTAAGGACCGGCGGCAGATAGGGGGCGTCGGTTTCGAGCACCATATCGCCGAGCGGCATGCGCGACACAACCTCGGGCAGTGTGCTCTTCTTATAGGTAACGACGCCTCCTATGCCGAACAGGAAATCGCCGCACGCCTTCACCGCCTCGTACTCCTCCCACGTACCGCTGAAAGCGTGCATGACACCCCGCACTCCGCTTCCCCGGAATTCCCGCAGGAGGCCTAGCATCTCCGGCCACGCCTCCCGCGTATGGATGACGAGCGGCAGGCCGAAGCGGAGCGAAAATTCGACCTGCCGGCGGAAAGCCTCCTCCTGCTCCCTCTGCCATTCCCGGCTCCAATAGAAGTCGAGCCCCACCTCTCCGATGGCATAGAAACGGCGGGACGCCCCTCCCGAAAGGTACTCCTCCACGAGCGCCACTTCCCGGCGCCAATCGGGATTGTCGTTCACCGAAGTGGGATGCAGGCCCATCATGGGCAGGCAGACATCCGGGTATGCGTCGCACAGTCCGAAGAGGGCCGCATGCGTCGCAGCGTCAATCGCGGGACACATCATTCTGCGAACCCCGGCTTCGCACGCTCGCGCGACCGCCTCCGCCCTGTCGGCATCGAATGCCTCGTCGAACGGATGCGTATGCGTATCTATCAGTTCCATATCGTTCGTGTTTCGTATCCTCCCTCTCCGGTACGACGGACAGACCGGCTTCCGGACTCCTCCGTCCGCCCGTGCCGCATTCCCGCCGCACCGGTCAGCTCTTTTCGTATCTTTTCCCCGGCACGCCCGGACCATCCCGCCGAGTTCCAGCCCCAGCAGCACGGCCGAAATCTGTCCTATCGGTATGCCGCTGCGCAGCGCCAGCGTATCCATGTCCGCAGCCTCCCCGTCATGCAGACACTCCATGATACGCCGTTCGTCTCCGTTCAGCACCGGCGGCGACTCCCGGACGGGAATAAATCCCGGACACGCAATGTCCCATCCCAACTCCCGGACGATATCGTCACCCGAACACACCATGGCGGCCCGGCGCTCCATGATGAGCCGGTTGGCTCCCGCCGAACACCGGTCGCCCGCACGCCCCGGTACCGCCATTACGATACGGCCGTAACCGTCCGCCAACGCCGCGGTGGAGAGAGCGCCGCCTCCGGCCGGGGACTCCACGACCACGGTTCCCTCACCCATCCCGGCGATTATCCGGTTGCGCGGTATGAAATAAGCGCCGTTCTGCCTGGTCCGCGAGTGCAGCTCCGTCACCACGGCCCCGCCCCGCTCCGCAATGTCGTGCGCCAGTGCCGGTGCTGTACGGGGGTAACGCCGGGCAGCGGATTGGCGATAACCGCCACCGTCCGGAGCCCATACCGCAAAGCGGCACGGTGTGCGGCGGCATCTATCCCGTAAGCGAGCCCGCTGACGACCGCGTTCCGGCGGCGAGTTCGGCCACGCGGCCCACCAGTGCATCGCACATCTGCTGACCGTAAACGGTCGCCGCACGGGTACCGACCACCGACAGCATCCTGCCGCGGAAAGCCGCGGCGTCGCCGACGAAATAGAGGACATGGGGATAATCGGGACATTCCCGCAGCAGCGCCGGGTAATCCGCATCCGTGGATGCGACGGCCGATATGCCGTGGCGCCTCATGTAGCGCAGCTCCTCTTCCGCCTCCCGATGCGCGGTTTTCGCCGCCAGGGCACGCGCGATGTCGCTCCGCAGCCCGAACTTCCGGACAGCTCCCCCTCCGATGCGGCATACACCGCAGAGGCACTGCCCGCCAGGGAGAGCAGGTGTGCTGCTCCCCGGACACCGAGTCCCTTTTGAAGCGTAAGCGCTATGTCGTCCACCGTCATGCCGCCGCAGTTTTTACCGTAAAGGTAATAAAAAACCCGTACTGTCTCTCCCGTATCTTCTCCTCCTTCCGTTCTCCACCGCCTGTGTCCTTTTCCACCGCCCGCACCGGCGGCCGACAGCGGAGACGGTTCCGTCGGATGCCGGCCGCTCCGGTCGAATGCGGCCGCGGAAATGCCCCGGCACCAAATTTACCGCACCCGCATCGCCTATTTTTTGGAGAATGAAGATTATTGGCTATATTTGCACACCGTTTCGTACCCCGAAACGGGACAGCGAAACACTACGGTGCGATGGCCGAGCGGTTAGGCAAAGGTCTGCAAAACCTTCTACAGCGGTTCGATTCCGCTTCGCACCTCGAAGATACCCCGCCATACGACGTATGGCGGGGTATCTCTTTCACGGACCTTCCCGAGACAGAAAAGAGAAACCGACAGCAACGACAGAGACGAAGAGGTCGGGCAAGACGCGGAATGCGGACTCCCGCCTATCGGGACACAGATACGTCCGTCATTCGGCCCGACACGGCGAAAATTCCGAAACAGGAAGGAGAAGAGCGACAGAATCCGGAAGACCTTCCAGGATATGGCCGGTGCGGCAAGATAGCGGCCATGCATCCGTTCCGGCTCCTCCGAACTATGACGGTCGCTTCGCAGCCGCAGCCTGTCCACTGCACAAGGCTGCAAGCCGCTCCTCGACCTGTACCACGGAAGCATCCTTCAATATCACGCACCGTTCGCCGTCGAGCAGATAGAGCGTCGGCAGAGCCCGCAGGTCATAAACCGTCCGGCAGGAGGAGGACATCCCTCCGTCGAACCCGTCAATTCCCCCCATCGGACATCCGGAACGCTCCCAATCGTCCCGCTCTCCGACGCATACGGCCAGGAGGACAAGCCTCCCCCTACGGAGCGACTCGCCCACAATCGGCGAAGCCTCCAGCGCGGCCTTCATCCGGCGGCACTCCCCGCAGCCGGGATAGTGGAAAAACAGCAGAATATGCGGTGCCTCGATATCCGACAGGCGATGCCGGCTCCCGCCGCGGTCGACATAGATGAAATCGGCGGCCGGAGTACCCGGCCGGTTCATCGACAGCCTCTCCAGCGCCTGCCGGGCCCGAACCTTGTCTATCTCCGCGATGCAGGGACTCTCCGTAAATGCCCGCAGCGCGGCCGCATACAGCTCATCGCTGCGCATCGGCGACCAGGGTTCGTAAAGATACCTGTCGCACAGCTCCATCAGACGGTACAACCCGTCGGAACCAGCCGCGCGCCCGAAAAGCGCACCGAATGCACCGTCCGCCGAGGCGATACGGGACAGCAGTCCGAGGAAATCCACGAATGCCTGCTCGGCCTCCGGAGCAGCGATATCCGCGCCGGCGAAATCGAAACCGTCCCAGTAATGGAGCGCAAGATACTCGGCCCGTGCGGCTCCCCGAAGTGTCGGGAATATCCGGCAGCCGGAACCCGACCCCGTCGGACAGCTCCGTTTCACCCCCCGCACGAAGCGGAGAGCCGGCGATAGACGCACAGCCGGCGACGGTCAGGCAGGCCGCACACACCGACACGACAGAGAGAAAACCCATACGTCTGATGCTTCCGATACCGCAAAAGGCTCCGAACCTTCGGCAGGTTCGGAGCCGTGCGGCGGTCCAAACGTGCGGTACGGGCAGGGCTGCACGGCGCAGCGATACCGCAGCCTCGATACCGCATGTCGTCAATTGCCCTCCTCCAGCCTCATTTCGATGGCCGTATCGTCGAAGAGGTCGGCCAGGCTGGTCACGTCCGCATGCCATGTATTCCCCTCTCCGTCCCGATAATATACCCCTATCGGGTCGGTGTACCAGTTGAAGGCATACTCCTTGCGCAGGCGCAGTTCGTACTCTCCGTCGGCCGTAATCGTCATGGAGCCTATCCGCGTGCCGTTGCTGACGCGTTCAAAGGAGACGAAGGCATTCCGCGGCACGTCGCGCATCACCCCGTTGTCATTATACCGAATGATACCCCGGATGGACTCGTTCGTGACACGGAAGGTCTTCCGGAAGAATACGACCATCTCCTCGTCGGAGCTGACGGTGATGTCGCCGGCACTCACCACTTCGCCGGTAAGGAAAGGCAGCCGCTTCCGTTCACCCGCCTGGTCTACGGAGCCGCCGTTGTCGAGGAGCGTTCCGTCCTTTTTCAGCGCACTGCCCGTGCCGAAGGTACGCTCCGTACTTCTCTGCGCATCCACCGTATAGATGAATCTTCCGGAACCGACGGGTCGGCCTTCAGCTTCCCGTCCGTCAGGTTGCACTCGGCCAGCCTCGATTCGTCTATCTCGAGCATCGGAGCGTCGATATATATCTCGAACGGCTCCCCGAAGGGGTCTACGGACTTGCCGTCGGAACCGGCGAAGCTCGTCACATCCAGCTCGATATCCACCTGCTGCTGCGGACGGTACGTCCACGACAGCGGCGTCACGGTCTCCTCCTCCGCTCCCGAGGTATCGGTTCCCTCTCCGTTCACCCGGGCCGCGAAGCGGAACGGATTGTAGTTGGCCAGCTCGAACGTCACCGACCGATAGGCATTTCCCTCGTAGGGCGCTCCTCCGTTACCGGGGTACCCAGAAGACGACCCGGGCTGGTTGGAGGCGATACGTACCACTTCGGCGCTCTGCGCGCGGTTGGTGTACATGTAGATGGCATACCTGCCCGTTTCGGACGCAGGTTTCTGGGGCCTCTTCGGCATGAACATATGCACGCGGCCCCCGCTTCCCCAGGACTCCTCATCTATCGGATAAAACGTACAGTCAAATTCGGCAACACCCGCCTTGTCCGTCTCGTCGTCGAGGTAATAGTTCAGATTCTGGGAATAGAGCAGGAATTCGTCCCTGTCCCCGGCATTGACAGGCTGTGCAGGCTGCTCGCCGTTGTTCATCATCTGCATATCGAACTGCACGTTGGCCCCCTTCTTCTGCGGTACCAGACGGTAGAGTATCACGTCGTCCTCCGCATAATCGCCGCCGGGCAGGTTGTTGTATTCATTCAGTCCGGAGACCGTAATGGAGATTGGTGGTCGGCGAATACGACCTGTTTGGTCAACTCGTCGAAGAAATTCGCTTCCAGCATCACATCGCCGACATGTCCTTCCCCCTGCAGGAGGACGTTCTCGAAATAGACGCGCTGCACACCGGTCTGCCGGGCCGTGTAAACATATTTATAGCCCCACTCGTTGTCCAGCTCGCCATAGCCCTCTTCGCCCTTGAAAACGAGCGGCAGGTCCATTCCGGATTCATGACGCACGTCGAGGTCGTTGGTGGAAATCAGTACGCGCAGCGAAGCAGCTCCTGCGGACAGCTCTCCGGAATCGTGAACATCAGCGTCACGTGCTCGCCGATATTGTGGCCGTAAACCTGCGTTCCCACCCATGCAGGTTCGAACTTTTGCGTCTTGACCGTTATCACCTTGATTTTCCGCTGCAGACGCCCCTTCTTCACGAGCAGCGTACCCTCCAGTTTGTCATTCTCCCCCATCCGGAGCAGATTCACGGTTATCTCGCCGTAGCCGACCGTATTGTTTTCGATGCGGGCGAAACGGTTTCCCACGTTCATGCCCCCCACCTTGTTACCGTCCAGCCACGTCACCGAGGGGAGGTCGGCTTCGGTTATCCGCGTACCGTTCTTGCCGGTCACGGTATAATAGAGCGTATAGGAATCGCCCGTCTCCTCCTCACCGAGCACATAGCTCGTCTTCGCCACGGCCAGGATGTAGTTCTGGTCCTCCACCTCATTCACCTCGTCGGATATGGAGACCCAGACGTTGTTCGTGGCGGGCGCCTCCAGCGCGCTGGCGAAGTCGGGCTGTCCGTAGGAAAGCGTGCCGGCTATGTTCAACCGGTAATGGCAATTACGGCGTATCAACACCTGTTCTCCCTCGTCGTCGATGAGCATGACACGGTAATAGAGGTCGGTATCCTCACTGGCAGATGCCCACGAAGGATGACGCTCACGGGATTGTCCGAAGCATTCTCGCTCTCGAAGACATACTGGTCGGAAGCGGTGCGCACGTCCATGATGTCGCTCACCACCGCCCTGTTCTGCGGAAGCGTTATAAAAGGCTCGGTACCGGGCCATACGAACCCCTCCTGAGGATGCCAGGGGGCCACGGTCCCGTAGGCATTCGTATTGCAGACCACGAAACCGGTGACTTCGAGGAAACCGTTGCCCGTAGGATTCAGCACCGACACCCTCGCCTGGTTGCGTACGAGGACGATGGTACTGCCCTGCATCTGCTCGTCGATTTTCCGGTTGTCTCCTGCCGCACATGCGAAACGGGCCCAATATATCATCTTGCCCGCGGAACCCTCCAGTACGGCCATGACTTCCGCCTCGGACTTGTTGCGGAAACTGTCCTCCGCAAAATCCTGCATATTCTGGTTCCCGATGAAATGTATCGTCCGCGTATTCTCCGGTACACGGGCGGTAAGCGAACCCTGCATATCGCCCTGCCTGTCCAGTTCCGCATCGGCGGTCGATATGAAGAGCCCGTACGAATCGAAACAGAACAGCGTCATGGTCTGCACATCCAGTCCGTCGGGGTCCACCGACCTCGTCACCACCTCGGGCATGGAGGGTATCTCGACCCCCGCACGCAGGGTCACATAACCGTCCGACGCGACATTCCCCCGTCCGCCGGCCACTCCTCCCGCTGGCAGGCGGCGGCCAGAAACAGCGCACCAAGCAGGGCCGCATAGCGTATTCTCCTTGTCATATCTCTCGATTTTAATTGCCTTTCACAATTCATTTCCCGCCGTCGTAAGCATCCCGGATGCAGCGGATTGCCGCAGAACCCGCCTGAGTGGCCTTCGGATTCTCGACGATGCCGTTCGCGCTCCAGTACTCCGGGCCGGCGAGCACCTCGTCCATCGCCGCATTCGCTCGGTACTGGAACTCGATGATGACCCCTATCTCCGCCCTGGTGGGGAGACGCCAGTCGTCCAGATGGACGACCTCGTTCGTTTCGGGGTCGCGGTACACCTCCACATACTCCTTGCAGTGGCTCGCCGCACTCTCCTGCGTGGGAGAGAAGGTCGCCCCCAACTGCGACGCGACCATGAAGGACGGGGACACCATCACCTCGTTGTCGGTACCCGGGTCGGTCACGCCGTCGCTCATGCGCGGCCTCCCCACGGTATAGTCGCCGGACGAGGCGGTAATCCGTACATGGTACATGCGGGCGTTGCCGGGTGTAAACAAACCGGTGGTAGCTATCTCGTAGCTGTACTCATAACGAGGCCTCCACCAAGACCCGACATTCTCCTCCGACTCGTCCCAAGAGTAATAGTAAATGTTGGACTTGCCCCGATTGTTCCCAGAAGTAATCTGTTCGGCCACCTTGGAGGTGAAGAAATAGGACGAATTCGACCCGCCCCGTTGATAATAGTTCCTCCAACTGCCCGTCCCGTTGTTCCATCCTCCGACGGCCACGATGCGGTCATCGTTTCCGTTGAGGCGGTTATCGGAATCGTAGGGATTATCGACCGGCTCTCCGTTTATCAGCTCGTAGGTCGTACCGCCGAAATCGGAGCGGTAGGAGTACCATCTGGATATTGGTGATGTACTCCAGCGGATACTGCTCGACGATGACGGTACGCGGCGTAGCCCCGTCGGTATTGGTCACCTCCAGCTCAATGTAACGCACGGCATTGTTGAGCGGCAGCGGACTGTACACGTCGATATTGCCGGTAAGCCCCTCGGCGGGGGTCGCCCGGATGGCATCGAAGATATCCCGGTCCACCGCTTCCTCCTGTCCGAACTTGTTGATGAAATAGGCACGAAGTACCTCCACCCCGACCTGCGACGAGGAGGCGAAACGAAGCGTGGCGGTATCCGCCTCGATGTTATACATCTCCATCTCGTCGGTATTCACGGTCAGATATATCGGATGTTCCGTCCCGCCTCCCACGTCTATCGTCTCTTCGTCCCACTCGCTCACCGAATATTCGACAGGACCGAGTTCGAGCGCCTCCGAAGGTCGGTCGCACCCGCCGCATTCACCGTAACGGCCACCTGATAGCAATGGTTGCGCAGCAGGTTCTTGGATTTGCTGACGGGTATCTGGTAATAGCTCCTCGGCTGGAACTCGCCGCGGTTGCCCTCTTTGTCCAGCGGATAGAGCGGCACGTTCACGATAAGGCGCGTCTCCTTCTCCAGCGCACTCTGGTTCGCCCAGTCATGGCTGTATGCGTAAGCGGTCACGGTCACGACATCGGCCGTCCAGTGAAAATAGGAGGAGGCGTTGCGTCCCGGCGTCCACAGCTCGGCATCGGCATCGACGCCGGAGATGACCGACGTGGTATAGGGCATGTTGCGCAGGTAATATCCGGCTTCACCTGCGCCGGACTCGTTGCTGAACTCCACCTTCTCTCCTTTCCGTATCTTCACCACTATCTTTGCCGCCGCACGCTTCAGCATGGCCTTCAATTCGGTATCGGCCGACGCATCGCCGTCGTTGAGTACCACTGCGGCAGGCGATGCCGGTTCGCTGTCGCCCGTATAGGCAATCCCGTCCATCAGGAAGGTCTGCGGTATGTCGGGCAGGCTGGCGATACCGGTCATGTGTATGTTGGGGTCCCGTTGCTGCATGGCCTTCAGCCCGTTCAGGTTGGTCAGTGCATCGAAGGCCTCCGATTCCTCGGTGCTGTTGGCGACGAGATATACCCAATATCCGACATTCGGCAAAACTGCTGCGCTTTGCCGAAAGGATTATCTTCCGCCGGCGGCAGCCGCTCCCGTCACGCGTTCATGGACCACCTTGGTCTCGTCGCCGGCGAAGATGAGCACGTCGATATGGCTGACGGCGACTTCGGCGCCCGACGCTCCGCACGGCTGACGGCCCCCGCCGACGACACATCGAGAACGATGTTGTCGCCCGACCCGCAGCCGGGAAGAAGGTCACCCGTTTTGCTACAGGCCGCCAGCATAACGCAGCCGCACAGCAGGCAATACGATACAATACTGTCTTCATCGTTTCATTCGGTTAATCGTTCGGATTGGGAATCTGCTCTATCTCAATATACTCCGGCATATTGCCGCTGTCGGGCCACGCAATGGCGTCCGTCAGTCCGTTTATCAGCAACAGGGTGGTCTCACCCGGAGCCAGCCAGGTCGGCGTGATGGCGATGCCGAGCCGCACCGTCTGCCCCACCATATCGGGATTCAGTGCCCGTACGGTAATCGTGTACCACTCCTCCGAGCCGTAGGATTCGTTACCTCCTCGCCGCCCTGATAAACCCTGACCTCGAAATCGGCCGGCGAAGCATCCATCAGGGTAGCTTTCCACTCCTGCTGGGCCGGCGCCGTCATGCGGAACCTCACGGAGAAGTCGCCGGCCTCCGGATTGGTATCGTTGAGGGAACAATAGACCGTCGGATTCTTCATATCCGCCACGCTGCCCGACAAGGGCATGAGCGGATTGTCATAGGTCGGATAGGCGAACTCCATATCGTCCCATGCGGGTGCGTCGTCCCAGTCGGCCACGAGATACTCCACGGCAATCTTTCCGTCGTTCCGCATCAGGCAGCACACCGCATAGTAGTGGTTCCGGAGCATCGGCGGCAGATAAACCGTCCCCGAACGTACCTCTCCGCCGAACGTATAGTCTATCCGAAGCACGTTGCCCCGGCCCTCTGCGTCGGGCAGGCTCCAGTCGCCGCTTCCGAACGGATTCTCGAAAGGATAGAAGGGAACGGCCAGCACGGGGGTATAGTTCTCCGGATTCTTGCGTTCGGCATCGGAAATGTCCTCCGCAAGCGCCGCCGTCACCTCGCCGTTCGCCGCCGAAAGAGGATATCCTCCGACATGGTCCCGATGCTCCCGAGTACGGTTTCGTTCTGCGGCATCAGGTAGTTGTACATCCGGGTACCCTCCTTCAGCAAGGTCAGTCCCGTGACGGTCAGAGCGGCGGATTCGCCGGCCTCCTTGGCCGCAAAGACACCGAGTTTGGCGACGGGGCGCCGCAGCGGGACATCGAGCTCCTGCTTCAACAGCGTATGCCCTGCATGTCCGGGCAGGGTCTGCGGGTTATCGTCGGCATCGGTCGCCACATCTATCTCCACCCGGTCCCGGTAAAACATCGGGAGACCGTTCGCCGTATCGAGCGCGGTAAAGGTATAGGAATCGAGCACACTCCTGGGGGTATCCTCCGTCAGGTTTTCCGACGAACCGGGCTTCACCATGGCGGCCTCGTTGGCAATCACATAGAAGTCGACGGTCTGCATCGAGAGCGAACGCACGGCCATCTCCATAAGGAACGAATCGGCTACCTCCGCGTCATTGAAATAGTATCCGACCAGCTCGTCGCCGATGAAGGCGTAGACGCGGAGCGAGTGCAGCTCCGCCTCCGCGGCAGTCGGCGTACCGTCCGTACTCTCCACCGCACGGGCATCCACGTTCACCTGTACCGCCACGTTGATTTCCTCGCCGGACACCGGCCCCTCGCCCCTTCGCACATCCGGCCAGGGCGGCGCAGCAGGCACCGGCCAACAGGGAAACAAACAAGATAAATCCTATTCTTCGCATAATTATCGTTCCTTAAAATTCGGGTTTCACATCCTCTATGTACATTCCGGAACGGTCACGACCACCTTCCCGATACGAATTCCATGCGTATGGGGATAAGCACTTCGTTGCGGGAGCAGTCGATGACCGGGTTTTCGGCCAGGAACTCGGCCAGATTGACCTCCGCCAGCAGCGTCCTGCCGTCGGGGGAACGCAGACAGACGCCCACCTGCGAATGGTCCGTATGGCGCATTATATTGGTGCGTGCGGTCAGCAGATTGCTGCCGCCGTCGTATTCGGTTTCGAGCAGATAATCCGTCGCCTCTCCGCAAGCGCGGTTCTCAAAGTCGGTGCAGGGCGATACACCGCAAATCTCAAGTGTCGGCATCGAAGCGGCCGCAGCATTCATTCCTGCATCGGGAATACCGGCTACCTCGACCGATACGTCGTAGTGCGAGCTGGCGAACTCGACGAGCCGTGTCTTGTTGTCGTCCTCCCTGCCGGTGAAAGGTTCCACCGTAAAGGGCGTGGTCGCATAATAGAGCGAATCGTTGCCGGAAACGGTCTCCCCGGCGAAATAGCCGCCGTCGGCAAAGGTAATCCGGCTGAAATCGCACGAAGCGACGTTGCCACCTGCGTATGGTGGGTATTGCCCAGACAGACGATACGGTAGTCTCCGGGCTTCAGCTGCGGCAGTTTCGCCGCCCGTGCCTCCACTTCGTTCGGGGGAAGCACGCCGTTGGCAACGCAACGGTTCTCCGCATCGAAAACATACATTTCGACCCGACAAATCTTGTCGCCGAAAATCTCGGTCTCTCCATCGCCCTTATAGCTCAGCAGCAGCGTATTGGTGCTGAAGCAGTCGCTCAAGTCCTCGCGTATGCAGGAGGTGGAGAGCCCTCCGAGCAGCAACAGGCAGAAAACAGTATTCCCCAATTTCATATAAGTCCTTGTATGTTTACGTAATGGAAAAAACGGAAGCGGGAGGCGGAACGTTCCCGCTTCCGTGATAAATCGGATGAATTAGAACTCAGGCGTAATCGCCTCCACCGTCCACGGCTCGACGGTCACATTCACGGTAACGCACTTCTCCGGAGTCAGCGGGTCGTTCCACTTGAACGAGAAGTTCACATTATAGATGTAACCTGCCTTGAAGGTGTTGTCGCTCAGACCGCTGAATCCTTCCGTTGCCAGATAGTAGGGAACGGGACTGCCCGCATCGGTCGTATCGTTGAGCTGTACGAGGAGCTGAGGCGTCACACCGGGGAAGATGTCGTAACAGAAATTCGCGTCATCGGCCAACGCATGCGTGTTGCTGCCACCTTCCACGTCGCTGTTGTCCAGATGGATGGTCGCCTCATCGTGACTCCACGCAGGCCTGTCGGCATCGGCGAAGAAATCGAACACGTTACCGGTGATGGGCGTATTGTTCAGGCCGCCCAGCGTACCGCCGAGGGTGCAGGTCGTATAGTAGTTGTTCAGAGCCACCTGCTCGATGCCGTAGGCCGTGATGCCTTCCGTATCGGTGAAGTCGCAGGTGAAGGCACCTATCTGGATACGTGCTACCAGCGGCTTGATGTTCACGCTGCCGTATAATAATCCTCATGGCCCTTGTCATCGGCGGTACCCGCATCTACCAGCGATTCGCATACGCCGTAGAGCACAAGGTCGGCATTGTCGTTGGGATTGACGCTCTGCTGTGCTGCGGCAGCCACGACAACGCTTTCGATTTCATTGATACCGGTCGCCGCATCGGCTGCGGTCTTAATTTCATCGGTCGGGTTGGCGATTACATACACCTTTTTCACGCTGTTGTCGAGCAGGTGGAAAGTCATATCGCCCGCTGCGGCCGCATTGGCGAAATAGATGGGTGCATCCGTGGTAAGGTCCGCACTCTTTCCCTTGTAGATTTTACCGGCATCGTCGGTAAACAGTACGTAAAAATCCTCGTACAGGGCGGTCTTGTCTTTATCCACCTTGTCGCCGACCGAACGGGTGACATTGGCGAACGATACGGTCACCGCTTTCGGATTGCCGGATACTGCGACGCCTTCCTCTTTCTGGCTGCAGGAAGCCAACGCCACGGTCAGGGCTGCACCTGCCAGCACAATGTTTCCAAGTTTCATACTCTTTTTGTTTTAAAGGTTAATTAAAATGAATTTTCAGTCCGTGTATCGGGAGAATCAAAGTTGGTCTATCACACCGCGCACCTGCTGCAGGTTATGGGCCGCATCCCTGCAGCCCGCTTCCGAGGCGCGCAGGAAAGCGCTTTCGGCCTTGTACGGTTCGCCGGCACCGGCGTATGCGACACCGAGCGTGTTGAGCAGCACGGGTTCATCGGCGGAAGCCACTCCTTCGAGCAGTTCCACGGCTTCGGCATAGTGTCCCGCCGCCATGGCATCCAATGCCCGGTCGTTCAGCACCGCCGGTTCATAGGGGAAACAGCGGGCGGCAGCGGCCATCACCTCCTCGTATCCGGGGGTACCCTTTCCGTAGGAGGCGGCCACCTTGTACATTTCGGTAAGGCTCAGCAGGTCGGGCCGTTCGCGCACCATCCGGCGGGCCTCCTCGATATTGAAGTTGCGGACATTGTATTCGATACGGTATTCGTTGCGGCGCAGGGCCGGGTAGACCTCGTTCAGCAGCCGCTGGTATATCTCCGCAGGCTGAAGTCTCTGGAACTGGAGGTCGCAGTAATCGCGGTTGTCGGGATACCGTTCGATAAGTTCCAGAATCCAGTCGCGTCCGAGCAGTTCCGGATAGTTGCCGAGCTCGCGCACGAGCCCCTCCCAGTCCTCGCCCATCCACGCGACATGGAGCATGTCGGCCTCTATCGCATCGTGACGGCGGATGTAATCGGCCAACGCTTTGGCTCGGTTCTCCGACAGGGTGAGGTTATGCGCCTCGCTGCCTTCGGGCGAGGCATAACCGGTGATGAAGATGCCCGTTATCTTCACGTCGTCGTTCTCCCTCACCAGCCGGATGGAGTTGGATACGGTATCCAGCTCGGCCCGGTTGTTCTTGTAGTCGGGTCTTATCCGGTAACTGTCTTGACGGAACTGAAGGCGTGCGGTACGCGTCTCTGCACGCACCTTCACCGGTTCCGGCTCCGGCGCGATGGTATCGAGACGATACTCCGGTATGAACTCCGGCAGCACGCGGGGCATCAGCAGCGCTTCCGCCTCGCCTTCGCCGCAATTCACGCAGCCGTACACCTGTTCGCGCATTTCGATACGCCCTTCGAGCATCCAGCGCTGGTAGGGCAACGAGGCGGCGTAATCGTAAATTTGCTCCCTGCCGTTGCGGCGCCGGATGATTACCTGCGCTTCACCGTCGTGATAGGGCGGCAGCTCCACGCTTTCGAGGCGCCGGCACGCAGATACACATTGTTTCGCGCCTTACCGTCCACCACAATCGGCGGAAAGGCGGCCTCCCGGCTGCGTCGCGCGACACGAGCACGGGTGTCAGCGCCATCGTGTGCTGCGTTCGGAGCCGCATTTCGCTCAGGTCCACCGTCATCGTCAGGCGTACCTCGCGGGCCTCTTTCTCGACCGCCCCGTCGCGGATTTCGACGGCAGGAAGATAGGTAATCTCCTTTCCGCTCTTTTGGGCATGCGCCGCCGCAGAGCAGCACGCCAACATCAGCAGAAGTGTGCAGTATCTGTATTTCATCGCTTTATCGTATTATTATTTAATTATGTAGACGAACGAAATGCCTATCTTCGTCGGGCCGAAGTAGTGTTTGGTATTGGTACCGCGAAAGGTTCCGCAGGTCACGCAGTCGTATTTGTCGTAGTCGGTATAGACATATCCCACACCCACCGTCGCCTCCAGGTTCCACCGGCGGCTATAATCCATGAATATCCGTAGGAGATGCCCACGCCTGTCCCCCACCCCTGGTAACGGTGGTCTTTCGACGAGGCCGGCCGGAACGGGATACGCACGTTGCTGATGTTATATTCGGTGTAACCGGCATGCAGACCGAAGAAATGCCCGTTGAAACGTTCGCAAAGCCACCAACGGACCTCCGGCATCACCACGAAATGCTTAATCTTACGGTTAGCCTCCCCGGTTAAGCGTCCAGAAATTGTATCCGCCGCTTATATCGAGCGTCGTCCGCCGCACCCAGCCCGAATTCGAATCCCAAATTGGGAGTGGTCGTTGCCCAATAGAATATTCGTTTTTACCGCCACCTTCTGTGCGACCGCGCTCCCCGCCCCCAGCATCGTTCCGAGAAGAAGCAACAAGACAAATTTTCTCATACATCCATTTTTTATCAGTTCAGAACCGTCCGCCACCCGCCTCCCTGCCGCCCTCCTGTCCGGCAATTACGGTACAACCGAACGCTCCATCGCTTAATCGAAATATAAGTCGCTAATTAACAAGACATTAAACGAAAAATATCACGATTTAAACGTTGGATAAAAAAGGTATGTCGAAAAAAGCTCTCTATAAACTTGAATAGAGAGGCAAACAGGCCCCTTATGTTTTTGGTTGAAAAAATGTTAGTCTTTTTCTATGTATGAATAGTTTTTCATGTTTATCTTTGCATGTGAAAATCAACGTTTTATCCAACGTTTAATAGCGAATGCGGGAGAGCTGCAAATAGGGTGGTTTTACCGTACGGACCGGTATCGTACCAAGCGCTGCACAGTACAGGGGCCGTTCGGAAAGACATTCCGAAGCGGTCGGCCGAGTTTGCCGTCCCTCCCATCCGGTTACGGCATACGGTCAAGCCGTTAAAACATCGTCCTCTTCCTTCGGGCCGAGCCCCGCATGGACGGCACCGCTTCGCAGCATGCTCCCCGCAAAACACCCCTGCAACATCCCTGTCCCTGCCGACAGTCGGTTCACCGACATCACTCACAATTCATAATTACGATTGAGTATTTTCCATATATGCTTCGGAATTTTCGGACACTGTCCCCGTCCGACGCTATCGACGCCACGCCTCTTTCTCCTGCGGAGAAGCGGGAAAAAATGCCCGGAAAAGGCGCCGGCCCCCCTGACGGAGGAGTGCAGAATGTACGGAGCATTCCGCAGCGGCCATACCTGCGAACCGGAAAACCGTACGGACAGGCGGAAGGTACCGCACGGAAAGGGGAGTACGGAACGCTATATGAAAATCCGGAGAATAATTGGTAGATTTGCGCCGGTTTCCGCACACTGCGGAAGACCGGAGAAAGGAAACGACCATGAAGAAAGAGCATACAAAACTGAAAGAGGCTGCCCTGAAATACCATTCCGAGGGCCGGCCCGGCAAACTCGAAGTCATCCCCATCAAACCGTTCGGGTCGCAGCGCGACCTGTCGCTGGCCTACTCCCCCGGCGTAGCCTATCCGTGCCTCGAAATAGAGAAGAACCCCGAGGACGCATACAAATATACCTCGAAGACCAATCTGGTGGCCGTCATCTCCAACGGAACGGCAGTACTCGGTCTGGGCGACATCGGAGCGCTGGCCGGCAAACCCGTCATGGAAGGAAAAGGACTGCTTTTCAAAACATTCGCCGACATAGACGTTTTCGACATCGAGGTGGATACGCACGACGCGGACGAATTCATCCGGACAGTCAAGAACATCTCTCCCACCTTCGGCGGCATCAACCTGGAGGATATCAAAGCCCCGGAGTGTTTCGTCATCGAAGAGCGGCTGCGCAGCGAACTCGACATCCCCGTGATGCACGACGACCAGCACGGCACGGCCATTATCTCCGCCGCAGCCCTGCTCAATGCGCTGGAGGTGGCCGGAAAGAAGATAGGCGACGTTCGGGTCGTGGTGAACGGTGCAGGAGCCGCCGCCGTCTCCTGCTCCAGGATGTACATCACACTCGGCGTAAAGCCCGACAACCTCGTCATGTGCGACAGCAAAGGGGTGATAAGGCGCGACCGGCCGGGCCTGGACGGCATGAAGGCCCGGTTCGCGACCGACCGCGACATCCGCACGCTCGAAGAGGCGCTGAAAGGAGCCGACGTATTTCTCGGACTCTCGGTCGCCGACGTACTCACACCCGACATGGTACGTTCCATGGCCGCGAATCCGATTGTCTTCGCACTCGCCAATCCGAATCCCGAAATATCCTACGAGAACGCCATGGAGTCGCGCGGCGACATCATCTTCGCCACCGGCCGTTCCGACTACCCCAATCAGGTGAACAACGTGCTCGGCTTTCCTTACATCTTCCGCGGAGCGCTCGACGTGCGGGCCCGCAAGATAAACGAGGAGATGAAGGTAGCCGCCGTACACGCACTGGCCGAACTCGCCAAACAACCGGTACCGGACATGGTGCTGACCGCCTACAACAAGGAACACATCGACTTCGGCCGCGAATACCTCATCCCGAAGGCCCTCGACCCGAGCTTATCACCGAGGTAACCTGTGCAGTGGCCCAAGCCGCTATCGACTCCGGCGTCGCACGCCAGCCGATTGCCAACTGGCATGCCTACCGTGCGGCGCTCGTCTGCCGCACCAAAGTGGTGCACCGCCTGGCGACGATGGCCGCAGCCGGCGGCATGGAGTGCGAGATTCCCAACGGCCGATAACCGGCACGCACGAAAGACAGGAGAGGGGAAACGGTCGAAACCGTTTCCCCTCTCCTGTCATATATCTCTTCGCAAGCCGTTAACGCACCCGGATGAACTGCACGGGCTGTTCCGCCGTCTTGTCGAGCGGTTCGGAACGGTAGGATATCGCAGCGAAATCTATCGAGCGAAGGTCGAACGCCCGGATGTTGCTGTCGTACATCGTCCGGTAATAAATCACCCGGTTCTTCACGTCGGTGACCGCCGTCCACTGCGTCGCGCTCGGAATATCCGTCGGTTTGCCGCCCCGATCGGTCTCAATGCCTATCGGGATATCGAAATTGTTCAGAATATGGAAACACTGCGTCACAGCGTCCGCAGCAGTAGCCTGCTCCGGTGCAGAGGTCTGGTAGAAAGCCGCCCGGACGAAGCGCGACGGGGGCGTGATGTCGCCGGGAATACCAAGGAAACCGCTGCCTGCCCCGAAGGGACTCAGCCGAAGAGCGCCGAGCATCTGGAAGGAGCGGCACCGGGATAGAGATTGACATAGTTGTTCAGGTTGGTAAGCTGCCACTCGAATCCGGGGGAGTTGGTCAGTACGCCGAGTTCGTTTTCATAGAATATCGGTTCGCCGTCGATTATCTCCAGCACCAGTTGGCGGCCCGAAGCGTCCGCAAAGCGCCAGTGTACGGTCGAAGCGTCGGGATAAATAGCGACCACATGCACCTTTCCCACTGCGGCCTTTACCTCCTCTACGGTCGCACAACTGCCCAATATCCACGGCACGAGCTGCAAATCGGCGATGCTGGAGGATTTCTTCGAGGCATCGAACGCCTCATAACGCCGTAACCGGGAAAATAGAACAACCCTGCGGAGAGTCCCGCTTCGTTCAGTCCTTCGGCCACGAACTCCTCCTGCTCGACCGCCATACCCACATAGCCGTAACGTGCAATAAATTCCATGCCGTCCGTACCCTGCGGCGTATAGGAATGCTGGGAATACCCTCTGGGTACGACCACATAGCGGCTGTTCAGGTTACTGCCGCCCCACTCTATCGTGCGTGCCACAACGTACGCACCGTCCTTGGCCTTCAATGTAATGCCCGTACAGGCCTCCGCACCCTGCGGCCAGGCTGCCGCCGCAGCGGCAATCACCAACACGGCTACCAATTTCCGTTTCATAATACAGTAAAATATTTGGTTAATATCTGTCTTGTCCCGGAGACCGCACCGCAGTCCCCGGCTTTATCCCTGCAAATATGCCGCCGAGACGGGGCAGCGGTACGAAAAAAACGCACCGGCACAAAAAACATCCCTTCATCCGCCTTCCCAATCACGGACCGCACAGCAACGGAACGGACAGGAAAGGGGGGCGCCCGACGGCGCCCCCCTTTCATATACATAACGGCAATACCGCCGCAAGGCATCACGGATGCCCGTCGTTCTCGGCATCCTCCAGCGTCGCACGCCTCTTTTCGAGCGAACGCCATGCGTACACGATGTAAGCGAGCACGAAGGGGATGAGCAGCGACACCACCGACATCACCTTCAGGGTAAAGAAACTCGACGAGGCATTGAAGATGGTCAGCGAACTCTGCAGGTCGGCAGAAGAGGGATAGAAGGCCGTCCCGTTGTAACCCGCGCACAGCAGCAGACAGGTGACGGTCACGACCGTCCCGATGCCCGCAGCCCATATCCCGTGACGGACATCTGCGCAGGCGAGCGAAACGACGATGCCGTACAGCACGCCCGCTACGCCCAGCACGAATGCGATGCCGACGGCAGGCATCTCCACCATGTTCAGGAAATATTTATGCTCCTGCATGAACACCTCGCCCGTCGCGGAATTCACCGCATACCCGCTGCCGAGGAAAGTCCATATCACGAACACGAGGAAGAAGACGACGAAAGGCAGGGCATTGTACCACAGGCCGCGCCGGCACCGTGCCCGCAGCTCCTCGTCGCCGGCCCGGTTGATGAAGAGCAGCAGGGCGAGCGTCCGTGCAAGGAAGAGCACCGCCGCACCGAGCAGAGGTTGCGGAGATTCGCG
>ENA-OUNI01000171-OUNI01000171.1-human-gut-metagenome-genome-assembly--contig:-NODE-171-length-28264-cov-2.068273_pt1 | contig 28264 bp, 33 predicted proteins | sample MGYA00242499_ERZ504580 | MGnify/ENA primary metagenome ERZ504580 (study PRJEB26092, sample SAMD00036315) | human gut metagenome | host: Homo sapiens | study: EMG produced TPA metagenomics assembly of... | reverse complement strand
CTCATTGCCGAACATCTCTTCGATGGTGGGCAGACGGTAGGCCTTTTCATAGGACAGTTTGGCTTGCAGTCCCGGCAGGATGAAGTAAGTGCCCGCCGCTCCATAGCCTACGGAATGTACGCTGCGGGTGGTGCGTACATAGTCGTTCTGATTGGCATCCGTAGCCACAGGTCCGGCGACAAACTGGTTGTAGTACTTGCCGAATACGGATAAGTTCCAGTCTTCGGACGGCATCAGGCGGTAAGAGAGGCCGGAGATATTCTTGCGGGTCTCCTTGGCAATGGCATCCGACTGCTCTTCTTTGGCAAGCAATGAAGTATTGGAACGGCTGAAAGCATTCAGCACGTGGTTGAACGTCAGCGTGTGCACCCTTCCGAGGCGGTAATTGGCGGTAAACGTACCGTTCCAGTTATTGTTGTCGGCGCGCGAGTGCTGGTAGGACTGCTCTCCGGGAGAGTTCAGCGGCTTCCTTTCCCCGTACCAGTTGTATTTATAGGAAGCGGTATCCACATTGGTCGTCAGGTTCTTGTTGTAGTTGACGGTCAGCACTACATCCAGTCCCTTCGCAAACAGGTTGCGCTTGTTATACTCCAACGAAGGCATCAGCGAATGTCCCTTGCGGTGTTTCTGTCCGTACACGATGTCCTGCCGCACGCCGGTCTGTACATCCTGGTACATATTGGAGTAAGTGAAACCGAACATCAAACGGTCCGCCCACTTCTTGTCGATAACGCCTACCTTGCCGATAACCGCTTCATTGTGGTAAGTATCGTTGAAGCGCCGTACGCGCACCTTCTTGTCACGGTCTATCCTGCCCGTTTCAAAGTCCTCCACCGGGGAGTCGATGCGGTAGTCATTGTCCGAATAGTTCTGAAACGCGTTGATTTCGTACGTAAAACCATTCTTGAAGGTCTGCCCGAAGTGCACGTTGGACTTATGCGTATTGAACGAACCGTACGAGTAGGACGCATCCAGAAACCAGCGGCGGCGTTTCTTGTTCGTAACGATATTGATAACCCCTCCGATGCATCCGTGCCGAATCCCACCGGCACTACGCCTTGTACACCTCGATGCGGTCGGCAAAATTCACGGGGATATTGTTCAGCGCAAAAGAGCTTCCGACGCTTCCTGCGGCACGCCGTCTATAAAGACCTTTACATGCTTCCCGCTGAAGCCGTCCAGCATGAGCTGCATGTCCGACCCTACCCCGCCCGACTCGCGCAGTTTCATTCCCGGCGCTTTGGTCAATGCATCGCTCAGGTTTCTGGTAGTGTTCTGCAACTCTTTCGTATCTACCGCTACGGCGTTGAATGCCGACCGCTTGACACGGCTCACGCCCGTCGACACCACCGTTACTTCGTCCAGTTGCTGAGTTTCGGGGGTGATTGTGACATTCTGCCTCACCCTTTGCCCTCTGACCAGCGTCACCGGTTTCTCTACGGTTTTATAGCCGACGGCCGACACCACCAGCGTATAGTCGCCCGCAGGCGCACTCACATGATAGATACCTTCCTGATTGGTTATTCCCCCGTAACCGGTCCCTTTCAGATAGACCGTCGCAAAATCCACGACTTCTTTCTCCGTAGACAGGATTTTACCTGAAATCATCGTCTTGCCCGGCCTCTGCGCATATACAGGAAAGGCGCATGCCGTCAAGAAGAAAAATAATAAACTAAATATGGCTGTTTTCAATTTGAAGTGATTGTTAAGTTGTTACTAATACCGTATGCAAAGGTCATTAGAAAAAAGCAACCTCACAATCACCTCTTTTAGGTAATTATACCGACGCCATGCTAAGAAAGTATCACACCCGCAATCGCTATTGATAGGTATATTCCACCATTCTATTCGCGGTTCATCAAGCGATGTTCCGCCATTTGTTCGTACTTCGTGCCGGGACGTCCATAGTTTGCATAGGGATAAATGGAGATGCCGCCGCGCGGGGTGAAGATGCCCGTAACCTCAATGTACTTGGGATTCATCAGACGGATGAGGTCTTTCATTATAATATTGACGCAATCCTCGTGGAAAGCGCCGTGGTTGCGGAAACTGAAGAGATAGAGCTTCAGACTCTTGCTCTCCACCATTTTCACATCGGGAATGTAGCTGATGCGGATTTCCGCAAAATCGGGCTGTCCCGTTATCGGGCAAAGGCTGGTGAACTCCGGGCAGTTGAAACGTACCCAGTAATCGTTACCGGGATGTTTGTTATCGAATGCCTCCAGCACTTCGGGGGCGTAATCCTGCTTGTACTCTGTCTTTCTTCCTAATAAGGAAAGTTGGTCTTTTAATTCGGTCATATTACAATCGGTTTATAATCGGTTCTGTTTCCTTTGTGGTATAATACATTCGTCATTTTCCCGCCAGATACTTCTCCAGCCCCTCTCTGCGGAGCTTGCATGCGGGGCAGTGTCCGCAGCCGTCGCCGGGAATGCCGTTGTAACAGGTCAGCGTTTCATGACGAATCAGGTCGAGCACTCCCAGTTCATCCGCCAGCGCCCAAGTCTCGGCTTTGTCAATCCACATCAACGGAGTATGGAGTACGAACTGCTCGTCCATGGCAAGGTTGAGCGTTACGTTGAGCGATTTGATAAATGCGTCCCTGCAATCGGGATACCCGCTGAAATCCGTTTGCGACACACCCGTCACGATGTGGTTGATACCCTTTTCGCGGGCATAGACGGCGGCAATGCTGAGGAAGAACAGGTTGCGCCCCGGCACAAAGGTATTCGGAACGCTGTCTGCCGGCTTCTCCCGGTCCATCACCATATCGGGGTCCGTCAACGAATTATGCCCCAACTTGCCGATGAAGGAAACATCCATTACTTCAAACTCCACTTCCGCTTTACGCGCTATCTCCCGCGCCAGCTCCACTTCCTTCTGATGCTTCTGCCCATACAGAAAGCTCAACGCATATACTTTCCTGAACTCACGCTTTGCCCAAAACAGGCAAGTTGTCGAATCCTGCCCACCGCTGAATACGACCAATGCTGCTTCTTTATTCACCTTATTATATATTTATGACAACCTCTACTACTTAAATTTCACTGATTTTCCACACCTTGTAAGAAATCCCCTCGTCGTAGACATCACTACCGTCTATCCTTTTAATGGCTTTCACCACCCGGATGGTCACCGGCAGTATTATCACCTCGTACATGGATTTCAGTACAATCTGGGTGCACATCATCAGCAGCAATTCCTGCCATGCGATAATGCCTCCGAACGCCACCGGAAAGAATATCAGCGAATCGGCCGTCTCGCCCACTACCGTGGACCAGATGGCACGTGCGGAAAAATGACGTCCGCCGCTCGCCACTTTCATGCGGCTCATGACGTAGGCGTCAGAAACGAACCTACCAGAAATGCCGTCAGCTGGCGGCAACAATGCGCGGCGCCATGCCGAACACGAAGTTGAAATGGGGCGCCCCGTCCAAAAGGGAGCGGCAGGCAGTGCCACGGCAATCAGTCCCAACATCACCACAAAGAAGTTCATGGCGAAGCCGCTCCAGATAATCAGGCGCGCCTTGCGGAAGCCCCACACCTCGGCAATGCAGTCGTTGATGATATAAGAAACGGGAAACACTAACAGTCCGGCAGTAACGGTAATGCCGAAAACCTGAATTACTTTTGTCTCGAGAAGATTGGCCGCTATCAGACAGACATTGAACAGAATGCCCAGCAGCATAAAGGGTACAGATACTTTTTGCTTCATATTCCTGTTTTTTACGTGGTGTTCTAGAATACACGACGCTATTCGCGGCATCATACATGTAACTAATGATTTCACTCTTGTTAAATCGAGTGCAAAGATACGCTTTCTTCCGGTGACTGCAAAACCATTTTAAATTTAAGTTGTTCAAAGCACATTCACCAAAACCTAACTTAAATGAAAACAATCTTAAAAACAATGTTTCTGTTGTGCGGTGCGGCACTGTCTGCCCTCGCAGTCCACGCACAGAAAAAAGTGATTATCGAGGATGAGTCTCCCAAAGGTGTCGTATTGGTCACCATAGACAAAGCGGGCGACGAGATAATCCGCATCATGAACGAGTCGCAAATGCCCTACATCCACGAACCGCAGGCACCCCGCTTCCTGCTGACGGACAGAAAAGGGAAGTTCGCCCTGGGCATCGGCGGCTATGTACGCGCCACGGCAGAGTACGACTTCGGCGGCATCGTCGACAACATCGACTTTATCCCTGCCTACATCCCCAACGGGAGCAAAATCAGAAACCAGTTTCAAATGGATGCCAGCACGTCCACCATTTTCCTGAAACTGGTAGGGCATACCAAGATTCTCGGCGACTTCGTGGTGTACACCGCCGGCAACTTCCGCGACGGTTCCAACAAAGGCTTCCAACTGCGCAATGCCTACGTGTCTTTCCGCGACGTGACGGTGGGCTACACCTACGGCGGCTTCATGGACCTGGGTGCAATGCCTTCCACCATCGACTTCCAGGGGCCTAACGGAGCCACCTTTTACCGCGCCACCCAAGTGTCATACACCTACAAAGGGCTGAAAAACTTCCGTTTCAACGCCTCTGTCGAAGTGCCTGCGGTAGACGGCACGACCAACAGCGAGCTTGACATCGCACAACAGCGCATGCCCGACTTCACCGCTTATGCGCAGTACGGCTGGAACAGCAAAAGCCATGTGCGCGTAGGCGGACTTATCCGCAGCATGACCTACACCAGCACCCTGAGCGACAAGCGCATGCCGTTACCGGCTTCGGCATACAGGCATCCACCACCTTCAATCTGGGCAAACAATGGCAGGTGTTCGGGCAAGCCACCTACGGGAAAGGCATCGGGCAATACCTGAACGACCTCAGCAACCTGAACGTGGACATCGTTCCCAATCCCGATGAAGCAGCAAAATGCAAGCATTGCCGATGCTGGGCTGGTATGCCGGACTGCAATACAACATCAGTCCGAAAGTGTTCCTTTCAAGCACATACAGCATGTCACGCCTCTATTCCGAAAACGGGTATCCTGCCAACGAACCGTCCACTTACCGCTATGGACAATATTTCGTAGCAAACCTGTTCTGGAATGTCACCCCAAACATGCAGGTAGGTGCGGAGTATCTGCGCGGTTGGCGTACGAACTTCGACAATTCCACCAACCATGCCAACCGCATGAACCTGCTGGTGCAATATTCCTTCTGAAACCTGCACGGAAATCCGTAAAAGGAAAGAAATAAAAAGGAAAGAAATAAAAGCCCTAAAGGCATAAGACAAAGAGAGGATGTGCCAGCCGAATTTGCGACACATCCTCTCTTACGTATATAAAGGATTATGAAAGATCAGAAGCGATAGTCTATGCTGAGGCCGAATACCTTGTTGGTACGGCTGTACACGTTTGTACCGGGCAGATTTGTGCCCTGATAGTTTTGGCCGGTTTTGGTATAATCCTCATAGTTGGTCCACATATAGCCCACATTCAAATCGGCTCTTTCCGAAAGCTGCAACTTCGCGCCCACACCCAGCGAGTAGGAATCGCACGAGAAGCTTGTGTCGCTCTGATAGTCATCGGACAAACCATAATCAGTAAACTGCACACCGCCGCTCAGGGTCAGTCTTTTGATAACATCCCACTCTATACCGGCCAGATACTCGTTTGTCCCTTTCGTCAGGAACTTCTGTTTGCCACCTGCCATGCCTGCGTTCTTATCGTCGTAGAGTGATACTCCACCGATGCGCGCAGCACAGGAAGGAACTCATAGGCAGCAGCCACCGAAAGCATGGCGGGAATGTCGTTCGGCGTATTTACACCGTGTTTGTAGTCCTCCAGCTCACTTTCGGGAGCGCCTATCATGCGTAGCGAATTTATCTTCGTGTTATTTTCAATGTTCAGATTGGCCTTGAACTCGTATTTCGCACCAATCGTCAGTTTGCCGAACTTGGCATCCAAACCGATGACCGGAGTAAATCCCCAACCGGTCTGGCTGCAATCCAGGTCGATGCCGATAAGCTCGGTTCCAACGGGTATCGCTCCACCGGTGGGCAAAGGCAAATCAACGGCCGCACTGGCATTCAGCGCACCTTTGTAACCACCCGTAAAGTAGTTCATGCGCCCGCCTGCAAAGGCAGACAGCCAGTCCGTTATCTTATAGGTCAGCCCCAACTGCACGGAGTAGATATACTGCTTGCCGTCCATGTAGCTGTTCAGTGTATAGCTTTGCCCGGAATACCCTGTTGCAGCAATCCGCCTATCACCATGCGTCGAACATGGACAAGCCGTCATCGAACGAAGCTTTTCCGCCTCCGCCGGTAATGCCGAAGAAACCGGAGATGGTCCAGTCGCCCTTCTTATAAGCGGCAAACACACTGGGAATGACAGGCGCAGAAGCCTTGCCTTCATAATATTTGTCCAGCCCCAAAGCCTCGCACGAAGCATCGATATTTCTTGTCTGGAACGCACTCTGAATACTCAAGGATGTATAAAACCCGTCTTTCGGCAGGAAGGCCAGACCCGCAGGGTTGGACAAGGCAGCATCCACACTGGTGGTGTTTGCGCCGCGCGACAGCATACGAAGAAAGGCAGGGTGTTGATTTGTATTTGTCAGGAGACCTCCTGCAAAAGTTGGAATTGAAACGATTAACATCGCAATGCTAATCAAAGAAATTTTTCTCATCTAAATCTTTTTTATTGTTTTTGGGCGCAAAGGTACAATAATATTGCACATAAATAACAATTTTGCGCATTTAATTTAGGAGAACCGAAGAATTTAATTGAAAAAATCAACAGTTTCTACTGAAACATTCACCAATATTCATGCTGAAACAGACAAGGGATTGCTCCATTTGCCGTCCCTGCCGCTTGCATATACTGCCCCTATGCCCAAAGGGAAAAGCAGCCGATGCCAAATCGTTCCACCATGAGGTAAATTTCATTCCACCACGGAGAAAGTTCCGTTCCACCATGACGGAACAAAACTTTCTCCGTGTCGGAACAACATAGCGCCTGCTATCGCCGGCACTCATCATCCGGACAACAGATTATGGGCACAACCTGCCGGATATGTCCCGAACATTCTTACCTTTGCGCACGTTATATTCTTTGTGCATGCCGCCTTTTAACAAATGCAGAAAGTGCACTTATACGAAGCGCATCCGTCATGCACACTTAATAACCTGCGAATATTCACCAAAACTTAAAATCTCATGGCATATACTATTGCATTCTTCGGCAGCAAGCCTACGACGAGGCTTCATTCAATGAAAAAAACAGCGGATACGGTTTTGAACTCCGCTATTACAAAGGACACCTCAACCTGAACAACGTGATACTGACGCAGGGCGTGGATGCCGTGTGTATCTTCGTAAACGATACTGCCGACGCGGAAGTTATCCGGCAACTGGCGGCAAACGGAGTGAAACTCCTTGCCCTGCGCTGCGCCGGATATAATAATGTAGACCTGAAAGCGGCAGCGGAAAACGGCATCACCGTGGTGCGCGTCCCCGCCTACTCCCCTTACGCGGTAGCGGAATACACCGTTGCCTCATGCTCTCCCTCAACCGGAAGATACCCCGCGCCACCTGGCGCACACGCGACGGCAACTTCTCCCTGCACGGCCTTTTGGGATTCGACATGTATGGCAAAACGGCAGGTATCATCGGCACAGGTAAAATAGCCAAGAAGTTAATCGCTATCCTGCGCGGTTTCGGCATGAACATCCTCGCCTACGACCTGTATCCCGACTACAATTTCGCCCGCGAGCACCAGGTGGTATACACCACGCTGGACGAACTGTACCGCAGCTCGGACATCATCTCCCTGCACTGCCCGCTCACGGAGCAGACCAGATACCTGATTAACGACTACTCCATCAGTAAGATGAAGGACGGCGTAATGATTATCAACACCGGCCGGGGACAGCTCATCCATACCAATGCCTGATAGAAGGACTGAAAAACAAGAAAATCGGTTCTGCCGGGCTGGATGTGTACGAGGAAGAGAGCGAATATTTCTACGAAGACCGGTCGGACAAGATTATCGACGATGATACGCTGGCACGCCTGCTGTCATTCAATAATGTAATCGTGACTTCCCACCAGGCATTCTTCACGCGTGAAGCCCTTGCCAACATCGCATCCACTACCCTGATGAATATAAAGGACTTCATGGAACACAAGAAACTGGAAAACGAGGTCAGACTGTAAAAAAGCGTTTATAGAACATTAATCATCCACGGCTCAAACTTTCAGGCCACCTGCTTGTTACACACAGATAAATCACTAAAAAGACAGATTATGAAAAAAGTAACAGACAAAGCCGAAAGCCGTGGACGCTCTTCGTATGACTGGCTCGACAGCCGCCATACATTCAGTTTTGACAAGTATTACAACCCCCGCCGCATGAATTTCGGCGCCCTGCGCGTTCTGAACGACGACCGGATAGCTCCGGGAAAAGGCTTCGGAACCCATCCGCATAAGAACATGGAGATCATCTCCATTCCCCTGAAAGGCAAGCTGAAGCATGGCGACAGCAAACAAAACAGCCGTACCATCACCATAGGCGACATCCAGACCATGAGTGCAGGCACGGGCATCTACCACAGCGAAATGAATGGAAGCGATACCGAACCGGCAGAGTTTCTCCAAATCTGGGTAATACCCGAAAAGCTGAATACCCCGCCCGCCTATCAGGATTATGACATCCGTCCCTATCTGCACAAGAACAAGCTTTCGCTTATCGTATCGCCCGACGGCAATGCTCCTGCCGGGATGCTGCAACAGGCATGGTTCTCCATCGGAGAAGTCGAGGCCGGAAAGAAGCTGGGATATCACCTGCACCAGTCGCACGCCGGCGTGTACATCTTCCTCATAGAGGGCGAAATAAAGGTAGACGGCACAGTGCTGTCCCGCCGCGACGGTATGGGAGTATACGAAACCGACAGTTTTGAGTTGGAAACGCTGCAAGATTCGCATATCCTGCTGATTGAAGTCCCGATGTAGGACTTTTGCATAAAATAACAGCCAAACCGGAAGTTTGTGTGGTGTTTTTTGTAATATTGCGCTATAATTGAAACCGTACAATGAAACTTGATTATATTTACCACAGCGGCTTCGCGATTGAAGCGGACGGAATAACGGTCATTATCGATTACTACAAAGACTCCTCGGAAGAGGCGCCGGACCGGGGAATCGTACACGACCATCTGCTAAAGAAGCCGAGAACGCTCTACGTGCTTTCCTCGCATTTCCACCCCGACCACTTCAACCGCGACATCCTTTCATGGAAGGAACAGCGGCCCGACATCCGGTATATCTTCTCCAAAGATATTCTGAAACACCGGCGTGCCACGGCGGAAGATGCCGTTTACATAAATAAGGGGGATGTCTACGAAGACGAAAATATCCGTATCGAAGCCTTCGGCTCCACCGATGTAGGCATCTCTTTCCTGATAGATTTGCAAGGCGTACGCCTGTTCCATGCCGGCGACCTGAACAACTGGCATTGGAGCGAAGAGTCCACTCCGCAGGAGATACGCAAGGCGGAAGGCGACTTTCTTGCAGAGATAAAAAACCTGCAACAAAAGGCTCCCCGTAGATATAGCCATGTTTCCGGTGGACAGCCGCATCGGAAAAGATTACATGCGCGGTGCGGAACAGTTCGTGGAACGGATAAAAACCGCTATATTTGCACCTATGCACTTCAGTGAGGATTACCGGGGCGGCAACGCTTTCCGCACCTTTGCCGAAAGCCGGGGTTGCCGTTTCCTTACAATCTCCCGCCGGGGTGAGAGTTTTGACATTACTAAATAAAACATAGCATTATGAAAAATTTAACACAGGTTCTTATTGTGCTGTTCTGCCTTTGCATGCCTGCCTTGCTGCATGCCCAGAGGGATGACAGCAAATATCTGGCCGGCGCTGTTCCGGAAGTGGACGGCAAGGTAGTATTCACCAAAGATTTCAGTATCCCCGGAATGTCTCAAGACACAATCTACTCCCGCCTGTTGAGGTGGATGGATGCACGTCTGGCAAAGAACGGAATAACAGTCGCGTAGTCTTTTCCGACAAGGAGAAAGGACAGATTGTAGGCATCGGCGATGAATGGATTGTGTTCAGCTCCACCGCATTGTCACTGGACAGAACGAAAATTCTTTATCAGCTCACCGTCACCTGCCAACCGGAAAAATGTGTTTTTGAAGTAGAGAAGATACGTTTCAACTACCGCGAAGGAAAAGAGAAATATACCGCCGAAGAATGGATTACCGACAAGTACGCCTTGAACAAGTCTCAAACCAACTGGTGCGCGGACTTGCCAAATGGCGCAGAAAGACTGTGGACTTCGTCGATGCCCTCTGCATTGAGGTAACGGAAGCCTTAAGCGCCAGCACCGCCGCCCAAGCTCCTGTAGAGGAAAAGAAAGAAGAAAAGAAAGAGACAAAGGCGCTCGTCAATTCGGGTACAACGGTGATTGCTCCCAAAACGCAAGTTACAGTAGAGACTCCCAAGCCACCGCTACAACACCGGCTACGGTTACGGTTGCCGCCACGCCGCAAACAAATGTACAGGCTGCACCAAGCGCCTATAAAGAGGTAGCCCCGGATGCTGTTCCCGCCGATGCCATCCAAACCGGCAACGGCAAGCTGGTGATTGTAATTGGCGAAGAACCTTTCAATATGACGATGATGACTGCCAATGCCGGCGGCTCGTTAGGCAAGATAGCAGGCAACAAGCCGGTAATCTTCACCATTTTGTCACCGGAACAGCCTTATGCACAGATGGAAGCGGCCCAGAATTATACCGTACGCTTCTACCCCAACGGACAGACAGAGCCTTCCGTCATTCTGGAATGTAAGAAAGTGCCGTCACAAGCCCCGATAGAAGGTATGCCGCGTACATACATCGGCGAAATCCTGAAAGCAAAAATTAAATAAACCGATACTATAAACCTAAAAAAGTAACAACAGTGGAAATAAAAAGCAAATTCGACCATTTTAATATAAACGTCACCAACCTGGAACGCAGCATCGCTTTCTACGAACAAGCATTGGGACTGAAGGAACATCATCGGAAAGAGTCGTCGGACGGCTCTTTCACGCTGGTCTACCTCACCGACGGCAGCACGGGTTTTCTTCTGGAACTGACCTGCCTGAAAGAACATCCCCAAGCCTACGAACTGGGCGAGAACGAAAGCCATCTCTGCTTCCGCGTAGCAGGAGACTATGATGCAATCCGCCAATATCACAAGGAAAACGGCTGGGTATGTTTTGAAAATACCGCCATGGGACTCTATTTCATTAACGACCCCGACGATTATTGGATTGAGATACTGCCCGCCAAGTAAATTGTACGGCATACTTTGCAACAAGAGGATTACTATTAATTACTTAATACATCAACAACGTGAGTATAGAAGAAGCAATGATGGGCGGTATTGTTTTCAAAGGCAAGAAAGAGAAGCCTAAAGAAGAAAACAAAATCAAGACCAAAGCCAAGAAAAAGACCTATATCACCGGCCTGCATGGTTCCGGTGCGGCGAAAATGAAAGCCGAAATCCGCAGGAAACGCGCGAACAGGCATAAAGGAAAATAATAATTATTTTTTCAGATAAGAAGGTGTAAGTCCCGTTGGGAAAAACTTACACCTTTTTTTTATACCATACCTACCCAAATTACAGAGAAGCATTGAAAAATTATCCAATCAAAACGCTATTTAGATATATTACATTAAAAAAGGTCTGATAAATAAAAGAAAGTTAATGACAAGTTTTGTTTTTATACAAACAATATATATCTTTGGCATCGCAAACAAACAAATAATATTAAAAAGAAAGTGATTTTATCACAAGAGTATAAAAAAGCACTACTTTTTTTTTTTATCCAGAAAGCTTGTAGTGTGTTTTCTTATATCAATAACTTTGAATAACACATATGCCAGGTGCAACGCGGCAAGAAAGACGATGCGAAAGCCGAATTAATATCTTTCAAAGACCGTTGGGGTATCAAGACAAATGCTGTTGACTGGTTATTGACCGTTCCTAATATTGGCGTAGAATTTGACTTGGGCAATACCATCCGGAACAAACGTACAATCGGTGCCAATATAAAGTGGAACTGGAACACCTCGCAAAAGTACACCCCATCCCTTATTTTCAATGTATTCGATGCACGGGTAGAGTGGCGTCAGTATTTTCGCACCCGTAAAAGAGGCGGTGTCACCAAAGATGCCAATCTGATGACACGTCTCAAGGAAACCGTATTCACCACCCAGCGCAAGAATCCGCGCCAGGAACGCGCTTACTACTGGGGCGTATATGTCAACGCCGCCAGCTACAACTTTAAAATCGGTAAGGAAGGCAAGCAGGGTAACGCCTACGGAGCCGGCATCAGCGTGGGATATACCGCTCCGCTTTACGGCTACCGCAACAATTACATAGACCTGGAGCTGGGAGGTTCCGCCGGACTGCTTTACACCTCATACGATGTTTATACGCACGATGCGGAAAGCGACTGTTACCCGCGCATAGCGGAGAAATGCAAAAGCGGGCACATCGTGCCGTTCCCTCTGATAACGGATTTACGCGTGGCTTTCGTTTACCGGTTCATGTCGGCAGGCAGCAAGTATAAGGAATCGGTGTACCGCCGTGTACAGATACGCGACTTCGCCCGCCAGGCACTTAATGAAAAGATAAATAAGATGCGCGAACGCATCGACTCTATCGACAATGCGGTACGGAAACAAGGTTTCAGCCGCCCGGACAGCCTGCTTACCAAAGAAGAGCTGAAACAATGGAAGCTGATGCAGCAAGAGCGCAAGGAACTCGCTTTGAAAGAAGCTGCCGACAAACTGCGCAAACAGGTAGCCGATTCTTTGGGCATACAACTTAGCGATACACTCACTTCCGAACAAGAAAAGACCATACGCAAGGCACTGAAAGTACGTGAAGACCAATTGAAGCAGAAAGCCGAAACACAAGATTCTGCCAAACGTGGCAAACGTGCAGCCAGGAAAGCCAAACTGCATACCAAAGAAAAGAAAGAGAAGAAAGATAAAGACTCCGGGAAAAACCGGAAAAAAGACGGAAAGCCGGAAGCGGAAGCCGCCAACAAAGAAAAAGGAGATGCTTCGGTGAAGAAGAAGATGAAAAGGAGGATAAAGGATGAAGAACAAGACACTGACATACCTTGCCCTCAGCCTGCTGTGCTGCATCTGTGCCTGCACCTCGGTAGACCTCTGTCCGGAAGCGGGACATCCGCACATCACCGACATGCGTGTACGGCTCAACTGGGGCGACATCAGCAAAGATGAGATTCCGGCAGAAATGCACATCGTAGCAAGCCGTATCATAAACACCTGGCGCACCCGCGGCATCATCAACACATCCATAGACCCTGCCACAAACAATAATATAACGCAACAGGAAACGTCTTCCGACACCCGGACTGCTTCAAATGCAAAAGAAAATTCGGAAGATAACTCAATAGAGAGTCCGGAAGAAACCGCTTCTTCTTTTTACTTGCGCGGAGGTGAGTACAACATTTTTATCATCAACGAGCAGTATGCGGATGTTCCGGCACAGACAGGCGATACGGAGCAGTCCCCTACTCCTATTATCAGCATAGAAAATCTGGACAATTACATCCACGACAATAAGGTAAGCGTGAAAGACCTTTATCTGCAAATCAGCAGTATGGGCAATGAAAAGCCCGACATCGTAGAGGGCAATGACCTGCCCGATTTCAATCCTGACGATGAATACCTGCAGGAAATAAAGTCGCCCATATTCTATGCGGTGCAAAAGAACATAAAACATCCAAACCGGACAACCGACCATCCTGGATTTTGATATGCAACGCATCAGCCAGCGTATCAATATCGTCTTCAATATCCGCACCGAAGGAAACATAAAAAGAGAAGACCTCGCGGCGACCCATCATCGAATTGTCCGGCGCTTGCGGACGCTTCAACATCGCCGACGCCTGTCTGGACACCACTCGCCTCTACCGGATGGCACATCAGTACAACCGGACGAGTTTACGCAAACCGGAGAGGGTACTTACCGATGCGTAGTCCATTTCCACACCCTCGGCGTCATCCCCAGCGCGGCAAAAGGACATCTCAACGGACCGGGCATCCTGCAAGTTGCCTTGCAGGTATCCACTCCCCAACTGGATTCTTCCGGTGCACCGGTAGTGGATGAGGAAGGCAATCCCGTGAAAAATAGCCGCTACATCTACGGCGCCATCAATCCCTATGACGAACTGACCGCAGCACAACTCATTGAAGTGCGCGACGGCAAAATATACCTGCGTTACAGCAAAGAAGATGTAAACATCGAAATCACAACGCCTTTAGTAATAAAGGCCGACCAGATAGTACCCAACGATACCGGCATGGGATGGCAACCGCACGATCCCACCAATCCGGACGATGACATAATAATAGAGATATAAAGATGAAACGCCTGACATATAGCAATAGCATGCAAAAGCGGAGACACCGGCACAAACTTATTCTGCCGTTATGGTGCATACTGCTGCTTGTTACCGGTTGCGGTAATCTGTACACCGGCGACGAGTCGCTCTATGACCCCAATCATCAGGACAACCAGGGCGACCAGACGCAACTGCCCGTCATGGTAGCATTCAGCGACCCTATATATAATGTATTGACACGCGGTGCGGGAGTGCTGAATCCCACAGACGAAACAAACTTCAGCAAACGCATAGCCGACGGCACTTTCTTCGTATACGCATTCCGGCGCGACAATCCCAACGGAATGACCTATGCCCATCGCCGGGCCGAAGATGCCGACCGGCGCTATTGCCTCATCGACGGCAGTCTGGACGAAATCTCCGCCGAAGAATGCACGGCACTGGGACTCACCGCCGAGCAATGCAAACTGCACGGCAAACGGGCGGCTTATGCAGGAACGGCTCGTTCATTAACTGGAAAGTTCCGGCTACATCCCCTATTACAATTTGCAGGAAGAATTCGATGCCTTCAACTTCTTTGCTTATTACTACGACAATGCGCAAGTGGGCGAAGTGAAGCGCGAAGCAGACCGTATCTGTTTCGATGTCACCGTAGACGGCTCGCAAGACCTGATGTGCGCCGCTGCCGCCGACCTCAAAGCGCTGATAGAAGACGTGGAAAACGGACGAAAGATAGCTGCCGACTACAGCGAACAGGCTGCCCGCCTGAAACAGCTCGGCGCCGACGAACGTCAGCTCATGCGCAGCTGCTATTACGGCACGTACACGGCACGCCGCAACATCTGGCCCATAATCCGCATGAAGCATCAGCTTTCATACGTCAAGTTAAAATTCTATCCTGCCAGTAAAAGCACGAAAGACATCGTTTACATCACGGGTGTCTGGATAGAATGCGTCAACAAAGGCGTTTTCACTGTAGCCTCGTCCGACCCTGCAAACGTAGGCGTCCATTTCCCCACAGAGGGAGAACGGGGGAAATTACCGGCACGTGATGCAGAGGGAAAAGAAATAGCATGGACCGATGAAGAAGGAAAATCACTCTATCCGATGCAAGTAAGGGAAGAAGATGCGGACAAGGAAGTAAACCAGCGTCCGGCAACAGACGGCGGGGTTTTCCTGCTGCCGCCGGGCAACAATGCCACGCTCCTTATAAATACGGTATATTATCCCGACGCAACCGGGAGTGAACCCTATATCACGACTTTCAGCTACGACTTAAAGGATGCCGTGTACAACAAAGACGAAAACGGCGCTTACCTCTCCAGTGGGTTTATGGGCGGACGCGAATATAACATCAGCGCCTATATATACGGTCCGCAGGATATAAAGCTGAATGTACAGGCTGCCTCGTGGGTAAACGGTGGAGATATAGAGATAGGAGAAGAATAAAATTGAAACAGACAGAGATTTATATATTTTCTTTTATTAATTAAAAATTCAATGAAGTATGAAAAAGCAATTTTTCTATGCAGCAATGGCGCTCGCAGTAATGAGCAGCTGTTCAAAGGACAATGATCCGGGTATCGGTAATCCGGACGACAACAATGACAAGGCAGTGATCGCATTAGGCGTGGACGTACCCACGGTTACGGCCCTCAGCAGAGGAACCGGCTCTGTGGGCGATGTAGAAGGCGAGAACAACAAGTGGAACAGCCAACGACTGTATATCCACATGGTAGACAGAGCCACCGGCTTAGAAGCAGAAGAAGGAGCTGAAGGAGCAAAAACTCCGATTCTCGATAACGCAACTCTCCAGTTCAGAGCCCCCAAAGCAACCGAAGGCAATAACGGTGCAATCAGAATCTATAACAATTATGTAGAAGATACCGACAACGGCGTGATTCAATACAAATACTACCCGACCAACGGCACCTATACATTCTACGGTTATCATGTTGACGATGCAACCCACGATGATGCAACCATTACGGCAGATGAGAAGAAAGTGAAGAATGTAACAATCAACGGTACTCAAGACCTATTGGCAGCCAGTACCATAGATATGGCCGAGAATGATGCTTCCAATGACCAAAGTTTATATAAAGACATAGCTACCAAGCTAAGCGGCGAGTGGACGGAACTTATGAAATACCAGTTCGGCGCCCGTACAGCCCGTAAAGGCATTGTTCCTGTCCTGAAATTCAACCATCAGCTGGCTCGTTTGAAGTTTTTCGTAAGGGCAGGCAGTGAAAGCGCAGCCGGCTATAAATATGAAGGCAGCAATTGGGTGGAACGCAAAAGTACTGACGGACAGGATAAGACACTCGGTATGCAAGTCACTAAGATTACCTTGAAAGACATGGTAAATGTTGTCGACATGGATCTGGCTACTACGACTTCCGCAAGAAACGGAGCCTCCACCGCTCCTTTTGTTGTATGCAGTAAAGATGCTGATAACAAAAACAAGTTAGACCCGGACAAAGGTTTAATCACTCCGGTAGTGCCCAAGTATCCTTACGGCCACGAAAATATTCCGGCAGATAGTGACCCCGACGCTAAAGGAACTCAAGTGGGTGAACCTGTTATGTTTTTCCCTAACGGAAACATCAGCTTATCCATAGACCTTAAACAATATGTAGAAGATACAAAAGACGAAACAGACGGTGACAAGATTACATACAAAGAAGTTGAGAAGCTGGATACTCCCTTAATCATCGATCAGTCCAAGATTTCAAAAGATGTGAAAGAATTCAAGGCCGGTGCTTCTTACAACGTATACATTACAATCTATGGTTTCGAAAAGATAGAGGTTACCGCAGTGCTGACCGCATGGGAAGACGGTGGTGACATTGAAACCGACATTGAAGACGGAAAATAAGAACCGGCTCCTCTATCGGGAAATAACTCCTGAGACCAATCCAACTACCAACGGGCGGTACGAGAACTACCAACCGTTGGTACTTGAAATACCAAAGCGTGGTACAGGAGCTACCAACTGTTGGCACGGAAGCTACCAAACGTTGGTACAAGGAATACCAAAGCATGGTACCGGAAGTACCATACCGAGGAACATAGGAGAGCAACGATATGTTTAACCAATTACTCACTACAATCATGAAAAGAATTTATGGATGCTGGCAGCCGCCCTTTGCATGACAGCCTGCTCGCAAAACGAGGATATCGTAATAGAGCAACCGGTCAGCGACAACGACTTCGAATCGCCGGACGGACGGCTAATCATCCAATTGGGTGGAATAGAGACACGTATAGGGGCCAGCGTAGGCGTAACACGCGCACCGCTGGATAAGCTATACGATGAGACCAGCGGTGCTACTACCCGATTGGGTATTTTCGCCCTTGCCACCAATGACGCTACCACCAGCACCGCCATTACCGATGCCAACAGAACCGCAGCATGGGGCGATACGGAGAACTACGGAATTCTGCTGAACAATATACAGGCAGCAGTAACCGCCTGGCCCAAGCAAGACGGCTCCGACGTAAAACCGGACGGTTTGGAGAATGACCTGGCACAGAAAATCACATTATATAAAGGCAATGCCGCAAACGGTGTGTACTACTACCCGATGCAGAAGAAATACGACTATAGCTTCTACGGCTACGCCCCTTATCAGGAAGGCCAAACCATAAGTGCCGCAAAGCCGGAAATAACATTCGCCCATTTCGACGGCTCGCAGGACATCATCTGGAACAATGCCACCGCCGGAGAGATAGCGCTAAACAGCATTTACCTGAAAAAGGATGTAAAGAACGACGCTTCCCTGACCGGCTATAAAGCCCAATACATCCGCCAGTTGAAGTATCACCACGAACTGAACCGGACAGCCTCTGAAAAGTTACAGGACTATCCGTGGATACCCAACATCAACTTCGAGCACCAACTGGCACAGTTGCGTTTCTCCGTGATTCCCGCCACCGAGCAGTCCGAAGAGGACAGAACAGCCGTCCAAAACATGAAAGTGAAAAATATCACCATTAAAAACCACGGCACAACGGCCACCCTCAACGTTCTGACCGGGAAACTGACCTTTACCGACAACGGTTCCTGCTTATGCGGGAAGCCACCGACGACGGCAAAGGCAATATTACTTTTACGGACGACAATGCCGACGGAACCGTCGAAGTTCCCAAAGACATTTATGTCCAGAAATACGAAGGCGGACAATATACGCTTAACGGCGTGTCAAGCGCCAACCCGCTGATACAAGGCTATCTGATGGTGAAACCGGACATGGAACAATTCCTGATGGACGTCACCATCATGGCTCCCGATGCCAGTGGAGTGCCGCAAGACCTGATTGTACGCGACATCCCCGTCAATGCCCCCGCTCCCGCCGTCGATTCAGGCAAAAGTGACAATTTGTTCTATGCCGGCTATTACTACAACGTACGTATCGGCATCTACGCCACCCAACAAATCAACGCTACCGCCACTTTAGCTACCTGGAAACCGGGCGGTGACTCCGTAGACGTACCCATAGAGTAAAGGCGGAAAGCACCCGCATAAAAACAGAAGAAGTGTAATGAGTAAAAAGAAAAACATATCGTACCTGTTCGGCCTCGCATTCCTGTTATTGGCAGGATGCGACACAGACACTGCCACAGTTCCTCTTCCCGATGACGGGAGAGGGCTGTGGAAGTGCGGCTGAGGGCATCGGTATGCACCGTAGAGACTACCGTCGGCCGGAGCGTCATTGAAGGCACGGCCCTGAATACAGGAGATGAAATAGGTATATTTCTGATGAGAGACAGTAATTTCAGCACCCCATACTTGCAGAATCTTCCCTATCGATATGCAGAGGGCGGACAACTGAGTTTGCAGCCGGAAGGAACAAAAGTGTACTACCCTGCCCGGCAGGACACGCTCTATCTGTACGGTTATTATCCTTATACGGAAACAGCCGCTGCAGATGAAAACGGTAAAGTATCCATTCCCGTTACCGCCGCTCTGGAAGCAAAGGACGCCACAGACTACCTTTACACCGGTGAGACCAAAGGCAGCAAGAAAGCGGCTGCAACCGCAGCAGGCATTGCCGTCTCCTTGAAACATGCCTTGGCACGGCTACGCCTCAACATATCCACCGACCGCCCCGAATATACGGCGGACTCATACCCGGCGTTGCAAAGCATCGGTTTTACCACCCGTGAGGGACAAACAGGGACAATGGACCTGCAAACAGGCGACATCACATCCGACAATCCGGACACCGGTACATCCGTCAGCTCCGATTACCGGAACGAAGCATCCCCGCTCAACCTTATCCCCGGAACAGCCGGCATTCAAAGGATTATCTGCTGCTGCCATACGGGCATGAGACTATCAGTGCGCTCCGCCGCTTGACATTCAGTATAAAAGAGCCGGACGGAAGCGAAAAAGACATCGTAGTGTTCGACGAAGCCGATGCCGGTGCAAACACTCCCCCGCTAATCGTACTGGAAGCCGGCAGCATAACCACCCTCAACATCCTATATACGCAAAGCATGGCTGCAAAAGCTTCCGTAAACGACTGGAACAAGGGTACGGAACATACATTTCAATAGAACGGAACTTACAAATCCCAACCAACAAAACGCTAAAAACCGATATGCCGAAAACCAATCACCATACACTCTCTTTAAGCAGCATCTTCTTTCTGCTGCTACTTTGCAGTTTCCCTACCCTGCACGCCCAGCAACTGGCAGTAAAGACCAACGGCCTGATGCTTGCCGCCATGGCTCCCAACATCGGCTGCGAATTCGTTGTGGGCGAACGGAGCAGTATCGACATCTCGGCTTTCGGCGCAGTCAACATCTATGGCAACAAAGCAAAATGATAGGTCTTCTGCCCGAATACCGCTATTGGTTTAACGGACGCCCCATGACACGGGAATTTGTGGGAATAGCCGCTCTCGGCGTGTCCTACGACATCACATGGGGAGACCGCATCTATCAGGCGATGCTGCCGCGCCGGGATTACCTTCGGCTATGCGCTGAACCTGAACCGACGCCTCAACGTAGAGTTTTACGGCGGATTCGGCGCCGTGTACTTCAAGCAAAAACAATACTACAAAAACGATAACATAGAGGACTACACCGACGGAACGGCACAAGCCAACGCCAACGGTTATAAACTGCTACCTATCAAAATAGGTGTCTCCATATCCTATATCTTCAAATAAAGAATAACCGCCATGAAAAATTTCATCATAACATCAGCCGTTTGCATTGCTATGATTTTATCTTCCGCATCAAGCATGGCGCAACAAATCACTATCGTGTCCGGCAAAGTGCTGAACCTGCCCGAAGGTGAAAAAAAGCCGCGCCCCTTCCCCATGGGAGAGACCGTGCGTATTTTTGCTTTCAATACCGTGGCCTCGGCACGCGATGCCCTGAAAGCGCTTGAAACCGGCGGTGGCGGAACATTGCTCTTCGACGCCGATGCCGTGGCGGGCGCCGACGGATACTATGAAATACGTGTAGCGGAAAACGGCGCGCTAATCTTTAACGTGCAAATGAAAAACGAACTGCGCGAAGTGAATTACAAACAGGAGATAAACGCCAACATCGACGGCGGCATCGCTCTTGAGGAGGTGGAAGTTGTGGCAGAAAACCCAAACCCGCAACCCCGGCCCGTAGCCGGGAAAATAGTGGGCAACAAACTGATTGTAAACAACTCGGTAGCCATTCCCAGCAATTACGGCGCGCCCAACCGCCGGCTCATCATGCAACCTTATATCATGGACTGTACCACCGAAGAGATAGTGAGCTACATGGACCCGACAGTTATGGACGGCCCCGAATACGGACTGACGCAAGACCGCCGCATGGCCTACGACATCAGGAACGACAAACTGGCTCCCTATATCAATACCCGCCGCCAACTGGATGCCACACGCTTCAACCTGGACATCAATGACTCGGTACCCGTACCCGACCCCAGACGCATTTACAGTGTATTGTCCAAAGTTATTATAGCAGACTATACCCACCCTACATACGAAGCGGAATGGAAAATGACTACCTGCAAAATAAAACGCCCGTTGCAGTTTCTGGAGTTCTCGTTCCCCGATTTTGAATTAGACCCCGATAAATACAAGGAAACGCCCCGGCGCGAACGCCGGAATACGGCAGGCAATATTTCGCTGACATTCCTTGTGGGCAAGGCCGAACTGGATCCTGCCGACTCTGCCAATGTGGTGCAGATGAACAAGTTGCAGGAAGACCTGATGAACATCGTAAACGGTGAGGGCACCACACTGAAAGAATTTAAGATAACCGGCGTATCGTCTCCCGAAGGACGCTATGCCAGCAACCTTGCGCTTGCCAAGCAACGAACGGCTTTCGCCCTACGGAAAATCACTTCGGTAATACCTGCCGCCAAATGGAGCCGGGTATACAAACATCCTACGGAAACCCGTGTTGCCACTTGGAATGAAGTAGCCGATTTACTGGAACGGGACAGCCTCACTGCGGAAGCGCGGGAGATAAGGGAAATCACCGGGAAATATAAGAATCCGGATGCGCAGTTTGCCGCCGTATCGCGTCTGCCCTACTACTCCACCATCATCAAAGAACGGCTGCCCAAACTACGCACCGTACAGTACGAATACAAACATGAAATATTCCGTGAACTGAATCCGGATGAAATATTGGACAAATACTTGCACGACCCTCAATACGCCGATGGCAAAAAATCGTTTACCCGATACGAGTACTGGCATTTGTTCCGGATGATAAAAGCCCCGGAAGAAGCGGAGAAACTCTATCGGCGCGCTTACAGGGAAACAATGGCCTACGACACGAAAGGGAAAGAAAAGCCGTGGATTCTGGCGGCAAACAACCTTGCAATAGCGCTGCTACGCAGGGATACTTTCGACGTAGAGATACTGAAACCCCTGATTGACCTTAAGCGGAAAGTGAACATGGTGGACTCTTTCAATGACGGCATCAGCATAACCAAGACTGAGGTAAACCCCGAAACAATCGTTGCCAACCAGCTCGCAATGTACATACGCGCCTATAACTTTGAAGAGGCCAGCATCCTTGCCGACAAACTTCCGGATACCGAACGCTTCCAGATGATAAAGGCATTTGCCAACTGTCTGGGTGGATACTACGACTACCGGGGTGCAGCCACCGTAAAGGAGGGCGAGGAACGTAAAAAGGTATTCAAATTGGTAAAGGAGTCGTCACCGCTCAATAATATTGTAATGTGCATGGCTATGGAAACGGACAATTACAACAAAGAAGCACAGAAAGCATTGGAAGAACTGCCTGAAACGGCCATGACTAAATACATGAAACTGGTGATTTACATCCGGGAAAAGAAACTGTATGAATGGAGCTACGATAACGCCCTCGACTTTGACGAAGCCTGCAAGAAGTTGGAAGAAATCGTCAAACTGGATGAGAAATACTACAAAATAGCCGTTAACGACGGTGAAATCAGCAAGGAATTTATGGAATATTACGACCAGGGCGACTGGAAACTTTATTAAACGGATATGGAGAGTTGAACATCATGAAGAAACCACTGATTATATTGATTGTACTGCACACACTGATACCTTTTGCCTTTGCCCAACAGCAAACGGGCAATAATCCTTCTCCGGCAACGCATCCTAAAGATACCGTCGGCATAGGATTCGATGCTACCCGGCAGATGTTCCAAAGACGTTACCAGCATCCGGATGCAGTGCCTTTCGACACACTATGGAAAAATAATGTGTATATCTCCTTGTTTGGCGGCATGGACAAAATGATTCCGCGCGGAAACACGGATTTCAACACCGGTCCCGTGGGCGGTATCGCCGCCAATTGGCAGTTCGCCCCCGCCCATGCCCTGCGTGCCTCATTGCTGGCGGGTAACTTCTCGCGCAAAATAGACAACGAAACCCTATTGCGTTTCGGCCTGCAGGCGGATTATCTGCTGAATGTATCATCCTACGTCAACGGCTACAATCCCGGACGTATCTTCGAGTTCCTGACCGTAGCGGGAGTCGGCTATCAATTATCTGCACTGGCAGGCAGAGTGGAACATGTGGCCGACCTGCATTTAGGTTTCCAACTGAAACTGCACCCTACCGCACATGTGGACTTTTATCTGGAACCCCGCTTCACCATTATGAGTGACGGCATAGACCATTCCTTTCAAAAGAACTGGCATAAATATGACATGACCTACGGTGCGACCGTAGGAATGAACTACCGCCTGAAAGCATGGAAGCCTTTCGGCAAAATGCGCATACTGGAAGGCAATCATTTTTTGGACAATACCTTTATCGGCATCGCTGCCGGCGGGCAGTTTCAAGCTTCCCGCCTGACAAGTGAAATGGGACTGACAAACTCCATCGGCCCGCACATCAGCCTGTCTGCCGGCAAATGGCTGATACCGGCATTCGGCTTACGGCTGTCGGCATTCAAATCGGCCGATACCTGGCATAAGAAAGTAATCGCCTCTTCGGCGAGTTCGGCCGGTGAAGAGTTTTATGAGATGTCCGCATACGCCGGGGGGCGCCTGGAAGGTATGCTGGATGCCACTTATTTTTTTAACGGCAGGCAACTCAGTCCCAAATTCTCCGTCAATGTATTGGCGGGCGGTGAACTGGGATATATTCAAAAAGAAAATGGTTATCGGCCCGCAAAAGGCGGATATACGGGATTTACAGGCGGCTTGCAATTTAAATACCGGCTTTGGGGCGATGTTTCTTTATTTGCAGAGCCACGCACCAGTCTGGCATCCTATTCATTAAAGACCAATGAAAAGGAAGAAGGCAGATACGTAGCCAAAAAGTTCACAGACAATCTGTACAGTATCAATATAGGTATAGAGATACAGCGTACCGATGAAGAAAACCGTATGGCACGCTCTTTAAACCGTGATTTGTTTAAGCCTTCTTTCTTTGTAAGCGGCGCAATCGGTTTCTCCGTTCCCATACAAATGAAACGGTATGAACCGAAACGCTACTTCGATTACATGGTCACAGCAAGCGTAGGACGCATTTTCACCCGTTGTCATCACTCCGTTTAGCAGCGGATTACGGACCTCTGTCCACAGACCGGAAAGGGAAAACCTTGGATTATGATATGGCAAGCGGAAGCCTTGACTATATGCTGAACCTTACCAATCTGATGACGGGATATGACCCCGAACGCAAATACGACGTACAGCTATTTGCCGGAATAGTGGCTTCTATGCGGATGAAACATGAGAACCGCTTCTTTATCGGCGGAGAAGCGGGACTGCAAACATCTTACCGGGTGGGTCGCCGCTTCAAGGTATTCCTCGAACCCAAAATCCGCATTTACGGCAAGGAACTGCTAATGCAGGATAATGTGCAGGGGAGCGACATCATGATGTCGCTAAATGCCGGAACAAGCTTTTCGTTCTAAACGGGAACAGGTTATTTCAGAAGTTCATCAATCTTCTTAACCAAAGCCGAGAACTCTTCCGGATTATAAAGGCGGGTGAGCATCACGATGCGTCCTTCCTTATCAATCAATACATTACGGGTAATACCTGCTTGGCGCAACGCATATTTGGCGAAAATATCAGCCCCCGGGTCCAATCCCAACGGATAGGTAACGCCTGTGGACTTGCCAAAAGCTATGACTTTATTCAACGGCTCGTCACGGTCGATGCCCATTAACATGAAATCCGGATCGGACTTATGCTTCTGCCATATATCCTTTTCGATAAAAGGCATCTCCTTACGGCACACACCACACCAGCTTGCCGTAAACTGCAACATAACCACCTTGCCACGGAAATCGGAAAGCGTAACGGTCCTGCCGTCTGTCAGCGTAACGGTAAAATCGGGAGCCACCTGCCCCACTTTCACAATATAACCGGTATCGTCTGCCTCTGCTTCCTGTGCCATACCTACCATGCTGCACAATGCGAATAGGCCAAGTACCAATGATCTGAGTCGCTTCATTTTTCTTTGTTTTTAAGTATTCATAAATAGATTTCCTGTCACAAAAGAAACTAATTAGGCATAACAAAACAAATAGAGTATGAACTCTTTGCAAATATTTAACTCATACCCCACACGAAATGCGCGGATTTACACAGACAGCATCTAATGACCGTTCAGTCATTCATAAACCGTCTTGTGTAATCGCGCAACTTATATTCAAAGCCTTACCGCTCCGAAAACCCGTTCCTTAGATATTGGGTTTTATGTCCAACTTCACGGGCTTAATCATGTTTTCGGGCTTCAGGATAGTATCCAAATCTTCTTTGGAAAGAATGTTGTGTTCCAGAACCAGTTCATAGACCCCTTTTCCCGTTGCAAGGCTTCTTTGGCTATCTTGGTAGAATTTTTATAACCGATAACCGGATTAAGAGCCGTAACCACACCGATGCTATCGTGTACATATCTGCGGCATACTTCCTCATTAGCGGTAATACCGTCGATACAGAGCGTGCGCAGGGTATCGAATCCGTTCATCAGCAAATCGGCAGACTCAAAACAACATTGCGCCATTACGGGTTCCATTGCATTCAGCTCCATTTGAGCTGCTTCGCCACTCATAGCCACACAAAGGTCGTTGCCGATTACCTTATAGGATATCTGATTCATTACCTCAGGGATAACCGGGTTAACCTTACCCGGCATAATGGAAGAGCCCGGTTGCATGGCCGGCAGATTGATTTCTCCCAATCCGCAACGCGGACCGGATGCAAGCAGACGAAGGTCATTGCATATCTTGTTCATCTTCACCGCAACTCTTCTCATAGCCGAGGAGTAGCCTACAAGGCAAGAAGTATCCGAAGTAGCTCCCACTAAGTCACCGGACAGTTTCACGTCCCATCCGGTAAGCTTCGACAAAGCCTTCACGCATTTCTCCGCATATTCCGGTTCTGCCGCAATACCCGTGCCGATGGCGGTAGCTCCCATATTGACTGTAAGGAATTCCTCCGCCGCAAAGTTCAGGTTCTTTATCTCATTGCGCAAAATGCTGGCAAATCCGTTGAATGTCTGTCCGAGAGTCATGGGCACGGCATCTTCCAACTGCGTACGTCCCATTTTAATGATGTGTTTAAACGCTTCGGCTTTGCGTTGGAACGCATCGATCAACTCCTCAAAATGTTTCACAAGTTTAAGGTGAGTATAATACATTCCTATATGTATGGCGGTAGGATAAGCGTCATTGGTGGACTGCGAGCGATTGACATGATCGTTCGGTGAACAGTATTGGTATTCGCCGCGTTTATGTCCCATGATTTCAAGCGCGCGATTAGCTATTACCTCATTGGCATTCATATTGGTAGTGGTGCCTGCTCCCCCCTGAATCATGTCTACCGGGAACTGCTCGTGGTGCTTGCCTTCGAGTATCTCCTTACAGGCTTTAAGGATAGCATCCGTTTGCTGCCCGGTAAGCAGACCAAGTTCGGAATTGGCAATGGCTGCTCCCATTTTGGTAATGGCAAGAGCGTTGATAAACAAAGGATATTCGTTCAGATGAAATTTACTGATACGGAAATTCTCGATACCTCTGAGAGTCTGTACTCCATACATGGCGCTTTCCGGTATTTCACGGCTGCCGATTAAATCGCTTTCTGTGCGAGTTTTTGTAGATAGTTCTTCTTTCATAATATATGTTTATTAACTATTTCAATAAGCGGTCATCAAAGAATAACCAAAGATAGCATAAATTGTTTTGTAAACAATTAATACTTATTATTAGGTTAACAACATTTAATACAAGCCTTTTTATACACATATTACTATATATAATATGACAAAATGTAAGAACACACAGGGTTACCACTCCAAATTACTAAATAGTTAATATATGCTTAATTTAGAAAATATAAAATAATAAATACAACAAATTCACCCCCTGTTATTGTTATATAAGGGATTATTTTAGAAATTAGCCAATAGTAGAGAATATAACAACCTTATCTAATTTTTTAAATAATAAGTATATGGTTTTACAATTATTATTTGTACTGACCGCTATTATCATAGGTGCACGCTTAGGCGGCATAGGTCTCGGAGTAATGGGCGGCGTAGGTTTGGGCATACTGACTTTTGTATTTGGCTTACAACCCACTGCACCACCGATAGACGTAATGTTGATGATAGCCGCCGTTATTTCCGCAGCTTCCTGCATGCAGGCGGCCGGCGGACTTGATTACATGGTAAAGTTAGCGGAAAAACTGCTGCGCAAGAACCCGTCTCAGGTTACTATCCTCAGCCCCATCGTCACCTACCTGTTTACTTTCGTAGCCGGTACAGGACACGTGGCATACTCGGTTCTTCCCGTCATTGCCGAAGTTGCAACCGAAACCAAAATCAGACCTGAGCGTCCGCTGGGTATCGCTGTCATCGCTTCACAGCAGGCCATCACGGCAAGTCCCATTTCGGCGGCTACAGTTGCACTGCTCGGCCTGCTTGCCGGATTTGACATCACTTTATTCGACATACTCAAAATAACGATTCCGGCAACAATCCTCGGTGTACTGGTAGGCGCATTGTGCTCCATGCGTGTGGGAAAAGAACTGATTGACGACCCGGAATATCAAAAACGTATGACAGAAGGCTACTTCGACGGCAAGAAAGTGAAAATCGACGATGTAACAAACAAACGCCATGCTATGATTTCGGTACTCATATTTATCCTTGCCACGGCATTCATCGTTCTTTTCGGCTCATTCGAAGGGATGCGTCCTTCTTTCCTGATTGACGGAAAAACAGTTTCCTTAGGGATGTCCGCCATTATCGAAATCATCATGCTTTCGGCTGCCGCCCTCATTTTGCTGGTAACTAAGACAGACGGAATAAAAGCAACACAAGGCTCTGTCTTCCCGGCTGGAATGCAGGCTGTAATCGCCATCTTCGGCATTGCCTGGATGGG
>ENA-OUNI01000170-OUNI01000170.1-human-gut-metagenome-genome-assembly--contig:-NODE-170-length-28289-cov-3.231234_pt1 | contig 28289 bp, 36 predicted proteins | sample MGYA00242499_ERZ504580 | MGnify/ENA primary metagenome ERZ504580 (study PRJEB26092, sample SAMD00036315) | human gut metagenome | host: Homo sapiens | study: EMG produced TPA metagenomics assembly of... | reverse complement strand
ATGAAGGTCGATTCCGTTGTAGATGAGCGTGCATTGCGTGAAATTTATCTCGCGCGTTTGAAACGGCAGTCAAAAAAGCGCAGCCATGGACGGTGATGGGCGCTTACAATAAAATTAACGGTTCTTTTTGCTGTGAAAACAAGTGGCTGCTCGACGATGTGCTGCGCAAAGATTGGGGCTTTAAAGGCCTTGTTGTGACAGACTGGAGCGCTAACAATGAGCGTGTGCCCGGCCTTCTCGCAGGCAGGAGCTTGAAATGCCCGCCTCCGGCGGCGTCAACGATCAAAAAATTGTGGACGCTGTGCGCGCAGGCCAAATTGACGAAACCCTGCTCGATGAGCGGGTGGACCGGATTCTTGATTTGATTTTCCGCGCGGAGAAGGTAAAGGCCCTGGCCCACACCTGCGACCACGCCGCCAACCACCGCCTTGCGCGCAAAATCGCGGGCGAATCTATGGTGCTGCTTAAAAACGATGGAGAACTCCTTCCGCTCAAAGCTGGCCAGACGGTAGCGGTCATCGGGGAGATGGCGCGCTCGCCCCGCTACCAGGGCGCGGGAAGCTCCTTAATTAATCCCACACAGCTCGATTCTGCCTTCGATTGCCTGCTGGATGCGGGCGTCAGCGTCCTATATGCCCCGGGCTATAATAAGACGACCGACCAGCCGGATGAAGGCTGATCCGTGACGCCTGCCAAACCGCGAAAAAGGCGGATGTGGTGCTTCTCTTTCTTGGCCTGACGGAAAGCTACGAGGCCGAGGGCTATGACAGGCTCCATATGCACCTCCCTGCGAGCCATAATGCGCTGGCGGAGGCGGTCAGTGAAGCAAACGAAAACGTTGCGGTCGTCCTTTCCGGCGGCGCACCGGTAGAAATGCCGTGGCTTGGCAAAATAAAGGCGCTCCTCAACGGCTATCTCGGCGGCCAGGCGGGCGGCGGCGCGATTGCCGATCTCGTCACCGGAAAAGTCAATCCCAGCGGAAAGCTGGCGGAAACCTATCCCCTGAGCTTTTCGGATAACCCAACTGCCAATTACTTCCCCGGCGCCCCTGTGACAACCGAATACAGGGAGAGCATTTTTGTCGGCTACCGATATTACGATCGGGTAAAAAAGGACGTTCAGTTCCCCTTCGGCTTTGGGCTTTCCTATACACAGTTCTCCTACTCCGGCCTACGCTTGAGCAAAAAGGCGGTCAAGCAGGGAGAGGAGCTGACCGTCTCCTTTCAAATCAAAAATACCGGCAAGGTGGATGGCGCGGAAATTGCTCAGGTCTACGTTGCTACGCCGGACAGCGTAATTTTCAAGGCGCCAAAGGAGCTCAGAGGCTTTGCCAAAGTCTTTTTGAAGGCCGGTGAGCAAAAACCGTGACGGTCACGCTAACTGAGCGAGCATTCGCCTATTATAACGTCAATATTCACGACTGGCATGTTGAGAGCGGTGTTTATCAGATTCTTGTGGGCGCATCCAGCCGCGATATCCGACTGGATGGCACGGTCGATGTGGAGAGCGCAAACCGGATGCCATTGTCCCGGATTACCGTCAGACCGCGCCCAGCTATTACGAAGGCGCAATCCAGGAGATCCCGGCCGATCAGTTTGAAGTGCTCATCGGGCGCCCCCTGCCGCCTGCATACCGTAAGCCGGGCGAGCCGCTTGACCTCAACTGCACGCTGGAGGACGCGAAGGAAACGCCATGGGGCGCAAGGCTCAATAAAATTGTTAACACAGTCACTCTGAAGCTTGCCAACGGCAACGAAGAGACTGCGCTGATGCTCTCCTCCCTCGCGCTACAGATGCCCATCCGCGGCTTTGTCGGCATGAGTGCCGGCATGGCATTTACGGAGGATATGGCCCACGGCCTGCTCATGATCCTTAACGGGCAAAACGCCCCAACTGGTTGGAAGAAAATTATCGTCGGTTTTGTCCAGGTGCTAATGCATTTGAAATCCTTCTTGAACGCCATCTGATTTTCATGAACCACATCAGTTCGAAACCATCCTGACAGGAGCAAGCGAGAAGGGTAAAACGCCCATTTTACCCTTCTCGCTCAAAAAGCATTTTACGTCAGTTCGAAACCATCCTGACGGGAGTATGCGACTGCTGTGAACTTTTTCGCGGCAGCCGCAGCTCCAAATCAAAACTATGGAGTGAAAATAAAATGAAAAAAGGAACCCTTCTCTATCTCGCCCAAGCGGGAATGATTGCTGCGATTTATGCTGCGCTAACCTATCTGGCCATGGCCTTAATCTTGCCTATGGAAGCATCCAATTCCGTTTCTCAGAAGCGCTAACCATTCTGCCAATCTTCACGCCCGCCGCAGTACCTGGCCTTGCCATTGGCTGCCTGATCGGCAACCTTGCGAGCCCATACCCACTGGATCTGGTTTTCGGCACGGCCGCCTCCCTGATCGCCGCGCTGCTCACGCGGCGGTGCGCAAGGTGCGGATTAAAAACGTGCCCGTGCTCGCGCCCCTGCCGCCCGTATTGGTAAACGCCATAATCGTTGGACTGCAAATCACGCTGTTCACGCCCGGCGAGGCGGCTTCCTTTTGGGGGTTCCTGATCGCCGCCGTGCAGGTGGGCCTCGGCCAGCTTGCGGTCTGTTATCTGCTGGGTCTGCCGCTGGGTATGGCGCTGGAGAAAAGCGGAGCGGCAAGGGTGATTTTTCCGCCCACTGTGAAAAAATGAGCAAATAGATAATTAGATATATGAAGAAATCAATATAAAAAAGCCATCCCGGATTAAGATTCGGGATGCTTTTTGGTTCGCAACTCCTTCACCAAATTTGCCGCCAAGTAAAACCATTTGACTAGAGGAATAAACCAAACTTATTTTATTTCATCCTTCCCGCCCATATACATCCGCAGCGGCTCCGGGATAGCAACAGAACCATCCGCCCGCAAATTGTTCTCCAAAAAGGCGATCAACATGCGGGGCGGGGCCACCACCGTGTTGTTGAGCGTGTGCGGGAAATAGTTGCCCTTTTCCTTATTGCGCACACGGATGCCAAGCCTACGGGCCTGCGCGTCGCCAAGGTTCGAGCAGCTTCCCACCTCGAAATACTTCTGCTGGCGGGGGGACCATGCCTCTACGTCGATGCTCTTGACCTTCAGGTCCGCAAGGTCGCCGGAGCAGCATTCCAGCGAACGCACCGGAATATCGAGGCTGCGGAAAAATTCAATGGTATAATGATAGAGCTTTTCAAACCACTCCTTGCTCTCCTCCGGCCGGCAGACAACCACCATCTCCTGCTTTTCAAACTGATGGATGCGGTAAACCCCGCGCTCTTCGATGCCGTGCGCGCCCACCTCCTTGCGGAAGCAGGGAGAGTAGCTCGTGAGCGCTTGCGGCAGTTCCTTTTCCTCCAGCAGCGTGTCGATGAATTTGCCGATCATGGAATGCTCGCTCGTGCCGATCAGGTAGAGATCCTCCCCCTCGATCTTATACATCATGTTTTCCATTTCGGCAAAGCTCATCACGCCATCTACAACGTTCCCGCGGATCATGAAGGGCGGCACATAATAGGTAAAGCCCTTATCAATCATAAAATCCCGTGCATAGGAAAGAATCGCGGAGTGCAGCCGGGCAATATCCCCCCGCAGGTAATAAAAGCCGTTGCCGCTTGTTTTGCGCGCGCTGTCCAGATCAATGCCGCTGAAGCGCTCCATAATCTCCACATGATAGGGCACCTCATATTCCGGCACACGCGGCTCGCCAAAGCGCTCCAGCTCTACGTTTTCGCTGTCGTCCCTGCCGATCGGGACGGTTGGATCAATGATATTGGGAATCACCAGCATGCGCTCACGGATTTGGGCGGAGAGCTCGTTTACCTCCGCATCCAGGCGGCTCATCTCCTCCGCCATATCAGAGACGCTCTTTTTTGCCTGCTCCGCCTCTTCCCGCTGCCCCTTTGCCATAAACGCACCGATCTGCTTGCTGATCGTGTTACGCTGGCTGCGCAGATATTCGCAGCGCGTGCGTGCAGCACGGCATTTTTCATCCAGCTCGATTACCTCGTCGACCAGCGCTACCTTTTCCTCCTGAAACTTTTTTCGGATATTCTCCTTGACAAGCTCCGGATTGGACCGCAAAAAATTTGATGTCTAACATACAAATTCTCCTTTCAAATCTCCTTACTCTAGAAGAGCGGCAAAATAAAAAGCTTCCGTCCCCCTTATGGGACGGAAGCAAATTCTCCGCGGTGCCACCCATTTTGCCGGTAAGCCGGCCTCTTTGATCCGTGCTGTAACGGGCACGCCCCTCCGGTTCCTCGCCGGCAGCTCCGAAAGTGGAAAAGCCTGCCTCTTTACCGGTTTCCACCGACCACCGGCTCTCTGAAAAAGGCTGAACAGGCCGTTACTTTCATCTTGGCTGATTTTCTATTAGTATAGCCGATTTTTCTCGCTTTGACAAGAGGCTTTTTTAGTGTCATTATTCTAGTTTCACAAAATTTTGATAAAATATAAACAATAAATAAATTTAAATAATATTATCTTGACATTCTTTTCATTTTCTATTAATTTTATACCGTATAGACTTGTGGTAGGTAAGACCATACGGAATAGGGGCCCACACAAGAGAGAAGGGAGTTCTATTTTATGAAAAAGAGTAAACGTTTACTTGCGGTTTTATTGGCTCTTTCTATGACAGCCACGCTGGCTGCCTGCTCGCCAGGAGAATCGGATGAGCCAGCACAGATCCATCCATCAGTGGAAATCAGCCGTCAAATGAGGAAACTCTTCCCGCCGGGGGAAACAGGCGGGGCCAGCGCATCTGAGCCAAGCCTGGATGAGAGCACGGACACCCTCCCGGTATCCGGCGATGTTTCCGCAACGCAGCCAAGCGAAAAACAACCGCAGGAAGAAAAAAGCACTGCGCCGAAAGCCGATGAAAACGACCCGACCAAAATGTCGAAGGCCGCGCTTATTAATTATTACAACACAGCGGCAAACGATGCGAAATCAAAGGCGAAGAGTATTACAAAAACACAGAATCAGGCGAGCTTGGCGAAAGCGCCGCAAATCAACAATGGAATCCTGGAAAGCATTGCGAATACGTTGATGAAAGCATTTCTCTCCGACTCCCCGAAGAGTGTAAACGAAACCTACTCTTCAGCCGCTGAGAAAAAAGAAAATTTTTATGTAGGCGGACAGAGCTATTCCAGCAAATTGACAGCCTCTGACGTTACATCGGCCACGTGTAAAAAGAGCGGCAGCAATTATGTCGTTACGCTCAAGGTAAAGGGGAGCAGCGTTTCCAAAGCTTTCTCCACAATTTCGAAAAACCAGATTACCGATGCGGTAAAGGGTATGGTGAAATTTAACAGCATCGATATTTCCTATTCTGATTCTACCATTCAGGCAACGGTTGGCCCCAATGGGAAACTGCAAAAAGTTTATTACGATATGCCTGCCGTTACCATGAATTTGACGTCAAATTGGGAAGTGGGATCAAAGCATCCCTTGCAATCCACTTGGGAGATTGGTTTACGATCAACTGGTAAAAACGATAAACAAATCGAGGGTAGCGCAACGAGGCGTTTGCAAAATATGCAAAACGCCTTATTTTTATATAGAATGAATAATTTATATTTGTTATATAAATAAAACCAATGCATTCTTTACAATATTCAAACAGACTGCTATAATAAAATATAGATCTTCAGTTTTCTGCCGTATCAAACAGCCCTTCGTGGCTGCTTTTGAATAATTACGATATGAAGGAGCGCAGAAATATGAATGAAAGCACAGAGCCCAACGTTATTCCCTCTGTACCTGGCAAACCAAAGCTTACCAAAAAGCAAAATCTGCTCCAGGCAGTCAAATTCACCCTATTTTCTATCAGTGCGGGGGGCATTCAAATCATAAGCTCCACGATCTGTAAAGAGCTGTTTCATTGGCCTCCCATGGCGTGCTATATCACGGGCTTAGTCCTATCTGTTTTATGGAACTTCACGTTCAACCGAAAATTCACGTTTAAATCCGCAAATAACATTCCGATCGCTATGCTGAAAGTAGCTGGATACTACGCTGTGTTTTCCCCTGTGTCTACATGGTGGGTAGGAGCGCTGACCGGAATCGGCTGGAATTATTATCTCGTTCAAATTGGCACCATGCTGATCAATTTCGTCACGGAATTTTTTGTTTGACCGTTTTGTGGTGTTCGGTAAATCGATCAACACCAATGACCTCGGCCGTAAGGAGCAGCAGGCAACGCGAGAACAACAGCACAAGGCAGAATAAAGAATGAGAAGGGGCATGTCGCAGTTATGAAGAGAAAAAAATCCGACCGCTGGCGGCTTTTCTGGCGCTTTTATTGCTCATGGGATCGGCTGGATGCGGCAAGGCGCCAAAATCATCTGATTTTATCACGGAGGAAAATTTAATAGAAACATCCTCCATGAAGGATGCGGAGACAGGCGCCGCTATAACCGGAAAATGGAACGGGACCAAAAATAGCTCCCTAGAAATCGTCTTTCCCAAAGAGGTCGCGGTCAACACGGTCGTCTTGCGGGAAAAGGGCGCAAGCATCCGCGCTTTCGAGCTTCAAATCCCAAAAGGAGACGGTTATGAAACGATTTATCGAAATGATAAAGTAGACGCTTATCGCTATTGCGCCTTTCCGGAGGTGACCACATCCTCCCTGCGTCTCACCATCATAGACGGCGCCGACTTCACGTTAGAGGGCATCGAGGCCTATCGGGTTGCGGGCAGTAAACCAGAGGGATTTCGCGTTACCTCCTATGTTATAACCGACAGCGTTTATGACCGTGAGGCCATAAGCGACGGGCACTTCGATGTGATTACGGATGCGATCCTATTTGGCAGCCTCGTTTTGATCAAACGGCAATCTCTCCTTTCAGGATAAAAAGATTGATGGCCAGCAGCTAGACGGTCGGCAAGTTTTTGAAACAGCTCTCCAAAACGTGCGGGAAGCCGTCTCAAGCAGAGATATCCGGCTCTATGTCAACCTGCTCGGCCCTGACGCGCCGTCAGGCATTGAGGATTGGAACAAATCCATGTATGCCAAGCCGACCTGCATAAGGCGGCCATGTCTGGTGTCAACGGCAAAAATCTGATACAATCCATCACACAATTGCTCGATCAATACGATTTGGACGGCGTTTTCTTCGACTGGGAATATCCTCTACGCAAAAAGGATTGGAAGGTTTTTGATCAGTTCCTTCTCTCACTTGATGAGGCCCTCGGTGAAAAACGGCTCGGTATCGCCGTTCAGAGCTGGGCGTTTAAGGCTTCCCGGGAGACTATCGAGAAGCTTGATCTCGTCGAGGTTATGACTTATGATATGTTTGATGAGGACGGTTACCATGCGCCTTTTTATCCCTGCGTGGTAACGGAGATCAACGCGCTTTTGAAAAAGGGCTTAAAAAAGGAGCAGCTCGATCTCGGCATTCCGTTTTATGCCCGCCCCACGGATCGGGCCGCCCAATGGTTTGATTATAAAACAGAGGCAGAACAACTCGGCTGGTTTGGCAATGTGGCAACCGGCCCCCAAGAGGTTACCGAGTGGCAGAACAACGCGCCTATTCAGGTGACCGCAACCTCTCCCCGCTATTATAACGGATGCCAGATGGTCTATGATAAGACCGCCTATGCGATGGATTTTGGTTTGGGCGGAATGATGGTTTGGAACTACGCGGGGGATCTCCCCTATGAAAACGGGCTATCCCTGTTCCGTGCGATGGGAATGGCGGCTACACATCGGTAAAAGCACGAAGAAAACGGTGGATCCACGCACAAGTTCATCGCTTTGCCCGTGGGCGAAGGCCACAACACGGTTTCGCATCAATCCATGCCCGCAAAAATTTTCGGGGAGCGCTGCAAACGATAACGGTTTGCAGCGCTCCCCCGCCTGTTTCATTTTGTCATTGATGATTCCCTATCCGATAGGCTGCCGGCCTCTCCTCACCTTCTCTTCTGTATTTTTCACATAGCGTTCTGTGAAACCGTTTTTTATGATGGTTTTTGCACGCCTCCAGATCGCAGTTTTCACACGTCAGCTTTTGATTGGACATCCGATAAAATCGCTTGGGATATTTATGATAGGTGATTTCCCATTCCACCAGCGAGCACAGCGCCAGGCCCACTAGGATGATACTATAAACACTGGGTAGAAAAAGCAGAAAACTATAGGAAAAAAAGCTATCCCAGTTAAAAATTCGACATTCCATGCAGCAGCTCGGCCTGATGATGATCCGATGAAACGGGCACCAAAAAACACCGCGAAATAGACGCAGAAATCCGAGAAGGCAAAGAAAAAGAAAATCCATGCCCGATCAAAAACCCCAACCGCGTACAGGCCTCCTACCGCCGCCAGAAATGCAAGCCAAAAAAGCATGGCATACCAAGCCTCCGGTCATACTGTTTTTTCATCCGCTGGAATTCCACTTCATCCAACATTGGAGTTTTTTCATAATTTTTAGCAAACTGACGACCTTTATAAAGCGTGCGATTGAACCGGGATAGCATATCCTTCACCGGAAAAACGGCCAGATACACCGTGGCAACAATCAAAACGGCCGTAGGCATCGAAAAGGGGAGCGTACGATCAAAAATCAAACAGTACAGCGCAAACAACAATAGCGCGCCGCTGCTAAAAAGGCGAAACAGATTCAATGAATAACCCCCCATTCCAATGAAAAAAGGCTGTTGCAAAATGCAAAGATTTTCGCAACAGCCTCTTGCTTTTATTCTTCGTTCAGGTGGATGGCGCCGTCTGTCGCGCTTGGGATGCCGTGCTTTCTCCGCCATTCAGTGGCCGCTTTTCATCCACAACTTTTTCACAGCGCCTGAGTACCCCGCCTTTCTCCTCCACTTCAAAGGAGTCTTTCCGCTCTTGCAAAAGCTTTTGGAAGTCTTCCCCCTTCATGCTTTGAAGCACATCTGTGCGGTATTGCGTGAAATAGCTGCCCTTCTCGCCCAAAGCATCCAGCTTCTGCACCACATAAATGAAGGTGGAAAGCGTGATCACCTTCACGTCGCCATTTTTCATCGCCACAACCTGATCGTAAAACCCCTCCGGATAATCCGTGTTTCCGCCGTTAATCACCGATGCGGTGAACTCACCGACACTGGTGCTATTCTGAGATTCTAAATATTTCGTGTTGGCCTCCTCAATCGAGGTGCCCTTGCTAACGGAATCCGCCATCGTATTAAATTGCTTTTTAATTTCCTCAATGCGGTCGTCGCTAAGCGCCACAGATTCGCCCGCGTCGTTCGTATCGGTCAAATACCCATTGATCGATTTGAACACCACAAAGTGCTTGGAGAAATAATCCTTCAGCGCATCCTCCGCCACCGGCTGCAATCCATTCGCCCCATAATAGGCCTCCAGCAGAAGCTCCCTTCGCGCCTCGTTTTCCCGAACCTTCATCAGCGTCTGCTTGCTGATCCCCAGCCCCGTATAGTAGGTGCTGAAAAACTTCCACTGTTGATTAACCCATGCTGAAGCGGCTGCCTCGCGCTCCGTTTTTAGAGTGATCGACCGCTCCGCCGCAAGTGTATTAACCGCCACATATTCCTTACATAGGCTGATCGTATTTTCCCGCGCATCACCAGGATACTGCTCCGGCGAGCGTTTTACCAGATCATAATAATACGTATATATTTCACTGCTGACCTGTGCGCCGCCGATATGCAGCGCCGTTTTCGGCCCTCCACAGGCTGTCAGAAGCGTAATAAATAAGGTTAGCGCCGTCACAGCGCACAGAATTCGTTTCATAGCAACCTCCAATTATCCGCCGGCCTGGCCGGCGCTGTGCCGATTCCTTCACAAGGCTTGTCCGCTAGGTTTGATTATACATCATCGACGGGAAAAAGTCCACAAACGCGGCCTCTACCTCTTTAAAAACTGTGCGGACTATGTTAGAATAATCTCATTCTAACAGAACAAATGGGGTATTCATATGCAATTTGAATTTTCTGATCGTATTTCCACTCTCCAGCCCTCCGCAATCCGTGAGATTTTGAAAGCGACCTCCCAGCCGGGCGTCATCCCTTTTGCCGCCGGCAACCCCGCGCCGGAAGCCTTTCCAACCGAGGAGGTGCGTGAAATTACGGAAAAGCTGCTCACCGAGCGCCCGATCGACTGCCTGCAATATGGCGTCACGGAGGGCTATACGCCTCTGCGAGAGCGTATCTCTACCTATATGAAGCAAAAGCACAATATTGGCCGCGACTTTGACAGCCTACTGATTACATCCGGCGCACAGCAGGTGATGGATCTCGCCACCAAGGCGCTGTGCAACGAGGGCAATACCGTGATCTGCGAAGCGCCCTCCTTCATCGGCTCGCTCAACTGTTTCCGCTCCTACAACGCGAAGCTGCGCGGCATCCCCGTGCAGGCAGACGGCATGGATGTAGATGAGCTGGAGCGAGCGCTCCAGGAGGAAAAGAATGTCCGGTTTATCTATACGATCCCGAATTTTCAAAATCCGGCGGGCGTTACCATGTCGCTTGCCAAGCGCCGCCGGGTCTACGAGCTCGCAAAACAATACGGCGTGCTGATCATTGAAGATAACCCGTATGGCGACCTGCGCGTCGCGGGCGAGCATGTGCCCGCGATCAAGAGCTTTGACGAGGAGGGCATTGTCATCTATGCGGGCTCCTTCTCCAAAATCCTCTCTCCCGGTATGCGCGTGGGCTACGCGATTGCCCCCGCGACGCTGATCGCCAAGATGACGGTCGGCAAGCAGGCGGCAGATGTGCACACCCCGATGCTCTGCCAGCTGATCGTGGATGAATGGATGGCACATTACAATGTGGAGGCCCATATTCAAAAAATCTGTGATATTTACCGCAAAAAGCTCAACCTGATGTGTGATCTGATCGACAGCGAGCTCGGCGATTTCGTCACCTACAACCGCCCGGAGGGCGGGCTGTTCATCTGGTGCGCCCTGCCGGACGCGTTGATATGACGGCCTTCTGCCAGGCCGCGGTGGAGCAAAAGGTGGCGGTTGTGCCCGGCTCCGCCTTCATGACGCATGAGAGCGACCCCACCAGTGCTTCCGCTTGAATTTCTCAACGCCTACCGACGAGGCGATCGTCAAGGGCATGCAGATTCTGGGCCAGGTTAAGCGGCAATTTTAAGAGAGTGGTGAAGATTACGATGGAACAACAGCCTGAACGCAAAAAACGGATTTTAAGCGCGATCCAGCCCAGCGGCATCCCAACGCTCGGCAATTACCTCGGCGCTCTGAAAAACTGGGTTTCCATGTCGGAAGCATATGACTGCGCCTATGCGGTGGCGGATTTGCACGCGATCACCGTGCGGCAAAATCCGGCGGAGCTGCGCCGCCGCACGTTGGAATTATACGCTCTGCTGCTCGCGATTGGCCTTGACCCGGAGAAGAACCTAATTTTTATCCAAAGCCAGGTTTCAACGCATGCGCAGCTCGCCTGGGTGCTCAATTGCTATACCCAATTTGGAGAAATGTCACGCATGACGCAGTTTAAAGATAAATCAACCCAGCATGCGGATAATGTGAATGTCGGCCTGTTTGCCTATCCGGTGCTCATGGCGGCGGATATCCTGCTTTATCAGGCGGATTTTGTGCCTGTCGGCGCGGATCAGAAGCAGCATTTGGAGATTACGCGTGATATCGCCGGCCGTTTCAACGGCATTTATGGCAATGTGTTTACGATTCCTGAGCCTATATCGGCAAAGAGGGGGCTCGTGTGATGTCCCTTCAGGAGCCGGAGAAAAAGATGAGCAAATCCGATCCGAACGTCAACGGCTTTATCTCCATTTTAGATGGGCCGGATGTGATCCTGCGCAAATTCAAGCGTGCCATTACAGATTCCGAAGCCCGCGTCGCTTACGAAGAGGGTCGTAGCGCTATCAACAACCTGATGGGCATCTATAGCTGCTGTACCGGTAAATCGATGGAACAAATTGAGGCGGAATTCGAGGGAAGAGGCTATGGCGATTTCAAAACCGCCGTCGCCGAGGCGGTCATTGAAGAACTGCGGCCCGTGCAGGAGCGTTTCGACAGCTATATGAAAAGCCCCGACTATCTCCGTGATTGCGCGGCCAAGGGCGCTGAATCGGCGCAGCGCATCTCCCAGCGCACACTGGATAAGGTGATGAAAAGGTCGGTTTTGTGCTCAAATAATGCCGAAATGGGGCGCCCCTTCGTTTGTAGATTTCGGGCGGGGCCTTCTTTACGAACCCCAAGCCAGACATCGAAAAATAGAATAGCGCAGCTAATACAAACCGAGCCCGGGATCATGCGATGGCATGATCCCGGGCCGCTTACTTGCCTTTTTCATTTATCCAACACTAAACCTGATCATCCGTCTGCGCGCCGCTGCCGTTGATGGGAATTGCCTCCCCAAGAAAGGTCGCTCCGGTTTCCCGATTGCGGTAAAAAATCCTTCACACGCGCAAGGAATTCCCGTGCGTTGTTATAAACCACGCTGCTATACGGTCTCGGGTCAGACGCAATGCCGTATGCCTCCAGCCCCAGCGCCCGTGCAATATAAACCGCGCGGTACAGATGGTATTTTTGCGTGACAATGATGACCTTTTTCGCCTGAAATACATCCCGCGCACGATACATCGTTTCATAGGTGGAGAAACCTGCATGATCCATAAACACGTCGTCCGCCGCCACGCCCTTTTCCACCGCGTATTTTTTCATGGCATTGACTTCATCGTAGTCCTCTTGCCCATGATCCCCGCTCATCAGGATTTTTTTTGCGCCGCCGCGCTCGTAAACGTCAATCGCGCCAAGCACCCGATCCTCCAGCATATGGCTAAGCGTATCCTTGCCCCATACCATTGCGCCCAACGCGATCACACAATCTGCGTTCACCTGCTCCGTTTCCTGTGGCTCCAAGATATACCGGCGGGCACTGCCCACCACAATCCCATTGATAACGAAGGGGGATAACACGCCCAAAACAAGCAAAATACATACCGCTGCAAGCACACGCTTTTTCCCCTTTGATGCTGTTTGAAGCCAGGAAGGCTGCTTTCTGTTTCTCATTCCATTCCTCCGCCTCATTCCGGCGTTTGTCAATTCTTCTTCTCGAGCTTTTCCAGCGACTCCATTTTCAAATATGCATTGATAAAGCCGTCCAGATCCCCGTCCATCACAGCGTTGATATTGCCGGCTTCATAGCCTGTGCGATGATCTTTAACCAGCGTATAGGGCATAAAGACGTAGGAGCGGATCTGGCTGCCCCAGCCGATCTCCTTCTGGTCGCCCTTGATATCCTCAATCTTATCCAAATGCTCGCGCTCCTTGATCTCCACAAGCTTCGATTTGAGCATGCGCATCGCAACTTCGCGGTTTTGATGCTGGCTGCGCTCCACCTGGCAGGAAACGACAATCCCTGTCGGGATATGTGTCAACCGCACGGCGGATGATGTTTTATTCACCTTCTGCCTCCTGCGCCGCTCGCGCGGTAAACATCCATCTTGATATCCTCCGGGCTGATCTCCACATCAAAGGTGTCGTCAATTTCCGGCATCACCTCCAGGGAAGCAAAGGAGGTGTGCCTACGGCCAGAAGAATCAAACGGAGACACACGCACCAGCCGGTGCACGCCCATTTCGCTGCGCAAAAAGCCATAAGCATTGAGGCCTTCTACCAGCAACACAGCGGATTTCAGACCCGCCTCGTCGCCGTCGAGAAAATCAAGTGTGCTCACCTTAAAGCCATGGCGCTCGCCCCAATGATTATACATGCGGAACAGCATCTCTGCCCAATCCTGCGCCTCCGTGCCCCCTGCACCCGCATGGAAGGTAAGGATGGCGTTTTTGGAATCAAATTCGCCGCTGAGAAGGGTTGCCAACGTTTGGGCTTCGATCTCCTTTTTCACCGCTTTTACACTCTCCTGGCACTCTGGCAGGAGATCCAAGTCGCCCTCTTCATTGGCCAATTCGATCATAACAAGCGCGTCGTCAAAATTCGATTTCAGCGTTTCATAGGCCGAAATTCGGTTTTTTAGCATACTCACGCGCTGCAACACCTTTTGGGAGTTGCCGAGATCCTCCCAAAAGCCGTCCGCCGCCGTCTGCTCCTCCAGCGTTGCCACCTCTTTGCGCATTTCTTCCAGGCCAAGCGCAGAAGAAAGCTCCTTGAGGGCATCCTCATCCTCAAGCAACTGCAGGCGAAGTTCTTCAAACTGTATCATCGTATCCATCCTTAATCCATATAGATTTATCTTTGCCAATACGTAGTTTATTATAAGTTTACAGCGGCGGAATGTCAATGCCAGCGGCCCGGAACTCCAAAAGACGTGTCTCCCCCGACGCAAAAACGGGACGGCTGCTTTGCCGTCCCGCCTAGTTTGATCAACTTGTCTGCTGAAACATATGATTGAGCGGCCCGTTCCCTGCTCCCAGATCAAGCCCTGCACGCAGCGCATTCGTGAGATACTCCTTCGCTGCCCGAGCGCTCTCCACGAGCGATTGCCCCCGCGCTAAGCCACAGGCAATCGCAGAGGAAAGCGTGCAGCCGGTGCCATGCGTATTGGAATTTTCCACCCTGCGGCCCTGGAGCCAGTGAGCTTCCCCATTTTGGAGCAGCAAATCGTCCGCCGTCTTGGCAAGATGCCCCCCTTTGAGGAGCACCGCCGCCCCCGTCTGATCCGAGAGCAGCCGCGCAGCGCGCTCCATCTCCGCTTCATCACGTACGCGCATTCCGCAAAGGGCCTCCGCCTCCGGCAGATTCGGCGTGATAAGCTGCGCCATTGGGAACAGCTTTCGCTTCATCCACTGCACCGCTTCCTGGTCAAGCAGCCTGTGCCCACTCGTGGAAATCATCACCGGGTCGATTACGATGCATTCCGCTTGACCATGAGCCAGCGCCTGTGCCACCGCCTGCACAATCTCGGCATTGCAGAGCATGCCGATTTTGACCGCATCGGGCCGGATATCCCCTACCACACAGTCGATTTGCTGGGCGACTAGATCCACGGGAACCGGCTCCACCCTAGATACGCCCAGCGTATTCTGCACGGTCAGCGCAGTGATGGCGCTCGTTGCATAAAGGCCGTGGGCGGTGATCGTCTTGATATCCGCCTGAATACCCGCCCCTCCGCTCGGATCTGATCCCGCGACGGTCAGCACTGTTTTCACAGCAAAGCCTCCTCCGCCCCGGGAAACAAGGGCATATAAACATCCGCGAGCTGCCGGATCTGCTCTTGATCCGCCTGGGAAGATGCGTCGTAAACGGCCGCAACGGGGAACCCCGCCCGCTTTGCGGTCTGCATCGCATAGAGCGCATCCTCAAAGACCACCGTCTGTTCCCGCGGTGTGCCCAGTTTTTTCTGTGCCAATACAAAAATATCCGGACTGTCCTTGCCGAAGCCCGCCTCTGTGCAGGTGAGAAGGAAGGAAAAATAGCTGAGCAGCCCTGTGCGCCGCAATGCGGCTTCTGCCAAAGGGCGGTCTGTCGCCGTTGCCACGCACATTTTCACACCCGATTGCCGAAGCGCGTGCAAAAAATCTCGAACGCCCTCCTTTGCAGGCGCCGTTTTTCGATAGAAGCTTCAATCCGCGCGTTGACCCCATCCATAATCTCCGCTTCCGGCAAGTTCACGCCGTAGCCAGAGCGAAAATATGCCGCCGCCTGCCTCATCGACATCGTCAGGAGCCGCTCCGGCAAATCCGGGCGTGCCTGGATGCCCAGCCCCGCAAGGTAATCAATGCCCACCCGATCCCAAATCGGCATGGAATCGAGCAGCGTACCATCCATATCAAAAATGGCTCCGGTCATTTTCATGCAGCAATTCCCCCTTCCACCTTTTCCACCTCTATTCTACCCCCTGCACAGCCTGCTGCGCAAGCATGGAAAGCCTTCTCGCCGCATCGCCGGGCGACGGTGCGGCAAAAATTGCTGACACTACCGCCACACCGTTGATCCCACTGCCGGTGAGCTCCGGTAAATTTGCCTCATTAATCCCGCCAATTGCCACCACCGGGATTTTGACTGCTGTGCAAATCTCCCGCAGCGTTTCAAGAGACACGGTATCTGCATCCAGCTTTGTCGATGTGGAGAATACCGCGCCGACGCCGAGATAATCCGCGCCCGCTTCCTGCGCCAAAACTGCTTGGGAAACCGTCTGAGCGGATACGCCCAGGATTTTATCCGGGCCGATTCTGGCGCGTACTTCGCCTGCCTCCATATCGGACTGGCCCACATGCACGCCATCTGCGCCGCAACGGAGCGCAAGCGGCACATTGTCGTCAATTAGAAACGGCACTTGATAGCGGGCGCACAGCTCCTTCACCGCAGCAGCCTCCTCCATAAATGATTTTTCATCCAAATCCTTCTCCCGTAGCTGTAGCATGGTCACGCCGCCTTGGAGAGCCTCCTCCACCTGCTGAAACAGGGTCTTTTCCCCAAGCCAGGAGCGGTCTGTCACCGCATAGAGCAATAAATTTTGTTTATCGAACTTCATAGTTTGCCCCTCTTTCCAACGTTTCTGCATCCAGGCAATCAATCGCGTCGATCAATCGGTTGCGGTAGGTGGAATTGCCCTCCCCCTTCTGTAACCGCTCCAGCGCGATCTCCCCGCAAACGCCATTGCGCCCACTGCGGCAGCTGCCGCTTCCAGCGGGCATTCCGGATTTGCCGCGAGATACGCGGCAGTCATGGCGGAAAGCATGCAGCCCGTGCCGGTAACGCGGCCCATCATCGGCCGGCCGTTGCGGATGACAAACGTGCGCTCTGCATCCGAAACAAGGTCGATTGCACCGGTTACGGCAATCACCGCGCCCGTTTTGGCCGCAAATGCCTTGACGAAAGCCACCGCCGCATTAAGCGTTTCCTCCGTTACGATATCCGCCGCATCCGCATCGACCCCCTTTGTTGTGCCGGAGCCGGAAGCGAGTGTTTTGATTTCAGAAATGTTGCCCCGGATGACGGTAAAGCGGATTTCATCAATAAGCCTGCACGCTGTCTCCGTCCGCAGCCTGGACGCGCCCGCGCCAACCGGATCGAGCACGACCGGCCGGCCGAGCGCATTTGCCTTTTTCCCAGCGAGAAACATGCCCTCCACCATGGCGTTCAGTGTGCCGATGTTGATATTTAAAGCGTTGCTGATCGCGGTGATTTCCTCCACCTCGGACGCATCGTCCGCCATCGTGGGGGACGCTCCGCAGGCGAGCAGGATATTCGCACAGTCGTTGGCGGTTACATAATTTGTAATATTGTGGATCAGGGGCGATGTTTTCCGTATATTTTCAAGCTTTTCTCCGAACATATTGCATTCTCCCTTTCTCAGTCCATGATATCTACGTCTTCGCCACGCAGGATCTTATTAATGTTGCGCACCGCGCACATTTTGCCGCACATCGTGCAGGTATCCTCCCGCTCAGGCGTGCTCTGCGCGCGGTAGGCGCGCGCTTTCTCCGGATCGAGCGCCAGAGAAAACTGCCGCTCCCAGTCAAGATTCCTCCTGGCCTCGCTCATCTGGTAATCCCATTCGTCCGCGCCGGGCAGGCCCTTGGCGACATCCGCCGCGTGGGCGGCAATTTTGGAGGCGATAATCCCCTCCTTTACATCCTCCACTGTTGGCAACCGCAGGTGCTCGGCAGGCGTTACATAACACAGGAAGGAGGCACCGTAGGTAGCCGCGATCGCCCCGCCGATCGCGCTGGTGATGTGGTCGTAGCCGGGGGCCACATCCGTGACCAACGGGCCGAGCACATAAAAGGCGCGCCCTTGCAGACCGTCTGCTCAATCTCCATATTCGACCGGATTTGATTGAGCGGCATATGCCCCGGGCCCTCGATCATCACCTGCACATCCCGCTTCCATGCCCGCTGCGTTAGCTCGCCTAATGTGACGAGTTCCTCAATCTGCGGGATATCGCCCGCGTCCGCAATGCTGCCCGGGCGGCAGGCATCGCCAAGGCTCAAGGTCACATCGTATTCCCGGCAGATCTCCAGAATCTCATCGAAACGCGCGTAGAACGGGTTTTCCTCCCCGGTCAGCTCCATCCAGGCGAAAATGATAGAGCCGCCGCGGGAAACGATATTGGTGTGGCGCTGATTCCCCTTGAATTTTCGAGCCGTCTCCCGGTTGATACCGCAGTGGATCGTCATAAAATCCACGCCCTCCTGTGCGTGCATGCGTACCACATCGATCCACTCATCCGAAGTGATGGTTTTCAATGGCTTGTTGTAATAAACCACCGCATCATAGATTGGCACCGTGCCCAGCACCGCCGTGCAGCCGTGCACAAGCTTTTGACGGAATGCCTTTGTGTCGCCGAAGGAGCTCAGATCCATGATCGCCTCTGCGCCCATGGCAACGGCCGCCTCCACCTTTTTGAACTCTTCATCCAGATCAAGGCAATCTCTGGATACGCCGAGGTTCACATTGATCTTCGTGCGTAGGGCGCGCCCAATGCCGCGGGGCTTGAGGCAGACGTGGTTTTTATTCGCGGGGATCACCGCCTGCCCCTTCGCAACCAGCTCGCGCAGCCGTTCGGCCTCCATTTTTTCTTCCACCGCAACGGCACGAAGCTGCCCCGTCAGAATCCCCTTACGTGCCGCGTCCATCTGTGTGGTGTAATCCATCTGTATGACCATTCCTTTCTTGCGCCAGGCCGCAAATTTTGCGGTTTTGGCGCATCCAAAATTTTGGGCAAAATTTATGCCTTAAGAGAACAAGTCGCAGGGCACATTGCATCATGGATAAAAATCACACCGAGAAAAAGCACGGTTTTGCATCTTCAGATGCAAAATGAGGGGCATACTGTACGGCCCTCAAGTGATTTTTCTGGAGACGGTTGCAAAATCTTGCATTTTACAACCCTCCCTTTCCTCCTTTAAATTCCATGGACAGAAAAACAAAAAGCGGGAAACACCGTTTGGCATTTCCCGCTGATCGAAAACAATCGCGCTTTCGCTCCCTACGTTGGCATTATCCAAATCAGGTGTAAGGGTCGAAGTTGATGACTTCCTCTCAGCCTGCTCACAAGCTCCCCTGTCCATATTTTATTGTTGCAGTTTTACTATAGCACAAGCGCGCCTAACCTGTCAAACAGTATTTCCCGCGCCTTTTGTCCGATTGCCGTGCGCGCTCACCCTTCTGCTTGCAACCGCTTCAATAAAGCCATGAGGATAACGCCCGCAGCCGCAAACAGCGCCGCTAGAGGCCACAGGGTTGCAAAGGAAAAGCCTTCCCCCACCATCAACGCATATCCCCATGCCGCTGGAAACAGCTTCCCCAGCATCTCGAAAAACCGCGGAAGCAAATCGATGGGGAACAAAATGCCTGACAGCATGATAGACGGTAGAAAAAACAGCTGCGAGATCATGGTGAGCTTTGCCTGATTTCTCACCGCCAGCCCTAACACACTTCCGATACTCAGCGATACTGCAATCAAAACCGCAAGCGAGCAAGCATACTGCGGCAGGCTTGCTGGAAGCGCCGCGTCAAAGGCAAAGGGGGCTGCGACGCAGATGATTACAGACATCATTGAAAGATGGAGAAACGCAGATATAGCCATTGATACCAGCCCAAGATATAACGGCACGCCATTGGCTCTGTACATTTTCTTGATATCGCTTCCGTACACCTCCGCCAGGGAGGGCGGCAGCCCGATCAACGCGCCCATGGTTACGCCCATGACCGTCATAGATTGAATCAGCGTGGCTTTTGCTCCGGGTTTATGGAGGTAAAAATTCCGCCCATGATGGCAAAAAACAGGAGAGGAACGACATAACAGGTAATGAGCAGCGACTTGCTGCGAATATCCAGCCTCCACTGCAAAGCCAAGCCATAGAAAAACGCGCTCATTCGCCATGCCCCCTTGCAATTTCTAAAAAATCTTGTTCCAACGTTCCCCGATCAATTTCAATATCCAGCACAGCAATGCCCTGCCGCTTCAACTTCTCAAGCAACTCCAGCAGGGTCTCTGCAATATGGTCGGAATGATACGTTTCAGTGCCCCGTCCGGTTGTTATGCGAATGGCATAGCGTTTTCCGATTTTTGCGGTCAGTTGTGCGACCGTGCCCAGATGTGCGAGGTTTCCGCCATTCAAAATTGCAATGCGGTCGCACAGGCTTTCAACCTCCGCCATATCGTGGCTGGCCAAAACAATGGTTTTCCCCTGCGCTTTCAGCTTACGGATCTGATCATGCAGCGAGCTCCTTCCTTCCACATCAAGCCCGGCCGTGGGCTCATCGAGAAAGATGATATCAGGATCACTGATTAAGGCAAGCGCGAGGTGGAGCCGCCTTTTTTTGACCCGTGGACAGGTCTGCATATTGCTTTTTTGCCAGCTCTTGGATGCCGAGGGAGGCAAGCATGGAGCGATCTGCCTCCACCCGGTTCCATTTTGCAAATAGCCGCACCGCCTCCATCGGCCTAATGTGGGATGGGAGGGAGGCCGATTGCAGCTGAATCCCCATCCTTCCATCCGCTACAACACTGCCGCCATCATACTTGCGCAATCCTTCCATACATTCCAGGGCCGTGGTTTTTCCAGCGCCGTTCACGCCGAGCAACGCAAAAACTTCGCCTTTGGCTACATGAAACGTGAGCCCCTTCAGCACGGCATGATCGCCGTAGCTTTTCCTAAGCTCATTTACCTGAATGGCTTCCTTCAATTTGGCCCCTCCTCAAATGGATTAACGCCCAGATTTGTAAAGTAAACGCTCAAGGCTGGTTCGATAAACGCATCGGCGGCGGTTTGTTTTTGCTTCCATTCATTATCCAGCCCATCGAATTTTCCAACCTCCATCAGAAGCGACAGAATCTCCCGATCCCCGCCTGTGAACTCCGTCACCATCTGCCAAAACGCTTCGGCAAAAGCTTGGCCTTTTTCGCTTTCGGGCGATACGCCGTCCCCCTGAAGCCGTATCGCCTCGCTTTGCAGGTTATGAAAGGTTTCAATCATCTTCAAACCGCTGGTTTGATCAAAACGGCTCCGGATATGATCAAGCGTCCGGTCGTCAAAATGCTTAATCAGCCAGTAGAACGTATTATTCATTTGAAGGTTTACGATAATGTCGGCATACTTTTTAAAATTTACCGATTGCATTTGGAGCACCTCGGCCTTCAGCGCTCGATCTCCCGCAGATTCCGACAGGACCTCGATCTTTTCCTGCACGGCGGCTGCCTGCTCAGAGAGCGCCTGCGCAACATCGGCAGGAGTGTTCAGGGAGCTCAATCGGTTTTTGATATCGTCCAATGAAAACCCCAAATGTTTCAGAGACAGAATCTGATGAAGCCGAATCAAGTCCTTATCCGCATAGAGCCTGCGCCCGCCCGCGCTCTCTGCCGAGGGGGAAAGCAGGCCCTGCCTATCATAATATTGCAGCGCGCGGACGGTAACTCCCATTTTTTCGCCACTTCTCCCACAGTCATATACCCTGGCGGAATCGCCTTATCGTGCTTGTCATGAATCATTTTCATCACCCGTTTTTTGCATCAGTGTACCCCTGTACATTGATGCTTACAAAATATCAGAGAGAAGGGCACAGCCTTCGTGGATTGTTGTGCTGCTATTGTCATTATACTTCATTCCCTTACGTCACAAGCAAGCCCTTTTATTAAAGCGCAGCGAAATAACAATGCAAGGCTTGCCGCAAACATATGGAGCAAAGGGATACGCGCTGCTTACGAGAGCGGCCAGCCACCTGATATTTGTATTCTTTGCATATTTAAAGGAAATCCAAAAAGTAACTGCGTATAAGCGCTTCCTATGCATTCTACAAATCAGAGCAATCGTATGATTTGTAAAAAACCTATACCGATGGTATAACCACCTGTATAGGTTTTTCCATATTCCATTTATCCGCAGCGGCAAATCGCAATGTGCGCTTACCTTCCGCGGTTTGCCGCGGCGGCCTTTGCCGCTTCTGCCTGATCGGCCTGCATGTGGCACTTTTTATACTTTTTTCCGCTTCCGCAATAGCAGGGATCGTTCGGCCCAGGCTTTTTATCCTTGCGCACCGGGCGCGCCTTATCAGAGCCGTCGGACGCGCCGCTGGTGGAGGTAATTTTCGCCTGCTGCTCGCGGCGGACGTCCTCCTCGCTGCGCACCGGCACAGTCAGCATAATGCGCACGGTGCCCTCGCGGATAGAAGCGGTCATCTCGTCGAACATATCGAAGCTCTCCAGCCGGAAGGCAACAACCGGGTCCTGCTGGCCGTAAGCACGCAGGCCGATGCCCTTTTGAGCTCATCGAGCGCGTCGATATGCTCCATCCAGCGCGCATCCACATTATCGAGCAACACCTTGCGTTCAAGCTGGCGCATGATTTCGGGCGTGAATTTCTCTTCCCGCTCATTATAAAGCGCATGCGCGCGCTCGATGAGCGTATCCTGCAATGTGTCGCGGTCGATCTCGCCTTCGATATCCTCCGGCTTTACCAACCATTGATAATTCTCATGCAGCGCCTTGGGGTTCCAATCCGCCTTTTCATTGCCGGCGGGACAATACAGATCAATGGCCTGCGTGATCGTCTCGTCAATCATCTTGAGGATTGTCGGCTTCAGGTCCTCGCCGTCGAGCACCATATCTCGCTGCTTGTAGATCAGCTCTCGCTGGCGGTTGATGACGTCGTCGAACTGCAACACGTTTTTGCGAATTGCAAAGTTGCGGGATTCCACCTTACGCTGCGCGCTCTCAATGGAATTGGAGACGAGTTTCAACTCAATCGGCGCATCCTCCAGCCACGGGCTGCGAAGGAATCGGCAAGGTTCGCCATCCGATCGCCGCCGAACAGGCGGAACAGGTCATCCTGCAAGGAGAGGTAAAAGCGGCTTTCACCGGGATCCCCCTGACGGCCGGAACGGCCGCGCAGCTGGTTATCAATCCGGCGGGATTCATGCCGCTCCGTGCCGATGATGAAGAGGCCGCCAGCCTGGCGCACCTTTTCCGCTTCCTCGGCAATCTCCTCCTTATATTTCTTGTCAAGCTCAGTAAAAGTGCGGCGTGCATCCAGAATCTCCTGATCGTCTGTTTCCGCGAAACCAGTCGCCTCGCTGATGAGTTCCTCACGAATCTGCATGCGGCGCATCTCCGCTTTAGCCAAGTATTCGGAGTTACCGCCAAGCATGATATCCGTGCCGCGGCCCGCCATATTCGTGGCGATCGTCACCGCGCCGAACTTACCGGCTTGGGCAATGATCTCCGCTTCCTTCTCATGATATTTCGCATTGAGCACTTCATGCTTGATACGGCGCTTTTGAGCATCGCGCTCAAAAGCTCGGACTTTTCAATGGAGATCGTGCCCACCAGCACAGGCTGGCCCTTTTTATGGCACTCCTCGATTTGGTCAATCACAGCTTTATATTTCGCTTCCGTCGTTGCATACACTGCATCCGGGTGGTCGTCGCGCACCATCGGCTTATTGGTAGGGATTTCGACGGCATCGAGCTTATAAATCTCCTGGAATTCCTCGCTCTCCGTCATTGCCGTGCCGGTCATACCGGAGAGCTTTTCATACAGGCGGAAATAATTCTGGAAGGTGATGGTCGCAAGCGTCTTGTTCTCTGACTCAACCTTCACGCCCTCCTTGGCCTCGATCGCCTGGTGCAAACCCTCGCTATAGCGGCGGCCGAGCATGATGCGGCCGGTGAACTCATCCACAATGAGCACCTGCCCATCCTTCACCACATAATCCACATCGCGCTTCATTACGCCCTGCGCGCGGATAGCCATGTTGATGTGGTGCTGGACTGTAACGTTGTCGAGATCCATGAGGTTGTCCACATGAAAGTAGGCTTCCGCCTTTTTCACTCCCTCTTTGGTGAGCACGGCCGTTTTGGCTTTTTCATCAACGATATAGTCGGCGTCCGCCTCTTCCTCGGCGTTTTTCTTCGTATCCTGCTCCTTGATGCGCACCACCTTCAAACGCTTGGCGAACTCATTCGCCTGGCGGTAAAGGTCGGTGGAGGTGTCGCCCTTACCGGAGATAATCAGCGGCGTACGCGCTTCGTCGATCAAGATAGAGTCCACTTCATCGACGATGCCGAAATTATGGCCACGCTGCACCTTCAACTCTTTATAGGGCACCATATTATCACGCAGGTAGTCAAAGCCCATCTCGTTGTTTGTGCCGTAGGTGATATCCGCCGCGTAGGCTTCCCTGCGCTCCGCGTCGTTTTTCTCATGGACAATCAGGCCGACCTTCAGCCCCAAGAAGCGGTAAACCTTGCCCATCCACTCCGAGTCACGCCGGGCGAGGTAATCATTGACCGTGACGACATGCACCCCCTTGCCGGATAAGGCATTGAGGTATGCGGGCAGGGTAGCGACGAGCGTTTTGCCCTCACCGGTTTTCATCTCAGCGATGCGGCCTTGATGCAGGATGATGCCGCCGACAACCTGCACGGGAAAATGCTTCATCCCAATACGCGCCAAGAAGCCTCCCGGCAGGCGGCAAACGCATCCGGCAGGATATCGTCAAGCGTTTCCCCGTTTGCGAGCCGCTCCCTGAGCGCAGGGGTCACGGCCTGCAGCTCCTCATCCGTTTTAGCGGCGTATGTTTCCTCCAAGGCAAGCACCTTATCCCGCAGGGGAAGAACGCGCTTTACCTCCTTTGCGGAATAGTCGCCAAACAGTTTTTTTAAAAATCCCATTCTACAAGTCTCCTCAGTATGGTTTTGGAAAAGCCCCTTCTAATATTTGGCAATTCCATCATGCCGGTCCTTTCCTAAAAAAGGGCGGCAGGCATAAAAATCCACAATGTTTTTTCATTATAGCACACCGCCTGCAAAAAATATATAACTTTTTGATGAATTTCCGTTTTGCCGTGAAGCACTCTGGCCGAGCGGTGATTTTCCATAAATTTTCAGATGCAAAATGTACCGTTCCAGCTCAAAAATGCAGATACTGAACTCTGTAATGAATTCCCGGCGATGCGTTTTGACGCAAAAAGGAGGGTGCTGTATGAAGGTCAGCGATCCCATCAAACGGGCCGTCCCGTTTTGCCTGTGTCTATGCATACTCTGCTGCCTCCTGCCCGCCATTGCCGCCATCTCAGGAAGCACCGCTTCCATCAAACTCTGCATCCTATCTGACCTGCATTATCTTGCCGCCGCCGATCAAGCGGCGGCAGATGGAAACGAGTGGCGGCTATATGGCGAGAGCGCACCGGCAACGGAAGAAGCGATTGAGGCTGTGATCCGCCAACGGCCCGATGTGCTGCTTCTTACAGGCGACCTGACCAGCGGCGCAGGCCGCGCAAGCGCGGAGGAATTGGCGCAAAAGCTGCAAAAGGTTGAGCAGGCAGGGATCCGCGTATTCGTCATCAATGGCGAAAGCGACATGAGCGGCGGCCTATCCCCCGCCGAATTCCGGGATATCTTCCATGCGTACGGCTACGACGGCGCGGACAGCGCCGCCTACTATCAGCCCCAGCCTTCAGAAGAGGCGGTACAAGGCAGCCTTTCCTATGCGGTTACGCCAAAGCCCGGCATCCGCCTGCTCATGATTGACAGCGAAGCCCATGAACAGGGCGTTGAGGGCGGCGCAATCTCCGACGGGTTAATGAAATGGGTGTTGCAGCAGGCAGATAGAGCCCGGCAAAATGGTGAAACGCTGATCGCTGGCATACACCGCCCCTTATTGGCGCATCAATCCGGCGCCCGATCGGCCTCTTTTAACGGCACGATCCATAATAGCTCCGAAATCGCGCGGCAGTTTGCCAACGCGGGGCTCTCCTATTTTTTCACCGGGCATATGCACGAAACGGATGTTGCGCAATACACCTCTCCGGAGGGGAACTGGCTTTTGGATATGGAAACGGGCTCCCTCGTTACCTATGGCGCTCCGATCCGCACCGCAACGGTAGAAGGCGGGCAAATCACTCTCCAATCAGAGAGCGTCAAGGAAATCACCTGGCAAGGCCAGCGAATCGATTATCAGGAGCATCTGCGGCAATCCCTCTTTTCGGAAACTGCCTTTGCTCATTATGCGATGCGCTTTTTAGACGGTCCACTCAACACGCTTGAATCGGATGGGCTTAAAAAAGGGGTTGAAACGCTCGCAAAAACCGGCGAGCTCGATTCAGCCCTACAAAAAGCAATTCAATCCGCGCTGCAACAGCCGCTTGCGATCAATCTCAGCGGCAACCTTAACTTGACGCTCCGGCTTGACGGCGCAGACACCGTTCTGGTTGAGAGCTCCGCCTCTTTCCTCCTGCCCGCCCTGCGCATCTCTATTTCCAGCGACCTGATCCCTATGGCGCACGATCTATTTGCCCAATTCGACGACCAATGGCTCACAGCGGACGCCAGCGGAAAGAGCCCGCTCCGAAAGGAGGTGGAGCAAATGGTCGAAAAGCTTTGCAGAAGCGCCCTATCGCAGACCGCCAGCGGCCAGCCTTACACAGTCAGCGATTTCCTTACCGAGCTGATGCTCGCCCACAGCGTTGGGCAGGAAGAGCCAAACGCCAGCTTCTCCGCTCTGCTCGAGCAGCTAATCCCGCGCTGACCCAGGCGCTGATTACCGAGCAGCTGCTCCCCGCCGCCGCTTCCCTCTGTGACAAAATGCTCAGCGACCTAAAGCTGGACGCTCCTATTTATCAAGCGGGGCGGCGCGCTGTGGAAGCCCGCATTGGGAATTGTCTCCTCCATGCGGGCTGGAACACTGGCAAAGCTTGCTGGATTCTCAGCCGCAGACATGCTGAAAAAAGCCTTCACAGACGAAAGAATGCGCCAGATTGGAGCATTTGTTTCCGGCCTTGCAGCCGGCTTTTATGTGGATACGGAAGGGGTGGACGACCGCGTGGACGGCTCCGGCGTGCGGTATAGAGACGGCAGTGGCGTACTGCTGACGAAAATTCCCTCCGAAGCATCTGTCCGGAAGATTTTGTTCTGTTACAGACCACTGAAGTCATTTCGGCACAACCGGTCTCTCAGCCGGGCAAACGCGCACTACGGCCACATCTGTGACGGCATCCGCGCTGACGCCAGACGGACCCTCGGCACTGCCTTCTGCCCCGCTGCGCCCGCCCTCGTCTCCCCCGGCTGCTAAGGCCACCGTTGGAACGCCCTTCGTCACCACCACGCTTCCGGCAATCCTCTTCATGCAGCAGCTGCCTTTGCGGCATCCGATTACCGGCGTTTTTAAGCGCTGCCATTCCGCTGGGGCGAGCGCCTCATCAGTGTGACAGTTTTTTAACAATCTTCCCCTTCAGGTTTAGAGCCTTTGCTACTTGCAAATTATTCCGTCGTGTTATACAATATTTACCGCGTGAAATAGAAAAGAAACGCCCAAAACAGAAGTAGAACACGGGTTGGGGGTTTGGCGCCGTGTAATTCTCGCGGCTTGCTGCCCGCCCAGATGAAAGGAATGGTCATTCATGGACGCACTGAACAAAAAAACGATCGAGGATATCGACGTAGCAGGCAAGAAGGTGCTCGTTCGCTGTGACTTCAACGTGCCGCTGAAAGACGGCGTAATCACCAGCGATAAGCGCATTGTCTCCTCCCTTCCCACGATAAAATATCTGCTTGACCACAATGCCAAGGTGATCCTCTGCTCCCACCTCGGCCGCCCGAAGGGCGAGGTAAACCCCGAATTTTCCCTTGCTCCCGTTGCAAAGCGCCTTTCTGAGCTGCTGGGCAAAGAGGTCAAGATGGCTTCCGACGTAGTGGGAGAAAGCGCGCAGGCGCTTGCCGCCTCCCTACAGGACGGCGAAGCGATGCTGCTGGAAAATGTGCGCTTTGAAAGGGCGAAACCAAAAACGACCCCGAACTGAGCAAGAAATTTGCGGCCCTAGCCGATATCTTTGTGAATGACGCATTTGGCTCAGCGCACCGCGCACACTGCTCCACCACAGGCGTTGCCGATCATCTCCCTGCCGTGTGCGGCTACTTGATCCAGAAAGAAATCTCCGTGATGGGCACTGCGCTTGCCGACCCGAAGCGTCCCTTCGTCGCCATTCTCGGCGGTGCGAAGGTTTCTGATAAAATCGGCGTGATCACCAACCTGATCGACAAGGTGGACACCCTCATCATCGGCGGCGGCATGGCCTACACCTTCTTCAAAGCGCTCGGCCATCCGATCGGCACCTCCATCTGCGAGGAAGATAAGGTTCAGCTTGCAGGCGAAATGATGCAGAAGGCAAAGGAGAAAGGCGTTAAATTCCTCATCCCGGTCGATAATAAGGTCGGCAAGGAATATAAGCCGGACACAGAATCCATGGCTGTTGATTCCGACGATCTGCCGGAGGCTGGATGGGCCTTGATATCGGCCCGCGCACCGAAGCGCTTTTGCAGATGCAATCAAAGGCGCAGGCACCGTTGTTTGGAATGGCCCGATGGGCGTTTCGGAGTGGGATAACTTCG
>ENA-OUNI01000169-OUNI01000169.1-human-gut-metagenome-genome-assembly--contig:-NODE-169-length-28359-cov-3.083274_pt1 | contig 28359 bp, 34 predicted proteins | sample MGYA00242499_ERZ504580 | MGnify/ENA primary metagenome ERZ504580 (study PRJEB26092, sample SAMD00036315) | human gut metagenome | host: Homo sapiens | study: EMG produced TPA metagenomics assembly of... | reverse complement strand
GGTTTTGATTTGCGAACATCTCAATCGCTCATTTGGCAAGAAATTGAACCGGCTTTTTGTTATGGAGTCTTCCAATTGTGATGGGAGACGGTTCTATTTTTGCTGCTTTACGCGGCAGGATTTGGATTTGACAACCAGATGCATGATGTGATATTATTCATAAAAAAGATCTGCATTTTTGTTCAATTTATGTATAATTATATAACAGAAATGTAGCTTATTCTAACCAAAGGAGAGAATCGCATGAAACAGCACCGCACCAGATCAGATTCCTTCGGCCTGCGAGATAAAATCGGCTATATGATGGGAGATTTCGGCTGCAACATGTCATTCCAGCTCGTGAGCTCCTATGCCATGATTTATTTTACCCAGGGCATGGGCTTAACGCTTGGTTCCTGGGCTGTGATCGTTGTGCTGGCGAAAATCTTCGATGCGATCAACGATCCGATCATCGGCGCGTTGGTGGATCGACGCAAACCTTCGAAAAGTGGCAAATTTAGGCCGTGGATCTTTTATGGTTCCTTTGCTATCCTGCTCACCACAACGCTATTTTTCATTGATATCCGTGCGCTGTCCTATGGGTTGCGCTTTGCCTACTGCCTGACGATGTATTGCCTCTGGTCGATCGCCTATACGGCGACAAACGTTCCCTATGGCTCGCTCAACGCAGTTTTGACGGACGATATCGCGCAACGCGCGTCGCTTTCCTCTCTGCGCAGCATCGGCGCTGGGCTTGCAGTGCTGCCGATTATGATCCTCATGCCCAAGCTGATCTATGGCGAAAAGGATGCGCCACCGGCATCTCGCCAATTTTGCCCGAACGGTTTGTATGGATTGCTCTGGGCGCTGGGTTGATTGGGCTGATAGGCTTTATGCTGCTCTATTTTTTAACGCGCGAGCGCATTGCCTCTACTGAGAAGGCACAGGCCAAATATGAATTCAAAACGGCGCTCAAGGCGTTTATGAAAAATCGCCCTGCGATCGGCATGTGCCTTGCTTCCTTTGCCCAACTCGCCTGCTTTATGACAATTATGACGATGTTCCAATATGTGTTTCAAGTTTATTTCAAGAATACGGATATGATTATTCTGGGCAGCGTTATCACCTCGCTGCCGATGGTTTTGCTGATCCCCTTTGTTTCAAAGCTCACCAAGCGGTTTGGCAAAAAGGAGATGTCCGTCTGGCCGATGATCGGTGCAATCGTCATTTTGCTGGTGATGCTGTTCGTTGATTTTCCACGCAATGAAACGGGAGGCTGGATCTATTTGGCGCTCATGGGCCTTGCCAACGGCTGCACGGGGCTCTTTACGCTTGCTACCTGGTCGTTCGTTGCGGATGCGGTGGATTATCAGGAGATGCAGACCGGCCGGCGCGAGGAGGGCACGGTTTATGCCATCTATTCTTTTGTGCGCAAGGCTGCGCAGGCGGTTTGCCAGGGCATGATGGCCCTGTTGCTTGCGGCTGTCGGCTTTGATACGGAGAATGTGGTGGCCACAACCGATCAGGCGGCGCACAATGTGATGCGGCTGTCTATCTGGCTGCCGTTGGTGGGCGCTGTGCTCATGTTCCTCGCGTTGATGTTTGTTTATAATTTGGATAAAAAGAAAACCATTGAGATGTCGCAACGCCTCAAAGGTGTGCACCATGGCGAAATGGAAACGGGATCAATTGAAGAACTTCAATAAAACATCATTCCATCCGGCGCAATCATTTACGACAGAAGGAGAACCTTAATATGAGAAAAACGATATCGCTCAATCAGGGTTGGGATTTTCAAAAACAAGGCGAAACAGTGCGGGTGGATCTGCCGCACTGCTGGAATGCTGTGGATGGGCAGGAGGGTGCGGATTACTACCGCGGTGAATGCATTTATACGCGGCCGCTGCCGGAAACTTCAGGGATCACTTACCTGGAAATCGGCGCCGCCAATTCGGTAGCCTCTGTGTCGGTGAATGGCAAACTGGCCGGCACGCATAAAGGCGGCTATTCGCTCTTTCGTTTTGATTTGACCTCCTACATCAATGCGGGCGGGCCCAACAGCGTTACCATCGCCGTGGATAATAGCGATTTTGAGGATGTGTATCCTAGCAACGCGGATTTCACGTTTTATGGCGGGCTCTATCGCGGAGTGAATTTGATTACCGGGCTGGACCAGTGCCATTTTAGCCTGAAAGCAGGGCTTTGCGGCGTGTATGCGGACGCCTCCGTTCAGGGGAACACCGGTGTGCTGCGTATCGAGCCGCATATTGAGGGGGATAGAAGCGGCGTAACAGCCGCCTATACTGTATGGAATCGGGACGGCGAAGCCGTGGCGCAACGGAAAGCGGAAGCAGGTGAGGAGCTCACCATAGAGCTTGCGGACCCGATCTTGTGGAATGGGCTGGAAAACCCCTATCTCTACACTGTGCGTGCCGCGTTGGTGCGCGGCGGTGAGGAGATTGATGCGGTAGAAACCCGCGTTGGCTTCCGTACCATATCGTTTGACCATGAAAAGGGCTGTTTCCTGAACGGAAAGCACATAAAATTGAAGGGCGTTTCTCGGCATCAGGATCGCTATCACATGGGCAATGCGCTCACGGAAAAAGAGCACAGGAGGATCTCGCCCTCATCCGTGAAGTCGGGGCAAATTCGATCCGCCTGGCGCATTACCAGCAGGATCAAAGATTCTACGATGCATGCGACGAAATGGGCCTCTTGGTTTGGGCGGAGGTGCCCGTTATCTCCCACTTTGTGGATGCCAAATTTGAAAACGCAAAGCAGCAGCTCACGGAGTTAATCACGCAGAATAAAAACCACCCCTGCATCTACTGCTGGGGTGTGCAGAATGAGATTACCATGAGCGGAAAAACCAAATCGCTGGAGCAGGGCATCCGCACGCTTAACGATCTGGCGCACCGGCTCGACCCAACCAGGCCCTCCACCTCTGCGCAGGTGATGATGTGCGGCATCTCCTCGCCAATGAACCGCATTACTGATTTGCAGGGCTATAACCTGTATTTCGGTTGGTATGTGCAAACCTATCATGCAATTGACCAATGGCTAGATCAGTTCCACAAAGCATATCCGGAGATCAAGCTTTGTCTCTCTGAATACGGTGCGGAGGGGATTATAAAATACCAGGCTGAGCAGGGTGTGCAGGGGGATTACAGCGAATCTTATCAGGCCAGGTCCATGAGCACTATGCCCGGGCAATCGCCGAACGGGAGTGGCTCTGGGGCAGCTATGTATGGAATATGTTCGATTTTGGCGCTGCCAACCGCGACGAGGGCGGCGTGAAGGGGCGCAATAATAAAGGGCTCGTTACGATTGACCGCAAAACCCGCAAGGATAGCTTCTATGTCTATAAGCCTTTTGGTCAGACGAGCCGTTTGTACATATCGGCGGCGAGCGTTTTGTAGACCGCGTGATCGGCGAAACGACAGTTCCGGTTTATAGCAATTTGCCGGAGGTAACGCTGACGGTAAACGGCGAGCCTATCACGAAGCCTTGCGACAGGGTTGTGTATTTTGAAAAAATTCCTGTAACGGCAGGGGAGACGGTCCTTACCGCCGAAGCAGGAGCTGTACGCACTCCATTCATATCCGCGGTGTGGAGGAGGAAAATCCGGCTTACAAAATGCAGGGGGATTCAGGATCTTTCGTCAAAAACTGGTTTGTGAATGCAGACGGCAAGCGAAACCCTGATTATTTTTCGATTGACGACAGGGTGGGCGCGTTGCTGAAAAGCAAGGATGTGCAGTCCTTGATCCGGATGGGCCTCGGCTCGCGGAAAGTGCCCTCTGTTTTGTTCACGATTGCCAAGCCATTCCGTGTGCGGACGTTGCTGAAACTCATCAAGCTGGATGACGGAATGAAAGAGATTGCAGATCAATATCTGCAAACGATTCATAAATGAAGCACATAGCTGTGCTCCTTGGATGAGGGCTCCGCAAAATGCATAGCATTTTGCGGAGCCCTTTTTTATTCTGCATATTTGCCCGTTTCATTTGAATACTGTTTTGAAAAAACAAAAGGATTTGTTGTAACCCAATCGGCCAACGCATAGATTTAAAACAGGATATTTCCAGAATCAGCGAATCTAGCCTGCGCGGCTGCGCATGTGGCAGTGATAGCCCGCAAAGCTGTGATTTCAGCACCCCACCGTAAGAAAGGAATGGTATCCAAATGAAAATGAGCCGAATGTTATCCCTAGCCACGGCTGCGGCGCTTTTGGCGTCTATGAGCCTTCCGGCGTTCGCCGCCGAAATACCAGTCGAAATTCCGCAGCGTGTGATCTCGGAAGAAGAAATCCTTGCGGCGGCGCAGCCGCAGGATGCCGTGCCGAAAGATCCGCAGATGGTCAAGGACGGCAACCTCCCTGTGTCAATTAACGCCAAGGCCGCCGTTTTGATGGATGCATCTACGAAAAAGGTGCTGATGGCCTACCATGAGCATGAAAAGCTACCGCCCGCGAGCGTGACGAAAATTATGACGCTTCTGCTTGTAATGGAAGCGCTGGATGCGGGTAAAATATCATTAACCGATAAGGTGACTGCCAGCGCCGCTGCGCAGGCAAGGGCGGCTCTCAAATCTGGCTCAAGGAAGGGGAGGTCATGACGGTTGACGAGCTGTTGAAAGCCACCGCAGTCGGCTCTGCAAACGACGCCTGCGTTGCTTTGGCGGAGCTTTTGGCAGGCAGTGAGGAAGTGTTCGTCTCCATGTGCAATGAGCGCGCCGCTCAGCTTGGCATGAAGGATACGCATTTTGAAAATTGCACGGGCCTTGATGACTCCGCGCAGAATCATGTAACCTCTGCCTATGATATTGCGCTGATGAGCGCGGAGCTGCTCAAGCATGAGCAAATTCAAAATTATACGACAATCTGGATGGATAGCTTGCGCGGCGGGAAAACGGAGCTTGTGAACACCAACAAGATGGTTCGCTTTTTTAAGGGCACGACCGGGCTGAAAACCGGCACGACCAGCAAGGCGGGGCATTGCCTCTCCGCCACGGCCAAGCGCGATAGCACGCATTTGATCGCCGTCGTTCTCGGCAGTGATACAGGTGCGCTGCGTTTTGAGGCGGCAAAAGCCATGCTCAATTGGGGCTTCGCAAACTGGGCGGTCGTCACGCGAAGGTGGATGCTTCCGCCATCGCGGATGTAACGATCCTGCACGGCCTGCAAAATACGGTGAAGCCTGTTGTGCCCGCCGCGCAGCGGTGCTGATCCCGAAGGGAAAGGAGGCAGAGATCACGCAGAAGGTGGAGCTTGCCGCGAATGTAGAGGCGCCGGTTGAAAAAGGGCAGGTGCTCGGCAGCGTTACGCTGAAACTCGGTGAAGAAGAACTGGGTAAATTCAATTTGACCGCAGCTGAGGCGGTGGGCAGGCTCACTTTTGGGCAGGCATTTCTGCGCCTACTGCGCTCTTTGGCCGCTTAACGGCCAAGTGTGAAAAAAGGTGTGAATTTATTTTGAAAAATTTCGGATGGACTTGCAATCATACGGCCAATCATGTAGAATGATATCAAACAAAAATGTGAAAAGCACCACAAGATGTGGGGGCCAAAGGAAAGGGCAATCTGCAATGAGTATTCGTTTGGACGATCGTTACGCGCAGAATTTTGCGCAGCCGGGGGAACTGGCTGCAATGGCGGCCGAAGTGCAGGCCGCGCAGGAAAAGCTGCACAGTGCTACGGGAGCTGGAAGCGACTTTTTGGGTTGGCTGACGTTGCCAACCGATTATGATAAGGAGGAATTCGGGCGTATCCAGGCTGCTGCAAAGCGCATCCGGGAGAACAGCGATGTGCTGATTGTCATTGGCATCGGCGGCTCCTATCTCGGCGCGCGCGCGTGCTGGAATTTATAAAGTCCCCGCATTATAATCTTTTGGCGAAAGATACGCCGCAGATCTATTTTACCGGCAACAGTATCAGCTCCACCGCGCTGAGCGAGCTGCTCGCGCTGTGTGAGGGCAAGGACGTCTCTGTTAACGTCATTTCCAAATCCGGCACAACCACGGAGCCTGCGGTGGCATTTCGTGTGTTCCGCGAGCTGCTGGAGAAAAAATATGGCAAGGAGGCTGCCGCAAAGCGCATCTATGCCACGACCGACCGCGCGCGCGGCACGCTCAAGGAATTTGCCGACCAGGCCGGCTATGAAACCTTTGTTGTGCCGGATGATGTGGGCGGTCGCTATTCTGTGCTCACGGCTGTGGGATTATTGCCGATTGCGGTCAGCGGCACGGATATCGAAGCGCTTATGGCAGGCGCGCAGGATGCCCAAAAAGCTTTGATGGAACCTGATCTGATGAAAAACGACTGCTACCGCTATGCCGCATGGCGCAACCTGCTTTATCGCCAGGGCAAAAAGATTGAGATGATGGTCAGCTACGAGCCGGCCTATCAAATGATGAACGAGTGGTTTAAGCAGCTGTTTGGCGAGAGCGAGGGTAAGGAGGGCAAGGGGATTTTCCCGGCCTCCGCGATCTTCTCAACCGATCTGCATTCGCTCGGCCAGTATATCCAGCAAGGGGAGCGCGAGCTGTTTGAAACGGTGGTCCGTTTTCAGAAACCGCGCGCTGAGCTCGTGATTGCAGAGGATGCGGAGAATGTGGACGGATTAAACTTCCTCGCGGGCAAAACGATGGATTTTGTCAACAGCAAGGCTTTTGAAGGCACGATCCTCGCCCATACGGACGGCGGCGTACCGAACCTTGTTTTGGAAGCAGAGGATATGAGCGAGCATACGCTCGGCTATCTGATTTATTTCCTAGAGAAGGCTTGCGCTGTTTCTGGCTATCTGCTCGGCGTTAACCCCTTCGATCAGCCAGGTGTGGAAAGCTATAAAAAGAATATGTTCGCCCTTCTGGGCAAGCCCGGCTATGAGGCGCAGCGCGCCGAGTTGGAGGCACGCCTGAAAAGCCACTGATATTTCGTTGATTGCCGCCATTGGCGGACATTAAATACACAGGAGGAGATTATAATGATATCTCTGATTATTGGGCATAAGGGTTCCGGAAAGACAAAGCATCTCATCCAGATGGTCAATGAGGCCGTCGAGAGCTCCAAGGGCAATGTGGTCTGCGTAGAGAAGGAAACCAAGCTCACTTATGATGTCAACTACCGTGCGCGGCTTGTTGCAACGGATTACTTCGGCGTAGAAGGCTTCGATGCGTTCTATGGCTTTTTGAGTGGTATTTGTGCGGGCGATCATGATATCACCCATATTATGATCGACGCGACGTTCCGCATCTGCGGGCGTGATTATGAGGCGCTGGCCGACTTTATGGAGAAGGTGAAAAAACTTTCAGACCTAACGGAAGTAGAATTTGTCTTTACAATCTCCACTGATGAGTCGGATCTGCCGAAGCGTATCTTTGATGTTTGTCAGAAGGTATAATATTGATGATGAAGTGGAGCCGGTGACTAAACGAGGCCTACCGTGATTACACGGAATAAAGGAATGCGCACTGCTCATGGGAGCAGGCGGTTACTGGTTGCTTTGAATGCTGTTGGATAAATTGAGTCCGCCGCCGGCCGTTCTGACCGGCGGCGGTTTTCAGAATCATTGGAGAGCAGCGCCCGTGAACAAGGAAAAACAATGCCGCGAAAGGGCTCTAGATACATGCTGTCTACGTTCTTAGGTCCGGCTGGCGTCAGTTAGCCGAATCCTGTGGCCTTGCTACCCGGTTGGCCGTTGCACCATGTTTCCTGATGCTTTGAAAAAGCGCGAAAAAGCCCTGTTTTTCCCCTGATTTTGCCCGAATCAGGTCTTGACAAACGATTTACAGCGGGATATAATTATTCGTGCGCTATATTTGAGGTGGAGTATGTTAATTGAACTCGAAAACCTGTTTGAAAATGAAGGCGAAAGGCTGCTGATTGATCAATCCTTTGATTTTTCAGGTGAAGAGCTGAATGGCGTGCGCCCCTTCGTATCTCCCGTCAAGGTAAAAGGCGAGGTTCGCAACCGTGCAGGTATTGTTTCGCTGCATGCGCGCGCAGCTTTTGTATTCAGCGCGCCGTGCGACCGCTGTGCGGCGGAAACCGGCGGGACATGCTGGTGCCTCTGGAGCATGTGCTGGTGACGCATCTTGATGAAGAGGATACTGGCGAATTCATTGTCGTAGAAGGCATGCGCTTGGATTTGACCGCCTTAGTGCGGGAGGATCTCTTACTCGCCCTGCCGGCGAAGTTTTTGTGCAGGGAGGATTGCAAGGGCCTTTGCCCGATATGCGGCAAGAATCTCAATGACGGCTCCTGCAGCTGCAAAAAGCCGATCGATCCACGTTTGGAGGCTTTGCGTCAGCTTTTGGATCAATAATCAGAACATGTTCTTTACAGCAAGCTTAAGGAGGTGCTGACATGGCGGTACCAAAGAGAAGAGTTTCCAAGGCAAGAAGGGATAAGCGCCGCTCCAACGTCTGGAAGATGGATGCTCCGGAGCTCGTGAAGTGCCCGAACTGCGGTGAGTATAAGCGGCCGCACCGGATTTGCCAGAGCTGCGGCTTCTACAAAGGCAAGGAAATCGTAAAGAAGGACGCTTAAGGGCCCTTTGAAGCGAGTTTGCACGCCACACGGGAAGAAAGGTAGAGGAGGGGTTTTCCTTCTCTGCTTTTTTCTTTTTTGCCTATCATTTGCGTTTTTTATGTTTATGAGCTTAAGGGGGTGCGGCAGATGGCCGTGACGATAGCTGCTGTGAAGCCGAAATCCATCTGTTTTCGCCATGGCGTGCGGCTGGTGAGATGTTAATGCAGATCAACGGCCATGAGATTGTCGATATCCTCGATTATCAATTTTATGCCACCGAGCGAAGGCTGACCCTCACGCTGCGCAGCACGGGGGGAAAATACCGGGAGATCAGGATCAAAAAGGATGAATATGAGGATTTGGGCCTCACCTTTGACACCTATCTGATGGACAGGCAGCGCCACTGTGCGAATAAGTGCGTGTTCTGCTTTATCGATCAGCTCCCCAAAGGGATGCGGGAAAGCCTTTATTTTAAGGATGATGATTCGCGCCTTTCCTTCCTCTTTGGCAATTATGTAACGCTGACCAACCTCTCTGAACGGGAAGTGGAACGCATCATCCAGATGCATATCAGCCCTGTCAATATCTCGGTGCACACCATGAACCCGGATCTCCGTGTCAAAATGATGAAAAACCCGCGTGCCGGGGAGTCACTTCAAATCATAAAGCGGTTCGCGGATGCGGGGATCAAGATGAATACCCAGCTTGTGCTATGCCTGGGTTAAACGATGGGGACGAGCTATATAGCTTGACAGAGCTGGGCAAGCTATATCCGGCGGTGCAGAGCATTGCCGCCGTGCCTCTGGGCATGACGAAATACCGCGAGGGCTTAGCAGAACTCGCGCCGTATACGCGAGAAGGCGCCGCGGCGGTTGTGGATATCATTGATGATTTTGCCGCGCATTTTCTCTATTTTAAGGGGACACGCCTCGCCTTTGCGGCGGATGAGTTTTACCTCAAGGCCGGGCGGGAAATCCCATCACCTGAGGCCTATGAAGAGTTTGCACAGCTGGAAAACGGCGTCGGCCTTTGGGCGCTTTTAAAAGATGAATTTTATGCTGCGCTGCGCAGGATGGAGCCTGACGATTTCCCTAAGAAGCCGCGCCGGGTAGCGCTTGCAACGGGGCAAGCGGCTTTTCCGCTGCTTGCGGAGCTGGTGGCTGCTGCGCAGGAGCAATGCCCAGCGCTCATTGCGCAGGTGTATGCAGTGCGCAATGATTTCTTTGGGGAATCGATCACGGTGGCGGGTTTGCTCACCGGGCAGGATTTGATTGCCCAGCTAAAGGGGAAACCACTTGGGGAGAAGCTGTTGATTCCCGCTGTGATGCTGCGCCGGGAGGGCGACCTGTTTTTGGATGACTTATCGCCTGCGGATGCGGAAAAGGAGCTGGGCGTGCCGGTTACGCCCGTGCCGAACGATGGCGGAGAGCTGTTGGACGCTCTGCTGGGCCTCCAAGCATAAGCGCCGGAACCGGCCCAATCAGAAAGGATTGATGATATGGCGAAACCTGTTGTTGCGATTGTGGGGAGGCCGAATGTTGGGAAATCCACCCTATTTAATAAGCTGGTGGGCAAGCGGCTCTCCATTGTTGACGATACGCCGGGCGTAACGCGTGACCGGATTTATGGCGACTGTGAGTGGCTTGGTCACAACTTGTTGCTCGTCGACACGGGCGGCATTGAACCGCGCGCAGATGATGTGATTCTCTCCCAAATGCGCAGGCAGGCGCAGTTGGCGATTGAGAGCGCGGATGTGATCGTGTTGGTCACAGATTTGCGCTCCGGCGTTGTGGCGACGGATGCGGAGGTTGCCGCCATGCTGCAAAAAGCGGCAAACCGGTGGTGCTCTGCGTGAACAAATGCGATTCCATCGGCGCGCCGCCGCTTGATTTTTATGAGTTTTATAACTTGGGGTTGGGCGACCCAATCGCTGTTTCCGCCGCGCATGGCCATGGCACGGGCGATTTGCTGGATGCCGTGCTTGCCCATCTCCCGTCCGAACGGGAAGAGGAGGAGGAAGACGACGCGATCAAGGTGGCTGTGATCGGCAAGCCAAATGTGGGAAATCCTCGCTTGTCAACGCCATTGCGGGAGAAGAGCGCGTGATCGTATCCAATATCGCAGGCACCACGCGCGATGCAACGGATACGCTGATCGAAAACAGCCATGGTAAGTTCGTTTTTATTGATACGGCTGGCCTCAGGCGCAAAAGCCGCGTAGATGATACGATTGAAAAATACAGCGTCCTGCGTGCGCGCATGGCGGTGGAGCGCGCGAGCGTGTGCGTGATCATGATCGATGCGCAGGAGGGCTTCACGGAGCAGGATTCCAAGGTCGCCGGCATTGCGCATGAGCAGGGAAAAGCATGCATTATCGCAGTGAATAAATGGGATGCGGTTGAGAAAGATGGCCGCACAATGGACACCTTCCGCAAGAAGCTGATGCAGGATTTTTCCTTTATGTCTTATGCGCCGATCATCTTTATTTCCGCTAAAACGGGGCAGAGGATTGATCGGCTGTTTGAGCTGATCTGCTATGTGGATGGGCAGAACGCCATGCGTATTTCAACCGGCAAGCTCAACGACGTGCTTGCCGCCGCCACGGCCAGGGTGCAGCCGCCTACGGATAAGGGCAGGCGGCTGAAAATTTATTATATGACGCAAGCTTCCACTCGCCCGCCAACCTTCGTCTGCTTTGTCAATCGCAAGGATCTGTTCCACTATAGCTACCAGCGGTATCTTGACAACCAGATCCGCGAAGTATTTGGCCTGGAGGGCACGCCGACGCGCTTCGTCATCCGTGAGCGAGAGGAAAGGAAATAGCACTCCGCCGCGCCTCGCAATAGAAATCATTTGACCATGGGTTATAAAACGAGGGGCTGCTGCAAACTACCAAGTTGTTTGCAGCAGCCCCTCGTGCGGCTATCAATGGCCGAATGGAGTCAGCTATCTGTTTCCTGCTCCCGCTCCGCCTTTAGCATCCGGTATCCAACGCCGATATGCGTTTGGATGTACTGTGGGGAGGAAGGGTCGCTTTCGATTTTTTTGCGCAGCGTTGCCATGAAAACGCGCAATGAGGCAACGTCATTGTCCCACGAGCTGCCCCAGATTTCCTTTGTGATAAAAGTATGTGTCAACACCTTGCCCACGTTTTTGGAGAGCAGACATAAAAGCTTATATTCAATCGGGGTTAGGTGTAGTTCACGGCCCTCCAAATAGACACAGCCAGCCGCATAATCGATTTTTAGGCCGCCATTGAGAAACACAGAAGGCTCTGCACCGGAACGGCTCTGCATAAAGCTCAGGCGCCGCAGCGTCACGCGCAGGCGGGCGAGCAGTTCTTCTACGGAAAATGGTTTGGTCAGGTAATCATCCGCCCCAGCGTCCAGCGCGTCGATCTTATCTGTATCTTCACTTCTAGCGCTGATAACGATGATCGGCATATTCGACCACGTCCGGATTTTATGGATTACCTCAATGCCGTCCAAATCCGGCAGGCCCAAATCAAGCAAAACGATATCAGGGTTGTGGGAAGAAGCCTCCACAATCGCGGCCTGACCGGTGGGCGCGATGTGGAATCGGTAATCATGTGTTTCGAGCGTTGTGGTAATCAGGTTTCGCACAGCGGTGTCGTCTTCCACAACTAAAATCAATGGTTTATGCATGAAGCGTGACCTCCTCGGCAGGTAGTGTAAAGCGGAAAATAGTACCGGATGGCTGATTGTCTGCAACCGAAATTTCTCCGCCGTGTGCGTTGATAATGGATTTGCATAGGGCAAGCCCTAACCCAAGGCTCCGGCGGCTGTCGGCGGAATGTGCGCCCGCCGTATAGAACATATCGAAGATCGGGGCTTTGCGTCGTCCGGGATGCCTGGGCCGTCATCCGCGATTTCAACAGCGGCCCACTTGCCCTCTTTTCTGGTGGTAATTGTGATGGTTGAACCCTTTGGCGTGTATTTGACGGCATTGTCCACAATATTGATGATAACCTGCACAATGAGCCGTGCATCCATTTTGGCCAGCAAAAAGTCCTCCTGCTGCCTTATAATGATGTGGTGCTCCGCGCTTTGCCGCTGATGTGGCGCACTGCTTCCGCAACGGCCTCATCCACCAGCTCCGCCGTCAATTTCAGCTGCATTGTACCGTCTTCAATCCGGGTGACGGAGAGCAGGTTTCCACAAGGTTAATGAGCCAAAGGGAATCGTCGTAGATCGCGGTATAGAGCTGTTTGCATTTTTCCGTCCCCAGGCCTTCTCCGTTTGCCATCAGAACCCCGGCGTTGCCGGAAATGGAGGTCAGCGGCGTGCGCAGATCGTGGGAGATGGAGCGCAGGAGATTGGCGCGCAGTTGCTCGTTTTTTGCAAGAACAGCGGACTCCTCCCGTTCCCGTATGGCGCGTTCATTTTCAAGTGCGAGTGCGCATTCCCCGAGGATGGACAGGACAATGCTGTTTTCAAAGGAGTCGAGAGGCGCCTCGCCGGCCAGGCCGATGCCGACCACGCCATATACCATATCGCTCACCCGCACAGCAAGGTAAAGGCATTTTGCGCTGCCCAGCGTATCTGTTGTGGCTCCTGCGCGCTTGTTGTTTTTGTGCACCCAGGCGGCGACCGCTTGCTCGTTGGGCAGGATGTAATCCTCCGTTGTAGCGCCGCATTCGCGGGAAAGAGAGCGGGCGCAAAAGCTTGCCGTTTTCCGCTAGATAAAAAATAATATCCTTTTTCAGGAGCTTTACGAGCTGATTTGCCGTGATGGAGACAATTTCTTCCTTTCCATTGCCCTTTTGCATGAGCTGATTGGTGTCAAAGAGGATTTTGGTACGGAAGCGGTTTCCGCCGATTGTCGCGCGTGCCGCTTGATCTTTGTGGCGAGCGAGCTTGTGAGAAACGCGGCGACAAACATGATGAAGAAGGTAACGGGATACCCGCTGTCATAGGCGTTGAAGGTAAAGCGCGGTGCGGTAAAGAAAAAGTTGAAAACAAGGACGCTCGCCAATGAAGAGGCAAGGGAGTAAACCCGTCCCGTGGTGGCCACGGCGGTGATCAGCACGCCCAGGATATAGATCATAATGATATTTGCCTCGCTGAAGCCAAGCAGCTCGAACAGGTAGCCGATAGCCGTACAGGCCGCCAGGATCAGAAGGGTTTTCAGCAGATCAGCCAAGAAAAATGCAGCGGCTTCGCCTGCGTACGCTTGGGGCGGCGGTATGCGGTCGTGGCTTTATCCGGGATGATATAGATATCCAGATTGGGCGCGGCGTTGGTCAGCCGCTCCGTCAGGGACGGCTTGCCAAAAAATTTTCGTCTGGCGCTCGCGCGCCCCATCACAATTTTGGAAACGCCCGAGAGCCGTGCAAATTCCGCGATCTGGAAGGCGATATCATCCCCATATACCGTTTCAATGGCCGCCCCCATCTGCTGCGCAAGGTGGATATTGCTGCGCAGCTGCTGCTTGTTTGCCTCGCTCATGGAGGCAAACTCCGGCGTTTCTACGAACAGCGCGGTTAAGCTGCCCTTGAACGCGTCCGCCATGCGGGCCGCCGTGCGAATGATTTTTGCATTGGTAGGGGAGGAGGATAGGCAGATCAGGATGTGCTCATCGGTGAAATAGCCGCTGCCGCGGGCGGATTTCACTTTCTCTGACATTTTGTTGATCCGATCCGCGCAGCGTCGCAGGGCGATCTCACGCAGTGCCGTCAGGTTTTCAATGCTAAAAAATGCTCTAGCGCCCGATTTGCCTGCGCTTCCTGATAGATCTGCCCGGCATGAAGGCGTCGATCAGCTCCTCCGGCTCAATATCCACCAGTTCTACCTGATCCGCATCGTCAAATAAATGGTCTGGCACACGCTCTCGCACGGTTACGCCTGTAATGGAGGCGACCATATCGTTTAAACTCTCGATGTGTTGAACGTTTACCGTTGTATATACGTCGATGCCGGCCCGCAGCAGCTCCTCCACATCCTGATAGCGCTTGCTGTGGCGGCAGCCCTCGGCGTTGGTGTGGGCAAGCTCGTCAACCAGGATGAGCTGCGGTGCGCGTTTGATCGCGCCATCCAGATCGAATTCATGCAGGGAGATGCCCTTATGGCTGACCGTGAGCGTAGGCAGCTGCTCTAGGCCGTCCAGTAGAGCCAGCGTCTGCGGGCGGGTGTGCGGCTCCACATAGCCGACGACGATATCCAATCCCCGGCGTTTTGCCGCGTGGGCAGCTTTGAGCATCGCGTAGGTTTTGCCGACGCCGGCGGCATAACCGAAAAAATTTTTAGATGCCCGCGGCTTTCAATGTTGGATTCCTTTTTGATCCGGTGCAGAATCTCATCCGGATTGGCTCGTATTTCATCCATTGTTTTACCTCTTGCATAGATGCTTTTAAGATGGTTTGCGTCTATTCTACCATACGCAATAGGCTAACCTCAGCGAAAAATGGCGTTGCCGCTTTGCGGCAGGAGGCGTTTCGCGCCGACAACCATTTTTCCAATGCTTCAAACTTTGTTTGAAGCTATTTTACCATATACGCAATAGGATAACCTTAGCGAAAAATGGCGTTGCCGCTCTGCGGCAGGAGGCGTTTCGCGCCGACAACCATTTTTCCAATGCTTCAAACTTTGTTTGAAGCTATTTTACCATACACGCAATAGGATAACCTTAGCGAAAAATGGCGTTGCCGCTCTGCGGCAGGAGCGTTTCGCGCCGACAGGCATTTTTCCAATGCTTCAAACTTTGTTTGAAGCTATTTTACCATAAAAGTGGGTTGATTACTATGTGCAGAGCGCCACGGCTACGGAATGTCGTTTTAGCATGCTGTTCCGAAAACCAACTTGATTTCTATGCGCCGCGGCGAACAGTAGGTTGCTCAATGTGCTGCTTCCCGGGGCGGCTCACTCGGGAAGAGGAGCTTGAGAAAGAGCCGCTCCGCAGCGTTGCTGCTGTCGTAGCGATAGAGAAGCCTTGCGCCGTTCTGATCTATCACATGGAATCCGCCGTTTTCATATTGAATCGAAATTTTTGCCTGGCTCAGCGCCAGCCGCAGAGATAATTCCCACGAAAAGGCAGAGACGCGCCCCTCTTGCAACGCGTTGAAGGCATCTTCAAATTCAAGAGGACTAACCCCCTCCACAAGGAAGAGCAGCCACAATTCCTTTTGCAGAGGAATTGGAAGCGCATCAAGATAACTCCCGCCCTCCTCATTAAAGGGAAGGTAGCGGTAATGGGTGTCTGCGCTGTACTGTGGCGCATCGGCAAAGAGCTGCTCCGTCAGCTGTGTGCGAGCTATGGGCAGGTAAGCCTTGCGGTAATCCATGTGCTGAAGGATTTGGCCAAACGTTACCGCCTGTGTTTCGTCTGGAAAGGTAATTTTGGCGCATAAATCGGAAATCAGATCGAAATCACGCGCAGAAACATCCTGCTTGCATAATTGCAGGTTCTCTCCGGAAAAGCGGGCAGAGAGCCTGCCTCCCTCTAGGCCGTGTACATTTCCATAGATGGAAATCGGACTTCCCTGGGAAATAAGGGCCATAACCACGCCGTATTCTTCTAAGAATGCCTCTGCTTCAAAACAGCTGTGTTCAAAATAGGCCCAGAGAACTTTGTCGCGCGTGGCATAGAGCTGTGGTTTATGGAAACTTCAGCGCTTACCGCATAAAGCAGGCGTACCAGCTCCGCGGCCCGGTTGACGCAAGGGATTTTTTCACCAAAGTAAATATCTCGTTGCCATGCGATACGTTTTTTTTGCATGCTTGCCCTCTCCATTCCATACGATAGGAAATAGCCTGCTGGAAATAAGGGAATCCAGACAGGCTATCCCAATAGGCCTTAAGATCGCATTATTTCAAGATGCCGTCCAGCCGTAAGTTGACCTCTAGGACGTTGACGGTTTTTTCTCCGAGCACACCGAGAAACCTGCCTTTGTGCATTTTTCCACAATCGCATGCACCTCGTCCTCCGTCATGCCGTTTGCTTTCGCAAGGCGTGGCACCTGGTATTCAGCGGCGGCAGGGGAGATGTGCGGGTCCAGGCCGCTGCCGGAGCAGGTAACAAGGTCAACCGGGATGGGTTCATCGCCTTTTTCCGGATGAGCAGCACGGATTTTTTCTACCCGCTCTGCAATGGCCTGGGCATACTCTTCGCTGGCAGGCGTGAGGTTAGAAGGGGCTGCGTACATCAGCATTTTGCCATCTTTATCCTTGTAGGTGGAGACGTCAATGTTCATAACACGCCCCCACATGTGCGTTTCATCTGTGTATTGCTGGCCGAGCAGCGCGGAGCCGTATTTTTTGCCATCCACTTCGATGATGCTGCCGTTTGCCTGCTCAGGGAAGATCAGCTGTGCAATCCCGGTTACAACGCCGGTGTAAAGCACGCCGCAGAGGATTGTGAAAATTAGAAAGATGAGAGCTGCCCGCGGCAAAATTGATTTGAGTGTTTTCATGAGAGACTTACCTCCAGTTTATCATGGCAGTCCTGTTTGGCCTTATGCAAGGCCGAACAGGACGAGGATCATATCAATCAGCTTGATAAAGATGAACGGAGCGATCAGCCGCCCAGGCCGTAGATCAGCAGGTTCCTGGAAAGAAGTTTGCCTGCGGATACCTCACGGTATTTCACCCCCTTGAGCGCCAACGGGATCAATGCGATAATAATCAGCGCGTTGTAGATAATCGCCGACAGAACCGCACTGAGCGGGGATTGAAGCCCCATGATATTCAGTGCAGACAGGCCGGGATACAGCCCCATGAACAGGGCGGGGATAATGGCGAAATATTTTGCCACATCGTTGGCAATAGAGAAAGTGGTGAGGCTGCCGCGCGTCATCAGAAGCTGCTTGCCAATGCGGACGATATCAATCAGTTTCGTCGGGGAGGAATCGAGGTCAACCATATTGCCGGCCTCCTTAGCTGCCTGCGTGCCGCTGTTCATCGCCACCGCAACGTCTGCCTGCGCAAGGCGGGGGCGTCGTTGGTGCCGTCGCCGGTCATTGCCACAAGGTGGCCCTTGCTCTGGAAGTCACGGATCATCTTCAGCTTACCCTCCGGGGTAGCCTCTGCAAGAAAGTCATCTACGCCGGCTTCGGCAGCGATGGCCGCTGCGGTCAAGGGGTTATCGCCCGTAATCATGATCGTCTTTATACCCATCTTGCGCAGATCGGCGAATTTTTCCTTTACGCCTCTTTTGATAATATCTTTGAGGTAAATCACGCCGAGGATTTTATGGTTTTTTGCTACGACTAGAGGCGTTCCGCCCTGATTGGAAATGGATTTGACCGTTCCATCGCATTCTGTGCTATAGCGCCGCCATTCTGAAGGACATAATCGCGCATCGAGTCTGCCGCACCCTTACGGATCTCAACGCCGTCATAATCCACGCCGCTCATGCGGGTTTTCGCGCTAAAGGGGATAAAGCGCATGTTTTTATCCTCCAGCTTCTTGCGCGGATACCGAATTTTTCCTTTGCAAGAATCACCACGCTGCGCCCCTCCGGCGTTTCATCCGCCAGAGAGGAGAGCTGGGCCGCGTCGGCCAGCTCCTCCGGCGTTGCGCCGTCCACCGGATGAAGGCGTGTGCCTGACGGTTGCCAAGTGTGATCGTACCGGTTTTATCGAGCATCAGGATATCTACGTCGCCTGCCGCCTCGATCGCGCGGCCGCTCATGGCCAGCACGTTTGCCTGGTTGAGCCTGCTCATGCCCGCAATGCCGATTGCGGAGAGCAGCGCGCCGATCGTGGTGGGGGCAAGACATACGAGCAAGGCCACCAGAGTGGTGACGGAGGTCGGGTTTGCGATCCCGGCCTGCTTGGCGGAGAAGATGGAGTAGGTATACAGAGAGACCGTGACCAGAATAAAGATGATGGAGAGTGCCACGAGGAAGATTTGCAGCGCGATCTCATTCGGCGTTTTCTTGCGCGCCGCGCCTTCCACCATGGCGATCATCTGATCGAGGAAGCTTTCGCCCGCTTCGCTTGTAACCTCCACGACGATCCAATCCGACAGAACCGTTGTGCCGCCTGTGACTGCGCTGCGGTCGCCTCCGCTTTCGCGGATAACAGGCGCGGACTCGCCGGTGATGGCGCTCTCATCTACGGAAGCGGCGCCTTCGATCACTTCGCCGTCCGCAGGGATCTGCTCGCCGGCTTTCACGATGACGATGTCGCCCTTTTTCAAAGAAACGGAAGAGACAACGGTGATCTCGTCCTTTTGGGCTGCGCAGGGGATTTTATGCGCGTCAACATCCTTTTTTGCAGCGCGCAGGGCGTCCGCCTGCGCTTTGCCGCGTCCCTCCGCAATGGCCTCTGCGAAGTTTGCAAACAGCACGGTAAACCAGAGGATCACTGCGATGGCGAGCGTGTATCCGGAGGGAGCGTCCTTGATACCGAACAAGGATACGATCCACAGTCCGGTGGTTAAAATGGCAGAGAGAAAGACGAGCAGCATCACAGGGTTTTTCACCTGTGTTTTGGGGTTCAGCTTGAGAATGGAATCCTTGAGCGCCCGTGCGACGATCTTTTTGTCGCGGAAGGCGCTTCTTGCTTTTGCAGCCATAAAAACACCTCCTTATGCAATGCTGCTGAAGAATTCAGCAATCGGCCGAGTGCGAGCGCGGGGAAGAAGCTTAGCGCGCCAACCAGCAAAACGATGAAGATCAGCAGGAAAACAAACAGAGCGTTGGTCGTGGAAAGAGTGCCCGCCGTTGTGGCGATACGCTTCTTGCCGGCAAGGCTGCCCGCGATGGCAAGCGTGCCGATGACCGGCAGGAAGCGCACAAACAGCATGACAAAGCCAAGCGTTAGGTTCAGGAAAACGGTGTTGGCATTGAAGCCTGCAAATGCTGAACCGTTATTGCCGCCCGCTGAGGAGTAAGCATACAGAAGTTCGGAGAAGCCATGCGCACCTGGATTGTTCAAACTGTCCGCAACGCTTGGGACTACCGCTGCGATACCGCTGCCGACGAGAATCGCAATGGGAGTGGCCAGGCATACGAGAACGGCCCATTTCATCTCGTAGGGCTCAATTTTTTTGCCCAAGAATTCAGGGGTGCGCCCGACCATGAGCCTGCAATGAACACAGTGAGGATTGCAAAGGCCAGCATCCCATACAGGCCGCAGCCCGTACCGCCGAAGATCACTTCACCGAGCTGCATCAGCAGCATTGGCACCATGCCGCCCAGAGGCGTGTAGCTGTCGTGCATGGAGTTGACGGAGCCGTTGGAGGCCGCCGTTGTGAACGTGGCCCATGTGGCGGAGGTAGCAATGCCGAAGCGGGATTCCTTGCCCTCCATGTTGCCGCCAGCCTGATCCACGGTGGTCATATTCACACCGTCCTGCGCAAGCTGCGGGGTTGCGATCTGTTCGCTGGCCGCGACGCAGCCCAGCGCGATCACCAGGCAGATAAACATGGCCAGAAAGATTGCCACGCCCTGCTTCTTGTTCTTTACGCTGCGTCCAAAGGTGAAACACAGCGCAGCGGGGATTAGCAGCAGAGAAATCATTTCAAGGAGATTGGTAAAAGCGCTGGGGTTCTCCAGCGGATGGGCGGAGTTGACTCCCATGAAGCCGCCTCCGTTTGTGCCGGATTGTTTGATGGCGATTTGGCTTGCCGCCGGGCCCATGGGGACAAACTGATCTGTTACGATTTCCGCATCTGGGATGATTTTTCCGTCCACGGTAACCGTATTCTTTTCTTGATCAATTACGGCGTTCTCAATGACCTCGCCCTCCGCGCTGATGGCGATCGGCTCCACAAGGGAAACAGTTTCCGCAGGCTTCAGGTTCTGGATGACGCCGCCGCCAACCAGGCCCAGCGCAATGACGAGATTCAGGGGGATCAAAATGTGAATGATGATCCGCGTCATATCTACCCAAAAGCTGCCAAGCCTGTGATTTCACTTTGATAAAACCGCGTATCATCGCAAAGAGTACGGCGATGCCAGTTGCAGCGGAAACAAAGTTTTGTACGGTAAGGCCTAGCGCTTGCGACAGATAGCTTAAAGTGGATTCTCCGCTATAGGCCTGCCAATTGGTGTTGGTAACGAAGCTGACGGCTGTGTTAAAGGATAAATCCCATTTTACGCCCGGCAAATTTTGCGGATTACCGGGTAGGACGCCTTGCAGTAGCTGAAGCAGAAATAAAAAGATCAGCCCGATGCCTGAAAAGATGAGGACGGAGACGGCATACTTTTTCCAGCTCATCTCCTCCTCCTTTTTGATTCGCATTACCTTGTAAACCGCATTTTCACAGGGCGTCAGGATGCGGGAGAGGAATGTTTTTTCCCCATCCATCACTTTCTTTATGTATGCTCCGAGCGGGATTGCCAAAATTACAAGGATCGCTAGGTATAATCCATATTGCAAAATAGCGCTCATTGCTGCTCATCTCCCTTCATGAGAATCCAGAAGTAATAGGCGAGAAGCGCCATTGCTGTCAGCCCAATGACGGCTATGATGATTTGCATAGGGCCGTGACCTCCTTTTCTTTTCCTAAGTTGAAGTATAATGAATGCCACTTTAAAACGGCATTAGCATTGCGCGGCATAAGATTAAGATTCCATTAAGATCGGCTCATAGCCAGCCGAAAATCAGGGCGACTGGGAGCATGACTGCCGAAGTCAAAAAAAACACGGCAGTGAGAACCAGCACGGGCATGCCAAAAAAATAATCGGATAGGCCATATGTGGGTAGCGCGAGATAAATCGATCCAAGCGTTCATCCAAACGCAATTCGAGGGTTTGCAGTGACCGAATGATTCCTGCCATAGCGGATAACCATCCTTTCCTAAGTGGAACAAAATATTCAGGGGAGAGCATAGCCTGCCAGCCCCTTTGTATTCATGCTAGCATGCACAGTGTTAAGATGGTGAAAGTGATTTGTCATTCATAGTTAAAAGATGATAAAGATTCCTTTTCTCACCGTAGAGAGATCAGATGATTTTCACCGCCTGATCTGCAAAAAAGGAAGTGGAAATCCAGCTTTTTATATTTTAGGAGCAAAGAATAGGAAAAGGGAGGAAATTAAAGAAATCGAGAGCTTTTGATAGCCCCATTTTCGTTCATCTGCACTTTCTTGCAGTTTCAGTAAAAAAAATGTTGACAATTGCAGGTTTTCGCACTATATTTGTTACGATTCCTATCATAGGCTGTAGGGGCGGAAAGGGGCTGCATAATTGGAAAATAATGTGATTATCGATTTAAAAAATATCTCCGTATCCTTTGACGGCGAGCCGATTTTGAAAAACCTGAATCTTTATATTCGCGACAAGGAGTTTATCACGCTGCTGGGCCCATCCGGCTGTGGAAAAACGACCACGCTGCGGATCATCGGCGGCTTTTTGGAGCCGGATGAGGGTACGGTCATTTTTGACGGAAAAAAATTAATGGTGTGCCGCCTCATAAGAGGCAGGTCAACACCATTTTTCAGCGTTATGCGCTTTTTCCGCATCTGGATGTATACGAAAATATTGCCTTTGGCCTGCGGGTGAAAAAATGGCCGGAGAAAAAAATCCGCGATAAGGTCAATGAGATGCTGGCGCTTGTCAACCTGAAGGGCTTCAAACGGCGCAAGATCGCCTCCCTATCCGGCGGGCAGCAGCAGCGCGTCGCCATTGCGCGTGCGCTTGCCAACGAGCCGCGCGTGCTGCTTTTGGATGAGCCGCTCGGCGCGCTCGACCTCAAGCTGCGCAAGGATATGCAGGTGGAGCTGAAAAATATTCAGCAGCGCATGGGCATCACCTTCATCTATGTGACCCACGATCAGGAGGAGGCGCTCTCCATGTCCGACACGGTGGTGGTGATGGACAGCGGCGTGATCCAGCAGATCGGCACGCCGGAGGATATCTATAACGAGCCGAAGAACGCCTTTGTGGCGGATTTTATTGGCGAGAGCAATATCCTCGACGGCGTGATGCGGGCGGATTATCTCGCGGAGTTTTCTGGCCATCGGTTCCAGTGCTTGATCAGGGCTTCCAAAAAATGAACCGATAGACGCGGTCGTTCGCCCGGAGGATGTGGATGTCGTCCCCGCAGAAGAGGGGATGCTCTCCGGCACAGTGACGAGCGTGACCTTCAAGGGCGTGCATTTTGAGATTATTGTGGATATCGGCGGCTTTAAGTGGATGATCCAGTCCACCGACCATCAGGCTGTGGGTGATGTGATTGGCCTGAAAATTGATCCGGATGCGATCCATATCATGAAGAAATCGGCCTATTCGGGTGCGTTTGGCGACTATAGCTCCTTCAGCGACGAGCTGGAGCACCTTTCCGACCCTGAGGAAGAGGAGGCGTAGCATATGGAAAAGAAGCCTTCTCTTCTGCAAAAACTCGCTTCGGCGCAATATATCGTCTGGTCTGTGATCTTCATTGTCGCGCCGTTGATTCTGGTGGTTTATTATGCGTTTACCGATGCGCAGGGCAATTTTACGGTTGCCAACATTCAACAGCTGGGCAGCTATGGCAACATCTTTCTTCGCTCAATCGGTTACGGCTTAGCGGCAACGGTGATTTGCCTGCTGCTCTCCTATCCGTTTGCCTATCTCCTATCCCAATCCGGGGCAAAGCGGCAGAGCACGATGATCTTGCTGGTTATGTTGCCCATGTGGATGAACTTCCTGCTGCGCACCTATTCCTGGATGACGATTTTGGAAGATACAGGCCTCATCAACACAGTGCTTGGATTCTTCGGCATTGGCCCGCTGCATATGATTAATACGGGCGGCGCGGTAGTTCTGGGCATGGTTTATAATTTCATTCCCTATATGATCCTCCCGCTGTATTCCGTGATGTCCAAGCTTGACAAGAGCATGGTGGAGGCGGCGCAGGATCTGGGCGCAAATCGGGTGGCTGTTGTTCGCAAGGTGATTTTTCCTTTGAGCATGCCCGGCGTCGTTTCCGGCGTCACTATGGTGTTCGTGCCGTGTGTAAGCACCTTTTATATTTCTCAAAAGCTCGGCGGCGGCACGTTTTCCCTCATTGGCGATATTATCGAGATGCAATTTCAAACGGCGTATAATTATAATTTGGGCGCGGCGCTATCGCTCGTGCTGATGGTGCTTATCCTCATCTGCATGGCGTTCATGAACCGGTTCGCCGATCAGGATTCCGGGGCAATGGTGATTTGAAAAAGGCGCTCTGCTTTTTGCAATGCAGAGCGCTGCCTGACCGAACGCCACAGATTCCGAGTAAGGGGGGACCATTTGTATGAAACCTGTATCAAAAATTTATATGGCGCTGATCTTTCTGTTTTTGTATGCGCCGATTTTCGTGCTGATTTTTTTCTCGTTTAACGCATCCAACAGCACGAGCCTGTTCGCCGGCTTTTCTCTGCGGTGGTATGAGTCGCTCTTTCAGGATAAGGCAACGCTTCAGGCGTTGTATAACAGCCTGATTTTGGCGGTGGCTCCTCACTGGCTGCTACTGTGCTTGGCACGGCAGCTGCGGTCGGCATCGATACCATGCGCAATAAGTGGCTTAAATCGAGCGTTTTATCCGTTACCAATATCCCAATGATGAATCCGGAGATCGTTACGGGTATCTCATGATGCTGTTGTTCGTGTTTGCGGGTAAGCTGCTGGGCGCAAGGGACGTGCTGGGCTTCTGGACGCTGCTGTTTGCGCATATTACATTCAATTTGCCGTATGTGATCCTGTCGATCCTGCCAAAACTGAGGCAGATGGATCCGCATCTTTCCGAGGCAGCGCAAGATCTGGGCTGTACGCCGGCACGCTCCTTTTTTCAGGTTGTTTTACCCGGTATCATGCCCGGTATCGTCACTGGCTGGTGATGTCCTTTACGATGTCGCTCGACGATTTTATCATCAGCTATTTTACAAACGGTCCGTCCTTTCAAACGCTGCCCGTGCGAATTTACTCGATGACAAAGCGCCGTGTCACGCCGGATATCTATGCATTGTTCACCCTGATTTTTGTCGCTATCCTCGTGCTGTTGATCCTGTATAATATTGCGCAGGCGCAGGGCGAGAAGCGCATAAATAAAAAAATGGCTGTAAAGGAGACTGAAAATTGAAAAAATTTGTGGCAATCCTGTTTGCCGTGGTTATGGTGTGCTCCACGGCGCTTCCCGCGGCGATTTCTGCTTCTGCGGTGGATACGTCCAGCCTAGCTGGGACGACAATCAACGTTTATAACTGGGGTGAATACATTTCTGATGGCTCTGAGGGCTCGATGGACGTAAATGCGGAGTTTACCAAGCGCACTGGTATCAAGGTCAACTATAACAATTACGATACCAATGAAAACATGTACGCAAAGCTTAAAAGCGACGGTGTGAGCTTCGATATCGTTATCCCGTCGGATTATATGATCGAGCGCCTGATTGCAGAGGGGATGCTGCAAAAGATTGATTTTTCAAATATCCCGAATTATAAGTATATCGACGCAAAATATAAGGGCCTGTATTTTGACCCTGAGGATGCGTATTCCGTGCCCTATAATGTGGGCATGGTCGGCCTAATTTATAACACCAAGCTGGTGAAGGAGGCTCCCACAAGCTGGAATGTGATGTGGGATGAGCAGTACAAAGGCAAAATCCTAATGTTCGACAACCCGCGCGACGCATTTGGCATTGCGCAAAAGCTGCTGGGCCAATCCTTTAACACGACCGATGAGCCGAGTGGAAGGCGGCTGCAGAAAAGCTCAAGGAACAGAAGCCGGTTCTCCAGGGATATGTTATGGACGATATCTTCCGCAAAATGGAAAATGGCGAGGCGGCCATTGCGCCCTATTACGCGGGCGACTTCATCACAATGTATGACAATAACCCCGATCTTGCATTCGTTTACCCGCAGGAAGGCGTCAATGTTTTCGTCGATTCAATCTGTATTCCGAAAAACGCTAAAAACAAAGCGGCGGCAGAAGCTTATATCAACTTCCTGCTGGATCCGGATATTGCGGTGGAGAATGCGAATTACCTTGGCTATGCCACTCCAAATACGGCGGTGCTTGCCCGTGATGACTATGAGCTAAAGGGCAACGAGTATCTCTATCCGACGCAGGATAAAATGCCAAAGACCGAGTATTTTTACAACCTGCCGCAGAACACTCTGACCTTGATGACCGACCTTTGGAGTGAGCTGAAAGCCAGCCAGAGCGGGGAAGCCGGCCAGGAGCAGAAAACGGATTATACCTGGCTGTATATCGGCATTGGCGCAGTGGCGGTCATCGCCGCCGGCGTGATCGCATATAAAGTAATCCAGAAGAAAAAGCGCGATTTTGCGGATGCAGAGGACTAAGCCGAACGATCGCGGGAACAAGGAGAGGGATACACAATGGCATCACAGCTTCGCAAACCGCAGGCGGGGGATATCACCGCTACAATGAAAACGACGATGGGGGAAATTCAGATTCTCCTCTTTCCGGACGCCGCTCCAAAGGCGGTCGAGAATTTTACGACGCACGCCAAAAACGGTTACTATGACGGCCTGATTTTTCATCGCGTCATCCCGGATTTTATGATTCAGGGCGGAGATCCGACGGGCACTGGCATGGGCGGGGAGAGCATCTGGGGAAAGCACTTTGAGGATGAATTCAGCCGGATTACCATAACCTGCGCGGCGCGCTTTCCATGGCAAACGCGGGCCCCGGCACCAACGGCAGCCAGTTTTTCATCGTGCAGGCGCCCGCCGTCAGCGACGATCTTCTCGCACAGATGGAAACCCTCGGCGAGAGCGCTTTTCCAGCATGGGCCGTGTCAGCCTATCGCACCAAGGGCGGCACCCCGTGCTCGATTTTCGCCACACGGTATTTGGCCAGGTGTATGAGGGGATGGACGTGGTCGATGCGATTGCAAACGTCCCCTGCGGCCGGAACGATAAGCCGGCGGAGGATGTTGTAATCGAATCGATCACGATTGCACAGTTATAAGCAATGCAGAAGGGGCTGTTGCGAACGGCGGAAGGTACCGTTTGCAACAGCCCCGGCGAGTTGTTCGGGGGGATTTCCGAACAACGTTTCCCTTGCCGCTATGCATCCGGATGCATAGCGGCGATCGCCTTCTTCGTACGTTTCATTGGGCGCTAAGCGGCGTGGTTTCCGAGCCGTTTTCCCCAGCTTCCCACTCCGCCTGTAGTGTGATAGTGGCGCCGAAATCAAAACGCCGGATTTGGAATGGAAAGTGCTGCGGCATTGACAGTTCGCAGGAAGCCTTATCCAAACATAAATATTCTGTTTGCCGGTCAGCAGATCGTTCCAGGCGACGGAATCATTTTTATCTGTAAAACCAATGAATCCAAATGTTTCCGGGTTGCTGATGCCGTAATGTACCTGCACGTTGGGCAGGGGATTTCTTTCAGCATCAATCACTTGGAAGGTCAACTGCCTGGGGGCCTGCCGACATTGCGATTGGAATCACACAGTTTGCTTCCCGTCTGTTCCCGCCTTGTAAACTTTCTCCCAAGGCCTGTTTTGTCATTGACGGGGCCCGGCTTTTTTGTATGCCGGATCAGGGCTTGCTTTTTCTTTTCAGAGACGGTACGATAAAAGCAATTGGAAGAGGGAGCGTGATCAATGCCAAACAGCTACGAGCGGATTTATGCCGTCGTCCGGCAGATTCCCTATGGCAGAGTTGCAACCTATGGCCAAATTGCCGCACTTGCGGGCAACCCCCGCTGGTCGCGCGTGGTGGGCTATGCGCTGCATGTGAATCCAGATCCGGCACATATCCCGTGCTTTCGTGTGGTAAACCGTTTCGGCGAGGTGTCAAGCGCGTTCGCCTTCGGCGGAGAAAATGAGCAGATTGCGCTGCTCCAGCGGGAGGGTGTGCGCTTCCTGCCGGATGGGCGAGTGGATCTTGCACATTTTTGTTGGGATGGCGGCACGCGGCCGGTGATGAAATCGGTTGTGACGGGCTTGGCTTGTAAGAAAGGCGATTTCTTTTTTATTTATGAAGGGATGGATGATTAATATGAAAGACTTTTTGACCTGATCGCACGGCGTGAGAGCTGCCGCAATTATGATCCGAACAAAAAGGTGGAAACGGAAAAGCTTGTCAAATGCATTGAGGCGGCGCGCCTTGCGCCCTCTGCTTGCAACAGCCAGCCTTGGAGCTTTGTTGTAGTGAACAGCCCGTCTGTATCCCCACAGGTTGCAAAATGTGTGCAGGGAATGGGGATGAATCGATTTACAGATAATTGCCCGGCATTCCTTATAGTAGTTGAGGAAAAAGCGACCTTGACGGCGAAAATCAGCGGTGCGTTCAAAGATCAGCAGTTTGCGCAGATCGATATCGGGCTGGCCACGTCGCAGATTTGCCTCGCCGCCGTGGACCAGGGCCTTTCTACCTGCATTATGGGATGGTTGGATGAGAAAAAGCTGAAGGAGCTGCTTCAAATCCCCAAATCAAAGCGGATCCGGCTGGTGCTGAGCGTCGGCTATGCCGCAGATGAACGCCTGCGGGAGAAAAAGCGTAAGAACCTGGATGAAATCATGCGAATTGTTGATAAATGAGCGCATTTTCGCTGTTTGGAAGGGCTTACCATCCGGTTTTAACCGTTGCTTTGCTTGACGTGGTGTGTGTGCATTTGGTATAATAACCTCACGAATCTCGAGCTTCGGAGAACATTGGCTTTCGAACCGCGCTTACGCTTTCGGTTCTCGGCTAGATAACCTCACGAAACACGAGAGTCACCGATTTTGCGTATTTTAGAAAACATTGAATCATTGATTTGGGCTGACGCCCTGCGGCTGCGCCGCCCATTGCACTTTGCGCAATGAAATCATGGTAATAGCATCAAGCCGGTTGTAAAGTTTCAAAGTTTGAACTGGGTTGCATTGGAAAAATGTCTGTCGTCGCAAAACGCTTCCTGCCGTGTGGCTGCAACGTCATTTTTTGCGGAGAAGAGTTTTGTGTGGAAATAAT
>ENA-OUNI01000168-OUNI01000168.1-human-gut-metagenome-genome-assembly--contig:-NODE-168-length-28465-cov-4.317242_pt1 | contig 28465 bp, 30 predicted proteins | sample MGYA00242499_ERZ504580 | MGnify/ENA primary metagenome ERZ504580 (study PRJEB26092, sample SAMD00036315) | human gut metagenome | host: Homo sapiens | study: EMG produced TPA metagenomics assembly of... | reverse complement strand
GACTTCGGCATATCTTCCATAAAAAGTGATACCAGGTACATGTTCCAAGCCTTTACGATACATGATAGCCACTTGACGACGAGCTTCAATAGCTGCATTCACTTGTTTCAAATTCAACAAACCATAAGCACTACGTACTTCGTCCATCTTGCCATTGATACCCGGAGCTATGACAGTCGTTTCCCCCGCAAAACCGAAATTCTTCAAATAGTCGATACGCTTTTTAGTCTTCTCATCATGGCAAATCAAAGCACCACCTTCAATCGTATTGTAAACTTTGGTCGCATGAAAACTCAAGGTTGACATATCACCGGCATTCAGAATTGATTTTCCACCCACTTCTACCCCAAAAGCATGGGCAGCATCATAAATGACCTTCAAACCGTATTTGTCCGCTATCGCCTGGATACGCTCTGTATCACAAGGCTTGCCATAAACATGTACCGGCATAATCGCCGTTGTCTTGGGGGTTATTGCCGCTTCTATTTTGTCCGGATCAATGTTACAAGTTTCAGGGTCAATATCCACAAATACCGGTTTGATTCCATTCCACCACAAAGCATGGGTGGTAGCTACAAAGCTATACGGAGTTGTTATCACCTCACCAGTAATACGCAATGCTTGCAGAGCACACATCAAAGGCAGTGTGCCATTGGTAAAAAGACTGATATAAGGCACCTTCAAATATTCACACAAGGCTTTCTCCAATTCTTGATGATAATAACCGTTATTGGTCAGCCACTTACGGTTCCAAATATCCTGTAAATAAGGAATGAAATCGTCAAGCGAAGGAAGTAATGGAGAAGTAACTGTAATCACTTTATTTTCCATCTTACTATAAAAATATATACTGATTTCTATTTTTGTGAAGAGCCGACAACCCAAGCCGTTTTACCTCAAGATACTCTGGTAATCTTAATCTTTCATAAACAGCAAAAGCTAATGTCAAACCAACAATAATCTGAATGGGCAATTGAATATAAACGGATATATCCAATAAGGAAAAAAGCCACATGACAGCAGCAATTGTCAAAGAAACTGCAAAAACCGGAAGCACATCCTTAATTTGTTCTATGGTAGAATAGCGTATCAAGTCGCAGAATAGTGGCTATTTAAGAAATAGGCTATGAAAGAGGTTAAGACACTCCCCCACAGCATATATTCGATGCCATAAAAAATACCTATCAGAATAGGAAACACCGCAATGGTCTTCTTTATGATTTCTAATTTCAGAAACAAGTCCGAACGTCCTTTCACCTGCAAGATATTCAGATTGATGGCATGAAGCGGATAAAGCATACCGCTGAAACAAATGATCTGCAGAAAGGAAACGGCAGTCAACCATTTCTCACCGATCAGAATTATAATCAAAGGTCTAGCCACAGCTGCAAGTCCCAACATGCAAGCGAATGTCACAAGCATTGTAGTCTTTATTATCTGCCGATAAGCTTCGCGCAAGCGCTCCGGTTCTTCTTGAATGGAACTAAGCACCGGATAGCTGACACGCTGGACAATACTGGTCAGATTACTGGAAAATATCGTATTGAACTGCTCTGCACGAGTATATTGCCCCAACTGTGCAGAACTGTAACAACGGCCTATAACCACATAATAAACATTCTTGTAAAGAGTATCCAATAATCCGGACAACAAGAGCTTATAGCCAAAGCCGAACATTTCCTTGAAGCTTTTTACGGAGAATTCCCATTGGGGCATCCATTTACAGAATATCCAAAGAAACAGAGAATTCAGAATCTGCCGGGAAAGCTGTTGCCACACCAAACTCCATACTCCAAAGCCCACTATAGCCATGCCTACGCCAACCAATCCACTTGAAACAGAAGAGATTATGGATACTTTGGTCTGTGTCTTAAAATCAATACCTCTTACTAATATGGTACGGGGAATGATACCCAATGCATTAACAATCAGAATCAGCCCTATTACCCTTAACACATCTATCAAACCGGTTCTTTAAAAAACAGACTGATAGCGGGAGCAGCTACATATAAAAGGATGTATAAAACAATACTGACTATCAAGTTAAACAAGAAAACCGTATTGTAGTCTACCTTTTCAATACGTACTTTCCGTATCAGTGCATTAGAGAAGCCACTGTCGACAATAGAGTTGGACACCGCTATGAAGATAGCTATCATGGCCATAATGCCATATTCGGCAGGAGTCAAGAGACGGGCCAATATCAGGCCTACCAAAAAGGTAACACCGGAATTGGATATGTTATCGATAAAGCTCCACTTCGCACCATGGACAGCTTTATTTTTCAAAGATTCGGGCAATATTGTTACAAATTATTATTCAATCTTCTCCACCAGCGACGCATGCACAAACGTCGTCGCCACCGCCATCACCCCCTCGATGTTCACCACCACCCTCCTATCATGGCGCACACGCACAAACACCCCTTCCACTCCTTCGAAGATGCCGCCGGTGATGCGTACCCGTGTTCCTTGGGAGAGGTTCAGTTCGGTGGGTTCAAGATAGAGCACGGCCTGGTCGTAGGTGCCCGACACGGCGATGAAGCTGCGCATTTGTGAGTCCGGGATGACGATGGGCTGGCGGGTCTCGCGGTCCATGATATAGCGGATAGGGATGTTCATGCCCGGTTTGTTCTTTATTTCATCCATACGCTCGCGGGTGGAGCGGACGAAGACCAGGTTATGGACCGCAGGAACAAGCTTGCGCAGGCGGCGCTCTTTCCTCACGACATACTCATAGCGCATGGGAATATAGTTTTCAATGCCCGCTGCATCCAGGTAATCCTTGAAAAAAAGCTCTCGGCTATAGGTGACACGCACTGCATACCAGTGCATTTCTGCATTCTCGTTCACGAAAAAATATGATTGGGGGACACCGGAGTAGCGAAGTACCTCCCGGTCAAGTAATGTAATGCGGTTACTTTAAATAGGCTATATGCATTCATTTTATTTCAAAACCCTCCACCATCTCGGAAGGAAGGCGACGAAATAGTTATATTCAAGCTATCTTGCGATAAGCCGTTATCAACGAAACGTTTATGATGAAAGAAATGTTTTATAACACGTTCCGTTTAATGAACGCAAAGGTAACGTCAAGAAATGAAAGTACAAAATATTCTGATTGATAAAATGATAATCTTTTTTAATGCAGACATCATCACACTATATATCAAAGAATTACGCCTATTAGGTAAGATACACGCGCACGCGCGTCATTTCTTATCTTTTTAAAGAAAGGGTGTGTTACATATATAACCATAGGTTCCGGTACCTCACCCTATACATACAGACTACACACACGCTTCACTTGTTCACGGAGAGGGGCACCACAGATTACACAGATTGGCACAGAGGAGCACAGAGAAGAATTCTTCGCTACGTTCTGAGTGACGGATACTCACGGAAACAAAAGGATGATACGCACGGACATACACAAAAGTGATACGCACAGAAACTACAAAAATCCGTGCCAATCCGTGTAATACATAGTGCACAGACTTCTCTTTTTTATTAATTTTGCACCCGATTCGTTAACTTAATATAAAATTAGATTTTCAAATTGTAATTATGAGAACAAAAAACGCCAATTAGCGTGATGCAAATCAAAGGGAGAGATTACCAAGTGCTGTACACCAAAGAGAGCAAAGAGGTGCAAGTGGCCATCGACCTGCTTTCTATGGTAGAACACAAGTCGTTAACCGTGGAATACAAGGAGCGGAAGGCTTTCCTGACACCCTTCATCCCACTGCTGATAAATCCCCAAAAGGAACACGGACTGAAGGGCGTAAGCCCCTTCGCCAAGCTGCTGCATCTACTTGTAAACTTTATGGACGCGGACGGAAGCGGCAATACGCTGAACCCCGATTGCATTGAGGATGAGATATATAAGCTCTTCAATGAGCTATATCCCAAGGAGTAAAACGGACCAAGGAATTCAAATTGTAAAAAAACGGCTGTCCCACTGCGGATGGCCGTTTTTGCTTCCTAAGGAAATAAGCGGCATCTTTGCGCCGCCAATAAGGCAAACTTAATACAAGTAGAATGGAAAACATTCCAGTTACCACCTACCGTGGTTTCAGCGCCGTCAGCGGGGAGACAACCTTCACGCAGGACATGGCTGACATAAGAAACGGCAAGCATGCCAAGTTAATCATCAAAATCGCCAGCCTCGTGGCACAGGGAAAGGTGGAGGAAGCCAACCACGTCAAGAAGCAGCTTCCCTTCAGGACCCTCACGGCCAACTACCGGGAAAGAAGGCTCGCACCGAGCATCACCCGCTACAACCCCGTCATCACGCTCGACATCGACGACCTGGAAGAAGGACAGTTGGAGCAGACCCGGACCCTCATCAACGAAGACCCGCACACCCTGGGCAGTTTCCTCTCCCCCAAAAGGCACGGCTACAAGCTGTTCGTCTTCATGCAGACGGAATACACCCGGCGTCTGTATGACCGTCTCCGGCAGGGCGAGGTGACCTACGCCACGCTCGAGGAGATACACCTGAAGCTGTACAGCGCCGCCAAAGAGCACTACGAGGCCCTTCTCGGAGTAGAGGTGGACGGAAGCGGAAAGGACATCTCGCGAGGATACTTCATGTCCTTCGACCCGCATGCCTATATCAATGCCGCACTGCTGGAACAGATTTCCCCGTTGCCGGCACGCATCATCCCGCCTGCGAAGAAGGAGAACAGCCCAAAGAAGACGCCCGTCGAAACGGTACACCCCCTCCCCGCCTCCTCTGCCGCCACGCCGCAGGACGCAAAGCCTTGGGAGAAGCTGATATTCTCCCAAGCCGTGACCGCCGTGAAGCGCACCACCAGGTTCCGGGCAGGCAACCGCGACAACTTCCTCTTCGCCCTGGGCAACAAATGCTACAGCAAGGGCCTGGACGAGCAGACAGCCATCAGACTGGCGAAAAACGAGTTCGGACAAGAGTATCCCGACGTGGAATCTCCCCTGCACAATGCCTACATCTATACCGACAAGACCAGCGAAGCCGCTACAAAGAAGGAAGAGAAAAAGCCCGTCATCAACCAAGTGATGAGCTTTCTGGAAGAGCACTACGGCATCCGCAGGAACCTCATCCTGGACCGCCTCGAATTCATGCCCTATGCCCTGTCGGCAGATGCCGGAAAAGGTTACCGCCCCATGCGCGGAAAGGACTACAACACCATATTCGTAGACCTGCAGATGGCCGGCATCTCCTGCTACCAGAATTTCCTCAGAGCCGTGATAGACTCCAACTACGCCAAGGAGTTCAACCCCTACACCGACTATCTGTACGCGCTTCCCCTGGACGGGACGGACTACATCGCCCAACTTGCCGACACCCTGACGACCGAGAACCGGGAACTGTGGCAGGAGGGCTTCAAACGGTGGATAGTGGGCCTGGTGGACTGCGCGCTGAGCGACGAGGACATGAACCAGCTCGTCATCATCCTCTACAGCGAGCAGGGAAAGGGAAAGAGCAGCTGGATTCGGCGCCTGCTGCCGCCCGAGTGGAAAGAGTACTTCTACAACGGCATAATAGACCCGAGCAACAAGGACGATGCCCGCCTGCTCGCCACGCGAATCATCATCAACATGGAGGAGTTCGAAGGCGTGAAGCCCGGCGAGCTGGCAGCATTGAAGCGAATCATCGCGCAGGACAACGTGACGCAGCGCAAGGCCTACGACATCGAAGCCTTCACCCTGCCCCGCCACTGCTCCTTCATCGCGAGCACCAACAACCGGCAGTGCCTGCAGGACATCGGTGGAAACCGGCGTTTCCTCCCCATCACCGTCACCGGCATAGACTACCACACCCCGGTGAACCATCCCGGCATCTACGCCAGGCGCTCGCCTTGCTGAAAGACGGTTTCAGATACTGGTACGAGGGCGAGGAGATAGAACAGCTGAACAAGCATAACGAACGGCACCGCATGAAAGACCCCGTGGAGGAGAACCTCTTCGTCTTCTTCCGCAAACCGCTGCCCGAGGACCTGCAGGTAAAATGGCTCCCTGCCAGCGTCATACTGACCAAGCTCAGCATATTCGGAAGGTGCAGGTGAACCCGCACACCCAGCTGGTACTGGTGCAGGCACTGGAAAAGTACGGATTCGGTACACGGACCAACGAGCAGGAGACGACCGAATATGAGGTAGTGGACATCCAGCTATATCAGTAACCGGTATTCGAGGAGAAGAGAGAAGCCCCGTAACATATATTGTTGTGCATGACAACATATATTGTTACGGGGCTTTACATATATTGGCGTTTTCTTTACACGGCTTCCCTATTTCCGGCCGGCATCCTGTCAGGGTTCTCCCAGATACTTCACCAGCACTTTCACTTCCAGCGGAGTGAAGGTGCGCCGGTATTTGTTGTAGCCCACCTTCTCCAGCTCACCCTTCAGCGCCTTGTTGTGGCGTATCCATGCCGCCAGGGTATAGATGGCATTGCTGATGCAGTAAGTCGGGTTGTAGAGCATGGCAAGCTCCTCCTTCGAATAGGCGTGGATGCGGAACGGACGAAGGTCTTCCTCCTCCTCTTCCCTCTTTTCTTTTTCTGTTTTCATTCCTTATGTTATTGGTTGATTATTACACCATAAAGATACTGAATATCAGCGGTATGACCAAGCGTATACAGACATAAACGGGCATCGGACGAAGAACTTTTCCTGAACAGAAAGGAAACGGGAAAGAGACGGCGTAACCCGAAGAAAGCCATGAGCAGAAAAAGCCGGAGAAGTACTTTTGCAGCACCCCTCTTCCCCCCCTAAAGGAGAAAGAGAAGAGTATTGCAATACGGGACTTTAATTTCTAATTGTTAATTTTTAATTATTTAATTGTTTATGGGAGTACCATTCAAGAAGATTGCGAGGAAAGATCCTCGAAAGGCAGATGCGGTGGCAAAGTTCTACCCGCAGCTGGTGACACTGGGCGACAATGCGACGCTGGACGACATTGCGTATGTGATGAAGGAGAAGAGTTCGCTGACACTGGGAGACATCCAGAGTGTATTGACCAATTTTGTGGAGGCCATGATAACAACCCTCTACAGCGGCCAGTCGGTGAATATCAAGAACTTCGGCGTATTCAGCCTGTCGGCGCGTACGGCAGGCGTACTGGATGTAAAGGAGTGCACCGCCAAGAACATCAAAGCGGTGAAAATCAATTTCCGGCCTTCCAGCACCGTAAGACCGGACATCGCCGCCACGCGTGCCGGGCAGAAGATTGACTTCTACGACCTGGAGGCATTGGTGAACAAGGGAGACGGTGAAGGAGGAAGCTCCGGCGGCGGTTCCGGCTCGGGAGACGGAGGCGGTTCGGACGGAGACCAGGGCGAAAATCCGTTGGGATAAGTATGACTGATTTTACTACCGATTCGTATGTTCAACTTTTAAAACGTATATAGCATGAAAAAAAGTATCTGGGATAAAATTCTGAAAGTCGTAATTGCAGTAGCCTCTGCCATCTTAGGGGCATTGGGAGCCAATGCGATGAACGTGAACATTTAAGTCACCGGAAAGAAAGGACGGCAGGAAGAGGAAACCCCGAAAAAGGTTTCCTCTTTCTCTTCCCTCTCTATACAGCGCAGGATACGCCAGTCGCAGCTACGCACCCAATAGCGGAAAGCCATGTTCGGGTGGAAATGCTCCGAGAAGTCCAGCAGACGTTCCAAATCAAACTCCTCGGAGATGACACCGGCACCGCTACGGAATGCATCGTAGGCGTTACAGTCCTGCTCGATATGCGCCGGAACCATCAGCAAAGGCTTGCCCAGATACATCGCCTCGCAGACCGACTCGAAGCCGGCAGTGGTGGCATAGGCCTTGCAGCCTGCCATGTAGCGCAGGAACTTGACGTCATCGAGCTGATGGAAACTCAAGGTGTCGTCCACACGGCACACCTCGGCTTCGTCCTGCTTGTCCCAGAAGAAGTGGAGGGTATTTCCGGATGGGCACTGTGCCAGTGGAGGATATTCTCGCCAAAACCGGAGTTTACCATGTATCCGTGGAGATAATCCCCTTCCGTACCTTCGCACGACAGCACCTCCCTCCGCAGCAATGGCGGAACCACGCGGACATACGCTTCTTCGTCATCCTCCATCTCGCGGAAGGAAAGGGCGAGCTTTTCGCGGGCACCTATGCACGTGAGGCGGGTGAAAAGGCGGAGCAGCCACAGATGGAAGCCGTTCTTACCGGGAAACTCGAAATCGCGGTGCAGGAACAGGTACTGGTGCCCGACGCTTATTTGAGGAACGGAAGGACGGAAGAAGAGATAGGTCATCCCCGTGAGCAGTTCGTAGAAGTTGATGACCAGTTCGGCGCCACTCTCCTCAATGCGGCGGTGTATATAGTGCATGCTTTTCAGATAGACGGGCAGACGGGTGAGATTATAGGCCACACTGCGCGCAAGACTTGCCCGCTTGTTGGCAGGCGTAGGCAGGAAATTGGGACTGAGAAAGCGTTTCACCGGAGCTTGAATGCTGCGGTTGAAGAAACCGGGCAGACAGCGCGAATTGCTTTTGCCCACCAACACTTCCACTACTTCGTGACCGTTGCGGCGCAGCAGCTCTTCCATTGTAATGGCTTGGGTCAGATGCCCGCGGCCTTCTCCTTGAACGATAAAAAGGACTTTCATTGAGACGATTGATGATTTACAAATTACTGTTGAAACACATGCAGCACATGACGTTGCATTTAGTTGATGCAAATATCGCACCTCCGTGTTACGGCAGAATGTGAAGAATGTGACAATTCGGTTATAAATGACAAAAGTCACACCGGCATCGCGCAGACATGACTTCAAGAGAATTTATGGAATAAATACGTAAAAAGGATAATTCGGTCGGCATATGATGCCGGAATATCAGACAAATTCCTCGACCATATACATATCACTGACAAAATCGTCAACAATCTGTTCCAGGTTTTCGCAGGCTTCGTCAGGCGTTTCACCGTAGGCGCTGCACAACACATTATTCATAAAATAAGCGTAAAAACCACCGCCGGCTGCCGCCTCTACGGTATAGTCATTTCTGTTCAGTTTCATATTCGGGCCTCCTTTCTTTTTTTACGCTGCAAAAATGAGGGAAAGTTGTTACGAGGAGATGTGAAGGAGGTTACAATAGTATGTAGATTGGTTGGCTTTGATGCAGTGGAAAATAAATGGATTGAATATTAGGAGTTTTCATTTATTCAGTTTACCTTTGATTAAAAATAAAAGCAATGGGTAAAATTAAACCATATAAAGAGCAAGACTCTTCCAAACAAACGGCACAAGAACCGATGATGGCAACTTATCATCAATCAGCCATACCGATGGACGACTTTATCAACAGTATTCCCCGAGATGCTTTGGCTGAAGCCCTTCTATTTGCCTTAGAAGAGAATAAAGCAGGACACTGTATATCAAACTCCCAAATAGAGAGTATGATAAATGAACGCATGGGATGGAAATAGTCTGGTCTAAGTTGGCTTATGAGCACTTTTTAGAGATACTTATTTATGTAGAGAATAATTTTGGCATGTTGACGGCACAGAAAACACGTCAAAAGATACAAGACAAAGTAAATCTTTTAGCAAAACATCCGTATATAGGATTATAGACAGTGATTTTTCTACTCTATTTAACAACATTACTGTCCGTCATTTAAAACTTTCCCCTAACGTGATATATTATTTGATTGATGAGAATAGGATTGTCATTGCAGCAATGCTTCATTCAAAACAATCTCCGGAAACTGTACGTAAAACAATCTCAGAATTTCTGAAGCAATATAAATAGCTGTTCATCAATTCATGATGAGAGATAACTCTATAAATTTAAAACCGAGAGGACGTATCAAGATATACAATCACCCCGGATTACGCGGATTAACGCAGATAAAGTTTCTGATTATCAGAACTCCTAAAATCATCTGTGTTAATCCGCGTAATCCGGGGTGGGTATTATTAATAGGAACGTGCGAAAATCACGCGGCAGGCAGAAGGCTTGCCGGTAACCATACACTTGCCCGGTTCCTTGTCACCCGGAACAAATGAATCGAAAGGAATACAACGGATGGTTGCTTTGGTCTCTTCCTTGATTTTCTCTTCGGTTTCGGTAGTCCCGTCCCAATGAGCCAGAATGAAGCCGCCTTCTTCAATCTTTTCCTTGAATTCCTCGTAGCTGTCCACGCTGGTGATGCGGCTGTTACGGTAATCGAGCGCTTTCTTGTAGACATTAGCCTGAATGTCCTCGAGCAAATCCTTCACGTACTCTTCGATACCCTCGCAGGAACGCGTCTCCTTCTCCAGTGTATCGCGACGCATGATTTCCATTGTATTGTTCTCCAGGTCGCGGCCACCCATCACCAGACGAACGGGAACACCCTTCACCTCATAGTCGGCAAACTTGAAGCCCGGACGTTTGTTGTCGGCATTGTCGTACTTCACGGAAATACCCATTGACTTCAGCTTGGCAACAATGCCTGCCACTTTCTCGTCAATCTTAGCCAGCATCTCTGCATTCTTGTAGATAGGTACGATGACTACTTGTATCGGAGCCAGGTGCGGAGGAAGTACCAGACCGTTGTCATCGGAATGCGTCATGATAAGCGCTCCCATCAGACGGGTGGAAACACCCCAGGAGGTAGCCCAAACATACTCCAGCTTGTTCTCCTTATTGACGAACTGTACATCGAACGCCTTGGCGAAGTTCTGTCCCAAGAAGTGGGAAGTACCGCTCTGCAAAGCCTTTCCGTCCTGCATCATCGCTTCGATGGTGTAGGTGTTGAGGGCACCTGCAAAACGCTCGTTGGCAGACTTCACGCCCTTTACCACGGGCACCGCCATGTATTTTTCGGCAAACTCGGCATATACATTCAGCATCTTTACCGCTTCTTCTTCGGCTTCCTCGCGAGTGGCATGTGCCGTGTGTCCTTCCTGCCAGAGGAATTCGGCGGTACGGAGGAACAGACGGGTACGCATTTCCCAACGGAACACGTTTGCCCACTGGTTGCACAAGATAGGCAGGTCGCGGTATGAATTGATCCAGTTCTTGTAGGTGTTCCAGATGATGGTTTCGGAAGTGGGGCGGATAATCAGCTCTTCTTCCAGTTTTGCAGCAGGGTCCACCACCACACCGCCGCCATTCGGATCGTTCTTCAAACGATAGTGCGTCACGACGGCACACTCTTTGGCAAAGCCTTCCACATGTTCCGCTTCACGGCTGAGGAATGATTTCGGAATAAGCAAGGGGAAATAAGCGTTGACGTGTCCCGTTTCCTTGAACATATCGTCCAACTGACGTTGCATCTTCTCCCAGATAGCGTATCCGTAGGGCTTGATCACCATACAGCCGCGTACAGCCGATTGTTCTGCCAAATCGGCTTTTACCACCAACTCGTTGTACCACTGAGAATAGTTCTCACTACGTTTGGTAAGGTCTTTCAATTCTACTGCCATTCTATTTCGTTTTTTAAAGTTTTCGTTGATTTCTCTAAACAGTCGGCAAAAGTACAAATTTTAAAGGAAATTTATTTGAAAAACAAATAGTATTTTTAATAGAACCGAAAACACACTAATCTACATATTCTATTTTAATCACAATCTTCCTGCTTTTAACAAGTTCCCCCTTTCCCCGAACAGAAGGCTGGTGAATGTCCGAAGGGAAAAACAAGAAGAAACTGCCGGCATCGGCAGAGTAGTGTTTTATCCGGGAAGAGGTATAAAAAGCAACATCCTTTTTTGAATTATACGCCTGACGTACTTCGACGTCACTTGCCAGCCCCATCTTTTCATTTCCCCAGAGTACATACTGAAGGTCGACAAAACGGAGGTGACTTTCAATATTCCCTTTCTCCACCTCTTTGGGAATGTATTCACTGACCGTAGCCCAGCATTTCCCCTCCAGAATGACATGGTTGCCAATGGACAGCGCTTCCAAATCATGTTCGGCAAGAAAGCGGAATGCAGCATCCCAGACATCCTTGTTCTTATGATATTGGCAGGCAAATTCAACAGCATTGACTGATTTATGGGGAGAGACAGTCCAGCCATTGGACCAAACGGCACTTTTCATCCATTTCTTCGCATTTCCGGAAGTCCACTCCGGACTTGTCTGTGCTGATAAATACATACAAAAGAGTATTAATGAATAAATAATTGATATACGCTTCATATTTTTTATTTTATCGTGAATTGAAACTGGTCATAAGATTCCGTACGCCATGCCTTGTCCTTGGTTTGAGGAGAAAAGCCGAAAAGCGGAGAATAGGTCCTGACCTGCACCGTATGTCCGTCGGGCAGGAATTCGAGCAGACGCAGCCAGCCGTCTCCCCCGTTTCCACTCATGCCGCCACCCAACGCCTGGCAGTTGAACATCATCTGGTGCACATCGTGTCCGGCTGCATTCTTGTCGGTACGGAATCCCGTGGTATAGTCCAACCGTTCATTCGGAGTGGCATAGTGTCCGCACAACACAAGACGGATGTTGGCGGAAGGTTGCACCAGCTTCTGCCAGATGCCTTCGCCCGTATTGGACGGGGTTATCTTATAGCCTTCTTTGGTGATGCGCTTGCTGTCGAAGCCGGTAAGGTAGGAATGGGTGATGAGAATCACCGTATGGTCCTTGAAGCGCGGGGCAGCCACCAGCTCCCTGGCCCATGACAAGACCTCGTCGCGCGGGGCAAATTCAACGGCAATAATCAAAATCCTCCCCCAATGCTCGTCCGTTATCTCCATGGCGCATTCTCCAGCGTAGGCAGGCCGTTTCTGTTATTGGTGGCGGCCACGATGGTCTTTCTCCATAGGCTGTTGCGCTCTATCGGGAAATATTCCGGGAAACGGGTCATCGAGTCTCCGAACGGGTGTAGCCGTAATCATGGTTTCCGGTAGAAATGAGATAAGGGACCTTGTTGTCCAACCGCCCGAAAGCCCGCGACACAAATGTCCACTGCTCCCGGCTCGTAAGATTCCCGAAACGCGGGAAGGGAGGTAGAATACATTCATTCTGGTCTACCAAGTCGCCCGTACAAAGCACCGCCTTTACACGGAGGGAGTCTATATGATGAGCGGTCCACGCCGTCATCAGCTCAAAAACCGGCTGGTTATAGTCATACTTCACGTAGTTTTGCGGGTCGCCCAGCAGGACGATGGAAAAAGAATTAGGATTGCACAAATGCTGCTGGTTGGTATTGACTTGTGCCCGGAGCTGGAGGAATGCCAGCAGGCATCCCAAACAAAGAATGATTCTGTTTTTCATGGTTGCGTACTGAATTGATAAATACATGTCTGTTTATAAAGGTCTCCTTCACGTAATACGATGGAGGGGAAATGCGGATTGTTCGGTGTATCGGGAAAGCACTGGGTTTCAAAGCAGACGGCGCTACGACGCGGATACACAGTGCCATGCATGCCCGTGAAGCCCGGCAAATAATTGCCGGTGTACATGATAAGCCCCGGCTCTGTGGTATAGATATCCATTCTGCGCCCACTGGACGGACTGATGCAGGTGGCGGCGAAAGAGAGCTCATGCAGCGCGGGTTTCTTCAAGACAAAACAGTGGTCATAACCGTGGCCGTTGAGCAACTGCAAGTCTTTCCGGTTGATGCGTTCGCCTATGGAATGGTAGTCGCGGAAATCAAAAGGCGTATCGCCCACTGCCCTGACTTCACCGGTATTGTTCGTATTCATGTCGATAGGCAGGTAGAAATCCGCGTTTATCCTCACCAGATGGTCTTCAATGGAAGTAGTGGGAGTTCCCATGCCCGCCAGGTTAAAATAGGCATGATTGGTGGGACAGAACAAGGTGTCGCGGTCTGTCTCCGCCTCATAATCTATACGGAACCCATTGTCGTCCGTCAAGGTATACATCATCCTTACCGTAACATTGCCCGGAAAACCGGCTTCTCCATCGGCATGGAAATGCCGGAGGAGAAGTTGGTTTTCACACGGTTGCTGTGCTTCCCACACCACCGTGTGAAAACCGTTATCACCACTGTGCAGAGTATTAGAAACAGAGTTAAGCTGTAAGTGATAATCTTTTTCTCCTACACGGAAAGCGCCGTGCAATATGCGTCCGGCTACGGGGCCTATAGTAGCTCCTATATAATAGTCCTTGCTTTGCCTGCGGGCCTCTTCCAGCGTATCGAAGCCTATGACGACATTTTCAAACTTACCATGACTATCAGGAGCCATGATGGATAAGACGATGGCCCCGTAGTTCGTGACGCACATCTCCATACCGCTGCCATTGCGCAGTATATAAAGGCCGGTATCCTTTCCGTTGATTACGGACCGGAAATTATCAGGATTCAATCCCGTCAGGTTGGTCTTATCTTTCATACTTTCTAAACTTCGGGATATTCGTTGCACAACAGATGTTCGGCCGGAACATCCTCTTCTATCTGCGGGAAACGCCCCTTGGGGGTGAGGAAACGGTTGTCTCTCATGTCATCGTTCACTGTAGAGACTTCGCCTACCAGACAATGGTCGTCCTCGGCCCAGAAAGTATGGTAGAGATAAGGCTCATAACAAATGCTTTGTCCGGGAGCAAGACGCACCGTTTCTCCGGGAGCTACCCGTGTACTGACTCCGTCGATGGAAACGACAAGCGGTTCTTCAGTCAGCATTTCAGTTTCCTTGTCGGCCTTCCACAGACGCATGCAGAGGATTCCTCCACCCCGGTTGATGATGTCTTCCGTTTTCAGCCAATGGAAATGGGTGGGAGTAACTTGTCCGCAGCGGACAAACATAATCTTTTCACAATAGGGTTTGTCTTTCTTCTGCAGACTTCCATTACGGAGGGTTACCAGCGTCAGGCCGATTTTCAGGAAATCGCCCCAGCCGAAGTCGGTCAGGTCCCAACCCATGGCTCTTTCCCGGATATCATCACATTCCGGTCCTTTGGTCTTCCAGTCGTCCGGAGTCCAGTCCGCCCATGGAGGCAGCATGAAGTGGTACTTTGTCATAAATGCTTTGGCTTCGCGGATATATTGATTGATTTCACTGCGTTTCATATTTATCTATTTTTTAAGGTGTTATACTTTTATTTCTTCAATAATTCTTTCAGCGGGATAGCCTGGAACTGAATGTCGGCTTGACTCCCCTCATAAAAGATACCTATGGTATGCTCGTCAATAGAAGTCATGCAAGAGTACCCCGCCCCCCTACCTTCATCCAACAACATCCAATACTCCTCGGGCCAAGTTTGCCCGTCATCGAAACTCACCTTAATGGTAATGTTGTTACGGCGCTCTTTTGAATTAGGATTGGCAAAGAGTAATACATGACGTTCTTCTCCGTCTTCAATATAATCATGGCGCAGCAGGATGCCTGGCAAGCGGTTCAATGAGAGCTCTGCGCGACGTGGGATGTTCCGTCCACGTTTTCCCAAATCGGCAGTGACGGCAATGGCCCGCCCATTACCTTCCTGACGTCCCCGGTTGCTGCGCTCACGCATGTTCAACATCAAGGAATGGTCTGAAAGTTCTACCACCTGACATTCGTTGGTATTGTAGTAGGCCGGTTCGCCTACGGTCCAGTTTTCGCCCTTGTCTTTACTCCACATGATTGTAGAGAACTGAAGCCCGTCTTCGTTCCGCCCCTCTACCGGAAATACCAATGTACCGTCTTCCATTGTGATGCCACGACCCGGTCCGGGAGCAAGCAGCCACCACTCTTCCTTTTTTACCTGGCGGGTAATGTTACGCGGCTCACTCCAGGTAAGTCCGTCGTCGGTACTCTTACTAATCAGGAATTGAGAACTTTGTTTGACACCATATCCCGGCTGAGAACCGTGCGCACGCCACTGATGGTTCCATACGGTCGAGGTATCGGTAAGATTCTCTATCCATTTGCCCGTCTTGGGGTTCAAGACTCCGTGCATCCATAACCCTATGACATAGAGGTCTCCGGTGAAATCATCCGACAAGATGCAACCATCACTCACTCCATTATATTTCTGAGGTAGCCCGCCCCATTCTTTCATATCCAGAACAGTCTGCATGGGTTGCCAAGTCCGCCCTCCATCTTCACTGCGATTGATGGCAATATCAATGTCGCCCTGCAAATCGTCATCTCTTTCATTGCGTGCATCATACAAGGCCAGCAAGGTACCTTTCGTCGAAGTCACCAATCCGGGAATGCGGGAAGTGTGTACCCCGTCCTGACCCGGCTGCCGCAGGGCCACTCCTATACGGAGCGGCTTTACTGCGGGCAACTGGCGGATGCCCACCAGCCCAAGTCTGTCTGGACACTGCTGCATGAGATTTCAATCTTGCTTGTAGCCTGCGCCGCATCATCCTCAGTCGGAGTGTCACCCAGCATGTCAGTGTATCTTCCTCTATCTGCCGGCCTACCTTAAAACTCAATTGTTTGTTCACCGGTTTGGCACTTGCACAAACCTGCCCACAATTCTTATCCAAGAACAGCGAAGCGGAAACGACATCACCGGAACGGACAGTTCCATCCAAAGTGAAATTTATCTTTTCCAACTGATATGCCACGCCGCTGTTCCTAATCAGACGCAGACACAATACCGGATTATGCTCCTTCAATGTCAACACCGGATATACCGGTTGCCGAATCTCCACCGCTATCTTATCCGTATAATTTTGGCATGCCATGATGCCCCAAGCAGACAAGACCAGTAAAAGTATAGTCTTATATCTCATATCATCCCAATATTTATTTGTAACCTTCCGTTTGTGTTATATTCGGATTAGTATTGAGACAAGCAGGAGCAATAGGCCACAAGGTAACATTCTTCTCCCCTTCACGCCCCTTCAAGGTCTCAATAAGCTCGAATTCCTTATTAAAGCGAAGGTATGCCCACCATGCTTTTGATTCTGCGACAAACTCTTTCAGTATTTCGCTGATAATGGCATTGTCTATGGCATCCTGAGTCCTTGCCGTGTAGTAGTTGTCTACCCCATAAGCACGCTTGGCCACTACATTCAGATTCTGCAAAGCGGCATCCGTATTTCCCAAGGCATTTTCCACTTCAGCTTTCAAAAGATAGGCTTCGGCCAAACGATAGACGGGGACATCACTGTCAAAACTACGCGTATCATTGGCAAAGGAGCCTTTGAACTTCACAACCATCCTTTTAATCTGTACTTCTTCCGTCAGGAACTTATCCTCGAATACCCGTACTGAAACATCCGTACGCGTGTCACGTGCATCCTCAGCCAGGAAATCGCAATAGGCTTGCGTGGGCACAACATACTGGGCATGGGAACCGGCAGGAACCTCATCCTCGGTATATCCGGCTTCCCTCAGCCGGGTTCTGTCACCGTTAGGTGCCAGATAATAGGCGAAAAAGTTGGGGGATGTTCCCGGAGTCACATTTTCATTGACGATATAGGCAATGTCCAGATAAGCTCAGAATTGGCTTCGTTGCTTAAATTGAAAATATCGGCAAACGTGGGAAGAAGTGCATATCCGGCTTTCAATACCGCATCAACAGAAGACTGCGCCGTACTCAGAGCCGCATTCCCTCCTCCCAGACGCTTTGCCTTCCATAAGTAATATTCAGTACGCAACATGTTGATGGCTGCCGGAGATGCCTTATGGAGAAGCTTGGAAGAAGCGGGCATCAACCTTAAAGCTTCTTCTATATCGGTTTCGACCTGAGCATATACTTCAGAGGCCGCCGTACGGCTGGGATACATGTCCTCCTGCTTTTCTGACTCAAAGCCGGAAGTCAGTAGTGGACAGTCACCGAATACCCGCACCAGAGTAAAGTAACAATATGCCCGTAGGAAATAGGCATTGGCCATCACCTCATTACGTGTAGCTTCATTGGTGAAAGAGATTTCCGGAGTATGCTTCAGAATCAAATTTGCACTATTAATGGTAGTATATATACTACTCCAATTTGTACCTGCATCACCGCTCAGCAATACGTTTGTACCCACTCTATTAAAAAACGCATCATTTACCGCCCCACTCTCATACCAGTTTGAGCGCATCTCTCCATAGATGTTGAGCAAATCGGAAAAGGCGGAACGGAATTGAGTATATGCTCCATTTACCGCACTCGTAGCATCGCTCTCCTCTGTCCACATGGACAAGCTGGTGAACTGGCTGGGCTGTATCACATTCAGGTCTCCATGACATGATGTAAAAAACGAGACCCCACTTATAAGAAGAATGCCGGATAATATTTTTATTTTCATAATTCTTATTTTTCGTATTAAACTTCTTTTATCACAAAGTAACTTTACATCCGATAGAGAACTTACGGATAGGCGGATAGGTGTTGAAACTACCGGAATAGGTACTTGATGCACCTACTTCGGGAGAAAGGCCTATTACTTCCGTAAAATAATGCAGATTGTTTCCGGCCAGGGTCAATACCAGCCTTTCAGACCAATCTTTGCCAGCAATGCCTGAGGCAGAGCATATTGCAGAGAGATTTCACGGATACAGAGATAATCGGCTTTCTGGGTGAAAACATCGGAGTTGTCCCGGAAATTCTTATTCAACTCATCGGAGTCATTGCCTGAGAAACGGGCATACTTGGCCTTACTCGGGTCATCCCCCACATTCCAGCATTTTAGGATTTCAGCAGGCAGGCTGGTGTTTCCATTCATGAAATTACACATCTGGCGTTGCAGATAACCATTGGAAATGGAGTGCCCCAAAGCAAAATCAAGATAGACATTCAATGTGAAGCCCTTGTAAGTGAAAGTATTGTTCAAACCTCCGGTGGTATGGGGAATCGTATTTCCCAGCAGGAACATATCATTGCTGTTGATGATATCGTCTCCGTTCAGGTCTTTCCACTCATAGTCTCCGATAGTCTTTTTTCCGACACCCAGTTTCTGTTTCGTGGTCCAGTCCCAACCTTTGGATGAGGTGTCATAACGGGCATTGGCAGCCTGCTCGGGAGTTGTAATGATAAAGTCTTTCTTATATCCATAGAAACGCCCCAACGGTTCACCCTCGGCAACACCTCCGAATTCTTTGGTCGTGCATCCTGCATTTTTACAGAGTATCCTCCCTGGCGGTTCTTGTCCCGTCCGTTTTCGGGCAGTTTAAGCACCTTGTTCTTTACGTAAGTAATGGTGAATTTAGATTCCCACGTGAAATCCTTCTTGACAATGTTACGTGTTGTTATTTCAGCATCGAAACCACGGAAACGTACTTTTCCAAGATTGGTAAGGATGGAACCGTATCCCGACGTATTGGGCAATACTTTGGAAGTAATCAGGTTATCCGTAATCTTATTAAAGTAATCGATACCCAGAATGATGCGGTTCTTGAACAAGCCTAAATCAAAACCTAAATCCAATTGTGTGGAAGTCTCCCATTCAAGAGCCTTGTTAGGCATGGCCGAAGAAACGGTCGCAGCACTTTGATCGTAACTGGTGGTAATGGCATACAATCCTAATGCATCGTAATAGCCGATGGAGTTGTTACCGGTCTGCCCATAACTGCCACGCCACTTCAAATTACTTATAAAACCGATATTCTGCATAAAAGGCTCATCACTCATAACCCATCCGACAGACAATCCGGGGAAGAATCCCCATTGGTTGCCTTTGGCAAAACGGGAAGAGCCGTCCTCACGGAAAGTAGCAGTCAACATATATCTTTTCAGATAATCATAGTTCAATCGGCCGAAATAACCGATATTCACATCTTCCTGCTTGGTCGACGTTGCATCGGAATAAACAGAACCTCCGTTCAATGTCGGTATCTTGTCGGAGCTGTGTCCGGTAGTGGCAGCATACACATACTTGTACAAATATTGCTGATAGGAATATCCTACCATCGCACTGATGCTGTGTTTATCGGCAAACGTTCTTGTATAGCTGGTGTAGAATTCCAGTTTCTTCCGTTGCTCATCCGTCATGTTGGTAGTCGCCTTCCGCGTTCCATTCATCGGGTTGGCACGCATGAATGTATCTCCATGGCTGTTTTGCGTAAACAAAGAAGCGGTGCCCACAGCATGCCATCCTTTCAAAACTTCCCAATCAAGAGAGCCGACTAACCCCAAACGGTTGGTACGCTGATTGTTATCATTAAAATACGAGTAGAAGCTCGGATTCGGAGACGAAGAGTTTGGACCTGGCGTCGGGGTTCCGTACCATTCATTGTCAGACACCCAATATTTACGTTGAACAGCCGGGGTCATCAGTCCACGGGAAATCACCTGATACTGACTGGCATACTCTTCGCTATTCGTCTGGCTGTAATCTATGTTGCTACTGAAAGTCAGGTTCTCTCTGATTTTGGCAGTTACATTAGTACGGGCGTTAAAACGGTCGAATGCCGTGCCTACACCTACACCGGAATCTTTCATATAGCCAATACTGCCCACATAGCTCAATTTCTCCGTACCTCCTTCTATCCCCACATAATAATTTTGCCAAAGAGCATTCTTGAAACAAGTACTGGCCCAATCATTATCTTCAAAAATCAAAGTCTTACTGGGATCCAACGGATCAGCCACAGACTTCCATCCTGCCGGAATGCTCTCTCCATCCCTCAGGTAACGGGTAGAAAACTTGGAAGCATCCGTATTGCCGGAACTATAAGCATATCCGTCAAGGTATAACTTTTCCGGACTGGGTCCGGAAGCCCAACGATCGCGCATGATAGTAACAGCTTGGGTAGCATCCAGATACTCAATCATCCGCTCCACATTCTCGTTTGCAAAGGAAGCCTCAAACGTCACTCGAGGAGCACCGCTTTTTCCTTTTCTTGTCGTAATCAGGACAACTCCATTCGATGCACGCGAACCATAAATAGCAGAAGAAGCGGCATCCTTCAAGACTTCGATAGATTCGATGTCATTGGGATTGATACCCGCTGTACTGCGCTCTACGCCATCAACTAATATAAGAGGAGAATTACTCTGACTGATAGATGAACCACCACGAATCAAGAACGTAGCCTCTGCACCCGGAGTATTGTTCTCATTGTACACGCGTACACCCGCAATTTTACCCTTCAGCCCTTCTCCCACAGTATTGATAGGAGTTGCCTTCAATGTTTCTCCATCCACCTTGCTGATGGCGGATGTTACGGTACGCTTGGATTGGGTACCATAACCTACAACCACCACTTCATCCAGCCCCATGGTGGTCGGTTCCATCCGGATGTTAAGAATCTTTTGATTAGTAATCAGGATTTGCTGTTCATCATAGCCCACATAGGAAAATACAAGAGTTTCCCCCTTGCTTACTTTCAGCTGGAAAGCGCCATTCATATCCGTAATAACTCCTCGAGTCGTACCCTTCACAGCGATGGAAACTCCTGGAAGAGTTTCACCAGTATTGTCCACTACTACACCTGATAGGTTAAATTCTTGTGCCCAAAGCAAAAATGGGCAAAATAGTAGAAAAGTTATGAGGTGAAAATGAAATATTTTTCTCATCTTTGTTACGATTTAATAATAAATTGTTTCAGTAATTTATTTAAGGGGAAACGGGAAGTGCCAATACTCGTTTCCCCTCTTTCTGGGGTCGGAACATTAAGTTAGGTCCGAATGAGTTTTTTCATTGGATGTATTGTTGCAATATCTCCATAGGCAATCGTTTTTAGTTAATTAATGTATTTGAAGAATTCCGTATTTTTCAATTCGTTTCTTGTCTCCTCCAGCTCTTCTTCAGAACAAGGAGCTATCGGCAATCGACATGGTCCACAGTCTATTCCTGCCAGTTTCATGAATATCTTACCGGCTCTGACTCCTCCCCCATGCTTTATCAGCACATCAATGATTTCAACAGATTTCCATTGCATTTCACGGGCTGTTTCAAGGTCTCCCTTTTCCATGGCTTCCATCACAGCTTTGTATATACCCGGAACATAGTTGTAGGTACTGCCTACGGCAGCCTTAGCTCCAACCGACAATCCGGTAATCAGTATCTCATCAAAACCGTGCAAGACTTCGAACGCCCCACCGTCCGCATGAATGCACTGCTGCATCTCCATCAGGTTGTTATGAGTAAACTTGACTCCCACCAGATTGGGAATTTGCTTCTTGCCCTCTATAAGGAACTTGTGTACCGGCAAGGAAACCCCGGTTATGGACGGCATGTTATAGTAATAAAACGGCAAGCGGGAAGCCGATGCAGCTATCGGCTTGAAAAAACCTATCAGCTCATCTACAGAACCGGGCTTGAAAAAGCAGGGCGCCATGGCTGCTATCATATCAGCTCCAATAGCTTGCGCATGGGCTGCCAGCTCGGCACACTGAACCTGCGACATGCCACCTACATGCACTATCACTTTCAGTTTTCCCTTGGCTGCCTCCATCCATTTTTCCGCAACAGCCTTTCGTTCTTCTGTTGTCAGAGAAACGGATTCTCCCGTCGTGCCACAAATAAACACTCCCGTCACACATTTCTTTTGCATCAGAAACTCTGCATACGGCCCGATCACCTGCAAATTTAAGGAACCATCTTCGTGCATTGGCGTAAATGGTGCAGCGATTAATCCTGTTAAAAGTCGTTTGTTCATAAATAAAATTATATTATAATTAATGATAGGTTCAAACCTATTTTTTCTTAAAGAACAAGCTTGTCAGATAGCCTATGACAAAACATGAGATAAAGCCGGACGCCGTGTACAAAAGCAAATGGAACGTCTGGAATCTGGCAACAAACAATTGTACGATGATACTTGCGACTATACCAATGATTGCTCCTCCGGAATTGGCGCGTTTGGTAAGCATGCCCAACATGAACAGTCCTCCCATACTGCCCAATATGAGCCCGAGTATCTTGTTGAATTCGTCCCACAATGAAGCGATATTCCATGTTGCCATAAGAAAAGCAAAAGATAGACTAATGATTCCTATCACACAAGTTGCCATACGTGCCGCACGCAATTCATTGCCCCCCTCTCCCTTATGAAAGAAACGTGAATAAATGTCTACTATATAAGCTGTGGCTGCCGAATTCATACTGCCGCTCAAAGTGGACATTGCCGCTGCGAAGATGCCCGAAATAAGCAGCCCTACAATACCGACCGGCAATTGGGTAAAAATATACCACGGAAAAATGGCATCGCCGTTAGGAATACTGATACTCAGATTCTCAGGATACACCTTGTAATAGGCATAAAGCGCAGTGCCTATAAAGAAGAAAATCAGTGTGGCGGGAACAGTCAATATCGCATTGGTCCATACACTCTTCCGTGCCTCTTTCATCGAAGAGGTAGTGAGATAGCGCTGCACCATACTTTGGTCCGTCCCATAGGTGGTAAGATGGGTAAAACATGCGGCAATAATGACGGTCCACATCGTAGCATCCTTCAAGTCAAAGTTCGTCGCTCCCAAATCGAACTTACCGTTTGCCACGGCAATATCAATCGTTTCACCCAATCCGCCGGGAAGAGAACACGAGATGTATATCACTGCAAATATCGCTCCTCCCAACAGTATAATTACTTGAATGGCATCTGTCCATACAACCGCCTCTATTCCCCCTATCATTGTATATAGAATACTACAGACTCCCATAATACCGATACATAGGAATATATCCAATCCAGTCACCACATTCAAAGCAATGGAGGCAGAAAAAGCACAACGCCCATACGCCCTACCTGGAAAATAATAAAGGCCAGACTGCAAATAATCCGGATAAAGACATTGAAACGTATCTCCAGATACTCATAGGCAGTCGTTATATTCAATTCCGGAAAAAGGAATAAAGACATAAAACAATAACGGGGGCAACAAACACAATACCGGTATTGAACAACACATAACTCCAGTTCGTGGCATATGCTTGGAGGGTATAGCATGAAGGTGATGGCACTCAACGCGGTTCCGAAAAGACTCAGCCCGGCAGCCCACCACGGAATGCGTCCTCCACCCTTGAAATAGTCATTCGTACTTTTCTGGCGCCGTGAAAAGTAAATTCCAATTCCGGCCAATACGGCAAAATAACCGATAATCACAAGGATATTGACAAGTCCCAACCCCTTTTCCAAAGGAACAATATCCCCTTGAAGGCTGTACAGTCTATTCGTTCCGGAACTGGCATTGCTACCGAGTATAACGAAGGAACGGTTTCTTTGCAAGACTTGCATGGTGTCATAGGTACCTGGAATACATTCAGACTTGACAAGAGTCTGCGTAATTGTATGATATTTCCATAAAGTATTCTCTTTTTTAAGATGCTGTGTATCTTCCGGCTCTTTCTGAAAAAGAAGTATATGGTTGGCTCCGCTGGCGACAGCAGCACATATTCCTTTCGGAAAATCCGAACCTAATGAACTCCATTTACCCAATTGGGGGTTATAGACATATCCATCAGTCAAGCAAGAAGACAACCCTTCTTCCGTTTCCGTCTGTCCACCCAATAAATACAGACAAGGGGAAACGCCGTTGTTCTGTACCACGAGAATTGCATCTTCCCGGACGCATCCCGGATAGCCCGGTAGTTCTTTCCATCCTCTGGACTTGTTCGACAAGTCCAGCACAAAAAAAGAATCCGATAACCTGGACGGACTTACCGACTTCCTGCCTCCAAACAAATATACCTTATTGTCCAGTAGTGCTCCTGCCGCGTTAGACAACGGAAAAGGAAGTGGCGGCCAATCTTCCGAAACATTCAGTTTGCCCTGCTGCATTGTGACAAGAAATACATCTTTGTAGCATTGGGAAGAATCACGCCCTCCAATACACAAGATACCGTCAGAGAGTGTTATGGAAGCGCCATAAGCCAACGGCTTGGACAACACATCTTCATACAAAGCGAATCCGGCATTTTCAGAAAGGCATACCGCATTTCTTCCCCATCGGCTATAATCGTCGGAAGTGCCGCCTGCCAAGACAATTTGTCCGCCAAGTACTCCGGAAAAGAGTCCCAAAGTGTTGTGTTCCTCATTAAAAACACTCTCGTTGCCCCACTTTATCTGCTCAGAATGAGAAGCATCTGCAGCTCTTAGGCTTTGCCCCCAAAACAAACAAAGGCATACCAATGCAACACAATTATTTACAATCCGTGTCATTTGTCATATTTTTATTGTGATTGACCCTTATTCTGTTCTCCTAACACTGCCCTATCATAAATCAGCTTCTTATAGACATAAAAGTGTTGCTCGATAGCATTTCTGTAGCCCATTTCATCCTTATTCTTGATAAAGTTCAATAAATCGGTGTGAGTTACAATCTTTCCCTTTTTCTCCAGTTCTATATTTATAGCTTCCACCCGTTCCCTCAAATTGGTTTTTACAAAGTTCATAACCGGATGAATGATGCTTTGGAACTGTACAATCGTCTTATTCCCCGTTATTTCGTATAGTTTTGAATGGAAAGTATATTCGCTGAGATTGGCATATTCGTTGTTCCCCAATGCAACGCCTGCATTAACAATCTCTTCCAGTTCCATAATATCCTGCTCTTTAATATTATGAAATATGTCACTACTGATTCCTATCTCCAAGGCAACCCTAAATCCCAAAAGATCGAGAAGTGATTCCTGGCTCATAATACGGGGATCAACCACTCTCTTCATTCCCCCTAAGATGAAAGGCTCAGTTAATATCATTCCACGACGTGTACGGCTTTCAATCATTCCCATCATTTTCAGACGGCTAAGAGCTTCCCGAAGAACACTACGAGCTACCCCCAACGCTGACGACAACTCAATTTCGTTAGGGATAGAATCACCCACTTTCAAGTCCTGACTTCTGAAATAATTCAATAACTTGTCTTCCACTTGGTCTACCAAAGTAATCGACTGCCCATCAATTTTTAAGTTTTCCATATATTAAATCGTGTTATTATTAGTCCTATTAGTATTATTTGTCAGACAAATAAATGGATAATTTTTAATAAAAGCAACATATAAAGAATATATTATCACTTCTTTTATATTTATTAACTTTTAAAGTGTTGCATTTTTGCAAATTTACTATTCACGATGTAATATATATTTCGGCTATATTACATATGCGAACAAACAATAAGAAAAACAGAAAAAGGGGAAAACAATATAAGTGCAGCTTAAAAAATAGTTTAGAAGAATTATTAATACCTGAGAATGAATGTTCTTAAAAAGAAAAAGACTGAATAACTAAGTATTCAGCCTTTTATAAAGAGCGGCAAGCGAGACTCGAACTCGTGACCCTCAGCTTGGGAAGCTGATGCTCTACCAACTGAGCTACTGCCGCATAAACATTTCCAAGGTCATGCCTTAAAAACGGTGGCAAAGTTAATAAATTCCTTCCTAAAAAAACAAACGTTTCGTCAAATATTTCCTATTTTTGCTCGGGAAAACAAAGATATTCTTTCAAAATACAGACTAAATACCAATGAAACGAATCATACTCATCACCGGAGGAGCACGTTCCGGCAAAAGCACCTATGCGGAAAAGTTGGCACTCGAGCTCTCTCCCACTCCCGTTTATCTTGCCACAGCACGCATTTGGACGAAGAATTCCGCCAGAGGGTAATCCGGCATCAGGAACGCCGGGGACCGGAATGGACAAACATCGAAGAGCAGAAAGAACTCAGCCGCCACCGGCTGGAGGGACGGATCGTCCTGATAGACTGCATCACCTTATGGTGTACCAACTTTTTCTTCGACCTGCATTCAGATACCGACCGGGCACTTGCCGCAGTAAAGGCAGAGTTCGACCGCTTCACGGCACAAGACGCAACCTTCATCTTTGTAACCAATGAAATAGGTATGGGAGGAGCTTCCGAGAACGAACTGCAACGAAAGTTCACGGACATGCAAGGCTGGATGAACCAATATGTAGCCGCCCGTGCCGACGAAGTGATACTGATGGTATCCGGCATCCCACTTACCGTAAAAAACACTCATTCATAAAACAACAAACAATTAAAATTCAACAGACTGATGAAAACATTTCATATCACCCGTCCGGACGAGTCAATCCGTCCCGCATTGATTGACAAAATCAACAACCTGACCAAACCCAAAGGTTCATTGGGCATTTTAGAAGAACTGGCACTCCAAATCGGACTCATACAACAGACATTATCCCCCACCTTGAAACATCCGCAAAACATTATCTTCGCCGCCGACCACGGCATTGTCGAAGAGGGCGTCAGTCTGTCTCCAAAGGAAATCACCTGGCAGCAAATCAGCAACTTCCTTCATGGAGGGGCAGGTGTCAATTTCCTCTGCCGGCAGCACGGCTTTACCCTGAAAATAGTAGATGCAGGAGTAGACTACGACCTCCCCTACGAGAAAGGCATCATCAATATGAAAGTGCGCAAAAGTACCAGAAATTATCTGCACGAGGCAGCCATGACGGAAGAGGAAATGGAGATGTGCCTGGAACGGGGTGCCGAGGTGGTGCGCCAATGCCATGAAGAAGGCAGCAATGTCCTCAGCTTCGGTGAAATGGGTATCGGAAACACCTCTTCATCCTCCCTGTGGATGACCTGCTTCACCGGTATTCCTCTGGAACAATGTGTCGGCGCAGGTAGCGGACTCGACAGCGCGGGCATCCGCCACAAATACGAAGTGCTGAAACAGTCTATGGAGAACTACAAGGGCGACGGCTCTCCCCGAGACATCATCCGCTACTTTGGCGGACTGGAAATGGTGATGGCCATAGGCGCCATGCTGCAAGCTGCCGAGCTGAGGATGATTATCCTTGTTGACGGATTCATCATGACCAACTGCCTGCTTGCCGCCGCCAGGCTCTATCCGGAAGTGACGGATTACGCCATCTTCGGACACTGCGGAGACGAGTCGGGCCACAAACTGGTACTCGACGCCCTGCATGCCCGTCCGCTGCTGAACCTGGGACTGCGTTTGGGAGAAGGAACGGGGGCCATCTGTGCATACCCCATTGTCGACTCGGCCGTGCGGATGCTCAATGAAATGGATAACTTTGCACATGCCTCCATCACCAAATACTTTTAACATGAATAATATCTTAGCAGCATTCATCATGCTCACCCGACTGCCCTTCTGGAAAATCAAGGAAGTACCGGCAGAGTGTTTCAAGCATGTGGTTCCTATTGGCCGCTTGTAGGCTGGCTGACGGGAGGCGTGATGGCGGCAGTGCTGTGGCTTGCCGGACAGATTATGCCGGTGTCACTGGCATGGATTCTTGCCCTCATCGCACGCCTGTTTGTCACCGGTTGCCTGCACGAAGACGGGCTGGCGGACTTCCTCGACGGCTTTGGCGGCGGCACCACCCGCGAACGAACACTTGCCATCATGAAGGATTCCCACATCGGAAGCTACGGTGTCATCGGATTGATATGCTATTTCCTGCTGTTGCTCCAACTTCATCACCTGCACTGGGACTTCTCTGCATCCTTGTGCTCAGCGGTGACTGCTGGTCCAAGTTCTGTGCCTCCCAGATTGTCAACTACCTGCTATGCCCGGAAAGAGGAAGACAGCAAAAGCAAGACCGTCTACAACCGCATGAGCGGCACGAGTTACTGGCCGGATTTCTTTGTGGCCTGCTTCCTTTCGTACTGCTGCTGCCTATAAGCTGTGGATTGCCACCCTCTTCCCACTGCTCACCTTCTTCCTGCTCTACC